>Ga0105047_10000832_pt1 | contig 54007 bp, 50 predicted proteins | sample MAT04_FD_78384 | JGI IMG/M metagenome (GOLD analysis project Ga0105047, IMG submission 78384) | Freshwater microbial communities from Lake Fryxell liftoff mats and glacier meltwater in Antarctica - MAT-04 (megahit assembly) | ecosystem: Environmental > Aquatic > Freshwater > Ice > Liftoff... | reverse complement strand
CCTGATGCCCAATCACATTCATTTGATTGCCGTTCCGGAAACGGAAGAAGGCTTGCGACGGGCGATTGGCGAGGCACACCGCCGATACTCCGTCATGATCAATCGTCGACAGAGATGGACGGGGCACCTGTGGCAAGGGAGATTTTCATCGTTCATGGTAATCAAGGTATAATCAAGGGACACCATACCTATTAATTCTTGACGACATCCTTTTACTTGTGGTAGTTTCAGAACATGGTACGAATCGCACGATTGATAGCCCCAGGCATCCCACACCATGTCACTCAACGAGGGAACAGAAAAGAATGGAGACATTCTTTTGTGATGAAGCCGAGGTCGCAGACACGAGCGGACGGGACGTGCATTGGGAGCCGAGTCGTTTCTTGAATCGCTTGAAAAATCTTTGCTGCGGATAATTAAGTCGCAGAAAGCCGGTCGTAAAAAAACATGGACTTAATTGGTAAGGTGTCCCCACATTAGGGAGGTGTCCCCACATTAGGGGTGTTACCGATCAGACCACGCCCTGATCGAGCATCGAATTGACCACCTTGACAAAGCCAGCGATATTGGCCCCGACCACATAGTTGCCGGGAGCGCCGTAGTGATCGGCGGTCTCCTTGCACATCCGGTGGATATTTTGCATGATCCCCTTCAGGCGCTTGTCCACTTCCTCGCGCGGCCAGTTGAGGCGCATCGAATTCTGCGACATCTCAAGACCGGAAACCGAGACCCCGCCGGCATTGGCGGCCTTGCCCGGTCCGTAGAGAAGCTTGTGGTCAAGGAAGATACCCACACCTTCCGGGGTGGTGGGCATATTCGCCCCTTCCGCCACCGCGGTGACCCCGTTGTTCACCAGGTTTTGGGCATCGCGATCGTTGATCTCGTTCTGAGTGGCGCACGGGAAGGCACAATCGGCCTTGTGGTTCCACAGCGGATTGAAGCCAAGGCTTTGATCAACCGCAGTAAAAATCGCCTCCGGGAATTTCTCGGCATAACCACTTACCCGACCGCGCCGATAATTTTTCAGATCCTTTAAAAAAGCTAACTTGGCCCGGTCGATACCCTGCGGATCAAAGATATAACCGGACGAATCGGAGCAGGTCAGCGGTTTGCCGCCCAAATCGAGAAGCTTTTCAATGGTATACTGGGCGACGTTGCCGGAACCGGAAACCAGACAAGCCTTGTCTTCTAGGCTTTGGCTGCGGGTGGCGAGCATCTCGGCGGCGAAATAGACACAGCCGTAGCCGGTGGCCTCAGGGCGAATCAGGCTGCCGCCCCAGTTCAAACTCTTGCCGGTAAGGACACCGGTGAACTCGCGGGCCAGCTTTTTATACATGCCGAAAAGATAGCCGATCTCCCGGGCACCGACGCCGATATCTCCGGCCGGCACGTCGGTGTTTGGGCCGATATACTGGAACAGCTCGGCCATAAAGCTCTGGCAGAAACGCATCACCTCACCCTCCGACTTGCCCTTCGGATCGAAATCAGATCCACCCTTACCACCACCCATGGGCAGGGAGGTCAGGGCATTCTTGAAAACCTGTTCGAAGGCCAGGAATTTCAGGATACTCAAGTTCACCGAGGGATGAAAACGCAGCCCGCCCTTGTAGGGGCCGATGGCGCTGCTCATCTGGATGCGAAAGCCTCGGTTGACCCGGACCTGGCCCTGATCATCGACCCAGGGCACACGAAAAAGGATGACCCGTTCAGGTTCGACAATCCGTTCGAGGATCGCCTCACGGCGGTACTGCGGGTTCTTGTCGAGCACCGGCTGGATGGACTCCAGGACTTCGGTCACAGCCTGATGAAATTCCCGCTCATGCGGGTCCCTGTCGAGTACAAATTTGATGTTTTCCATAATTTCTCCCGTGGTATTTTCTGTATAAGCTCTGTTGACGCGGCACCGCTTTCGAAGTGGTTCTTTGCATTGCCGGTGCTTCCTGCCCGACTCTTCGAAAAGAGTAAATTGTATACAATTTTCTTATACACTATTTTGCGACTTTTGTCAGTTCATCCCTATTTTGCTTTTGCCTGCCTCAGGTATGCCGGATAATGCCGCCTTTATAGGCCTTGACGTGCTGCTCGCCGGTAAGCGTCACCTCTTCAGTGATGGCGAAATCGTTCTTTGTCGTTTACTGGCTAGGGTGAAATTCCGGTAATCAAGGGACACGTAATCAAGGGACACCATACCTATTAATTCTTGACGACATCCTTTTACTTGTAGTAATTTCAGAACATGGTACGAATCGCACGATTGATAGCCCCAGGCATCCCACACCATGTCACTCAACGAGGGCACAGAAGAAGAATGGAGACATTCTTTTGTGATGAAGCCGAGGTCGCGGACACGAGCGGACGGGACGTGCATTGGGAGCCGAGTCGTTTCTTGAATCGCTTGAAAAATCTTTGATGCGGATAATTAAGCCGCAGAAAGCCGGTCGTAAAAAGACATAGACTTAATTGGTAAGGTGTCCCCACATTATGTCCTTTATGTTTTAAAATGCAAACCTTGAAGGAATACGGATTAATTATACTTTCTGAAACGTCTTTGAATGTCAATCTGGCGGAGGAGCAGGGATTCGAACCCTGGGTGGAGTTTCCTCCACAACGGTTTTCGAGACCGTCCCGTTCAGCCGCTCCGGCACTCCTCCGTACGACGGCATTGATACCAATTAATTATCAGTTCATCAACAGAATTAAACAGGATCCGGCAGGGAACAGGCCGACCCCACGGCCCGACCCTGCAATGATCCATAGCCGGGAAAGCTTTTTTCTTCAAGGTCTGTCAATTTTCGGTTATTGTTGCAAATCGGCAAGCAACCTCCCCTCCGGCTGCCCGCATGATAACCTGATATTTCTTATCATTTGCAAATTCATGAAACGAAGATACGATACAATCAGACATGATTGAAAATAATTCCAGGAATCGTATGGCGAAAGAACTCGAAAATACCGAAATTGACCTTCTGATCAAGAGCCAGATCAACCTGCCGTCGCCACCGGCAATTGCCGTCAAGATTCTTAATACCGTCCAGAATGCGGAATTTTCTCTGGGTGATCTTGAAACAATAATCTCGGCCGACCCGGCGCTTATCTGCAAGATGCTGGGCATCGTTAATTCGGCGATGTATTCCCTGCCCAATAAAGTTGGCAATATTAGCCGTGCCCTCTCTATCCTCGGCACCAATCTCATCAAAAACGTCGCTCTTTCTTTTGTTATCGCCGGAGATCATCACGGCGACGGCGACTCCTCCTTTGATTTCGATTACTTTTGGCGAAGGTCGGTGACGGCGGCGGTGGCGGCGGAACTGGTAATGGGGCTGACCAAGAAAAAAGACGAGGATATCTTCGTTGCCGGTCTCCTCCAGGATATCGGGATTCTGGTACTTTATCTTGCCAAGGGCAAAGAATACGATGCCGCCTTGAAAAATTGTATCGTCAATGGGGGCACAAACCTCGCCGCAATCGAACAGGAATTATTTGGCTATGATCATCAGCAGGTCGGCTGCCTGCTTCTCGACAGCTGGGGCATTCCCGAATCCATTACCGTTCCGACACGCTTCCATCACTCCCCCGATCTCGCCCCGACCGAATATCGCCACACAGCCCTGGTGCTGAAAATTGCCAACCTGCTGTCGGCCATTTGTAATGGCTGTGAAACCACCAGCCTTGTCCAGGAACTGCAGAACAGGCTGTCGGTATCCTTTGACATCGACCCGGAAAGAAGCCGTGAACTCCTTGACGATGTCGCCGGAAAAAGCGTAGATATCCTGCAAATTTTTGAAATTGACCCGGGTAATATTAAGCCATATTCGCAAATGCTGCAGGAGGCAAACGAGGAACTTGGGCGCTTGAATTTCTCCTACGAGCAGCTGGTGCTGGCCCTGAAGGAGGCAAAGGACAAATCGGAACGGTTCGCCGAAGAACTTCTTCAAGCGAATGTCAGGCTTGAACAAATGGCCTTCCGCGACGGCCTCACCAACCTCCACAACCACCGCTTTTTTCAGGAAAATCTTCAACGGGAAATGGCCCGCACCAAACGTTATGGTCATCCCCTCAGCCTGATCATGTTCGACATCGATTTCTTCAAGGATGTCAACGACGCCCATGGCCATCCGGCGGGCGATCGGGTTTTGATTAATCTTGCCAATGCCATCAGCAACGCGGTACGTCCCAGTGATATAGTTGCCCGCTACGGCGGAGAAGAGTTTACCGTCATTCTGCCGGAGACGGACCGCATCGGCATGAAGGTTTTCGCCGAACGACTGCGGCGCTGTGCCGCCGCCGTCACCACAACTTTTCTGGGCAACTCGATCAAAATCACCATCAGCATCGGTGGCGTCCAGTACTCGCAAAACGATAGCATTACCCAGCAGGAGCTTATTGAGGCAGTCGACAAGGGCCTTTACCTGTCGAAAAAAAATGGCCGCAACAAGGTAACGGTTGTTACCATAGAGCAAACGACTTTGTAACAGCAAACCGGTGCCCGGGTTGCAAGAGAGTAACAGCGGCGACGCATCGCTCAATCCTTTATTTATCCAGCTATGACTTGCCACGATCGCCTTCTCCTCTTTACCCGTTACCCCGAAGCCGGTCGGAGTAAAACCCGGCTGATCCCAGCCCTCGGGGCGGACGGTGCCGCCCAGCTGCAAAGGTCGCTGACCGAAAGAATTGCTTTGCAGGCCAGGGTCCTGGCCGAAGAACATGGAATTCAAACCGTTGTCCATTATTGCGGCGGCAGCAGAAAAAAAATGGCCTCCTGGCTGGGAACATTGCCCTATGTGCCGCAGACCCAAGGCGACCTCGGCATGCGCATGCGTGCCGCCTTTAACCACGCCTTTGCTGCCGGTGCGGGCAAAGCGGTGCTGATCGGCAGCGATATCCCAGGCATCGACACCAAGCTGCTGGCCGATGCCTTCGCCGCCCTGCAAAACTCTGCGGTCGTCATCGGCCCCAGCCACGACGGCGGCTACTACCTGATCGGCATATGCGCCGACATTGCCGACCAGCTTTACCCGTTACTCTTTGCGGAAATCGCCTGGTCCACTCCCGAAGTCTTTGCCGTTACCTGCGAGCGTCTGGTGACTGCGGCCTTTGTTCCCGCCGTCCTGCCCGCCCTGCGCGATATCGATACCCGGGAAGACTTTGATTTTGCCCGAGCTCAAGGTCTGATATGAACCTTGCCGTTTCGCTTATCATCTCGGACAGCCTCCTACACCGGCAACGAAGAGCTGCGAGATTGATTTGCAAATCTCCGGGAGCGGTGTAAGAATAGGAAATCATTTTTGCCGACCCCCAACACATCCGTTTGGCGACAAAAATAAAGATTCATAGCCGGCGGACTGCAGCACTTTTATCGACTGGCCGGCAACATACAGAACAGCCACCCTCTTCCAGCCACAACAGGTAGCACAACCCATGATCGCAACTTCCTACGACTTCATCATCATCGGCACCGGTCCCGCCGGCCTTGCGGCGGCAATGACCGCCGCCAAATCCGGCAAGAAGGTCCTGGTCCTCGAAAAAGAAGGATCGCTTGGCGGCGTCTGCGTCAATACCGGCACCTTTCCTAGCAAGACCCTGCGAGAGGCGGTGCTCTACCTCACCGGCCACCTGAAGCGCAAAGTCTTCGAGGACGAATCCTGCTCCATCCATGATGCGGAAATTTCCATGGAAAAGCTCAAACAGCGCCTCTACAACGTGCGAATCGAGGAGCAGGCGATCATCACCTGCCAGCTTGAACGTAACGGCGTCACCCTGATCCGCGGCTCGGCGCGCTTTATCGACACCCATCGGATCATCGTCACCAGCCTTGCGGAAGGCAAGGAGATAGAGGCTCAAGGCGAGCGGATCATCATCGCCACCGGGTCCAATCCCCGAAACCCACCGGAGATACCCTTTGATCATCAGACAATTCTCGACTCGACCTCGATTCTCAGCATCAAACAGATCCCGGCAAGCATGATTATTCTTGGCGGCGGCGTCATTGGCTCGGAGTACGCCACCATCTTTGCCGCCCTCGGCGTGCAGGTCACCCTCCTTGACCGTGGCGACAAACTGTTGAAATTTCTCGACCATGAAATAATTGCTGAACTGCAGAACAATTTCCCCGGCGGCAATATCAACTATATTAATAATTGCGGCAATTTTCAGATCGAAAAAGTCAATTCCGGTGCCAAGGTGACGCTCGGCGGCGAGAAAATCTTCCGAGCCGACTGCCTGTTTTTCGCCCTCGGCCGCGAGGCCAACACGGTCGGTCTTGACATCCACCTGGCGGGCATCAAATTGAACGAACATCACTACATCGAAGTCAACGAACTGTTCCAGACCGCTGCCCCGAACATCTACGCGGTCGGCGATGTCGTCGGCTGGCCGAGTCTGGCATCCACCTCCATTATCCAGGGCCGTCTGGCCGCCCTGAACGGTCTGAAGTCCAGGGTGGAATCGTTTCCGAAGATCTTTCCCTTCGGCATCTACACCATCCCCGAGATCTCCTACGTCGGCATTACCGAAGAAGAGGCCAGGGCCCGCGATTATAAGATCGTCATCGGCCGCTGCCGCTACCACGAACTGCCGCGCGGCCAGATCTCAGGAGAAAACGAAGGCATGCTGAAGATGATCGTCCACCGCGATACACGGGAGATCTTAGGCGTCCATATTATCGGCGGCGGGGCCACGGAGGTCATTCATATCGCCCAGATGGCCATGCTCTACAATGCCAAGATCGATATCTTCATCGACAATATCTTCAACTTCCCGACCTATTCAGAGGCCTTGAAAATCGCCGCCCTGTCCGCCTCAAACCATATGCTGGAAGGCGGCAGAGCGGAAGATGAAGCCTGCCAACGGCGCAAATGACCAATCTTCGGGCCTATCTTGCCTGCATCTTTATCGTTTGCGCCTGGTCGGGATGGATCACCATCTCGCGCTATGGCGTGCATTCCAACCTGCAACCGGCGGATATCACCCTGATCAGGTATGTGACGGCGCTGCTCTGCGTCTCGCCCCTGGTCATTCGCCATCGCTGGGCACGCTATAAACTGCACCAGTATCTTGTCATGGCCCTCGGCATCGGCTTCCCCTATACCATGGTCAGCTTCTGCGGCCTGAAAGAATTGAAGGCGGCGCATGCCGGTGTTCTGGTCAACGGCATGCTACCGGTACTTGGCGCGGTGGCGGCCTGGTTTATCCTGCGGCAACGGGTTTCGGTCCTGCGCTACGGGGCGATTGTCCTCATTTTTATTGCCAACTTCGTCATGGCCGGAGGCGATACCTTTTCAACCGACCATCTCTTTGGCACCCTCCTCCTGCTCAGTGCCGCAGGTTTTTATACCGTGCATATGATCGCCGTGCGCTTCTGGGGTTTTGCCTGGCGGGATGTGCTGGTCGCCGTGCCGGTGGTCAATACCGTTCTTTTTCTGCCGCTGTGGTTTGTTTTCCCGACCTCCTTCAGCAAGGCCGGTATCGGCGAAATCCTCAGCCAGGCGGTGTATCAGGGGGTCATTGTCAACATTATCGCCCTGATATGCTCAACCTATGCCATCGCCCGCATCGGCACCATTACCGTCTCCATTTTTATGTCCTTTGTGCCGGTGAGCACCGCCCTTCTGGCCTGGCTGCTTTTGGGTGAATCGCTGAACGGCTGGGAGCTGAGCGGTATCATTTGCTGCTCCTTTGGTCTGTTTATCTATGCATGGGGCCAGATCGTCGAAAACCGCAAACGTATCCTGAGTTGATCGCCTGAGGGCGAGAAGGCAAGGGATGAGAATGGCTCATATTTGGTAACGGCTCCTCAATCTTTTATGCATCCGATAGCGGGTTAAATTTCATCCATATTTCGACTTCATCGGCATTCGGGGTTATTATTATAGCGGAATAGAGTTTTTTGCAGAGATTGATCATGGATTTGTTTTCCGGCAAAGTCGCCGCAAAAAAACCTTCGAAACCGTTGGTTGCAGCGACTTTTTCCAGCTCCCGGCAAAGATATCCGGCAGCGCCCTGACCCTGGAGGTCTTCACGAACAACAAAGGCCACTTCTGCCCATTTATCATCCATTCTCGCATAGGTAGCGATGGCGACAATCTCTTTGTTACCACGGTTTTTCACGCTGCCAATCAGCGAAATATTCTTGCGATAGTCCATATTCGCCCAATGGTCCTGGGCCATTTGTTTGGAAAAAATGGCAACGGAATGGAAGAAGCGCAGGAAGATTGTTTCTTTTTGTAAGGAATAAAAGAAATTGCGGTAGGCTATTTCGTCAGATGGCAGAAGCGGCCGAACCGACAGGGTTTTGCCGTTTTTAAGAACCGTCCGGCTTTTGTATGCCTCGATAAAAATCAGATCTTCTGCCAATGGCGGCAGCTGATCTTTGAAGATGTAATGGTTTTTCTTAGCTGCATCTATCAGGCTTGCGCGGAAATCAGGATGGGCAATCTGACAGAGTTCGACGACCCGTTGGCTGACGCTTTTTCCTTTCAATTGGGCAATGCCGAATTCGGTCACCACAAAATTGACATCGGCCCTAAGTGTAGCCACCCCGGCACCGGCACCAAGATTGGCAACAATACGGGAAATTTGCCCGCCGCCGGCTGTTGACGGCAGAGCGATAATTGACAAGCCGCCCTTTGACAACGTGGCGCCGCGAATAAAATTAGCCTGGTCGCCGGTGCCGCTGAAAAATTGCCGACCGACGGAGTCCGAGCAAACCTGGCCTGTCAGATCGACCTCCAGAGCAGAACTTATGGAAATGAAGTTATCATTTTTGCCGATTATTGCCGGAGTGTTCACCCAGTCCGCAGTGCCGAAATAGAACTGGATATTATTGTCTATATAGTCATAGGCAAGCCTCGATCCCATGCAGAAGGTTGCTACCGCCCGGTCGGTCATGAAATTTTTGTATTTATTGGTGATGATGCCTTCTTTGATAAGCGGAATAAAGGCATCGGAAATCATGTGGGTATGAACCCCCAGGTCGTTCTTATTATCAAAGTACTTCAACAGGGCATAGGGCATGTGCCCATAGCCGACCTGCAAGGTGCTGCCGTCATCGACCAACTCCTTGACATACTGGGCGATGCGGCTGGCGGTTTCTTCCTCGACAATTTCCGGCCCCATGGAGATCAATTCCTCCTCAAAAGGAATCAGGTAGTCGATATCGTTCATATGGAGAAACCCGTCCCCATGGGTTCTCGGCATCCTCGGATTGATTTGGGCAATGACTGTTTTTGCACTCTTAACGGCTTCCAAGGTAACATCGACGGAAACCCCGAGGCTGGCAATGCCAAAGCAGTCCGGGGGGCTTATCTGGATCAGCACCGTATCAATGACAATCTGTTTATCCTTGAACAACTGGGGCAATTGCGAAAGATAGGTAGGAATATAGTCAACCCGCCCATCGAAAGCCGCCTGCTGCATCTTGACCGGCACAAAAAAGAGCTTTACGGAAAAGCGCTGGAGAAAGTACTCGTCGTCAAGGTAATCGGCGAGGGTATGCGCCAACATCTGAAAGATCATAATGTCGTTGACATTACGACTATTTGCCAATGCATGAATGAGATGTTGCGGTTCGCCACAGCCTGATCCGATAAAGATGCGGTTGCCGTTCTTTATAGTGGCTATTGCTTCATCTGCCGTTACTACCTTGCCCTTATGCCCTGTATTTTTTGACATTACTTGCGAACCTCCGAGTATCCACGATAATTGCGGTGAGACAGTTATTTATGAATTTTAGCTTTCTAAGTCCGATCAAAAACCTTCAATCACCTTTCTCAAGAAGAAGCAACAGCAGTTTTCCGAGCGGGAAGGCTGGCCCAGACAATTCCGACCAGGAGCAGAACGCTGCCCGCCAGGGTCAGTCCGTTGGGGGTTTCCTGAAAGACAAGGAATGCCAAAAAGGTTGCGCCAACGGGTTCGGCAATAACGATGATGGAGACGGAGGCGGCGGGGAGAAAACCAAGCGCCCAATTATAGGAAGAGTGGCCAATCAACTGGGGGAAAAGTGCCATCAGCAGCAAAACCAGATAGGCGGCTCGCGAATATCCCAGCAGATCACAGCCACTCGCCAGGGCCATGATGACGAGAAAAAACGCGGCGGTAGAATAGACAACGGCGGTATAACTGAGGAGCGACATGCCGAAGCGAAGGCGCCGGCCAATGAGCAGGTAGGCGGAAGCCGCCACCGCACCGGCCAGCGCCAGCCCATTGCCGAGCAGGGGGTTGGGTTGATTGGTGAACTGGGTAAGGCTGAATTGCAGGCGACCATCGACAACCGCCACGACATCGGCAACACCAATCAGCATGCTGCCAAGCATCGCCAGGGGGATACCGACCTTGAGGGCTTTGGACAAGGGCTCCTTTAACAGAAAAGGCGCGGCCAGGCCCACCCACAGCGGCGAAGTGGTCACCAGGACCGTCGAACCGGCAACCGACGTAAAGGCCAGCGAACTGATCCAGCTGGCAAAATGGAGGGCAAGCATGGCTCCGGACAAAATCGCCAGACCCCAGGCAGCAGGTGACATGCGCTGCAACTCGGAGCGTCGATACCTGAGGGCCAGCGGCAGCAAAACCGCTGAGGCAATGGTCAACCGCCAGGCGGCAATCACCAGCGACGGCATATTTTCGCCCTGCGCCAGGCGGACCAGAATCGATCCGGAAGAAATAGCCAGGATACCAAAGAACAACACCAGGATCAGAGAAAAGCGTGGCACTTCGTCTTTTTTCATTACTTTTGCATTCCGGAAGTTTATAACCATATAATTGGCCGCAGCCGGTTACCGAGATCCCCTATAGTAACCATACTATCCGATATAAAAACAGTTATTTATTATTCCAGCCTTGGGCTGGGATTCCCCTATTCAACAGAGAGGAGAACAGCCCCATGTCCAGCAGCTTCGGCACCCTTTTTCGTGTCACTACCTTTGGCGAATCGCACTGTAAGGCGGTTGGCGTAGTCATAGACGGCTGTCCTCCCGGCCTTGCCCTGACGGAAGCCGATATCCAGAGCCAACTCGACCGCAGACGTCCCGGCCAGAGTGCTCTGTCGACCGACCGCCAGGAGGCCGACCGCGTGGTTATCCTCTCCGGCACCGAGAATGGCCGGACGCTTGGCACCCCCATTGCCCTGCAGGTCGCCAACAAAGACCAGCGGCCGAAGGATTACGGCAATATGCGCGACATCCCCCGCCCCTCGCACGCCGACTACACCTACCAGATGAAATACGGCATCCGGGCCTCCTCCGGCGGCGGCAGGTCGAGCGCCCGGGAAACCATCGGTACGGTGGCCTCGGGGGCGGTGGCGGCCAAGATTCTTAGGGAAAAACATGGGATCGATATCGTCGCCTGGGTGGCAAGCGTCGGCGACATCGATGCGAAAGCGATAGACAGCGATACCATCACCCGGCAGGAGGTCGATGCCACTCTTATCCGCTGCCCGGACCAAAAGGCCGCAGCGCAGATGGAGGCGCTGGTTGGTGAACTGAAAAAGATCGGCGATTCGGTGGGCGGCGTGGTGGCCTGCGTTATCCGCAATGTTCCGGTGGGCCTCGGCGAACCGACCTTCGAAAAGCTTGAGGCGAAACTTGCCCAGGCGATGCTCGCCATCCCGGCCACCAAGGGTTTTGAGATCGGCTCGGGCTTTGCCGGTGCCAGACAGCGCGGCTCACAGCATAACGACGCCTTTACCCAAAAAGACGGCCGGCTCGGCACCCTTACCAACCGCTCCGGCGGTATCCAGGGTGGCATCAGTAACGGCGAGCCGATCACTCTGCGCATCGCCTTCAAGCCACCGGCGACCATCTCACTGCCCCAGCCGACCGTCGATTTTTCCGGACAGGAGGCAATTCTTGAGGCCAAAGGCCGTCATGATCCATGCGTCGTGCCGCGGGCCGTGCCGATAGTCGAGGGTATGGCTGCCCTGGTCATCATCGATATGCTGCTGCGCCAGGAGGCGCGAAAAGCGTTACAATTTTAGGACCCTGGAAGTTCATTTCCAGCCTTTTTTAAGATGAAGGTTATAAAGGCACTCAGCCTCCTTGTGGGGGTTTATTCAGCACACTCCTCAACCCGACTGAGAAGGAGGGCACCGACGACAAAGAGTATCAGGATACTCAACACTCCCCAGCGGGTTTCGCCGGTCAGCCTCCCAACAACAGCCATGAGAAAAGGCCCGGTTATCGCCGCAAATTTTCCAAAGACATTGTAAAACCCGAAGAACTCGGCGCTCTTTTCCGCCGGAATGAGGCGGCAAAAGTAACTTCGGCTGAGTGCCTGGATGCCTCCCATGGAGGAGGCGACCAGGATAGCGATGATCCAGAAGGCCAGCGTCTTGACAAACATATCATCGATCACCGGCAGAAAGAAGGCGGCCAGAGTGGCGACACAGTACACGCCGATGCCGACAAAGATCATTCTCCGGGTGGAGGTACGTCCGGCTAGTCTGCCGAACAGCAGGGCAAAGGGAAAGGCGACGATCTGGATAACCAGGAGGACGATAATGAGCAGGGGCACGCCAAAACCAAGATCCCGGCCGTAGGCGGTGGACATGGTGATAATCGTATCCACCCCGTCGATATAGAAAAAGTAGGCAGCAAGAAAGAGAAAGGCCTGCTTATAGCGGCGAATCTCCTTAAAAGTCCGCCACAGCCGCAGAAAACTTTGTTGCACCGGTGCCGGGTCGGCGGGCAGAAAATGGATCTGACGTAGATTTTTGATCGCCGGCAGGGAAAGAAGGAGCCACCACAGGGCAACAATGAGAAATCCGGCTCTGGTCGGCCCGACCGGCAGCCCACTGCCCATGCCGCTGCCGAGAAGGAGGCCGATGATGATGAGAAAGGGAATGACACTGCCGATATAGCCGTAGCCATAGCCCCTGGCCGAGATGAGATCCATGCGCTCCCTGCTGGTTACGTCCGGCAGAAAGGCATCGTAAAAGATGTTGGCCCCGGCCCAGCCTACCCGCGCAACGACAAAGAGAACCAGACACAGCAGCCACTGCCCCCTGCCGACGAACACCAGGAGGACGGTAAAGGTAATGCCGAGGTAGAGAAAAAAGAGAAAAAACCGCTTCTTCCGGTCTTGATAGTCGGCCATGGCCCCGAGCACCGGTGCCAACACCGCAAGAATGAGGGACGCGGTGGAATTGGCAAAGCCCCAACCGGCGGTCGACTCCACCCCACTCATGCCCGCCGCCGCGAAGTCTTTAAAAAAAATCGGCATAATGGCGGTCACCATCACCAGCACAAAGGCGGAGTTGCCGACATCATAGAGCACCCAGCTGCGTTCCTCCCTGGTCATTTTCGCGGTTTTAGCCATTCGCCTTTTCTCCTTTGCCTCGCTGACGAGACCCTTATCATGCCACTTTGATCCTTGCCTGAGGCAGCAAAGGAAAGTCCCTGGTAACGCCGACAAATTACCATACTCTTATCGCCTTGCGCTACCATCGCCCGGCAGAAAAAAGAAATACCCGGGATTGCCGTCCCAGGAGGCTGTCTGAGAATGGCAATTTTTTCTCAGATCGAGGCATTTTCAGAAAAATGAGCGCAGCCATCTATTTGATATTGCGAGCATCATATTTATTAAATAACGCAGAGCTGGGGAAAAAGGGGTTTCTCGGACAGCCGTCCCAGCCTATCGGTCACCGAAGGTGTTGACAGCAGGAGCACCGATACCTATAAACTTGCAGACGGATTGAACCGCCGGCGGATTTTTCACGAAACTCACAGGAATGCCACCATGCCCCTTCTTACCTATTTTTCTCTGATCCTTACCATGTTTCTCTGGGGCGGCACCTTCATCGCCGGCAGACTGCTGGCGGGTGCGGTCGAACCGGCCAGCGCCGCCTTTCTCCGTTTTCTTATCGCCTCGGTGGCGATGGTTGTAGTGACCAGAAGCCTTGAGGGCAAATTCAGCATGCCGCAGCCAAAACTCTGGCTGCCTCTCATCCTCCTCGGCATGACCGGGGTATTTGCCTACAATGTCTTTTTCTTTTATGGCCTGCACCATATCAGCGCCGGCCGGGCCTCGCTTATTGTTGCCGGGACGCCGCTGGTCATCACCGTCTTTGCCGCGCTCTTTCTCCGGGAACGCCTCACCTTCCTGAAAACCTGCGGCGTCCTGGTGTCGCTTGCCGGAGCGGTCATGGTGATCAGTAACGGACACCCCGGCTCGCTGTTTACCGGCGGCTTCGGACGTGGGGAGCAGGCGCTGCTCGGCTGCGTTCTCAGCTGGTCGGCGTATTCCCTGATCGGCAGATCGGTGCTTCGCTCCCTGCCGCCGTTGGCTGCCGTCTGTTATTCGTCGATTATCGGCACCCTGCTCCTGGCCTTTCCGGCTGCAAGGGAAGGCCTGTTCAGCCACCACCTGTCGGCGATCAGTGGCCTGTCCTGGCTCAGCCTTGCCTATCTTGGGATCTGCGGTACGGCCCTCGGCTTTTCCCTGTACTACAAAGGGATAAAAAAAATCGGCGCCAGCAGGGCCGGGATTTTCATCAATCTTGTTCCGGTTTTTTCCTTGCTGCTCTCCTGGTTTATTTTGCACGAAACCATCAGACCCGCCGTTCTGGCAGGCGGCTTGCTGGTTCTGACCGGAGTTACCTTGACCAACTTCCGCCAAGTCGGCACCTGAACCATAGCCGACTGGGGCGCTTTGCCTTGAGCTGACGGCGCTCTTTGGTATCGACCACGCAAAGACCCTGGCAATAGTACTGCGTACTGCCTGCCATGTGGCAACGGAGAAGGGCTGAGAAAGGCGACAAGCTCCTGCAATACGCCGAGCGGGTATGGGGAATACGCGAAGGTGACCGAAACCAGCGCATCGATATGGCCATCGAGCGCACCCGCGATTTCTTTGAAAGTCACGGAATCAAGCCCAGGTTGAGCGATTACGGCATTACCGCCGATCGCCTTGAAGAGGTCATTGCCGGTCTCGCCGCCAAGGGACTTACCGCCCTCTCGGAGAGGCAGGATCTGACCCTGGATGGCTGCCGTCTAATCCTCCAGGATGCCCTATGATGCAAAAAGCCATCGCCGTGGTAGCCCGAGTCGGCACCACGGCGATGGCTTTTGAAGAATGAAGGTAAGAGTAAGGGGAGCCGCAACGAAGATACTGAGAGAACGGTTCCTTGAGTTTCCGATCCCCAAGGTATTCAAGCTTTGAATCTTGCCCAAATACAGCCTTCGGCGAGGCTATTCGATAAGAAATGTGTCAAGCGATTCACCGGAGTCAATGCGTGCCTTAAAAACGTTAGGCATACGCCCTTGACCAGTCCAAGTAATACGCTCACCACCTTCGTTCCAGACCTCATATTTTGGCTGACGAGGATTTCTTCTTCCAGATTTTTCATTAGAAATATCTATTAAGTCATCCGGATGAATTCCATCAGCCGCCATCGCTTCCCGATATTTTTTGATCTTGTCGAGTCTTTCCTGATTCTCCAGTTTTTCAGCAGCCTCTTCAATAACGCGTTCTTCAATTATCGCTTGCAGCTTGTCCTTAATGTCTTCCAGCTGCTCAGTACTCAATTCTTTGACGGCACTTCTCAGGCGACGCGAGTGGGAAATAATGCTTAAGAGTTCACTCATATTTTATTCCTTTTTAATTATTTTCTGGTTTAATAAAAACTGCCGATATGAACATTTTAAGATATTAGTCAATTAATTGTTCATGTCCAGTTTTTTTTAAACCCTATAAATAATCCATCAACTTTTTTTCACTGCAAAACCGTTTACGAAAATATTTTTTTTCGAGATAGATATATAATTTTTCATGGTTTTCATTTTACACCATGAAGCTATTGTTAGTTATAAAAATAATTCATAAAGTGCTCTCCTGCATTCTCGATAATTCTTAAACAATACATCTGTTGTCAAAGTATCTACGTTTCCAAGATCCTCGACAATTGTCCTTTGTTTTCAGTATTCATATTTCTCCTCAATGATCAGCGCAGCTCTGATCAACCAGGAAACGACGGTAACCCCCAAGGCCAAGATCCCGAGTGTCACAGAGAGTTCAACCCAGGTTGGCAGATAGTCGACGACCTCGCCGAGTGGCGAGGGAATAAGCCCCGGGACGATCAAACCGATACCTTTTTCCATCCAGATCGCCACAAAGAGAAAAACACAGGCAGGGAGGAGCACCTTCGGATTGTTCTTGCCGGGATTGAATGCCAGGACCAGAGTCGCCGCCAAATTAACACACACCGAGGTCCAGATCCAAGGCACCAGGGAATCGTGGCCGCCCATCCCAAAAAACAGGTAAATTGCTGCACTCGAATGATGGGTCGGGAAATAGAACTCCTTGAAGATTTCCGAAAAGAGCATGAGAAGATTTATGATCGCTGAAATAACAATGATCAGCCGCAGTTTATTGAAGACGCTGCGATCGATCTTGTAGCTGGTAAAATTGTGGATTACCGCGAGAATAAGCGCGATGATCGACGGTCCGGCGGCAAAGGCCGAGGCGAGAAAGCGCGGGCCCAGGAGGGGATTATTCCAAAACGGCCGGGCCGGCAATCCCTGATAAAGAAAAGCAGTGACCATATGAATGGAAAAGGCCCAGAAAATTGACAGGAAAACAAATGGTCGGTAGAGCTTTTCGTTGGCCTTACGCCCCATATAATGACAGTAGAGGATGTAGGCGGGCACCAGCCCATTGAGAAGCAGATACCCGTTTAATACCAACACGTCCCAGGCAAGAATCGAAGAGGGAAAGTTAAAGATACCAATGCCGGGAATAAGATGCCAGGCCTGCAGCGGTCCGCCGAGATCGACCATAATAAAAGAGAGGCACATCACCAACGCCCCCACCGCCACCCCTTCGCCGATGATGACAACCCGGTGGAAATTCGGGTCGTGGAAGACATAGGCCGGCAGGATGAGCATGACTGCGGCGGCGGCAACCCCGACCAGAAAGGTGAAGTTGGAGATATAAAAGCCCCAGCTGACGATATCGTTCATGCCGGTAACCGACAGGCCGAACCGTGCCTGGAAGGAATAGGCGTAGATGCCCATAACCATACAGCCGAGGAGGAGCAGCCGGAAAAGCTGAAAACCAATGCCGCCTCGTAGGTTCCAGCGAAAGACATCAACAACGAATGTTTTCAGATTTCTCTTCGGATGTGCGCCCATAATGATCCTTTATATTGTCAATCGATGAAATACCAGAATTTCGGTTCAGTGCCCAACTCTTCCTTCATGCGAAAAACCTTCTTGTTTTTCAGGACATAACGGATCTCGCTGGCCGGATCGAGCAGGTTGCCAAAGACCCGCGATCCCGTCGGGCAGGCCTCGACGCAGGCCGGAAGTTTGCCTTTTCTCGTGCGTTGGATGCAAAAGGTGCATTTTTCCATCTTCCCCACCGGCCGTAGGCGATTGCCGAGATAGTGCTGTTTTGGGGTGATCTCTTCCTTTGGTATTTCCGCCTTACCCCAGTTAAACCGTCTGCCGAAATAGGGGCAGGCAGCCTGACAGTAGCGGCAGCCGATACACCAATCATAGTCGACGACAACTATGCCGTCCGGTTCCCTCCAGGTGGCCTTGGTCGGACAGGCCTTGGTGCAGGGGGCATTTTCACAGTGAAAACACTGGGTGCCCATGTAAAACTTATTTTCGACCGGAACTTCATGAAAGTATTTGCCGTCGCCGGTACTCGGATCGAGTTGGCCGGGTTCCATCTCGAAGATGCGGATATACTGGGTATTGGTCTTACGATCGAGGTTGTTTTCCTTGATACAGGCGGTGACACACTCCATGAAGCCTTCGCAGCGGGTGATGTTGAAGGCGTAACCATACAACACTTTCGGCAATGGCGGTTCACTGCCGATCTGCAGTTCCATACCACCCTGAAGGGCGGCCAGTCGTTCCAGCCGATCAACGGTCTGCTCCTTTTCCTCCTGGGTCATCAGGCGGTAATTCTTTTTAAAGAATTCCTGCCAACGTAGGCGCAATTCGCCGCTCACCGCCGCATCGGCACCAGGCACACATCCGGTTAGCAGGGTGGCACTGGCTGCCGCCGCGCCGATGGAGAGATTTTTAATGAATGCCCTGCGGCTGCTCTTTTCCGTGAGGGCAGCGGCAAGGTTTTCTTTCCCTCTTTCACTTTTATTTTTTTGGTTGTTTTCTGGTAAACTCATGGGATACCCCCGTCAATTGAGCGGTACGGAATAGGTGGCCGGAAAGCGCTTGGCAAAGCGGGGAGCGTGGGGATTATGGCAGGTCGTGCAGTTATAAACAACTCGCTCCCCGGCCCAATTCGATACCCGTTTGCCGTGCGCCCCGCCCAGCCAGTCACGTTTCTGGCGGAAATGGCATTGGCCGCAGAGTTGATAGCTGTGATCGAAATCGATCTTTCTGCCCTTTTTGTCCTCAAGAGCATCGCGGTCTTGCGGGTGATGACAATCGATGCAACCAAGGGCACTGCCCTCCCTGCCATGCTGAATGACCACATTGCCGTGGGTCAGGGTAAAGGCATTTTGGGCCTTTACCTCCTTGTCGCCATGACAACTGCTGCACCTGTACCGCTCGATGTGTTCTTTCCGCGCCAGCACCCGGAAGGGTCCACCCTGATATTCTTCCCCCGCCAGCACCGTCGGTTGTGTAACAGGCTGCACCTGATGCACGGAACGGTTGTCAAACGGTTCATCGACGGTCTTTACCGTGTCGAGAAAGGATTTCTTTTCACTCGCCGACCCGGTGCCGGCATTAATCAGGAAGAAGGCCAGGATCAACACGATACTGCCGCCCAACCGCCTGGCCGTCCGATTCATCAATATATGCATAGTAGCCTGCCTGTTGCCTCGTGGTTAATTTCTCCGGAATTCGCTGAAAGATTCCTGCTGCACAGCAGGCACATGACACTGCCGACAATTACCCCGAGAGGCATGGGCAACACGGATTTCCACCACCGCCCCGGGGCCGGTATGGCAGGCAATACAGTTTTCCCGCAGTTGCAGGCTGTGCGGAATCGACGGCGGCGCACCGGCTAAAAACGACAGGCCGAGACGCGGCGGTTTAATCGATTGCCAGGTGCTCGGGACAAACCTTTCATCCGTCACCTTCTGGGTGTGGCACTGGTAGCAGAGGCTGTTCTCCGGATGCGGCGTCACCGGCACGTACTTGCCGAACTCGGCACTATAGCCCCCCTTGGCGTGGCAGGCCAGACAGTCGCTGTTATTGCCCTTAAAGGTCAGGTCCAGCGGATGGGGAATGCGCGGCGGCGAGCCGGGATATTGGCGCAGTTCATAAAAGCCGGCCAGGTTCCTATCCCCGGAATCGGCCGCCAGGTAAGGTTCCGGAACCGCATCGTAGGCTTTATAGAGTTTGCCGCTCTGATGATCAAAATCCTCGTTTCCGCCACCGGCGGAAAAACCCCTGTCCCCGGCAAAATGGATGATTGTCAGGCAACAGAGTGCGGCGGCGGTCACCACCCACCTGTTCCTCTGTTTATGTCGTTTCATCATGTTTTCTCCAGTCTCACGGCACATTTTTTGTAATCCGGCTGCTTGGAAATCGGGCAGAAGGCGTCCAAGGTGACCTCGTTGATAAGATAGCTCTCATCAAAAAACGGCACGAAGACCATGCCCCGCGGCGGTACGCCTCGGCCGTTGATCTGCACCGGGATGGTGATCTCGCCCCGGCGGGAGATGATCTTCACACTTTCGCCATTCACCACTCCAAGCTCAGCCGCGTCTTCCGGATTCAATTCGACATACGACGACGGCACGGCGTTGTGGAGGACCGAGATGCGCCGGGTCATGGTGCCGGTATGCCAGTGTTCGATAACCCGACCGGTATTGAGCCAGAAGGGATACTCGCTGTCCGGGGATTCGGCAGCCGGTTCATAGGGGCGGGCCCAGATCCAGGCACGATTGTCCTTTTTGCCGTAGAAGTGGAACTCTTTACCGTTGTTGCAAGCCGGATCATGTTTCGGATTAAAGCGCCAGCGGGTCTCTTTGCCGTTCACGAAAGGCCACTGCACCCCGGACCGTTCAGTGAGGGTCTTGTAAGATGCCATCTCGTGTTGCGGCCCGGTGTGGAAACGGCGATACTCCTCCCAAATTTTTTCGATATAATTTTCCTGACTCCAGGGGAATTGTTTCTCAAAGCCAAGTCGTCTGGCAACCTCAATAATCTGCCAGGTGTCGGACATCGCCTCGCCCGGAGGATTGACGATCTGTCCGAAATGCTGGGTCCGCCGCTCGGAGTTGCCGTACAACCCCTCTTTCTCAATCCACATCGCCGCCGGCAGGATAACATCGGCAACATCGGTCGTCGGCGTCGGATAGACATCGGAGACCACCACGAAGCGATCATCTTTTAAGGCGCCATTGCGATAGCGTTTCAGGTTCGGCAGGGTGACCATCGGATTGGTCACCTGGATCCACATGAATTTGATGTCGCCGCGGTCAAGGGCGCGAAACATCTCCACCGTATGGTAGGTCGGTTTGGGGTCGATATTTTCGACCGGCACCCCCCAGATCTCGGCGGCCATCTGCCGGTCGTGTTCATTAGCGACCGTGCCGTGCGGCAAGGCGTGGGTCAGGGTGCCGACCTCGCGCACCGTTCCGCAGGCGCTCGGTTGGCCGGTCAGTGAAAACGGGCTGTTGCCGGGCGTCGAAATCTTGCCGACCAACAGATGGATATTGTAGACCAGATTATTGATCCAGGTGCCCCGGGTATGCTGGTTCATGCCCATGCACCAAAACGAAGTGACTTTTTGCGCCGGATCACCATACAGGGAGGCCATATATTTGATATCCTTGGCCGATACCCCGGAGATCTTCTCGACCTTTTCCGGGGTATAATCGGCCAAAAACAGTTTAAAATCAGCAAAATTGATCGCTTCATCCTGATCGGTAAAGGCAAAATGGTCTTCGGTGCCGTAGCCGATATTGGTTTTTCCCTTGTGAAACGACACATGTTCGTTGACAAAGTTCCAGTTCACCCAGTCATTGGCAATGATCTCATGGCAGATGGCATTGGCCACCGCTAGATCGGTCTGCGGTTTAAAAAGAATTGATTTATCGGCCGCTTGACTGGTGCGGGTTGACCGGGTGGCAAAATCGATAATTTTGACACCCGTGCGGCGCTTGCGGTTGGCGAGCATGCGGGAGAAGAGCACCGGATGCATCTCCGCCATATTGTTGCCCCAGGTGATAAAGACATTGGCGTTATCGATGTCTTCGTAGCAACCCATCGGCTCATCGATGCCGAAGGAAGTCATGAAACCGGTCACCGCACTGGACATGCACAACCGGGCATTGGCTTCGACATTGTTGGTACCGAGACAGCCCTTGAAGAGCTTCGAGGCGACATAGCCGTCGGGGATGGTCCATTGCCCGGACCCGTAGATGGCCACCGAGTTTTTGCCGTGTTTATCGCGGGTTTCTTTCAACTTTGCCGCCACCAGATCCAGGGCCTCGGCGATGGGAACCTCGACCATTTCGCCGTTCTTGCGTACTTTCGCCTTGGTCAGCCGGTCGGCACCGTACAGGGCCTGCACCGAGTGATAGCCCTTCATGCAACATAAGCCCTTGTTGACGCTGCAGTTCGGATCACCCTTCACCGCCACAGCCCGGCCCTCGACAACCCCGACCAAGACGCCGCAGCCGGTGCCGCAAAAGCGACAGGGGGCCTTCTGCCAGGAAACTACCCCGGAATTAGTGGTGATTTTCGGCCAGTCTGCAAAACTGATTCCCGGAAAAAGCGCGCCCGCCGTTGCCACCGCACTGGTTGCCGCAGCACTGAAAATGAATCGTCGTCTGTCGAGTTTCATGGTCACCTCACTTCCTCCCTTATTTTTCATCATAGCCAAAGGCCAGGCTGAGCGACTGCAGCGACTGCAGCTTCTTCAGACTTCCCTGGAGCGCTTCTTCGCTGGTTTCGTCCGGTGTATCGGTAACAAGAACGACTACTTCTTGATTTGAGGCTGGAATTATTTGACAATACTTGAGAACAGAGAGCTCGGCGCACAAGGAATCCTTGCCGCCGTTTCTGGGGATGGCGAGATAGCTGAAAATCGGCATAACAACTCCGCTGTGATTGGCTTTGGTGAGAAGGGCCTGTCTGCCATTATTCCATCGTCACACACTTCCAAGCAGAAATCCTTGACCTAGGTCAACAGGCATTCTTTTTGTCATGTCCTCAATTGTGCGAACAATCAATTCTATTTCATTTTTATGCAATCTCCCAATCAATTTTTTTTATTTATCTTGGCAACCACTTTTTATAATGGATGCGAAGACTTTCAGACATCTTGCCGCAAGGCTCACCTCGAAAAGTGCCGGCACTGCATCGGGAATTTGGAGCATTTATGAAGTTGGTGAGGCAAAGAAACCAGAGTGTCAGTAGAGGAACCAGGCCACACTCCCTGCACAAGATGGGGAGATATACTGGTCAGCAGAACCCCTTGTTGTGTTTTTTGAAAATTGGGAGCAATAATCGTGTAACCTATCTATAAAAAGAGCAAAAGGAAAGGGGTTAGACTAAAGAAACTTGAATACGCCGTCCAAGGGCTTTGGCAAATCTTTCAAGTGTTGAAAGACGTATATCGGTGGCATGATTAACCATTCTGGAAATTACTGACTTGGTGGTCTTTAATTCAACAGCAATTTGCTCTTGAGTCATCCCAGCATCTTTGCGGGCTTGTTTTAAAAGAATGCCGAGTTTAAAAGTCTCGAAGCGTTCGTCATAATCCTTCCAGAATTGAGGATCTAGCTTTTTCGTTTATCAATATATTTTTTTAAGTCGCTCATGGCATTCTCCTTCTTGAAAAACAGTCTTTTTTTCTCTGCTCAGCGATTTTTATCTCGTTATTGGTGATTTTTTGTCTCTTTTTGGTAAATGCATGGTTTAAAACAATGTACTGTTGGCAATAAATTGAAAATATGAAATTTTCCACAACCACCGGCTACACGCGGACCCCGCAAACAGCGCGGGTCCGGTGAGCCAGACTTTATCTTTGAGGGCTCAGCGGTATTGGCGCGCGATGGCAGCAATCGGTTATCACATCACCGCCCCCTACGGCACGCCGCATATACTGATCAACACAGACCGTTTGGTCATCTGGCAGGCAGATACTGTTTCATAATTTTGTTAATTCATTGGGAAAGAAGGGACGCTTTCCATATTTTCTAAAAACTGGGTAGTGTCCCTTATTTTCAATTGAAGACGGCAAAAGCTGGATGGATATGCTTAAAAGTAGGAATACAACATCCCATAGTTATAATGAAGACGTTGCAAAGGAAATATGCCAAGCAGTTTTTGAAGTATACTATTTCCTTTTTGTGCAACTAAAAACAAATTTGGAGAGTTTACGTGCTGACTCAGATAAATATGATTTTGGAAACGAATGAAATGGAATACGGCCTAGACAAAGAAACCATAAATAATTTTGAACCGTATTTTCTAAGTGTAAAGAAGTGGATGAAGCTCTACTGTACGGTTCCCGTGCTAAAGGCAACTTTAGACCAGGACCCGATGTTGATCTAACATTAAAAGGAGAAATACCATGGGTCAAAAAAAAATCCTGCTGGCAATTGATGGATCACCACATTCCAGCGTGGTCTTGGAAAAAGCCATTGAATACGCCAAAGCCTTCGAGGCTGGAATTATTCTCGTGCATTGCCATGAGAAATTTCCGGTAAACCTGGGAGAACCCTACCGGGACAGTCGCATTGCCCTGATACTGAGAGACAGCGAAAACCTGATTGCCCCCTTTGTCCAACGCCTGGGGACTGAGAATATCGCGGTTGAAGATCGACTTATGGAGGAACCTGCCGGGAAGATGATCTCCGAGGTTGCAAAAATCGAGAAATGCGACTTGATCATCATCGGCTCGCGAGGCTTCAGCAACCTCACAAACCTGATAGTGGGTAGCGTAACCACCAGAGTCCTGCAAACTGCCACCTGCCCTGTCCTGGTGGTAAGATAGGAATATCGAACGAAGGCCTCGTCACTAACCCATTCCCCGCCGACGATTGGCACGGTAAATGAGCCTGTCGATGACAAAGAAGAAGACAATCGGCAGGGCGAGAAAGACCAAGGTCAAGAGGGAGGCAACACTCCTTTCGGAAGAATTGAGTATCGGAAAGATATAGCCCGAATAAGACGGCACCGTGCCGCCACCGATGAGAAAGACCAGGAAGTACTCGGAAAAGGCCACAAGAAAAACGATGGTCGCCCCGGCAAGAAGTGCCGGCAGCAACAGCGGCAACTCAACCGCCACAAGAATTCGTATGGGTGAGGCCCCGAGATTCTTGGCACAAAGGGCAAAATTGTCGCCATAGGCCTGATAGCCGGCAGTCAGCGCCCGCAGCATATAGGGGTAACTGATGATGCTCAAAATCAGGATCACCCCGACCCTGGTGTCGGCGATCCCCAGGCGGAGGAAGATAAAGTGCGCCCCCATGGCAAAGGCCATAGGCGGAATGAGCGCCGGGGCAAGCAACATGCCTTCGAGAAAATTCTTGCCGAAAAAATCGGTTCTGGCAAAGAGCTTGGCCGGCAGGATGGTCATACCAAAGGTCAAAACGACGGTGCCGAAGGAATAGAGACAGGAAGACAGCAGACTCAGTCCGATATCCTGCCCGTGTTGCGCGAGATAGTGCAGACTGCGCAGATCAAAAACCGCCGGAAAAACCTCGGGAAAAGCCCAGGATGAAGAGAAAGCCCCGAGCAACAGGACAATGACCGGCAGGACAAAGAGCAGGAGCAAGACGGCAAAAATCGACACCACTCCCATCATAGCTTCCGTACCCCCCGCGCAAGGCTTGCCGACAGGCGCAGGTACATGCCGATAAAGAACAGGGAAAAGACAAATATCAGGGACAGCATTGCCATGGCCACAGGGCGTAGGGCGAGATCCTTCTGAAAAAAATATTCGTAAATACGAATGCTCAGCATTCCGGGATAACTGTCGCCGAGAACAAAGGGCAGGTCAAAGCCGCCAAAGGTGAAGATGAAGAGAATGATAAAGGTGGTATTGATGGCCGGCAGAATAAAGGGCAGGATGAGGGTGTAAAAGATCCGCAGCCGCCCGGCGCCGAGCATCCTGGCGGTGTCGATCTGCCGCCGGTCAAATCTAACCAGCATGGCATACACCATAACCATGACAAAAGGCGTCTCTTTGTAGATATAGGCAGAGATCAGGTCTATGCCGGCGGAGGTATAGAGGAGATCCGGAAAGCCTTCAAAGGAATCGATGAGCCCGAGATGAAAGGCTATAGATGCCAGGATCCCCGTCTTCGCCAGAAAGATGACCGCCAGAAAGCCGACGGCAATATGCGGCAGAACCAAGGGAATTTTATAAACAATGGCAAAATTTCGGTACCTCTCCGGCATCTTCCAGAGCGCGTAGGCCAGGGCCGTGCCGATGGCAATGGACAGGCCGCTGCTCGCAGCAGCAACATACAGGGAAAAGGCCGCCGACCGAAGGAACCAGGAATCGGCAAACAATTCCCTGTAGGCAAAGAACAGGTCATCATAGGTATAGGAAAACATTAAAAAACCAAACGACTGCAGCAGGGTGATTACCAAGCCGCAGCCGAAGACCAGCGAAAAGGGCAGGAGCAGCGGCAGCAGACGCAGCAGCGGTTCTGACGGTCGCATCCCTATTTGCCTTGCAGTACCAGCTTTTCCCAATCCTTTTCCAGATGTTCGAGATATTCCGCAGGTATCTCCGGCACTGCCACCCGGCCGAGTTCGGCGAGGGGCAGGGTTGCCACCCCCAAATCAAGGGTTTGAAACTTTTGGCGCTCTTCGCCGCTCAGTTTGCTGAGGTCAAGGACGGTGAAATCACCCCAGTTTGCCGGATGATTTTTCGACAGCTGGGCCTCCGGCGAAAGAAGGAAGTTGGCGACCACCAAGGCCCCCGCCCGGTTCGGGGCATTGAAGGGCACGGCGGTAAAGTGGGTATTATAGATGGAGCCATCGGTCATGACCAGGGTCCGCACCGTATCCTTATACCGACCCTGGAGAATCTTGCCCTGGGCACTTGCCTGATGGTAGCTCATGTTCAGCAGGACCTCGCCGCGCTCAAAGAGGGTATCAAGGGCCGCCACATCCTTCGGGTAATTTTTACCCTGCTGCCAGAGATGCGGTTTCAACTCATTTAAATACTCCCACATTTTGGGTAAATTTCCGGTATACAGCCCTTTATCGAACCCGGCAAGATACTGCTGATAACCGCCGCTGACCGCATAGAAAACCTGACGGATAAAGGCCGAGCCGGTAAAATCCGGCGGTTTCGGGTAGGTGAATTTCCCTGGATTTTTCTTGATCCATTCTTTCAGTTCGGCAAAGGTCTTCGGCGGGTTGGCCACTTTGGCCGAATCGTATTCGAAGACGAACTGAGCCCGACCGTAGGGAATCTCATAACCGCGTACCGGATACCCGAAATCGAACTCGACGGAGACCGGATCAACCAAGGAGTAATTGGGCAAAAGATCCGTCAGCGGCCCCTGGAGGAGCCCATTTTCCATGGCGTTCTTAAAATTCTCGCCGTTGATCCACAGCAGGTCCATGCTGCCCTTGCCGCCGCCGGCCTGCTTTTCGGTGAGAAGCTTGTTGACGAAAACCGCAGCATCGGCAGGCACCCGCTTGAGGGTGATACCGTATTTCTCTTTTACCGCCTCGGCCACATAGCTATCAACCCAAGAATTGATGGTCGTCGAGCCGCCCCACATGAACCACTTGACCTCGCTGCCCTTTGCCTGCTGCACCATATCGGCAAAGGCGCCGCTGTCCGCCGCCACCGCACTATTCAGTGCTCCGGGAAGGAATACCCACATAACCGCCAAGTGCATCAGCCATCGCATAATCAGTCCCCTTTCAGTTGAATGTACTGCTTTATCCCGACCCTGACTCGGTCATGGATGTTTATATCGCTGCCGGAACTATAGGCGGTGAGGATCAGATCGTCAATTCGAATCCGACAGACGTTGTACTGACCGGCGAAGAGAATATCCTCGACAACAGCCGATCCGTCAGGGTCTTTTTCGAGAACCAGGGATTCCGCCCGGACGCTGATGGCAGCATCGCCGCCGACTATCGGCTGGAGAATGGAGAGTCGCGAAAAATATCGCCGATGAATGGTGTTGACATGGCCAAGAAATGCTGCCACCCGGGCAGATGCCGGTTGATTGTAGACCACCGGCGCATCGTCATATTGACACAATACGCCGTCGAGAAGGATACCGATCCTGTCGGACATCATAAAGGCTTCTTGCAGGTCGTGGGTGACGCAGATGGTGGTGATTTTGTATTCTTTCTGGAAGGCACGGATAAATTCCGCCGTACCGCTCTTCAGATTCCGATCAAGGTTGGCAAACGGTTCATCAAGGAGGAGAATCGAAGGACTCACCACCATCGCCCGGGCCAAAGCCACCCGCTGCTGCTGCCCGGAGGAAAGCTGTCCGGGAAACTGTCGGGACTTATCCCCTAGGCCAAAATAGGCGAGCATGGCCATAACCTTGTCCGTCATGGCAGCCTTTTCCACCCTGCGGGTTTTCAGGCCGAAGGCGACATTGTCAAAGACCGTCATGGTCGGAAAAAGGACGTAATCCTGAAACACCAGAATGGCCGGATTATGCAGGAGATCGGCGCGCGAGCTGATAGTTCCGGAATCCGGGGGCAGAAGTCCGGCGATGATTTTCAGCAGGGTGGTTTTCCCTGCCCCGGAAGGACCGATGATCGACACCAATTGCCCTTCAGCCACGCAAAAAGAAACCTGCTGAAGAATGCGTTGCCCTTGATAGCCCTTGCAGACCGCATCTATTGTAAGAAACATTGGGCCTCGTCAAGGTAAGAGACAATTTTGTTGAAGGTGACGTCGCTGGTCAAGGTCCGGCTCTTGCTGGTATATTCATGATAGGCCATATAACACCAACTGAGGGCCCGGAGGAGAATCACTCGCTCCATGAAAGCGGTTTTTTCGATGAGTTCCGAGAGGGAGATATCACAATCAAGAGCCTGCCGGTATGCTCTAAGAAAACTCTTCTTATCCTCCTCACTCAGGCGGCAGTCGGTTTTCCAAAGCGTCGTGGTCGGCACGAGAAAGTGCGCAAGATCCTGGTAGCGACTCGAAACCACGGCCTTTTCCCAATCGATCAAGGAGGACCTTTGCGAGTGTATGAGGAAATTGCCGGAATTCACCTCGGTGTTGACCATGCACAAGGAGTCACCGGTGAAGAACGTAGGCGCGGTACAGGTAAGATTGACAATCGCATCGTGATAATTGAGGAGCAACTGCCGCACCGCACGATACTGGCCGCCATCATAGCGACCGATCAAGGCATGGGATTCAGCGGCAATGGCGGTAACAGGATCGGCCTGGACGATAAGGCGAGGATCGGGCGGCAGGGCGTGGATGCGGGCAAAAATGTCGGCGGCAATGTCCAGATCACGGGCATAGTCGAGGGGTCTGCCGGGTAGATATTGCATAAGGAGGACTCCCTGGCCAAGACCGCCGGCATCAAGGCTATAGTGCAGTGGCCCGGGGGTGACCCCCGAGGGAAATACCGCCTGCAGGACCGTGAACTCGTATTCCACCTGCCGTGCAAGACCAAGCTGTGTACCGTGGTTGATCCGGAAGACATAGGCACCCGGGTTGCCGAAAACCAAATAGTTCTCATTATACTCGCCGGCGGCGAGAAAGGAACACTGCATTTCTCCTGCGAGCCAGTCGTTCCCCGCAATATATGCAAGCACCTGTGGTGATTTATCCATTTTCCGTGATCCACTTGAATTTGTTCGTCAATGGGTCGAACGATCTTGGCCCTTCATTGCCGGTGATCAGCTGTACATGCCTCCTTTCCTCAGATATTTCAAGTATCTTCTTGAGAGGAGATCACCAGCTGCCTTGCAGAAACGAAGACTCGGGGCTCAGGCCAGACCCATTTTCTCCCAATACCCGACGATTTCAAGTTTTTCTTTGAGGAATTCGAGGAGATCGGTGTGGCAATGTTCACCCGGAAATTTGAGGCGAAACTCAGTAAGAATACCTTCTTGTTGCTGCGGGGAATAAAGGCTCCATTCAATAAGCAAATCTTGTTCTTGATTAGGTGTCACAATAAAAATCTTGTCCGGTTGAGGTTGATAGTTGTACTTGGATACTTACTTCAGATATCTTACAAATTTCTTACAAAGGGGATATCCCTGCGAAGAAATGTGATGGTTATCGGAGAAAAATTACCCACTTCCTCCACCATCATAGGTTCGAAAGCAGCAATATCTACAAAACAAGTCATCCCCCTGCATTTTTGTAGTATTTGCTACAGCGGCTTGCAGCACAGCCTTTCAGGTTTCCTAAAAAAACATGCTAACGATTGAATTTTAAGTATATATTTCGACTTTTCCCAGTCTGGCATGACCCTTGCTCTAAGGTGGAAAAGCAACGCATCCATTCACTTTGACCAAGAGGACCAAGCCGATGAGCACCAAGCCCCTCCTGAAAGAAAGATCCACTCAGATCCATAGAAAAGGATCCGCCCCTTTTGAACTGGACTGCAACAAGGACAGCCTGGCCGGCGCCGTCAGCCAGCGCGCTTGTGTCTTCTGCGGCTCGCGGGTTGTGCTTTACCCCATTGCCGACGCCCTGCATCTGGTACACGGACCGATCGGCTGTGCCGTCTACACCTGGGACATCCGCGGCGCACTGTCGTCGGGGCCGGAGCTGCATCGGCTGTCCTTTTCCACCGATCTGCAGGAACTGGATGTCGTTTTCGGCGGCGAAAAAAAGCTTGCCAAAGCCCTTGATGAACTCATCGATCGCTGTCAGCCAAAGGCGGCGTTTGTCTATTCGACCTGCATCGTCGGCCTCATCGGCGACGATCTGGAGGCGGTCTGTAAAAAGGTATCGGCGGAAAAAGGCATCCCGGTGCTGCCGGTGCAGTCCGACGGCACCAAGGGCAACAAACGGGCCGGCTATGAAGCCGCCTGCCACGCCATGGCTCGGCTGGTTGGGACCGGCGATACCTCCGGCATCGGCAAACATTCCATCAATATCCTCGGTGATTTCAACCTGGCCGGGGAGATCTGGCTGATTCGCGAATATTTCCAGCGCATCGGTGTCGAGGTGGTCGCCAATATCACCGGCGACGGGCGGATAGCCGATATACAGCGCTGCCATGGTGCCGCTCTCAACGTCGTGCAGTGTTCGGGCTCGACCATGGACCTTGCCAATATAATGAAGAAGCGCTACGCCATTCCTTCGCTGCGGGTGTCCTATTTCGGAGTGGAAGACATGGCCGAGGCGCTCTATAGCGTCGCCCGCCACTTCAATGCGCCGGAGATGCTGGAAAAGGCCCGCCAGGTGGTGAAGAGTGAGCTTTCGACGCTGCTCCCCGAACTGGCCACCTACAAAAAGGCCCTGACCGGCAAGAAAGCGGCGATCTACGTCGGCGGCGCCTTCAAGGCCTTCTCCCTGGTCAAAGCCTTTCGCCTTATCGGCATGGACGTGGTGATGGTCGGCTCGCAGACCGGCACCAAGGAGGACTATATCGAGCTGGAAGAGATTACCGACGAGGGAACCATCATCGTTGATGACTCCAACCCCCTGGAGCTGTCGGCCTTTTTAAAGGAAAAGGACGTCGACCTCTTGGTCGGCGGAGTCAAAGAGCGACCCATCGCCTACAAAATGGGTGTCGCCTTTTGCGACCACAACCATGAACGTAAGGAGATGCTCGCCGGCTTTGCCGGAATGCTCAATTTTGCCCGCGAGGTATACGGCTCGGTGATGAGCCCGGTGTGGAAGTTTGTCCCGCGTAGGACAGAGGAGAAAAAATCATGACAAAGATGGCCAGTTATACCGCAACCACCAATGCCTGCAAGCTCTGCAAGCCCCTCGGCGCCTCCATCGCCTTCCGCGGCATCGAAGGCTGTGTGCCTTTTTTGCACGGCTCACAGGGCTGCGCCACCTATATGCGCCGCTATATCATCAGTCATTTCAACGAGCCGATCGACATCGCCTCGTCATCTTTGGGTGAGAAAAACGCCATCTACGGCGGCGGCCCGAACCTCAAGCTGGGCCTCAATAATGTCACCGCCAAATATGCTCCCAAGCTGATCGGCGTGGCCACTACCTGCCTGACCGAGACCATTGGTGACGACGTACCCATGCTTTTGGCCGAATATCGGAAGGAATTTACAACCGCCGACTCGCCGCTCTTGGTCCACGTGTCGACCCCGAGCTACTCGGGGACGCATATGGAGGGCTTCCATGCAGCGGTGCGCGCCGTGGTCGAGCAATTGGCGGTTGCAACACCCGGCAACGACAGCATCAATTTTCTCTGCGGCTTTATTTCGCCCGCCGACATCCGTTATCTAAAAGGCGTTTGCAGGGACTTCGGTATCGCCGCAACTATCCTCCCCGACTATTCCGACACCCTCGATGGGCCGGCACTCCATGACTACCCGCTCATTCCTGAAGGCGGCACGCCGCTTACCGCCATCCGGGCGATGGGCGGAGCGAAAGCAACCGTCGAACTCGGAGCGACCATGCCGAAGGCCACCGCCGGTACGGTCCTGCACGATATCCACAAGGTACCGCTGCATCGCACCGGACTGCCCATCGGCATCCGCGCCACCGACGCCTTCTTTGCGCTGCTGACCGAACTTACCGGCCGGGAAATCCCTCTTCAACATGCGGCGGCCCGCGGTCGGCTGGTCGACAGCATGGTCGACGGCCACAAATACGTGTTCGGCAAAAAGGCGGTGGTCTTTGGCGAAGAGGACCTGGTGGTCGGCCTGACCGCCCTGCTCGCTGAGATCGGAGTCCAACCTGTACTCTGTGCCTCCGGCGGTAAAAGCGGCCGGATGGCGGAGGGCATCACCGCCGCAATAGAGGGCCTCGACTGCCCAATGCCGATTGTAAAGGAGGATGTCGATTTTTTTGATATCGAGACCCTGGCAAAGGAGCTGGAGGTTGACCTGGTGATCGGCCACTCGAAAGGTTATGCCTTTGCCCGCCAGGAGAAGCTGCCGCTGGTCAGGGTGGGCTTTCCCATCCACGACCGGATCGGCGGCCAACGCATCCTCCACCTCGGTTACCACGGGGCCCAGGCTCTGTTCGATCTCATCGCCAACACCTTGATCGAAAAGAAGCAGGACGATTCACCGGTCGGCTACAGTTATATGTGAGTTCCGTTAAGCATCCACCACAAGGATCCAGTATGAAAAATTCAAAGCCTCAGGATTTCCGCAACCACCCCTGCTTTCATGCCGATGCTAAAGGTAAATTCGGCCGGGTGCATCTCCCCGTTGCCCCGAAGTGCAATATCAAGTGCAATTTCTGCGACCGCAAATATGACTGTGTCAACGAGTCGCGACCGGGCGTTACCTCCACTCTCCTGTCGCCGGAGCAGGCGGGAGTGTATATGCACAAGGTTCTCGAAAAAGAACCGCGCATAACGGTGGCCGGTATTGCCGGTCCCGGTGACCCCTTTGCCAACGGCCCGGAGACCATCGCCACCCTGCGGACCATCAGGAAAAACCATCCGGAGGTCCTGCTCTGCGTGTCGTCGAACGGCATGGCCATCGGCCCCTATATAGAGACACTGGCCGAGCTTGCCGTCTCGCACGTGACCATCACCGTCTGCGCCGTCGATCCGGCAATCGGTGCGAAGATCTACAGCTGGGTTGAGGACGGCAAGGTCATCTATCGGGGACGACAGGCGGCGGAGATGCTGCTGAGTCGCCAATTGGCGGCGATAGGCAAGTTGAAAGAGCACGGCATCACCGTCAAGGTCAACTGTATTGTTATCCCCGGCGTCAACGATGGGCATGTTGAAGAGGTGGCCCGGACCATGAAGGCCTTGGAGGTCGACCTGCTCAACTGCATGGCGATGTTTCCCAACGTCAACACCCTCTTCGGCACCCTCCCCCAGCCGAGCAAGGAGATGATGGAGGAACTCAGGGCCAAGGCCGAAAAATATCTGCCGCAGATGCGCCACTGCACCCGCTGCCGCGCCGATGCGGTTGGCCTTTTGGACGACGACCGCACCGACGAATTCCGCAGCTGTCTCACCGCCTGCTCGACGTTGAAACCCATGCCGGCTGCGGAACGGCCGTATGTGGCGGTGGCAACCGAAGAGGGCATTCTGGTCAATAAACACCTGGGCGAGGCGCGTACCCTGCAGATCTGGGAACGTCACGGTGACGGTTTTCGCAAGGTCGAGGAACGGCCGACCCCGGCCATCGGCGGCGGCATTAAACGCTGGCACCAGATGGCCAGGGTCCTCGGCGACTGCCGGGCGGTGCTGGTCAGCGGCGTCGGCCAAACCCCCTTCGACATCCTCAGTAAATCCGGGGTGAAACCGGTCGAGGCTGCGGGCTTTATCGAGGAGGGCTTAGCAATCGTCTACGAGAACCGCAACACCGCCTTCCTGCGCGGCCGTAAGAACCCCTGCTCCGAAGGAAGCTGCAGCGGCTCAGGTGGCGGTTGCGGCTGAAAATGCTCTCTTGAAAAGTGATGGAGTGACAATGATCTGCTGACAAAAACAGCTATTACAGATACAATGGCGCTGTTTTAAGTTTGACGGCAGAGGCCGCATCCTGGCCGCTGCCGAAGATCCCCATCACCTTTCACAGGAGAAAAGACAATGCCGGATTTCGTATATCAGGAACCGTTTCCGCTCGCCAAAGACCAGACCAAGTACCGTCTCCTTTCCGACTCACAGAAGTATGTAAAGATCGTCGATTTCAATGGCCAGAAGATCCTCAAAGTTGCCCCCGAGGCCATGACGACCCTGGCTAACCAGGCCATGCGCGATGTCTCCTTCCTGCTCCGTTCCGCCCATAACCAGCAGGTGGCCGACATTCTCGCCGACCCTGAGGCATCAATGAACGACAAGGGTGTGGCCATCGCCTTTCTGCGTAATGCCGAGGTTGCCGCCGGCTTCGAGCTGCCGATCTGCCAGGACACCGGCACCGCCTCCATCATCGGCAAAAAGGGCCAGAACGTCTGGACCGGCTGCAACGATGCGGAGATGTTATCGAAGGGGGTTTTCCGCACCTACACCGAAGAAAACCTGCGCTACTCCCAGACCGTGGCCCTCGATATGTATACGGAAAAAAACACCGGCACCAACCTGCCGGCGCAGATCGACCTGTTTGCCACCGAGGGTGACACGTACAGCTTCCTTTTCGTCGCCAAGGGCGGCGGCAGCGCCAACAAAACCATGCTCTACCAGGAAACCAAGGCACTGCTCAACCCGGAGCGGCTGGAAAGTTTTCTCGTCGAAAAAATGAAATACCTGGGTACCGCCGCCTGCCCGCCCTACCATATTGCCTTTGTCATCGGTGGAACTTCGGCGGAGACCTGTCTGAAAACCGTCAAACTCGCCTCCACCAAATACTACGACAACCTGCCCACCGAGGGTAATATGCACGGCCAGGCCTTCCGCGATGTAGCACTTGAGAAAAAACTCCTGGAAAAAGCGCGAGGTCTTGGCATCGGTGCCCAGTTCGGCGGCGTCTATTTCGCCCACGACATCCGGGTGGTGCGCCTGCCCCGCCACGGTGCCTCCTGCCCGGTGGGCATGGGAGTATCCTGCTCGGCCGACCGCAATATCAAGGCCAAAATCAACCACGACGGTTTGTGGCTTGAGGAACTCGACCGCAACCCCGGCCGCCTCATCCCCGAGGCCTATCGCCGCAAGCACGACCATGGGGTGAAGATAAATCTTGATCAGCCGATGGAAAGTATCCTCGCTGAACTGCGCCAGCATCCGGTGTCCACGCCGCTGCTTCTTACCGGCACCATCGTTGTCGGCCGGGACATCGCCCACTCCAAATTCAAGGAACTGCTCGACGCCGGCAAGGAGCTGCCTGAGTATCTGACAAAGCACCCCATCTATTATGCCGGTCCGGCCAAGACACCGCAGGGTAAACCCTCCGGCTCCTTCGGCCCGACTACCGCCGGGCGGATGGACAGCTATGTCGATTTGCTGCAAAGCAATGGCGGCTCGCTGATCATGATAGCCAAGGGCAACCGCAGCCAGCAGGTCACCGACGCCTGCAAAAAGAACGGCGGCTTTTATCTTGGCTCAATCGGTGGCCCGGCGGCTCTCTTGGCCGAGGAAAACATCAAGAAAGTCGAGTGCATCGATTACCCCGAGCTGGGCATGGAGGCGGTTTGGAAGATCGTAGTGGTTGACTTCCCCGCCTTTATTCTGGTTGACGACAAGGGTAACGATTTCTTTAAGCAGCTGGGCTGTTAGGGGTCGTGTTCCTGCCGACCTTTGCGGGGTCGGCAGGAACTTCAGACAAGCAACCACTTATCGGCATGGCACCAGCGGTAATCCTAAACATGGCACCAGCGGTGATCCTGACGGTAGCTTTACTTGTTTCCCTGAAACGCTGGGGAAGCGTCTTCATTCTCCCGGGCGCCCTGGCGCTTGCCCTGGCTTTTTACTCCCTGCTTGCCGTTCAACTCGAGTCACAACTAGCAAAGTCGGCCATTCTTGAGGTGTTATCTTAAAAACTGACAAAATAAGGAAAACTATCTGGAATTCGTTGGCGCGGGATAAAAAAAATGTCCCGTACGATAATTTTCCTTAAAATGTTCGTTTAAGTAAGGTATATTTTACTTAAAGTGCACTTTTAGGGAGTTATTTATGATTGCCACCTCTTCTGAACTCATTACCGTGCTGCGCCAGTACAACCCCTGGTGGCGCGGAGCACCCACCGCCGACCTGCCGGTGTGGCGTCGACGTGCCTTTCACGACATTCTTACCTGGATGCAATCCCCCCCGGCGCCAAGGGCACTGCTTCTTTCAGGTGCCCGGCAGGTTGGCAAGACCACTCTTTTCCTCCAGGTCATCCAAGCCTTAGTCGACAACGGTGTCCCACCCAACAAAATTCTGTATGCCACCTTCGACCACCCCTTGCTCAAGTTGCTGGGGTTGGACGGTCTACTCAAACTCTGGCGGGAGTTCGAGCCGGAGAGCGACAGCATTGAGTACCTCTTTCTCGATGAAATCCAGACCGTCCGCGATTGGCAAACCTGGCTGAAGTTGCAGGTGGATTTTGAGAAAAAACGCCGTATCGCCGTAACCGGCTCGGCTACTCCCCTGGTGATGGAAGGTCAGGAATCCGGCGTCGGGCGCTGGCATACCCTTCGACTTTCCACACTGTCGTTTTTTGAATACCTGCAACTGAAACAGGTGGCTGTCCCGCCGTTGCCGGATGTCAATTCGCTTGCCCAGCTCTTCGACTGGCAACCGTCTAAGTTCGCCACCGTGGCAGCGGATGCAGCACCGCTGGTCGCCCATTTCCACGAATACCTGTTACGGGGCGGCTTTCCGCAAAGCGCCCTGATGGGCAGCATAACCGCAGCCCAGAAGCTGCTGCGCGAAGACATCGTCGACAAGGTGCTCAAGCGTGATATGACGGCGCTCTTCGGCGTGCGCCATGTGTTAAAATTGGAGCAGGTTTTTCTCTATCTCTGTCTGCATGGCGGCGGCCTGATGGACATGCAGGCGCTGTGTAAAGACCTGGAGTTGAAGAAACCAACGGTCAACAACTTTATCAACCTGCTCGAATCGACGCACCTTATCTACAAACTGCCGCCATTCGGCTACGGCAAGGAGATTCTGCGCGCCCGCTATAAAATCTATCTGGCCGACGCCGCCATTGCTCCCTCAGTGCTCCTCAAGGGGACATCACTCCTGGAAGACCCGGTTGCACTCGGTATCGCTGTGGAGACGGCCTTCTTTAAACATATCTTTGCCCGCTATTATGCTCTCAGTGTCGGTTTTTCCTATTGGCGGGGCAAACGGGACCGTGAGGTGGATATCGTTGCCGAAGTCGAAGGGCGGTTGATTCCGTTTGAGGTGAAATACCGTTCACAAAATACCGGTGCCGGGGATTTAAAGGGACTGGCCGAGTTCTGCGAGACGCGCAAGGCACACCGTGGCTATGTGATCACTAGAGAGATGCAGGATTTTTCAATCCTGCCCTTAGGTTTTGAGGTTACCACAAAAAACGGTATTATGCCTGCGCGGATTGCTAAAATTCCCGCGCCACTGGCCTGTTACTGGCTCGGAAAGACCGAATTGGATGCGTTGGCTGGAGAATAAGGAAAACAATCTGCAATTCGTTGGAGCGGGGTGGAGTGCATGTCCCCGCAGCCACATATCGTACATATTTAAAGGAGGCCAAGCGGGCACAGCGAACCAACAGTTGCTGCAGCCGCAAAGGCCCTGAGTCGTTTCGAAGCATACACCAAGTATCGAGATTTCAAAGCCTTTCATTTCGAGCAGGCCATCGCCTTCAAGGAAAATCTTGCCGAACAGAAGGGCAAGCAGACCGGCGAGAAGCTCATCAAGGCTGACATTGCACGCTACCCTCACCCAGTAGAAGCGTTTCTTTTCAATGTTCGGCGGCAACCAAGCTATAAATCTCGATTTCAGTATTCCGACGCCGAGCATTTCAATCTGTCTGACAAAGATACCAGGGTAGCCACAGCAAAACGACAACAAAGGGTGCCTACTTTGGAACAAATCAAGCATGTCATAAAGGATATGCCGTCTGCTACGGAGATAGAACAGTGCAACCGCGCTCTGCCGGCATTCACACTGCTGACCGGGGCTCGGGACAGCGCCATTGCCTCCATGAAAGTAAAACATGTCGACATGATCGGCGGCAGTGTCAACCAGGATGCCAGGGATGTAAAGAACAAGTCTAGTAAAACCTTCAGCACTTTCTTCTTTCCTGTAGGCGATGAAATTCTAGGCATTGTGGGGAAATGGGTGGAATATCTCAGGAACGAGAAGCTATCGAGCAATGATGATCCCCTGTTTCCCGCGACTAAGGTTGCCTTGAGGCCGGATCGTCAGTTTGTAGCAGCAGGTTTGTTAAAAAAACATTGGAACTCTGCGGCGCCGATCAGGACAATATTCCGTGAAGCCTAGTGAATGCAGGTTTACCGTATTTTAACCCCACAGTTTCAGAAACACTCTTGTGCAATTGAGCGAAAAGGTTTGCAAAAGCCCCGAACATTTCAAGGCATGGAGCCAGAACCTCGGACATGAAAAAGTGCTGACGACCTTTCTGAGCTATGGGGAGGTCGGGTGTCAGAGACAGGAGAAATTATCTGAGGATTGTCATCGGCACAGCAATCTGAGCAACATGGCGCTATAGAATTTGTAGAATTTGCAGATGCAGTCGTAAAAAGATTACGCGAGTCTGGTGTTGATATGGGGATAAGCAGTAGGTAAAAAATTGGGTGGATTTTCAACCTCGGAAAATAATTGAGATACGGAGGTTTTCAGGAAATAATCCCAACTTATGGAGTGTGCTTATCAATTGAAGCTTGCCAAGGGAAAGCTAACGTCGTCATACGCCTGTACCAGGTCGGCAATAGTTACGCCGCGCTCTTTCAGTACGGCCTCGGTAATCGGTGCATGGTCGGTGGCAATTGTGATGCGCGGATTTAGCTCGTCCGTTGGCTCTGTCCATACCAGTTGTCCTTGAACATCAGAATCGTTTGCCCGAGTAAACTAACCAACTTGCATGGCGCCCTCAAAAGCGGATGCAAGCACGAGTGTTTCGCCGTAAAATTTTTCGCCGCGAACCTTGTCGGTCACTGCCAAGGCAATGACCTTAATGCGTTGGAAACCGAGAGGTGATGTTGACATGGTTATTCTCCTGATATTTGTTCAACATGAAAAATCAATGGTTTATGCACCCAGTGCATTTTATTGTTGGAATTGAGGGTAGTGTCCCCTGTTTAATGAGTGAGCAAGGAGTTCAGTACTTTCTCAACTTCAAGTATGTTATAAGGTTTGGCAATAGCCCCGCTGAAACCGTATTCCTTGTAGTTGGACATGATTGGGTCGTTCGAATACCCGCTTGATACAATTAGACAGGCCGTGGGATAAAGAGAGAGAATCTGTTCGGCGGCTTGCTTACCGCCTAACCCGCCAGGAATGGTCAAATCCATGATAATCGCCAGGAAGGGCGCACCGGATTCCATGGAACTTTTGAAAATTTCAATCGCCTCTTGGCCATTGGTACATGTATTGACCTGATAACCAAGATGGATGAGTATTAACGAAGCGATATCTCTGATTAATTCATCATCATCCATTACAAGAATGGAGCCATCTTTATGCTTGCCCGTAGCTTGTAAGGCAACATCGGCTTCATATGCTGTGTATTCCTTGCCAATTGATGGCAGGTGGATTGTAAAAATCGTGCCTTTCTCAATCACTGAATGAGCCCCGATATGCCCACCATGCCTGCTCACAATCGAGTGGACCGAAGCAAGTCCTAACCCTATTCCGGTTGCCTTGGTTGTGAAATAGGGGTCGAAGATTCTTTTCAGAGTATCCTCCTCTATTCCGCAACCCTGGTCGGAGAGTGTCAGACGAATATATGTACCAGGAGGAAGATTGAATGAATTATGGTCGGCGAGCATCTCGTTCTGTGCAATGACTGTCAGTGCTCCGCCTCCTGGCATCGCTTGCGTTGCATTGATGATGAGGTTGTGAAATACCTGGCTCATCTGCCCTTCGTCAGCTTCGATGGCATGAATTGAATCAGGTATATCGACGGTTCCCTTGACATTTGAGCCACGAAGAACAAACGAAACCGCCTCATTCACAAGATACTGGGGTGAAACGACTTTCTTTATTGGCTCACCACCGCGGGCAAAGGTGAGAAGTTGATGAGCCAGTTCTCCAGCCCGTACGGTCGCTTTTTCCGCTTCAGCCAGAGGTTTATATGACTTTTGAGAGGTATCCAGAAAGACCTTCGCAAGAGAGATGTTTCCCATGATTCCTGTCAGGATATTGTTGAAATCGTGGGCAATGCCCCCTGCGAGGATGCCTAATGACTCTAGTTTTTCAATTTTCAACTGCTCTTTTTCATATCTTTTACGTTCTGTTATGTCACGCGTGATGGAAATAATATGCGACTCACCCTTCAGGGAAATGACTCTTGCAGACATCAATCCAGTCATGAGACTGCCGTCTTTTTTTCGAAATTGCGCCTCAAGGTTCTCAAAAATGCCCTTTTCCCGAAGTCCCTTGAGCAATCGCTGCCGATCTGCAGAATCCTGCCATACATTTATTTCCAATGACGTCTTTCCAATAACGTCCTCATGGGTATAACCGGTTGCTCGCGTGAACCCTTCGTTGATATCCATGTAGAGACCGTCATGCAGACGATTAATATTCACAGCATCCGGACTAAAATTAAATGTCAGACGGAATATATCCTCGCTTTCTCGGAGTTCATTTTCCGCCTGCTTTCGGGCCGTGATATCGCTGAACGACCATACACGGCCGACAATAGTATCTCCCATTCTTTGTGGTTGCGAATAATGCTCAAAAACCCGCCCATCCGCAAACTCTATCTGCTCAAAACTCGATTTCTCCGGTTGTTTGTACAACTCGATAAGCTTGTTTGTAAATTGCACCGGATCAGCAAGTTGAGTAAGAATAGAGTTTATTGCTTTGGCATCATCACCGATGGAGAGAGCCTCCTGCGGTATCTGCCACATCTCGGCAAATTTCTGATTCCAGCGAACGATCTTTCCCTGTCTGTCAACAATCAGGATACCATCGGCAGTGGATTCCAAGGAGGCGCTGAGTAAAGACAGAGATTTTTTCAGCTCCTCCTCGGTCTGCTTGTGTTCTGCAATCTCGTACGCAAGTTTTTCATTTGTCTGTTTCAAATTATCGTTCGCATCGGAAAGCTGAATTGTTCGTTCTGCCACCAGCTTTTCCAGAAACTGATTCCGGTCCACCAGTTCCTTCATCGGATAGATTTCACCTTCGCGAACAAGGTGGTAGGGAATGGATATACTGCTGTGCGAGATTTTCCAACCCGCGGATTCCAATCGGAATATCAATACCAGTCGAGCTGTCTCACTTGATAGAATGTGGTCTTTGATTGGTAGATAAATGGTGAAAAAGCCGGTCGCGACAGCAATCGTATCAGCCAGTGATTGGATGGCCAAGTCTTTAAGTTCGATTCGGATCGGGTCCTTAATCTGGTCAAAGTCTTGACGGGTAATTGCAACCCATTCTTCCTTGTCTTTAACCAGAAAATCCCCGCCTCCGGTAAAGCCGGAAAAGTTTTCACTGAAATATGTGGTAAGCCGATCATCGCGGGATGAATACATCCTGAGGTAGTCGTCAAAGAGCTGCCGGATTATTGGATAGTCGATTGCGTCCATTAAGTGAACCTTGTTTTTCTGAAATATGAATCAGGGGTGGAGATAACTTTACGGACTGTTTTCTTAGTCTATCAAACAATTAATAAAAAAACTACTGGACCTTTCCTGGACATCGTTTCCCCTCTGTCAAGAGCAACGCAAGAGAAGTGACATCGAAAAATTAAACAAGCCTTTAAGTGGACATTCTTCTGCTAAAGCACAAAGCATCGATGAAACTTCTACCGATTAAAAACCCGCCTGGTAAAATTAGCGGAGTTAAGGTAGCCATATCCAAGGTCTGGTTACATAAATAATCTGCCCAAGCCGGCATCATGACCCAACGTTCTGGAAGGTGTGTTGTCCGATTGTAGGCCCTACCCAAAGGATCACGTACAGCATGGGCGAGTAGATGTTCAATCAGTTCAGGTCGAAAACCCAAGACTTCATCTAGTACAGTTCGAGCCATTACCCGAAAACCATGGCCAGTCAATTCCTCGCGTGTAAGGCAAACGAATTTTCTTTCTTGGCGAATACCACCCGCAATTTCCACCACTTCCTTCCGGTAGGCTCAACGACAAGCCACAGCCCGCCGCTATCTCTGAGCATGCAGGTTTTCTCTTTCGGCCTGAAAATCCTGATTGTAGTGTCTGAAAGCAGTGATGAACCTTGTTTGCGCATGGGTCACCTCTTAACGGGTAGCTGCCAATGGATTGCATTGGACAACAAAAAACCCGCAAACCATTGCTGGTCGCGGGTTAAGTGGACTTCCTCAGAAGTCTATGTACTAACAAATGGTGCCGAAGGCCGGACTCGAACCGGCACGGGTCTCCCCACACGCCCCTCAAGCGTGCGCGTCTACCAATTCCACCACTTCGGCAATTTTGTTATTCTCTATTCTCTATTTCGAGGTTTTATCTGGCTCGGCTTCCGTGCCGACTTTCTTCTCAGCTGGAACATCCATGACTGCATCATCTTTGGCCATGGGTTGTGTTACCTGCACCTGTGCCGGTTGGCTGACAGTGACATTCGTCATAACCGAAGTGCTTCCAGATCGGGATGAAATATACGCTAATGTCACGGAAGTCAACATAAATATTATTGCCGATGCGGTTGTAATTTTATTGAGCAGCGGCAGCGGACCTTCCGTTCCAAAAAGTGACTGACTGGATCCGCCGAATGACGCACCGATATCCGCACCTTTGCCGTGCTGGAGCAAAACGATGCCAACCAGAAAGAGGCAGACTATGACGTGTACGATGGTAAGCAGAGTATCCATACAACTTTCGGATTTTCGATTTATTTATAATTAATTATTCGCCCGAATGACTCGGCATCCAAAGCGGCACCACCAACCAGGGCGCCATCAATATCGCTTTGAGCCATGAGCTCGTCAATGTTGGTTGGTTTAACCGAGCCACCATACAATATCCGTGTTTGCTCGGCAACGGTTTTTTCAAATATTTTTCCGAGAACTTCTCGAATAAAGGCATGGGCTTCCTGGGCCTGCTCTTTGCTCGCGGTTTTGCCGGTACCAATCGCCCAAACCGGTTCATAGGCGATGACCACATTTGCCATATCTGCCGAAGTGAGCGACGCCAGCCCTTGCCGGAGCTGATCGGCCAGCACGTTGAAAGTCTGCCCGCCATCCCGCTCACGCAAGGTTTCACCGATACACAGGATAGTCAAAAGACCAAAAGCAAGGGCTCCTTTCACCCTGCTGTTGATCAATTCATCGGTTTCGCCGAAGATCTGCCGCCTTTCCGAATGGCCGACAATTGCCGCACTGCCACCTGCCGCCTGCACCATAGTCGGCGAAATCTCGCCGGTGAATGCACCTTTTTCTGCCCAGCAGACGTTTTGCGCGGCAACAATTATTTTGCTGCCCGCTAGAACATGTGCCACCTCGCTGAGGATGGTAAAGGGCGGCGCAATAAGCACCTCCCGGTCGGTAAAATCGCTGCAGGTTTTCGCCACATCAAGGGCCAACCGGCAGCCATCGACAACCGTGGTATACATTTTCCAATTGCCGGCAATCAGCGCCTTTCGCTTTCCCATGTCATTCTCCAATTTTTCAACACGCTTTTATCGATCGAGCACGGCAACACCGGGAAGCACTTTGCCTTCCATGAGTTCCAGGAACGCCCCACCGCCTGTGGACATATAGGAGATGTTTTTTTCCTCCCCCGATTTCTTCACCGCCGCGTTCGAATCGCCACCCCCGACTATGGACAAGGCATGGGCCGCAGCTAAGGTCCGACACATGGCCATGGTACCGCGGGCAAAGGCATCGATTTCAAAAGCCCCCATCGGGCCATTCCAGATGATCGTTTTGGCATCTTGCAAAGCCTCCTGGAAGAGGATGGTCGAAGCCGGGCCGATATCAAGGGCCATCCAGCCGGCAGGGATATCACGAAAGGTTACGGTTTTAGTCACTGCCTCGGCGGCAAACCGGTCGGCTACGACAAAATCGACGGGCAGGTAGAGCGTAACGCCCTGAGCCTTTGCTGCTTCAACAAAGCGCCTCGCGGTTTCCAACAGGTCATCCTCCACCTTTGATGCACCAACTTCAAAACCCATGCTTTTCAGGAAGGTGTTGGCCATCGCACCGCCAATAATCATGATGTCGACCTTGCCCAGCATATTTTCCAGGGCACCAAGTTTAGAGGAAACCTTGGCACCGCCGATGACTGCCACCAGAGGCCTGATCGGGTCGGTCATGGATTTTTGAAAATAATCCATTTCCGTCTGCAACAGAAATCCTGCGCCTTTTTCCGCCACCCGCTCGGCCACCCCGACCACGGAGGCATGTGCCCGATGGCAGGCGGCAAAGGCGTCATTGATATACACATCGGCAAGCTTTGCCAATTGCTCGGAAAACACCGGATCATTGACGGTTTCTTCAGGGTGAAAACGCAGATTTTCAAGAAGAAGCACCTCTCCTTTAGCCATTTTTTCAACCAGTGCTATTACTTCCGCACCAACACAATCCGGGGCCAGGGTCACCTTTACAGCAAGCAGAGATTGCAAATGGCGAGCAACCGGTGCAAGGCTCAGACTGTCAACCTTCTTGCCCTTTGGTCGCCCCAAATGCGAACAGAGAATGAGCTTGCCTTTCTCCTTCAAAATATAGCGGATGGTCGGCAAGACCATAGTTATCCGGGTGTCGTCGGTGATCCGGTTTTGCTCGTCCATAGGCACATTGAAATCGGCCCGAAGCAGCACTCTTTTCCCCGATAAAGAAAAATCGCGAATAGACTTCATAACATTCCCCCAAATCTGCGTGATTGTTTAGGAGCCGTTACAAAACATGGGCCAATTTAACCCATTTTGTTACGGCTCCTTATGCCGTTCCGGGCATTCCGTAGACCATGTTATTTTTTTACAACGGCTTACCTCAAGATCAACAGATATCTTTTCTTAATATCAATGCATTGTCCTGCGGGTCGGAATAATAGGCGCGTCGCATGCCGACCTCATAAAAACCATGGCTAGTATATAAACAGAGTGCCGACGTGTTTTGGGCCCGAACTTCCAGAAAAAGGGCGGTAAAGCTTCGCCGTTGCAAGTCTTTTGTGAGATGTTGCAGGAGGACACTTCCAACGCCCTTCCTCCTCTCTCGTTTGGCGACCGCAATTTTCAGAAGTTCCGCCTCCGGCCATATCCTGCGACACGCGCACCAACCAACTATCCGTTGGTCAGAGGCCTCGGCAACGAAGCACAATCCCTGCCGAACTTCCAACTCTTGCAGCAGAGAGGCTAACGACCAGGGCGTCAGGGTATCACGTTCAATCTCCCTGACGGCGCCAAGATCCTCAGGCCCCATGGCGCGCACGGTTACCAAAGCTTCTTAGAACATCCCCTCGCTGACATGCACGGTCAGATCGCCGAGCATGTTGGTATAGCTGCCAAGTTCGTTGTCATACCAGCCGTAAACAACGGCCTGGGTGACCGGAACATTGACAATCGGATCGGCGCCGGGTCGTAGGCTGTCGGCTTTAACTTTTGCCAGGTTGACCTGGATATTTGCGGTCCTGGTGTGCGTTTCCGAGCCTTCAATGACCGCCGCCGCTGCCGGCAAGCCAATTATGTCGGAAGAAACATTTTGCTCCTCGGAAAACTTCAGATAGGGGTTAATCTCCGAGTATTCTTTGTATATGCTGTTAATAGCGTTCCTTTTTATTGGATTATCCAATTCGTCCTGGAGATTGACCACCAGGATAATCAAGGAACCGGTAGTGGTCGGGATACGCACCGATTCAGCCATAAAGCCGATTGCGGCCATCTCCGGAATAACCAGAGACAGTGCCTTTGCCGCACCTGTCGTGGTGAGAATGATATTGTTCTGGATGGAGCGATTCTTTCTGAAATCGGTGGCTCCGGTCTTGGGCAGTCGATCAAGGACCTGCTGACTTCCGGTGGCGGCATGAACAGTAACCATCGAAGCACTGAGAATTTTATCGGCTCCAACCTTTTCCAGGAGCGGCTTGATCATATAAGACAAACAGGTAGTCGTGCAGGACGCGGCGGAAATCACCGCATGTTGCCCGGCGACGTACATCTCGTCATTTATGCCCATCACCGTAGTGATAGCATCGGCAGGCATATCCAAACCTTTTGACTTGATCTTGAACGGCGCTGAGAGGATGACCTTATCGGCTCCGGCCTGCATATGCCCCCGCAGAGCACCTTTTTCGGCATCCGGGTCAGTGGTTGGATCGGTAAACACGCCGGTGGTGTCCACCACCAGCTTAACCCCGTTTTCCTGCCAGGCGATATCCTTGGGATTCCGGGCCGTGCGGAGGATGGTTACCGGAATACCGTTCATCACCATGGTGCCCCGCTCATTATTGAGCTCTTCAATGACATTGGGACATTTGTGACCATACAAATAGGCACCCAAACGACCATAGGTTGAGTCTTTTTCAAGCATTGCTGCAAGATCCGTGAGATTTCGCCCTACTTCCCGGCCGATATTAACGACAACTCCGGAAAAATGCTTTCTTCCCACATGGTGCCAAAGTGAAAGCTTACCTATCCTTCCTAAACCGTTGATACCTAATTTCATAGCCCTTTCCCTCCTTTTCTATTAGAATGGAATGCCTACATCACTGTTCCCTATAAATTTATCAGTCACACCAGGCTTGATCTACAAATTGTCCAGAGAGACTGCAACACCTATTTGGAAGTAAAAACGTGTTCTCTGGCAATCAATGGCTGTGCGATGTTTCCCGATGCGGTAACAATCAGGGGCACTAAACACCTTCGGGAACTTACTCGCCTTGTCGCTGAGGGTTCGGGGGCTGCTATTTTTTTCTCGTCCAGCGCATGGACGCAGATCGCTTTGCCCCTGCCGTTCATATTGATCCCGATTACGGCAAAGTCCTGCAAAAGGCCAACGCCGTCGGTGTCAGGATTCTTGTCTATCAGGCCAGAGTCAGCCCCGAGGGCATTGACATCGTTCATTCACTGCCATTCAGCACCTGAAAATTTATAAACCCGAGCGGTTTTAAAGTTCAAAGGTCCTGGTGCATAATTCTTCCGGCAAGAATCGTCAAAACTGCCTTCCCCTGAAGGTTCCAGCCATCAAAGGGGGTATTCCTTCCCTTGGAGTAGCTTTTTTCTGCAAGAAAGGTGCACCGTCTCTGCGGATCGATAACCGTAATATCTGCTGCCTCCCCGATGCGCAGGGAACCGCCCGCAACCCCGAGGATCGCCGCAGGGGCGCAGCTCATGAGTTGCACGAGACGAGCAACGTCGATAACTCCATCACGAACAAGAGCTAAGGAAAGTGACAATGATGTCTCCAAACCGACAATCCCGTTCGCCGCCAGATTGAACTCCACCTCTTTCTGTAAGACAGAATGGGGGGCATGATCCGTGGCAATAGCGTCGAGAGTACCATCCGCAAGGGCGGCGCGAATTGCCTGGCGATCTTTTTCCGCTCGCAGCGGCGGATTCATTTTGGCATTGGTGTTATATCCCCAAACTGCCTGCTCGGTGAGGGTGAAATAGTGCGGTGCTGTTTCGGCGGTAACTTTTACTCCACGGGCCTTGGCATTGCTGATCAGGGCGATTGATTGCTCAGCGCTCACATGCGAGATATGCACCCGGGCACCGGTCAATTCGGCAAGCGCGATCTCGCGAAACACCATGATGCTTTCGGCTGCGGCAGGAATGCCCCTGAGTCCCAAACGGGTGGATGTCTCCCCTTCATGCATGCAACCGCCCCTGCTTAGGGAGATTTCCTCGGCATGCGACATGATGAGCATCCCATGAGATGCTGCGTATTCCATGGCACGGCGCATGAGTTGACTGTCGACGACCGGTCGTCCGTCATCGGTCAGGGCCACAGCTCCAGCCGCCTTCATCTCCCCGTAGTCGGCGAGTCTTTCACCTTTACTTTCCTGACTAATCGCTCCAACCGGATAAACCCGGGCCGCGCATGATGCCGCCTGCTCAAGGATAAATCTGGTGACCGAACTTTTATCGTTCACCGGCTTGGTATTGGGCATGCAGGCAACGGCTGTAAACCCGCCAGCAGCGGCAGCCCGGCAGCCGGTTTCTATGGTTTCCTTATATTCCTCTCCCGGTTCACGAAGATGCACGTGCATATCAATGAGCCCGGGAACAACCCAGCTACCTTCCAGGTTATAAACTTCTATATCCTTAACATCGACTGCCAGGGGCGCAACAATCAGCCCATCTTTGATCCAAAGATCGGCTACCTCATCTTTCTGTTGTGCCGGATCGATAATCCGACCATTTCGCAAGCACATTACCCTGCTCATCTCTCCTCACCTCGTCCGTCATTTCCTTTGTTTCCGCCCAATACCAGATACAAAAGTGCCATGCGGACCGCAACCCCATTGGTAACTTGCTCAAGGATCACCGACCGGCCTCCATCAGCAACATCGGGATTCAGTTCAACACCCCTGTTGATTGGCCCCGGATGCATGACGATGACATCCTTCTTGGCGAGCTCGAGAAGAGTGTTACTCACTCCGAAGAAACGCGAATATTCACGTAAACTGGGGATAAGCGAATCGTTTTGTCTTTCTACCTGAATCCGCAGGGCCATCACCACATCGGCATCTCGCACTGCATCCTTGACAGCTGAGCAAACCGTAACACCGAGCCGGGAAATGTGTGAGGGCATAAAGGTCTGTGGTCCGGCAACATGCACATGCGCCCCCATCCTGGTAAAGCCAATGATATCGGACAAGGCTACCCGACTATGGGCGATGTCGCCGATGATGGCAATCTTAAGCCCGTCAAGGTGCCCTTTGTGGTCGATTACGGTCATCATATCCAAAAGCCCCTGACTCGGATGCTCATGCGCCCCATCTCCGGCATTGATAATCGAGGCGTCTATAAAACGGGCAAGTAAGTGTGGTGCCCCTGAACTTGAATGGCGCACGATGATCACATCCGGGTGCATGGCCTGGATATTTCTGGCGGTATCGATCAGTGTTTCACCCTTGGTTGCAGAACTCGTTGAGGCGGAAATATTGAAGGTGTCAGCACTCATCCGCTTTGCCGCTATCTCAAAAGAGAGTCGGGTTCGGGTGGAAGGCTCAAAAAAAAGATTTACGATAGTTTTTCCACGCAGGGTCGGGACTTTTTTGATAGCTCGATTTGAGATTTCGCGAAAAGATCGGGCCGTCGCCAGAATATGATCGATGTCCGCTACGGATAGCTGTTCAATACCGAAGATGTGCTTGTGATTAAACTGGTAATCCTGACCTGTTTTTCCTTCCATATTCACAGTCAATCAATGATATTTGCTAATCGTCCCCACCTTATGGATGCGAGTCGCTCAAAAGACAACAACGGCTTATCAATATCCCAAGACCAATAGAGAACAAACGCCTTGCCAAGAATGTCTTGCTGATCGACAAATCCCCAGAAACGGCTGTCGTAACTATTATCACGATTGTCACCCATCACAAAGATGCGTCCCTCCGGCACCTTTATCGGACCAAAATTGTCCCTCGGGCTGGAGGCTGCACTGAGAACGGCAGGTGAACTGATATGGGCATGGGGATCTTGCACCGCTTCTCCATTAACAAACACCTTTTTTGTTCGGATTTCAATGGAATCGCCAGGTGTGCCAATAACCCGCTTTATATAGTCAACCGATTTATCCTTTGGATAGCGAAAAACAACAACATCGCCACGCTCCGGTTTTTTATAGGGCACCAACACCTTGCCGGAAAAAGGAATTCGTATGCCATAAATGAATTTATTTACCAGGAGGTGATCGCCTATCAACAATGTGGGCAGCATCGACCCCGAAGGTATTTTAAAAGCCTGAATAACAAAGGTCCTTATAAATAAGGCTAAAAGAACAGCAATACAAATAGCCTCGAAATATTCTCGAAAAACACTCTTGCTTCTTCCTTCTCTGGTCAAACCGCACCTCTTCCTGAATTGAATTTTCAATAGCCACAAAATCGCCTACTGAAACTACCTGAAATATGCTCTAATTACAAGCGAGTTCCTCTTTTCATTGGAAAAACTCGAACTACCCGAATTGAGCCCCTCGACCCACAACATAAAGCGCTCAGTCAGAGATGCTCTTCCATATATTGTATAAGGAGGTTTTTTCAAGGCTGAAAAATGGTTTTTAACGTCTTGTAAAATAAGCAATTTTTACAATAAATCGCCTTTCTTTTCTTGACAAAATATTTTTTCTGTGGACTACTATCGGTATGTATACGAAAGATCTGGTGTTTTGGTATATTACCGGCTCGGGTTTATTTTTTCCCGATTAATCTCCCCCACCTTCTCTGTCATGAAATTGCCGTTCGGAGCTCAAAAAGACTTGGTAGTCGGCCTAGATATTGGTTCGCATGCTGTCAAGGTATGTCAATTGAAACGATCGTCAAATGGCTACGCTATCGTTACTCTCGGCAGCACCGTTCTACCGGAGGGTGCAGTAGATGATGGGACTCTCAACGATTCAGAGGTAGTCAGTAAGGCCATAGCTGATCTCTTTAGTAATTTAAAAATAAAAAATAGAACGGTTGGGTTTTCAATTTCCGGCTATTCGGTGATAGTTAAAAAGGTTAACTTGGCGGTCATGGAGGGGGCCAAGTTGGAAGAGCATATCATGGCCGAGGCAGAACAATATATTCCTTTTGATATTGAAGACGTTTACCTTGATTTCCAAGACTTGAAAACAAACTCAAAAGAGGGCGATCGTACTGATGTTATGCTGGTCGCTGCAAAAAAAGAGATTGTCGACGATTATCTTGAAATGTTGCGAAGTATCAATCTCAATCCGGTTATTGTCGATGTTGATGGTTTTGCTCTCGAAAACAGTTACGAACATAACTATCGAGTAAACGAGAATGTCGGCTTGATTGATATTGGCGCAGCAAAAATGAATATCAATATAATTTCTCAAGGAATTTCCGTGGTAGCTCGAGATATTATAGTTGGTAGCCGGCAGCTTACCGAACAAATAATGAATATTTTTGATGTGGAATTTGAAGAGGCTGAGGCAATTAAGCTAGGGTTTTTACCAAGTGAAGAGAAAAGACAAGAAGTTGAGAAGATTTTTTCAACGACCTGCACCCAATGGGTCCTTGAGATTAAAAAAGCCATTGACCTGTATCACTCAAATCATCCAGACCAACCGCTCAATAGACTTATTTTAAGTGGGGGCGGTGCTAAAGTTGCCGGTCTTCTCGATTTTCTCGCGCAGGAAACTGAAATTCCTGTAGAACTTTTCAATCCATTTCTCAAAATAGAATCGAATCCAAAAAAAATTGATCCAGCCTATCTCCTTAGTATAGGAACGGAAATGGCTATAGCCACAGGGATTGCTCTCAGACCCTCTGCAATATAATTTAGCATTGCCAAGGATACAGAATGCTCAAGATTAACCTTTTGCCTGTTCGGCAACTCAAAAAACGAGCCAAAGCCAAGAGACAATTCCTTGGCATGGTGATTCTGTTTGTTATTGTCCTTGCTTCCTTAGCCGCAACCGCCGTTCTTCAGTTACAAAAAATTAATAGCCTTGAAACTGACATTAGTGCCCTCAATAAGAAAAAAGAATCCTATACCCCTACCCTTAATAAAATTTCTCAGCTCAAGAAGGACCGGGAAGAACTTTCTCGAAAAACAGAAATAATCCATAAATTGAAAGCTGATTCCTCTCTTACTGTTCGGGTTCTTGATGAGGTTGCAACAAAAGTAGATAAACAAAGAATGTGGTTGGAAGCTCTTCAACAGCAGAACGCATCTCTTTCCCTGTCCGGGGTGGCCCTTGACAACCAGACTGTTGCTCAATTTATGGATAATCTGAAAGAATCGCCTTTTGTAAAAGATGTCACACTTACGAGTTCCTCTCTTAAAGTAGTGTCGGGCAGAAACCTTAAAAGTTTCGAATTAACTTGTGTCGTTGCACAGCCCGATTCAAAAAAAGAAGTTGCTGATGGAAAGAAATAACGCAATTTACTACTGCTAAATATGACAGCATGAAAAAAAGCAACGCAGCACTCACAACTTTTATCGACGACAAGTACATTCCTCTCGCGCCTAGGGTGAAACTCGGCATTGCGGCAGTGATTGCCCTCTTGCCTCTTGTGATATTTTATTTCGCCTTTTATCAGCCTAATAGCACAAAGATTGATAATCTTGAGGCCAAAAAAACAACTCTTGATCAGGAAGTAAAGGAAGTTGAAGCAAAAGCTGCTAACTTGGCCAAGTTTGAAAAAGAGCTCGACGAAGCGATGGCTATCTTCCAAGAGTCTTCGGCACTCCTGCCAAAAGAAAAGGAAATCCCTAAACTTCTTAAGGACATTTCAGCACTGGGGAGAAATGCCGGACTTGAGTTTTTGACTTTCAAGCCACTTGCCGACGTCCCCAAAGATTTTTATGCTGAAATACCTGTGACTATTAATGTCAGGGGGCCTTATCACAATATGGGCTTCTTCTTTGATCAGGTGAGCAAACTTGAACGAATAGTATCCGTGTCCAATGTCAAAATGAGTTCTCCGAAAAAAGAAGGCGGAGAAATGCTTTTAAACTCTGATTGTATATTGGTAACCTATCGTTTCACAAATGTTGAACTTCCCAAACCTCCTAAAAAATGAGACTCATGAGCCGTTTTATTGATTGTTCATTTTTCCCTCTTTCGGCAAATCCCTACGCAAAGGTTCTCTTTGGCGTTTCTGTTTTTGTATGTATTTTTTCGTTCTGGCCATATATGGCGATTTCAGCTGACAACGACACCGCTAAAACGCCTCCTCCTTCCAGCCCGAACAATATCAAACCATTCGAGTATAAACTGGAAAATAGGCCTGACCCTTTTGTTCCATTTATAACCGAAAAAGCAGCAACATCCAACGTTAATATGGATGAGGTCATTGAGACCGGAGAGCCACTGACCGGCATGCAACTTTTTGAACCCGCACAGCTCACTCTCGTGGCATTGATAAAAAAAGGTACCGAAGATATGGCCATGGTTCAGGACTCCACCGGCAAAGGCTATGTTCTTTCACAAGGGATGAAAGTTGGACGGCGTGGTATTGTGAAAAACTTCACACCACAATCCGTGATTGTAGAAGAGACAACCGTGACTCGAGCAGGAAAGAAAACCGTCAACGAGGTCGTTATGTTACTCAAGAAAGAGGGAGAGAAATAGAAAATGCTTAAATGGCTAGCCAAACTCCAACCAGCTGTTTTGTTCGCATTTTGCCTTTTGCTCGTTTTTCAGACTCCAACAGCAAGGTCCGAACCAGGTGTATCGTATGAGATCACTGATATAAAAGTCTCTATAACCGACAACATTCTTACCTACAATATCTCCGGGACGTCTCCTCCTGTGTACACTGTGTCGGAACGTTTTTCGCCCTTTAGGGCCATAGTCGATGTTGCTGGGGCATCTTTCGCAAAAGATGTTGACCCCTCAATTGCCAAAATACCGGAAAACGGCTTTTCAAAGATAGCCATAACGGATCTTAAATCTCAGGATCCGCAGGTTATGCGATTTGAATTCACCCTGGCAGACAGTCATGATTACGCTGTGTCTACAAAGGATAATAATTTACAGATCAAGCTGCTGCCGGCAAATACAAAGAGTACAAACACAACCACAAATGAAACCAAGGGAGGACCGCTCTCTTTAAAAGACTTCAAGGTCACCAGCACACCTAACTCTACCACCATAGCGATTCTTGCAAATGCTACAGTTGATAAATATACCGTTGACACCATGGGTGCAACTGCTGATCAACCGCCAAGGATGTATATCGATATAAGCAACGTTAAAATCAACGAACTTGTCACAGAAAAGAAAATCGGTACTTCAGTTGCCAAGGTCAGAGTAGCACCAAAAGGAAAAGGGGCACGCCTAGTTTTCGATTCTGCAAGTTCACAGCTTTTCAAATACACCGTTGCACCTACAGCTGACGGATTGCATGTGGTTATAGATGAAACTCCAGGGACACAAGCACAATCCCAGACTAAGGGCAAATCAGCGGAAAAATCGGCCGGCGACAACAGCACTCTTGATGCACTTATTGGTTCATCGCAGCATCTCGTAAGCAGTGGCCCGGCAAAACCCGGCGGCAAATCAACTTCTGCAAAAGCATCTGCTCTTGAAAATGATTTCTCTTTTTCCGGATATAATAAACAACGAATCAGTGTTGATTTTTATAAAATCGATATTCATAACGTTTTTCGGCTCTTCAGACAAATAACCGATCTTAACATTATTGTTGACGAACAAGTTCAAGGTGTGCTGACTTTGGCACTCAATGATGTGCCTTGGGATTTCGCACTTGACATTATACTCAACTTGATGGATCTCAAAAAAGAAGAACGCTTTAATACCATTGTTATATAT
>Ga0105047_10000829_pt1 | contig 54080 bp, 42 predicted proteins | sample MAT04_FD_78384 | JGI IMG/M metagenome (GOLD analysis project Ga0105047, IMG submission 78384) | Freshwater microbial communities from Lake Fryxell liftoff mats and glacier meltwater in Antarctica - MAT-04 (megahit assembly) | ecosystem: Environmental > Aquatic > Freshwater > Ice > Liftoff... | reverse complement strand
TCTGCGGCGGCTGGCGCTACCCAAACCGGTACGGCACTGGTCGTTGACGACCTTGCGCGAGAAGCTGATCAAAATCGGGGCCAAGGTGACGCGGCACGCGAAGTACGTGACGTTCCAACTGGCGGAGGTGGCGGTCACGCGGCATCTGTTCGTAGCGATCCTTGCCAGGATTGCGCGTTTGGCGATCCCGCCGCCGCTGGTCGCGGGGCGTCCCGCTTGAGCGGCTCCGGTGGCCAGAAATGCGGCAAGCCAAGGGGGAGAGTCTGCGCCCATCCGTCGTCCGACGCTGGAAAACGACCCGAATGGCCCGTTTCCACGGCCAAAAACCCGCATGCGTTGGACGAGGGCCGAGAAAATGTCGAAATTTTCACCACGCGCTAGATGCGGGGGGGGGGCTCGCTGTTAGAATGGCGACCATTGCGAGACTGGATCGGTTCCAAGCTCGGTCCATATGGGAAATGTCGGTTAGGAGCGGGTCCCCATGTTGATTTGCCACACTGCGCGTCGGACATTCGCCTGTTTGATGCCTTTTCTCGTGACGATGTTGTTCAGCGATGCTCCGGCCTTAGGCGGGTTATTCCAAGTTAACGGAGGCATTTCCAATAAGTTTGGTAGTGGCAACTTTACAGCTATAGACAGCTACGACGCGTCAGCCATCATTGCCAACGGAATCGGTCGCGAGGTCATCTATGACAATACCGATTCGGCGCCAGCCTTCACCTATCGCATCGAGTCGTCGGCGGTGGCCGACATTGGCGGCCTGCGTAGCCGTACCTTTGGCCACATCGACAACGAACAGCCCGGCGTCTTCGGAGCGATCAACTTCTCAGTGTTTGCAAGTAGTTCTGCGAGCGGCCGATATGACGACATGGTGATCAGCGGACCGGCTGGGTTCGTCACGACATCGATCAATATGTACTTGGAGGGTTCGCTGATCGTCGCGGTTCCAAGCCTGACCGCCGGCAGCGGCGCCACTGCGAATGTTCAGGTAGCAATGCTCGCCAACGATCAATATGTCGGAACTGGACTCTTATCGATTGGTCAGAATGCCCTCAGCCCACCATTTATTGGCCAGGCCCTCGGAATGCTGACCGACTGGCGTGCTCTCGGTGTTATCACTTCACCTTCGTTCACGGTGCCAACCAATGTGCCATTTTCGATCTATGTCAGCCTCCAAACGGGCATCGGAGGAGTAGGCTTTGGAGGGAATTCATTTGAGACAACCGCCAATTCTGGGTTCCTGGGCACTCTGAAATTTGCCAGTGATCGCCCGGTCTTCAGCCTGCCGGACGGCTACACAGCCAACTCCGCAGACGCCGGCATAGTCAACAATGCGTTTGTCGTCCCCGAGCCCTCAACGTTCACGATTGCAGGCTTCGGCATCCTCGCCGCACTCTCCCGCTGCAGACGCCGGAGCGCACCTCGCTCATAAGCCTCCCTGAACGTTCGATCTATCCTGCAACGCTCTTGCGGGGCCCTGTCCGTCGGGCCCGACCGCGTAGACGGCAACGGCGGCGGAAGGGGATTGAAGCGAACCAAGCTCTTGGGCTTCGTGTCCGCTCCCGGTTTGAATCGAGTGGGTTGAAGTCGTCGATGCTGCGACCAGCCTGCTTCAGGTCGCTATCAAACGCGCCGGCCGTTGCCCGAATAACCGCGGTCAGACTTCCGATTGTGTCAGCCATCTAAAATCCTTGTAATTGATTACCGACATGAACTTGCGCCCTCTGGCGAATGTTGGATTACGATCCCGCTGGCGTCAAGACACTTACGTTTCGCCGGCGCAGCCGCTATTCGGTTACCGCCGTAACGCGCTGGGGGGCCGCATAAACGCCAGAATCGGTGGACGCACCCTTTGGGGGATCGCAATTGCTAGGAGTCGTGACGCGGCCTATGTTGGTCGGTATTTACTCTCTTGAGGTAGACCCGCCATGACGAACTTCAGGACAGAGTCTCGGGACAAGAGCCGTGATTACAGTGGCGCAAAGGCTCATACGCTTCGCAACGGCTACACGCTTCAAAATGCCGCGTACCCTGGTAAGCAAGCTGCGGTCGTCAATACCGCCATTATCAACAACGCAGAACTTGGTGTAACGTTCACCGCCGAAGACGTATGTCGATGGCAAAGCCAAGAGGAAGGCGAGGGACGCGGCTCGATAGAAACTTTGACTGACCACCTTGAAAGTCTCGTCGGTAAGGGTTTCTTGGTAGGGATTGGCGATTGCCGTTATCAGCTCGTGCCCGGTGCAATTGGCCAGTCGAATCAAGGATCGCGTTCCGTCCCCTGACGCGAGTTATTAGGTCGCTTCGCTGACTCTCGGCTTGTCCTTACCGCGCATAGGGTGTCGCAGGGGCCGTTCCCGCCACCGCCCGCAAGGTAGATATGGTTCGTTCGTCATCGGGCCGCGTGGATCATCGCCAGGATGCCAGCTTTGAGCGCCGCCGGCAGCGCCGGCCACGCATCGACCACGGCCGCCAATTCGGGGTCCAAAGGGGCTCCCCGCGCGGCGAGTGCGCCGCATTCTGCGCCGCTTTGGTCAGAAACCCCCGTTTCCCCCGCGTTTTCGCAGGGTGTTCGAATCCTGTCCTCTCCGCTCGAAGCGATCAAAGCGTCTGAAACCGGTTCTTTGCGATCTCCGCAGAGACCGATTGCGGACGCTTTTTTATGCGCCGGACACGTTTTTACGGCCGGCGTTTTGCGCGTCTTCTGGGAATGCCGATCGCCTTCGTGGCGACATAAGCAATTACAAAGTAATAACTTGCATGCATTGAGTTCCTCTCTGCAGTCGGATCGAAGGAAGGAGATCTGACCCGATCCGAGGAGGTTTTAAGGCTGCATAATCGTTTCCGACTGGCGACACCGGTGGAACGGGATTTCATAGGGTGCTGAGCGACGACAGACACCGGGACGGCCCGGGCTTCGAATGTCCCGCCACCGATTTAGCCACCGGACTCATTTGCCTTTCGGACTCCTTCTTCCTTGCCAGCGACCCAAAACAGATTGCAGTACCCCGCCATGCGTCCATTCTGGTTCCGCCCGGTCCTGGCCTAAAGCCAGAACGAAACGTCCTACGGCACACTTTCCGTCAGATTTTGTTGTTGACGCACGGGCACTTTGCATTGTAAAGTAGACGCGACGACACAACTCCGGCAGAGCGATGCATGGAATACAGTAAGGCACTGGCGCAGATCTCCGAGATCCACGCGCATCTCGATCGCGCAGAGGTTTACCGCGGATTTCGTTCTCTGCCGATTGCGCTCTCCGGCGCCGTTGGGATTATTGCCGCCGTTGTCGTGCAATACACGGCCGCCGCGTCCGATCCGTTTGCGCTCGTCCGCTACTGGATGGGCGTGGGCGCCTGCTGCGCCGCGATCGCCGGCGTTGAGAGCGCCGTGAACTACACCCGCCGCGAGGACACGTTCAGCCGTCGTCGCACGCGGCGCACCTTGGGACAGTTTGTGCCGGCGCTTGCCGTTGGCGTCGCCCTGGCTGTGCTGTTGCCACGGGCTGGCGAACGATTTGTGCCGTTGTTGCCCGGCCTGTGGGCGCTGGCCTTCGGGCTGGGACTATTTGCCGCCAGACCTTATTTACCTCGCGCCACCGGCTGGATTGGCGTCTGGTATCTGGCCGCCGGATGTTTGTGGGTCAGTCTTCCACTTCAAGGCATCCAATGCTTTAGCTGGGCAGTAGGGGGCACCTTTGGCGCCGGACAATTGTTGGCGGCGCTTGTGCTGTTGCGAAATGTGGAGCGCTCCAATGACGAATAAAGAATCCATCAACCAGCCCACGGGCGACAACAACTCCAACGCAAGCGCCAACGCGAACGAAACCGCGCAAGGCCGCTTTGCCTACCAAGGGCTTGATCGCGTGCTGCACGAAAAAGCGCGACTGGGCATTATGACGTCGCTCGTCACGCGACCCGAGGGTCTGCTGTTTGTCGAACTCAAGCAATTGTGCGATCTGACAGACGGCAACCTCAGCCGTCACTTGGACGTGCTGCGCGAGGCGGGCCTGGTCGAAATGTGGAAAGGTTTTCAGAGCAAGCGACCACAGACTCTGTGCCGCCTGACGACCGGCGGGCGCGATCGTTTCTTTACCTACCTGGCAGAGTTGGAACGGGTTGTGCGCGACGCGATGGCCCCGGCCGCCGCTTCGTCGATGGCCAGCGCCAAGCTGCCGGCCGGCTGGGTTCCGGCGTAGAGGATTCTCTCTCCCTTTTTTTGCGAGGATGCTTTGTTATGCAAAGTACTTGTTGTCAATCCGTCCCTCGGCACGTCGCCATTATCATGGACGGAAATGGCCGCTGGGCGCAGCGCCGGGGCGAGCCGCGATCGCAAGGACATCAGGCAGGCGCAACGGCCGTGCGTCGAACGGTCGAAGCCGCGCCCAACCTCGGCATTCGCACGTTGACCATGTTCGCCTTCGCAGCAGCCAATTGGCAGCGGCCCACGGACGAAGTCGACGCTCTGATGAAGCTGCTCAACGAATATCTGCTCACTGAGACCGTTACCTGCCTTGATCGCGGCGTAAAGCTGTCGCTGGTCGGCCGTCGCGATCGGTTGCCAGAGAGTTTGCAGCAAATCGCCAGCGCCGCCGAGCGCGCCACCCGTCACGGAACCACGCTCCATTTGCGGCTCGCAATCGATTATTCCTCGCGCGAAGCGATCCTGGCCGCCGCGCGTCGCCTGGCAATGACGGACGTTGCGGAGGTCGACGCCCTCAACGCGGAACAGTTCGCGCGGCTCTTGTCCGGAGAAACCGCCGACGCGGAGCCGGCGCCAGACGTCGACCTCGTGATCCGCACCGGCGGCGAGCAGCGTTTGAGCGACTTTTTGTTGTGGGAGAGCGCGCAGGCGGAACTCTATTTCACCAATCGGATGTGGCCTGAGTTCGACGCAGCCGATCTGGGCGCCGCCGTCGCCGCGTTCAACCAACGCGAACGCCGCTTCGGCAGAGTCCCGACCGCGGCCAGCGCGTGGTCGGGTGCAGAATGAACTACGCGAGCGATCGCGCAATGGGGTAGCGATCAATTGGGTAGAGAGACAACGGGGCAAAGTCCAATGGGGGAAGAGCAGGGGTAATCCAGATGTTGCGATGGTTCAAGGAGCTCGATCGGATCCTGCGCGGCGACGCCACGCATCTTTCCGCGCTCGACCGAGGCTCGGTCGAAGTCCCGGCCTTTGGACTAACGGTCGTCGTCATCATACTGGGCGTGACCTATGGCGCATGCATGGGTACTTTTGCGCTACTGCGCCCCGGTGGACCTGAGTTCATGCAACTCTTTGCCAGCGCCGTGAAGACGCCGGCGCTGTTTCTGGTGACGCTGATCATCACCTTTCCATCGCTTTACGTTTTCAACGCATTGGTCGGATCGAAGTTGCTCCCGCTGGCCGTGCTGCGATTATTGATCGCGTCGCTGGGAGTCAATCTGGCCGTGCTCGCGTCGCTGGGACCAATCGTCGCATTCTTTTCGGTCACCACGACCAGCTATCCGTTCATCGTGCTGTTGAACGTGTTGATCTTTGCCGTCGCCGGCATCCTGGGCTTGAACTTCTTGTTGCAAACGCTCCATCGGCTGACCGTGGCGCAACTTCCACCGATCGAGCGATCTCAACCACCACCGCGGCCCGCCCTGGCGCCCGCTTCCGAAGCACGCATTGAAATTGCGCCCGTGACTTCCGAATCGTCCGACACCGCGGCGGAGCTAATCGCGGCGCCGCCAACCAAGGAAGGCGCGCCGGAGCCATCGGCCGCGGCGTCCTCGGTCCAGCATTCGCAGCCGGCGCCGTCATCAACAGTGACCGCGGCGCCGCCGCAGACGGGCGCGCTCGAACGATTGCAACTGAAGTCGGGCAACGCACAGGTGAGATCTATTTTTCGTTGCTGGATCTTTGTGTTCGGCGCGGTTGGCGCTCAGGTTGGCTGGTTGATGCGACCCTTTATCGGCAACCCCAATCAGCCCTTCGAGTGGTTTCGTCCTCGAGAATCGAACTTTTTTGAAGCAGTGCTGCGAACGTTTTGGAGCTTGTTCTACTAACGGCCGAACGATTTTCGCAACGGCCAGCTATCAGGCGCAGCCCATTCGCGTCGCCAAGGACTCAATCGAAGGACGCGCAGCGTGACAGGCTTTTTACTTCGCGCGGATGACGTGCTGCGGCGAGCGCCCTGGACCACGCGCTCTGACAGGCCGTGGTCCGCAACGCGCGATCTGGTGCTGTGCGTCTGCATTTTTGGCGTGACCTACGGCGCGGCGATGGGGACCTACGGAGGACTGTCCGGAGATCGATTGTGGCAAATTCTCTACTCGGCCAGCAAAGTGCCGCTGTTGCTGCTGGCGACATTTCTGCTCAGTCTCCCCAGTTTCGCGGTCATCAACACGCTATTCGGACTGCGGCGTGATCTGGGAGAGGCGATCCGCGCTGTAATCGCGGCGCAGGCGGGCGTGGCCACGGTCCTGGCGTCGCTCGCTCCGTTCACGTTGTTGTTTTACGTTTCGTCTGTCAGCTACGCGGCGGCGATTCTGGTCAACGGCCTGATGTTCGCCGTGGCCAGCCTGGCCGGCCAGCGACTGCTGCGCGGTTACTATCAACCGCTGATCGCCCGCCACAAGATGCACCGCGTGATGTTGCGAAGCTGGATCGTGGTCTACGCGTTCGTCGGCATCCAGATGGGCTGGATGTTGCGACCCTTCATCGGCTCCCCCAACACGCCCGTGCAATTCTTCCGCGAAGAGAGTTGGGGAAACGCGTACGTGGTGGTAGTGCAACTGATTTGGCAGGTGTTGGCGCCGTAGAAGGTAAGGCTGCGCGATGATTGTCGTCCAGATTGAGAAAAACCGTTGGCGGCGTTTGCATCCGCCCAGCAGGACGGCCGAAGTCGCAGCCAAACCAATCGTGGTGGGTTCGGGGACCGGCTGAATTACAATTCCTGTAGGCCCTGCCAATCCGGTAATGAGCAATGCATTGACCGTCGGCCTCCGATCGCGCGACGTCGAGTTCCGTCCTCGGCGCCACTTCGGTACGGGCGCCAGATTCCGCCGCGCCGCAATGGCCAGAAAGTGAGCCTAGCCGAGGGACGCGCGTCTGTGCTACGTTCCGTCTTACGGGTTCGGCCGATCGCGCCCGTCGAATCCACCCTGTTCGTGTCAAAGACCGAGATCATTCCGCATGCCGCCGTCGCCTCCTGACAACTCCCTCTCGATTGCCCAGTGCGCTAGTCTCGCGTGCGTGTTGGAAGCCACGGCGCACAAGCCAGGCAACGTCCATCGCGGCGCGGACTTTGAGGATCTTTCGTACTTGGACTTTGTCACCGCGGCGATTGCTATTATTCCGGCGATCGAAGGCGCCGCCTGCGGCCGTGGGCTGGGCGATAGCGTGCTGGCTGCGGTTGCCGCCACACGGGCCACGATCCGCACGAACGCCAATCTTGGCATGCTGCTGTTAATCACGCCACTGGCGATGGTCCCGCGAGAGTCGCCCCTGGCCGTCGGCGTGGCACAGGTTCTCTCCAATCTGACCGCGGCCGACGCGCGCGGCGTCTACGAGGCCATTCGCCTGGCCAGTCCTGGCGGACTGGGACGAGTCGACGAAGCCGATATCGCCGATGAGCCGCCGGCCGATCTGCTGCACGTAATGCGGCTGGCCGAAGATAGGGATATTGTCGCTCGCCAGTACGCCAACAATTTTTCGGACGTGTTGAACGTGACGCTGCCGTGGCTGGCCGAGGGGATTGCCCATGATTGGCCACTGGCCGACGTGATTGTCCACGCGCACGTCCAGATGATGGCCTGTTATCCGGACAGCTTGATCGCGCGCAAATGTGGTCAAGCCCTGGCGGACGAGACTGCGGCGCGCGCCGGCCGAGTCCTTGCCCAGGGTGAACCGGGGCAAGCGGCCTACCATGAGGCGGTTTCGGATTTTGACTTCTGGCTCCGCTCAGATGGACATCGCCGCAATCCAGGCTCCACCGCGGACATGGTCTGCGCCAGTTTGTTCGCCGCGCTCCGCGATGGCATAATCAAGACTCCATGGCGATTCTACGCCTGAGCGCGATGGTTTATCGTGAGTCGTTTGCGCGGGCACAGATGATTGGTTTAGGCATGGCGTTTGTTCAGGCATGCCGTCGCTCCTCTTTTTCTTGGATTGAAATCGTGCCAGAACAGTATCACGTTCGGGTGACTAAAGACTCGTTGATCTTTAGCGCGGCCCATTTTATTACGTTCGCCGGCGATATTTGCGAGCGCCTGCATGGTCACAATTACGGCGTCGAGGTCCAAGTTCATGGTCCGCTCGACGAAAACCAGTATGTGATCGACTTCATCGCACTCAGAGACGCCACCAAGTCGATTGTCGAAGAGCTAGACCACCACGTGCTGTTGCCGACGTCGCATGCCAAGATCAAGGTCGCGACCAACGGGCAGAACGTCGATGTGACATTTGAAGATCGCCACTGGAGCTTCCCCAAAGGGGATTGCGTCCTGCTACCGGTCGCCAACACCACCGCCGAGCTGTTGGCGCGGTACATCGCGGGCCGATTACTGGATGATTTACAGCGACACACCGGCGCGCGTCCCCAAAGATTGAGCGTGGCGGTCGACGAATGCGCCGGCCAATGGGGCATTTGCGAGCTGACGGATGCATAGCCGAAGCGCGCCGAGCGATTGGCGATCGTTAGCGGTTCGACGCTAGCCGCTGGTGATCGCTCGGATTGCGAGAACGGCGTCGACGGTTGAAGTTCTTACCGCCATGCGCCGGACAAAATGGCCGCGTAGACGGCGACGCTTGCCAGCGCCCAGCCGATCACTATGCGGGTTGTCCACCTTGGCAACGGAACGGGAGGCGCCAGTTCTTCTTTGGATCGCACAGCCAGCGATGAGATTTCCATTCGGCGGGCGCGCTGCCGGGGTCGTTCGCTCGTCGCTTCGCGGATATCCCGTTCGATCTCGCGTGTGGGGGCGATCATCGTTGTTGCTCCATCAATCACTCGGCCGCTGGATCCCATCCATGGTGATCCGCTTACAAGCAAGCCTCTCGGCGATCCATGTCGCGAGCAGGGCCTCCGATCGCGTGGCGAAAGGTAACCCAGTCTCGTCCAACGGGTCAAGAGCACGTCATTTGACGTCTGAATATGCGGAGATCCCGCGACAGGGGCGCCACCTCGCGGACGAGGATCGCTAGAAAACCGCTAGTCCGCTTTGCCCTTGCGGCGGATGGCCGACGCGCGAAACTTGGTCGCGCGCGCCGACTTAACGCGGCGGTGCAGGCCTGCTTTTTGTGCGACCACGCAGATTTCCTGCCGGCCGTGATGGAGTTGCCGTGTCTGCGACATTGGAAAGCCCCACGAGCGGATGCGTTTGAGATACGCAGGCAGCTCTTCCACCAGGCTCCAATCCAATAGCTTGAGCGTCAGCAGCACGCCGGCCACGTCGGATTCGTCATGCATGACAATCGCCTCGACTGCGTCCAGCGTGTACTCCGGCGCCACGTTCATATCGGCCACCAGCCAGCGCGTTTTGCGGAACTCGCGGCGGCGGACGTCGGCTGCGCGCTTGCGAATGTGCGTAAAATTTGGGTGACGCAACACGTCGGCGTGAACCTCGGCCGGATCGATGCCAGTGACCAGCAGCCCTCGATTCAGCAGCGCCTGGCAACTTCCGCCTGGCGAGCAACCCAGTTCCACCACGGCGTCTCCCGGTAGAATCGGCAGGCGAGACCACCACAGCGCTTCTTCCATCTTCAAAAATGCGCGCGAGACGAGCTCGGCGGACGATGCGCGATCGTCGTCATCATCGCTGGGATTTGTATAGGCGACTCCCTTTTGACCTTTGACGGGGCGCATGCCCAGCGGATCGACAAAGCCACCGGGCAGGCAACTTGGGCCGCCGCGCGCCCGGTGATAGCCGAGCCACCATTCGTTGTGATTGACCAGCACGCAATCCAGCACCAGCGCGCCCACCTTGGCTGCCGGCTGCATCTCCATGGTCTTGGCTAGATCATCGGGCAGATTGCGGAGCAGCGCTTCGCGCGCCGCCACGGACTGTGGCGTGGGACCCGGTGTGTAGCCTCGATCCCCCGCTGGTCGAATGTCGCGCTGCCAGACGTGCAATCGCTCGAATGCCAGGCCGGATTCTTTGGCCGCGGCGCGGGCCATCTCCCACGCTGCCACGGCCAGCGCGTCTTCACTATCGGCCGAGACCTTGCCGATCGACAGCGCGTACGCGCGGGCAAAGGCAGAGCCCAGGTCAAAGTCCGCCTCCAGCCCCCGTCCGGTTGGCAACTTGAACGTCAGAAACCCCGGCCGCGAATAGGAAAACCGGAAATCCGGTTGCAACCGCGCGAGCTCACTCTTCACGGCCGGCTCAGCGCCGATCTGACAGGTGAGAAACAAAAACTTGGAAGATACGTCAGGCATGGAGAGAACTTGCAAACCGGGTCAAAAGGAATCGAGAGAACAGGCCGCGGGCAATGGCAATCAAGAGGATGGCCGCGACAGCCGCTTGGCCGGCCTAAACACGCCACGGCCGCCGCTAGCGAACGCGACGCCTGCCGCCGCAGACTGGGTTCCATTCTACACTGTGCGCGATTTTGGAACCGGGGGGGCCAGAATGGCGCCGCGACTCGCGTCAAACGCCCGGATTTTGCGAGTATCTGATCGCGCGACGCCTAAGCCGGCCGCCTCAGAACGACACTGCGCGGCCGGACTTCGAAATCGCGGGCGCGCGAACGGCACGCTCGCTGACAGAGAAATTCCTCGGCAATCGAGGCTTACTCGTGCTTGGGCCTGGTCGCCCCGGCCGCGTAATCCTGGACGCTGCTTCCCAGGCGGCTACCGGCTGGGATCACAACGCGATGCGGATCGATTTCAACGTGCCCGCCCACGTCTTCCGAATGGGCGATCAGTTCGATCTTTTGATCGGCCGGAGAATCGAGAGCGATTTCCCACTCGGACGAATTCACGAGCCGCGCGCTCCGGTCATTTACCGTGACGCGTTTGATCTCGCTGGTGTCCGCCACGGAACCCCGGATCTGAATCAAGTTGCCATCGCGAACGACGCTGGTGATCATCGTGCAAGGAGGCATCGAGTCCCTAAAGCTAGACATACCGCGGAGGCCGCTGCGGCGTCCCTCTTGCGGTTCCTCGGTGTTCTCCTCCGCAATCATCCCCAGGCTGAGCGGATTATGGATGTCGTTCACTCGCATTTCTTTCGTGGTCATCCGGCGAAATCCCGAACGGTCCATGATCGATCGCCAGATGGCGACATCCGACTTGTAAACATCCAGTCCGTCAACAAACACGCCCGTGGTCCCAAGGTGCAGGGCCCAATTTGCCTCCCAGCATTTGAAATCGCGAATCCAGAACGGATGCTGCGGATCGGGCAGGGCTTCCGCGGCTTCTTTCGCCAAAGTGACGTTTTGGTCGTAGAAGTCCAATCCTCCGCCCGCTGGGCGCACCACGCCGCGCAGGTTTAGGCAGAAGAACCGCATTGTGTGGGCTTCGTTCCCCTCGAAGCGGATGAATGGCATGATGCGAGTGTCTTGCTTCTTCGTCGTGCCATCCGCCTGGCGAATGGGCCGATTGGGGTCGTAATCTTCCGTCTGCTTGCAATCAAAGCGATAGCCGTACTCAGCGCATTCGGCCGCTACATTATGCGTGAACGAGTTCTGGCAATTGGCCCACCAGAAACCGGCGCCCCGATTCAAGTCGAACGGAATCACCTGCTTCGGCAACGGCTTGCTAGGCATTACCAGGCACGCCAGGTTGTGATCGAAGATGTTATTGATTTCGGAGCCATCTTCCAAGAAGTAACCGTGTCCGATGCTCTTGTATCCAACGCAGTCCCGCACGACCAAAGAATCCGTTCCGTGGATGGTAATCCAGCGATTGTGGCTGTCCCAGATACTGGCGCCGACGACAGAGCTGCCGCGCATCGAATCGCCGCAAAGGTGGAAGTGGAGGCTGTAGCGTCCCAGCACGCCTTCTTTGCCCAGCCGCCGTAATTCGGCGTAGCTGACAGATCCGGTCGAGTACTGATGGTACATGGTGTGGCCGCGAACGCCGTCTGGATTCGCGGACTCGATCATCACATTACGTGAAAGATTGGCGACCTCGCCCTGAAAATTGTCGTCCGCAAAGTGGCTGTACAGTAGCGGCTTGTCGAACCGGATCGGATAGCCGCCGGTGAAGTCTTTATTGCCAATACTGACGACACGCCGCAACTCTGTCTGCGAACCATCAAGAAATCCGCCCGCGCTTTCACGACGATCGCGCACGCGAGTGGTCGCTGTGACGATCACTTGATCGCCGGGTTTCCAATCATCCACGGCTTCGACCACGGCCACGTTATTGGATTCGGCCGCGGCGGGGCGCTTTAGCTTGACCCAGGTCCGACGCAGAGGCTGGCCATGAATCTCCAATTGCCCGCCACAGCAGAGGAGCGCCGGACAGGATTCTTTGTTCATCCCTTCGATGTAGTGCAGCCGTATCAGGGACGTGAAGTCGCGCCCGATCGGCGCACCTGGCTCGCCGATGAGCAATGCCGGACGCGTTCGGCCTTTGGCTGGCGCCATTGGCTCTGCGTGACAGTCAAAGCCTTCTTCGCTTGGTTCTTCGCTGGCAATGATGGTGATCAGACCGGCGTCCAGCCGCGTATTTCGATCGCGCGCAAACTCCAATGTGCCGGCAATTTGGACCAGGCGAATGACGTCCGACGACTCAGTGTCGTAAATCACCCGATGACTCTCGCGAATAATGACGCGATCGCCGCTTTTGGGCACGCGACCCGCGTCCCAAGTCTGCTTGACAGACCAGGCGCCCGATTGCTTCGACTTCAGCAGTGGTCGTTCGTCAGCGGCCGAGGCAGTCGAAGCTAGCCCAACGGTACAGGCTGCAAATAACACAAGAGATAACGCGAGTCGGTTCGGCAGGATTCTCATGGCAAGATTTCCGCGGGCGGGTGGTTAGTGTGAATGCGATGGAAAAATCGCAATTGGTTAGTTCCTCTTCAGGGCGATATCAGGCATGGTGCTGTCGCCCGGTTGAATCTGGATCTTGGTGACTGGCTTGAGTGGGTCGCGATAGCGATCGTTCAAACGGTCCACGCCTTCGATGCGTTCGCCATCGTGGACGGTTACCGCGGGCCAGAACGTGGTTACCGCAAATTCGCCAGACGCATGCAGTGAGACAACAAAGGTCCCGTCGGCTTCGCTCTGGCATCCGTCCGGCGGTTGCGTTGCGTCCGCAACGTTGTGAAATTGCAAGTAAACTCCCTCGACGGCCTTACCGTTGACTGTCACTTTGCCGCGGACGGGCTGCAAGACGACGGGGGCGTCGAGTTACCGCATCCGAGCGTAGCGAACGAAAGGCAAAGCACGATCCAACGACGACGCAGACGCAGCGCGTTAGTTGTTGATAACATCACTCCCAACAGATTCCCCTCCGTCCCGAGTGGCGAGTTCCAGCAGCGATTGAACCGACATTGATTCCGAGAGAAACCGAACGCTTCCGTCGGCCAGGCCGACATGCGCTCCTCCTGGATGAAAACCGTAAAGCCCTTGCGAGTTATTGCAGTTGACCGCGCAGTCCGTTCCGGCGGGCGTTGCTTTGTCCGTTGGATAGGGGAGCGCAGGCCCGAATGTCGGATACCCCTGTACCTTAAACGCGCACCAGGCCACCCAGGGTCCCCAGGCGCCAGGCTGATCGAGCGTAACGTCGTCCTCCGGCAGTCGCCCACCCTTGACCCAGTGGACGTCGTAACCGGCATGCTCCATCAGTATGGACGTGTTCGAAGTTCCGTCCGTGATTTTTGCCATGCTGGGGCTAGTGCCGCCGAATGCCGGCGTGGGGTTCTTGCCGGAGTAATTGGTGGAATCAATCTGATGATTGACCCAATAGTCATTGGCGTACCCTGTCAGAATTGAGGGATCGCCAGCATCGGTGGTAGTGCCCGTGAGTGTGATAAAATCGCCGTACTTCTTGCCGGTGCTGCTCGATTTGCGCATCCTGATAGGATCCAGTTGGGGATTCGAAGGGCAGCGAGCGATTGACAGCAAGGTATTGGCCGCAGACTGGTTAACGACGTCCGCAAATCCGTTGACCGCCGTGACGTCAAAGGCCGCCTTGACGGTCCCTTGTTCAATGTATGGGAGCAAGCTCACCATGTGGCCGTACTGCGGCTTGCTGTATCGCGCGGGTGGCAACTCATTGAAGGTGTCGTGGAAGAGATGAACCGAAAGAACCACTTGCCGCATGTTGTTCGCGCACTGACTGCGCCGCGCGGCTTCTCTGGCCATCTGCACCGCCGGCAGTAAGAGGCCAATCAGGATTCCGATGATGGCGATCACCACCAGCAGTTCGACAAGCGTGAAACCACGACGGCGACGAACGATCATGCGCGGAGTCCCAACAGGTGATGGCAGGTTGCAACCGAAACAAAGCGGTTCGCCACCGGCTAAAGCAAACGTCATGCCTCATGCGATTGAGGCGAGTAACTCTGCATTCGCAGGATCGATTGGGGGCGTGGCGCAGTGACGAACGATGACGTCTCGCGTATTGAATTCTGCACGATCCCTGGGGAATAACGCTGTTTTCCGCCGGTCAGGAGCGAGGCGACTCTAAAGTCGCAGGCTTCGAGCTTCGGACAAAAAAGAAATGTCCGCAGCGCAATCGATGTTCATTCAGCAGTGGAGTTGGCGAATATTTCGCCAAGAGCGGCGTTCATTTGGCCGCGATTGCGCCAGCACAAAGCCGCGTCATACCGCTGGCCGGTAGTTCGCCAGGATGCTGCCGTTGCCAAACGTGCGGGTGTCAACCAGCTTGAGTGAGAGCTGCCGCTCGACGTTTTTAAACAGTGGCTGCCCGGCGCCGAGCACCAACGGATTGATCACCACTTGCAGCGTGTCGATCATTCCCTGCGGCGCCAGCTGCGAGATGAGACTGCCACTACCCAGGATGGCGACGTCCGGGCCGGGGGATTGCTTCAAACGCTGGATCTCGACGACCAAGTCTCCGTGGAGCACGGTGGTGTTGCTCCAGGACGCCTCGCTCATCGTTCGAGAGACGACGTACTTGGGCATCTCGTTCATTCCGCGAGCCACCTCCGGCATCTGCTGGGCGGCCATCAGCGTCGGCCAGAACCTGGCCATCATCTCGTACGTCACCCGGCCGAAGAGCAGCGCGCCGCCGCCACTGGCGTTGCCGGACACAAACGCGTTCCACTCCGTGTCCTGCGGGTCCTTGTGGGCCCAGCCGATATCGCCATTCGGCCCGGCAAAATAGCCATCCAGCGAAACCTGAATGAACGCGCTTAACTTACGCATGATTAGCTCCAGAGAAGTCGAACGCGATTCTGACGCGCCTGACCCAAGCCTGCAAGCATCTGCGAACGCGCCAGCGATTCGACGGCGCGAGAATGATCGCAGTATGGAGAATGCCTGTTCGCGATATATGCGATATACCGCGAACGTTTACAGCCGATGCCTACGGATTATGCAATCCGTTGTGCGTTGAGTGACCGTGCGACGAACCGCCGTGCGAGGCGTCACCCAATGGGCTGCTTTGCGGCGCCCCATTTTGTGATTCGCTGGTCGGCGCGGTCGTTTCAGGCGCGATCGGCTCAGCGGAATTCGCTGCCGCGATGCCTGCCTGCAGCGACGCCGGCATTTCGTGCTCGTCGTCGTCCGCGTGATCTGCGGCCGGCGGCTTTGCCCCGTGAGGGCTGAGGGTCCAGTCGCGGCGCTGGCGCGAGCTGGGGATGTCCATGGCCTTGCGGTACTTGGTCACCGTGCGGCGGGCGACGGATAGCCCTCGCTTGTCGAGCTCTTTGACCAGCTCGTCATCGCTCAACGGATGCTGCTTGTCTTCCGCGTCGATGATTTCGTGCAGCTTCAGGCGGACCGTGTCCCAGGCGACTTCGTCCCCGTCCGCGCTGACGGTGCCGCCACCGAAGAAACGCTTGAGCGGGAAAATCCCGCGCGGCGTCTGGATCCACTTGTCGTCCACGGCGCGGCTGACGGTGGTGACGTGGACGCCCACCTTGTCCGCGATCTGCTGCATCTTCAGCGGCTCGATCGACTCGGGTCCCTTGTCGAGGAACTCTGTCTGGTGATCGATGATTGCCTGGGCGACGCGCGTCAGCGTGTTGCGGCGCTGTTCGATCGACTCAATCAACCACTGGGCCGAGTTGATCTTCCGCTTGATCCACTCTTTTTCCTGGTCCGTGGCGTCCCCCTTCATCAGCATCTTGCGATAGTAAGGGCTGATAAACAGGCTGGGCGTGCGGCCATCTTCCAGGCGGACCTTGTACTTGCCGGCGTCTGTCATGTCGACAAACACATCGGGCGTCACGGTCGGGGCGTGCACGTCCGCGAACTCAGCGCCCGGCTTGGGGGCCAGCTTGCGCAGCTCGTGCAGAGTCTCTTGAATCAACTCCATCGAGTAGCCGGTCTTCCGCTGAATGACAGGCCAGCGATTGTGCTCAATATCTTCCAGATGGCTGGTGACCAGCGTCCGCATCTGCTCGTGCAAGTGCATGCCGGGTCGAAGCTGCAACAGCAGGCACTCGCGCAAGTCGTGCGCGCCGATACCGGGAGGGTCGAGCTTTTGGACGACCGCCAGGGCGCGACGCGCGAGCGCCAATTGCTCTGGGCCGCCGGTTGGGTCGATCAGGTCCTCTAGCTGGCCTGGCAACCAGCCGTTGCTGTCCAGGCTGTAGATGATCCGTTCGGCCATCTGGCGCGTGGCGTTATCCAGCTCGAACCAACTGAGCTGATCGCGGAGATAATCTTGTAGCGTTTGCGGACGCGACACCATGTTGGCGATAGCGTCATGCTTGCGATTAGAGTCTTCTTCCAGTCGCGTGCTGGAAGGGCGTGGCCGCTCGTCGAACGAGTCATTCCACTCGTCGCCCAGATTTAGCAGACGCTCAAAGTCCGCCTCGTTGTCTTTCGTTTCGTCGACGACCAGTTCGCGCTCTTCGGACGTCGGTGCGTCTGGATTGACGTCCTCGTCGATCGGCTCGTCAGGCAGGTCGGGATCGTTCTCTTCCTTATCCAGGCAGGGATTCTCAGCAATCTCCTGTTCGATCCGTTCTTGCAACTCCATGATTGGCAGTTGCAGGATCTCCATCGACTGGATCATGCGCGGCGCCAGAACCTGCTTCTGGACGAGCTTCATCTCCTGGCCGAAAGAAAGTCGCATAGAGCTCGATTCGTGCGTGCTGGATGAGATTGCGGCTGACGGGGCAGCGCCGCGTTTTCGGAAGCTTCGCTGTCGTTATTCTACCGTGCTGGAGCGAAGGGAATACCAAACGGCCCCAAATTTTCGGTTCAAAACTTCTGACGCCCGCTCAACGCGTCCGCCAGAATTTCCTTATTTGCAAATTCTAGCACGCTCCCGCTGGTGATCCCCCGGGCAAGACGGGTGATCTGGACGTTAAATTCGGACAGGCGGTTAGAAATGTGCAGCGCAGTCCCATCCCCTTCGACCGTCGGATTGGTGCCCATAATGACCTCTTGAAAGTCCCCGCCGCGGACCCGCTCGACCAGGGCATCGACCGTCAATTGATCCGGGCCCACGCCCTCGAGCGGGGCGATTCGCCCCAACAGCACGTGGTAGAGACCTCGATACGCGCTCGCCTGCTCCAACGCCATCAGATCCCTGGGCTGTTCCACCACGCACAGTTGCTGACGATTGCGCTTGGGGTCTTGGCAAATCTCGCAAAGCTCCCCCTCTGCCAGGTTGTAACAGACGCTGCAATAGCGCACGTTTTCCTTGACATTGCGGATTGCGTCGGCGAGTGCTATCGCCTCGGCCTTGGTCACCCGCAGGACGTGGTAGGTGAGCCGCTCGGCCGATTTCTTGCCGACACCTGGGAGCTTCGAAAACTCTTGAACCAGGCGGGCGACGGATTCCGTTAGTTGCGACACGTTGTTGCTTTCTGGGCAGGGGCGAGATGCGCTGAATGGTCGGTTGACCTGCGCGGCAGCGATCTCAATCCCCCAGTGGTTTTTCGCCAGTCAACCGAGCGATGGCTTCGCTCATGCCGGGCATGTCGGCCCCCATCATGGATTGCATTGCCTCGGCGTGGAGTTGCTTGGCCTTGGTCAGCGCGTCATTCGTGGCGACGCGGATCAGATCCTCGATCAGCTCGCGGTCCCCCTGCGCAAAGAAGCCGGGCTCAATCCGGCACGCGAGCACTTCTTGCAAACCGTTGACCTCCACTTCGACCAGGCCGCCGCCGGCGGAACCGGCGGCGCGCCGCGTCTTGAGCGTCTCGGAGAGCCCTTCCAACTTGCCGCCCAGTTGTTGGGCCTGGCGGACCATCGAAGCCATGTCGCCTATCTTATTGAAAAGGCCCATCGTCGGGACCTCCTTTGTTGTGTCGGCCTTTGCTATATCGGCCGTTGTTATGTCGGTTGATCGTCCACTTTGATTGGGCGGGCGTCGAATAGTTCGATCGCGCGGGCGACCAGTGGGTGTTTGGATTTGTCGCGCACGCGCTCGCGCTGATTGGTCGGGCGAACTTGCGGCGTGGCCGTTTGCGCGGTCTCAACGGCAGTGTCGCTGAGATCGAAACCAACCCGGACATTCCGGCCGGCCAATTCGGACAGTGTTCGCTGGATGCGTTCCACCTGTTCCGGCTTCTCGCAAAAGACCTTGGCCTGATTATAGTTCTTGGGAAACGTAGCGACCAGAAAGTCCGCGCCGCGGACCTCGAACTGATTGGCCTTGCTCGCATACGCCGCCAGCATGCCGGTCAATTGGGCAAGCGCGCTGCGCCACAGTTGCTGGACACTCGCCGGATTGAGTGGCGGGCCCTGATGTACTGGCGCCGCTGCTGGCGCCGGAACAGGCTCGCGCGGCGGCGGTGCATGCGCAGGGACCGCGCGGCGTTCTACATAGGTTTCCGCCGGCATGTCGTAATCGACCGACTCGTCATCGGCGGCGCCATTGAGCGCCGCGTTGATGCGATCGTCATCGGCGCCATCGTCATCGGTGTCCCTGGCTAGCTCAGCTTTTTTTTTTGCCGGCGAAGCGGGAACTTGTGATTGTGAGGCCGGGGGAGCGGGTGCGCTTGGTGGGATCGGTCTCGCCGCCAAAGGCGCTGGTCGCGCGGTGACGCCTGCTCGAGCAGGCGCCGCGCCGCCGTCGACTCCCTTGAGGGACTCGATCAGGGCTGGCAGCTCGTCCAGGTCGCCCAGTTGGCAGATTCGCACGAGCGCCAATTCCGCCAAAACGCGGCGCTGCGTGCTGTAGCGCATCCGGCCGATGGCATGGTCCAGCACCTGCATCATCGCGAGCACGGTTTGCACGCCTAACTGCTGCGCGGCGCTGCGAATTAACTCAACCGTCGCGGCGTCTGTGTGGAGCAGGGTCTCGGCCCGACCGCCAACGGCCGCCACCATGACATCGCGGGCGTAGAGCAACAATTGATCGAGCAACTGGCCGACGTCGACCCCTTCGCCCACCACGGAGTCCAACTCGTCGAGCGCTGCCCCAGCGTCGCGGGAAACCAGGTGATTGAGCAGCCGGCCCAACCGTTCGTCGGACGCCGTCCCCAGCATCTGATTGACGTCTAGTACGGTGATCCGCTTGCTCCCCAGCGAAAGCAATTGCTCCAGCAGCGACTGACTATCGCGCATCGATCCGCCGGCGCGGCGCGACAGGAGCGCGAGCGCCTCGGCCTCGGCCTCGACCCCTTCGGCCGCAACGATCTGCCGCAGCCGGTCCACGATCGAAGCCGCCTGGATGCCGGCGAAATCGAACCGCTGACAGCGCGAGAGAATGGTGACCGGGATTTTTTCGGCCTCGGTCGTGCAGAAAATAAACTTGACGTGCTCCGGCGGCTCTTCCAACGTCTTCAGCAGCGCGTTGAAGGCCTCGCGCGTGAGCATGTGGACTTCGTCAATGATGTAGATCTTGAACCGCGACCGGCTCGGCCGAATGCCGACATTGTGCCGCAGCTCGCGCATCTCCTCGATGCCGCGGTTGCTGGCGCCGTCGATCTCCAGGACGTCCACGTCGTCCCCGGAGGCTATCGCCAGGCAGCTATCGCACTCGTCACAAGGGACGGCCGTGGGACCGCGCTCGCAGTTCAGGCACTTGGCCAAAATCCGCGCGGCCGAAGTCTTGCCGACGCCCCGGGCGCCGGTGAAAAGGTACGCGTGGCCCACGCGGTTACTGACAATGGCGCCCGAAAGCGCGCGGGCGACGTGCTCCTGCCCGACCAGCTCGCCAAACGCCTGGGGCCGATAGCGGCGGGCGACGACAACATATTCCCGTTCGCGCTTGGCAACGTCCTGAGTCGGGGCAGGAGCCTCCGGCGAGTGGGGACGCGACGCATCATCGCCCGGAAGCAATCCGGCAGCCGAGTCCTGTTTGGGCATGGCGCTCGCGCTCCTTGCGATGCCGCTGCCGGCTCAACGGTGGGCGAGCGCGGAAATCGCGGGCTGGGACGGGGAGAAGTTTGGCGGCGACTCGACCCCGGATGAGAGGCCCACCGCACAAAGAGCTGACTGCTTATGGCTGCTGGATTTCTCCCCTGACCAGGTTCACAGCGCCCCATTGCGGGGGCCTCTCATCGGAGGCCGAAGCGCACACAAAAAAGCCGCACTCGGCGACTCCCCCGTTGTACGGTCTGGAAGGCAGTCCGTCAAAAGGGGGTAGGACCGGGGATTTTGGCCATTCCCGTCGTGGGTGCGACATGATTTTTCGCGGCAGAAGACCAGTGGACTGGTCATTGGGACGGCGGCTTTCCATCGCGCGTTCTGCCTGAGTCCGGATCCAGCGGTGGCGCCCCAGGTGTTGTCGTCTCGACCACGCGGGGGAGGTGGTCAATCGGTTGCGGGAGAGGAATCGATGACCCGGAGCCGTAGGGTCCCAAAGGCCAAAGCAAAGCGCGGAGGAGTTTCACCAGGAAGCCTATCATGGCGGCATTCTAATATCGGCCAGGTGAGGGGTAGGCGACACGCTGCTGAATCGCTGGACGGTGCTACGACTCAGTGACATGGCGAGAGTGAACTTGGATGTGACCGTGGCGGTCGAGATTAAGGATCACCGAATTCGGTCCGTCGCCCACGAACAGTAAGCCGATAACTTCCGCAATATAGCCGGCGGGTTGCTGTGGCGGCGGAAGAGCGCGGACAAATGAGGCGACCTCGTCGTAGTTCTCGATGCCGCCAAAACGCACATACACTATCGGCGGCGATTCCTTGTTCCAGACCGGATCGAGAGCAATCTCCAACGTAAGTTCCCGGCGTGGGCCAAGCGTAAAGCTCACCAGGTTCCCGTCGTGAAAATTGTGCATAAACGTTCGGTAGGTCATGTGCAATCTCTGCGATCAGTCATCGCCTGACTGTCCTGGCCACCGCATGAGAATCGAAAGAATGCTCACCACCTCATGCGGCGCTCTCAATGCTCTAACACTAATCCGCACTAATCATCGCTAATAAGAAAATTAGTGGAGATTAGCATCGATTAGTGTTCTGTCATCGGTATTTGTTCCTCAAGTGCCTTAATCGCTTCGCCGCCCAGTGCTGGGTTGGCACGGATCGTAGGATCGCGTTCCCTACCTCATCGATTGTAACGGCGTCCAACCGTCAGCATTACCAGCCCGCCGAGCGTGGCCAGCGAAACGGAACTGGGCTCTGGAACCGGCGCCCACGTGGAATGGGTCGGCCGGGCGGATTACAATAGTCGCTTGCTGCCTGCCTTGATTTTTCACCTCCCGCCGGTCCTTTTATGCCCCAGCTCTGTATCTCTTGGACCGGCCGACGCCTGGCGCTGCTGGCGGTCTGTTTCGGAATCTGTCTGCAGACCTTGCTTTGGGCTACGCCGGTCCAGGCCGCGGACGGTAATCGGCTGACCTATTTGGATTCGGCCGATCCGTTTTACGTGTCCAAAGAATTCCCCAAACTGACCACGCCGCAGTGGGTGGGGGAGCCGGGCGTTGAGGCCGTGATCGTCCTGGCGATCGACGACATGCAAGGGCATGAAAAGTGGGAGGCCTACCTGCGGCCGATCCTCGAACGGCTCAAAAAGATCGACGGTCGCGCCGCCGTCTCGATCATGACCAACAAGATCCGCCCGGACGAGCCCCATCTCCAGCGTTGGCTCACCGAAGGGGTCAGCCTGGAAACGCACACGATCGATCATCCGTGCCCTCTGCTCGCCGGAGGGGACCTGGCGAAAGCAAAAAGCACGTATGACCGCTGCGTCGATCAAATGGCCGCGGTCCCACGCAGCCGTCCGGTGGCGTTCCGCACGCCCTGCTGCGATTCGCTGAACACAGTCAGTCCCAGATTCTTTGCCGAGATATTCAATCGCACGACGCCCGAGGGCCGCTTTCTGGCGATTGACTCTTCGGTGTTCCAATTCTTTACGCCGAACGATCCGGAACTGCCGCGGGAAACCGTTCTCGACGCCGAAGGCCGGCCGCGATTTCAAAAATACTCGCCGGCGGATCGCGCGTTTGTGAATCGGATTGACGACTATCCCTACCCTTACGTGATTGGCCGGCTCTGTTGGGAATTTCCCTGCATCGCCCCCAGCGACTGGTCCGCGCAGCATCTGCAAGGCGAGGCCAATCCACAAACGCTGGCCGACATGCAGGCAGGCATTGACGCAACCGTCGCCAAGCAGGGCGTCTTCAGCATGGTCTTTCATCCCTACACCTGGATTCGCAATGACCAGGTTGTGGCGCTGATCGATCACGCAGTCGCCAAGCACGGTCGCAAAGTCAAGTTCCTGACGTTCCCCGAGGCGCTCGCGAGGTTGGAAAAGAATGTCTTGAACAGTCAGTCGCTCCGCGCTGCGGATGGCGGTGACAACGGCGCGCGCCTCATCGATCTGAATGCCGATGGATACCTGGACGCAGTTGTCGGCAACGCATCCGCGCGGCAATCGCGAGTCTGGAATCCGCAGACAGGCGCTTGGGCGACGGCCGATTTTCCCGCTCAATTGGTCACAGTCGCGGGCGACAAAGAACCCTCGGTGGACGCCGGCGCCCAATTTGGCGTCGTCCGGGCGTCAGGGAAACCATCAGTCATCATCGCCAATCAGGCAGCACGCGGCGCTTGGACTTTCGACGGAACCAAATGGAATGCCGATAACGCGCTATTGGCCGGACTTGCCCTGGCCGATCAACCCCTCCTCACGTCAGACGCCGGCCGGGACCGCGGCGCGCGACTGCGCGACCTGGACCACGACGGCGTCTGCGAACTACTGATCAGTAACGACACACAGCAAGCCATTTTTGCCTTCGACGCAAACCAAAACGCCTGGAGCAAGCTGGACTGCGTCCTACCTGCTGGCGCGCAGATCGTCGACGCGCAAGGCCGCGACGCAGGGCTAAGGTTTGTGGACATCGATGAAGACGGCTACGAAGACGTCGTCTCCTCGAACGAGCAGAAATATTCAGTCGATCTATTTCGGTCGCTCGGGGCAGGCTGGTCGCGCAGTGTGGTTTCTGGAAAAGCTGGCGAACCGGGCGCGCTACCTCCCATCACCCGAGATGGAACCAACAACGGCGCGTGGTTCGCCCAGCGCGCTATGTGGGTTCAGAACGAGAACACCGACAAGAAAAAAGACCTCGTCGAGCGCCGCGACTTTGCTGAGCTGCTCAAGGACGTTGAGCCTGAGGCCAAGAGTCCCACGGCCAGCCTGCGTTCGATCCGCATGCGGCCTGGCATGGCGGTCGATCTGATGGTGAGTGAACCGCTGGTCGTCGATCCCGTGGCGTTTGACTGGGGCCCGGACGGACGGCTGTGGGTTGTGGAAATGAACGACTACCCAATGGGCGTGGATGGCGCCGGCAAGCCAGGTGGCCGTGTGAAGTTTCTGGAAGACACCAACGGCGACGGCCGATACGACCGCGCGACCGTGTTCCTGGAAGACCTGCCTTTCCCCAGCAGCATTGCCGTGTGGCGCAATGGCGTGATCGTAACCGCGGCGCCGGACATCCTGTACGCGGAGGACACCAACGGCGATGGCCGCGCGGACGTCAAACAAACGCTCTTCCGCGGCTTTCACGAAGGGAACCAGCAACATCGAGTGAACGGCCTGCGGCATGGCCTGGATAACTGGCTCTACTGCGCCAATGGCGACAGCGGCGGTGAGATCGAATCGACCAAGACGGGCAAACGGGTTGCCATCAGCTTCCGCGATTTCCGGATTCAGCCAGATACGGGCGTGCTCGATCCTGAAATTGGCCAGACGCAATTCCTGCGAGAGCGCGACGATTGGGGAAACTGGTTCGGCAACAACAATAGCGAGCCGATGTGGCAATTTGTCCTTGAAGATCGCTATCTGCGCCGCAACAAGAATATCGCTGCCCCCAATCCTCGTCATGACGTTTCCGTGGCGCCGGGCGCCGCGCCGGTCTTCCCCGCTAGCCGCACGCTGCCGCGGTTCAATGATTTTAACGTCGTCAATCGATTCACTTCAGCCTGTGACGCGATGATCTTTCGGGATCAACTGCTGGGCACTCAAATCACAGGCAATTCGTTTGTCAGCGAGCCCGTGCATAACCTGGTCCACCGCGAAGTGATGTCGCAGTCGGGCCTGCTCTTCAGCAGTCGCCGGCCGGCGGACGAACAGCAATCGGAGTTTTTGGCGTCGAGCGATAACTGGTTTCGGCCTGCTCAGATTCGCACAGGCCCTGACGGAGGGCTGTGGATCGCCGACATGTACCGCGCCGTCATCGAACACCCGGAATACATCCCCAAAGATTGGCAGCAGCGGCTGAACCTGAGGGCTGGCGATGATATGGGGCGGCTCTACCGCGTGTTGCCGGTGAGCGCTAAGCCTCGGCCCATCCCGCGGTTGGACAAGCTCGATACTGCTGGCCTGGTCGCCGCGCTCGACACGCCCAACGGCTGGCAGCGAGACAGGGTCCAGCAGATGCTGGTCTGGCGGAACGATCGCTCGGCCGCGCCGCTGTTAAAGAAACTGGCCGCCGAATGCACACGTCCTGTCGCCCGGTTGCAAGCGATCTGCGCGCTGGATGGTTTGCAATCGTTGGACGAAGCTGTGCTGCTACGCGGCATGACCGATAGCGAACCCGGCGTGCGCCGCCACGCCGTCCGGCTTGCTGAGTCAAGATTGGCGAACTTGCCGAAGCTGGCCGAGGCAGCGCTGCGACTGGCCGGCGATCCGGATGCGCACGTCCGCATGCAGTTGGCCTACAGTCTGGGCGAATGGCCGGAGCGCCGCGCCGGCGAGACGCTGGCCACGATCGCGCTGGCTGACGCCACGGACCTTTACATGCTGGCAGCGGTGATGAGCTCGGCCAGTCCCAAGCACTTGGACGGCATGATCGATCGAATGCTGGCCGCGACCGCTGGAAAAGATCCGCCGGAGGAGTTGATGCAAAAGCTCCTCTCGCTGGCCACCTCGTACGACAACGACAAAGCGCTAGTGCGGCTGTTGGCGGCGCTCGCCCGACCAGACGCCAGAGGCGCGTTTGCGGATTGGCAGATCGCGGCGCTCGCCGGCCTGCTCGACACGCTCGATCGCAAGAACCTGCCGCTTGCCAAATTTGCCAAAGAAGCAGACCCGGAATTGAAGCAAGGTCTGACAAGCATCAACCCCATGTTCGCTTGGGCGCGTAAGACGGTCGCCAACAATCAAGCGAACGAAGCCGCGCGCGTGGCCGCTGTCGCGCTCTTGGGGCGTGGCGCCGACCACCAGAAGGAAGATCTCTCGCAGTTGGCGGAGTTGCTTTCGCCGCGCTCGGCCGCCGCTCTGCAAGGAGCCGCGGTTGCGGCGCTCGCCAGACTGGACGAGGCCGAGGCCGCCACGCTGCTATTGAGCGCTTGGAAAGGCCTTGGCCCAGAGCTCCGCGGCAGTGTGCTCGAAGCGCTGTTACGCCGCGAAGCTTGGCTGAATCGCATGCTCGACGAAATCGAGGCCGGCAATCTGGCGGCCGCGGAGATTGACGCCGCCCGCCGGCAGCGTTTGCTCGACCATCGCGACGACGGCATCCGTGCCCGGGCCGAAAAACTACTCACTTCGTCCACTGCCGCAGATCGTCAGGCGGCCATCGAGCAGTATCGCGCGGCCCTCGGCGGCAAGTCCGACTCGCTCCACGGCAAGGCGGTCTTCAAGAAAACCTGCGCCCCGTGCCACCGCTTGGAAGAGGTTGGTGTGGCCGTCGGTCCCGATCTGGCCGCGCTGACGGATAAATCGAACGATGCGCTGCTGGTGGCGATTCTCGATCCCAATCGCGCGGTGGAAAGCAAGTTCGTCAACTACACCGCGGCCAGCTCGGATGGACTGGTCCACAACGGCATCCTGGCGGCCGAGACCGGCGCCAGCGTCACGCTTGTCGGACAAGAAGGAAAGCAAACCACGATCCTCCGTGCGGATCTTGAGCAATTGGCCAGCACCAGCAAGTCGCTGATGCCGGAAGGCTTGGAGAAGGATCTTCCGCCGAAGGATTTCGCGGACTTGATTGCCTACCTGGCCACCACGCGTCCGCCGCGGCGCGTCTTTGCCGGCAACGAGCCCAAGGTCGTAGAGCCCGAAGGCTTTCGTGGCGAGTTCTGGCTGCTGGCCTCGGACTGCGAAATCTACGGTAGCACGCTCGCCTACGAGCCGACGTACCGCAACCTCGGTATGTGGGGTAGCGAGAGCGATCAGGCGGTGTGGACCTTCAACGTCACGCAACAGACCAAGTACATCGTCCGGATCGATTACGCCTGCGCGGCCGAAGTGGCCGGTAATAGTTATCAGCTGACCGTGGGAGACGTCACGCTGGGGGGCAAGGTTGCCAGCACCGGCAACTGGGACACGTACCGCCAGGCGACCGTCGGCGTCATCACGCTCAAGCCTGGCAAACAACAGGTTATTCTGCGGCCCATCGGCAAATTGAATGGCTACCTGATGGATCTGAAGAGCGTGCGGATCACGCCAGTTGCCACGGATTGACATAATAGAGATTGCCGGCGCTTTACCGCCCATTCGTTCTCCCGCCCCTGCCCAAACAGCGCCTCGCCCATGCCGCACGTTGCTGCGATGAATGTGAACAGCACTCCGCGACGCGCGGACATGCAATGCTTGCTCGGAAGTTCCGCGCAGAGTTTGCTAGCGTTACCGTTTCTATTTCGCTCCTGCTGCGCATTTGTCTTGCTGTGCTGTGTTGCGAGTGTCTCCCTGGCGCAGGACGAAGAAGACGAACCGACGGAGCCTCCGGCGGGGCTGATCGGCGTCTACACCGGCGCGGACGGCAGCGCGCACGCTCGGGTCGACGATCGTTTGCGATTTACCTGGAACGGCGTTTCGCCCGATCCTCGCGTTCCAGCCGGACCTTTCACTGCAAATTGGCAGGGCAATCTTTCGATCTACACGCCGGGCGCGTATCGGTTTTATGTTTACGCCGGGGGTGGCGCGGTGGAGCTGAGGCTTGCCGGCAAGACGTTGCTGGCTAGCGATACCGGCAAGCCGCAGTGGATGGACTCCGCGCCGGTCGAGCTCGATTTCGGCGAACAGTCGCTGGAAGTCAGGTTCCGCGCTATCGAGGGCACTTCGCAGATTGGTCTGTACTGGTCCGGACCCAAGTTCCAACTAGAGCCGGTCCCACCACGATTTCTTTCGCACGCGCACGGCAAGGAGGCACTACGCGAGTTCGACGAAGGGCGTCTGTTGGTTCGAGCGCTCCGCTGCGCTGCCTGTCACAATCTCCCCGACGCGCAGCCGATTCTACCGGCGCCGGCGCTGACGCACATCAACGGCAACCTGGATCACGAGTGGTTGATGACCTGGATCGGCGGTAAGCCTGCCCAACCAGCGGCTGCAAAACAGAGTGACGATGAAGCGCAACCCTCTGACGCTCCGCCGCCAACGGACAACTTGCAGTTCGACAACGTCAAATTCCGCATGCCGGGCCTGGGCGCCAGCCGCGCGGACGCACAGCATATTGCCGCCTGGTTGCTGGCAAACTCCCATCCTGCGCCCCCAACGTTCGTTCCGCCGTCCGACCCGCCGGTTGATGCCAGGGCGCAAGAAAAAGCAGAAAAGCCTGATGGCAAAGCAAAAGACAAGGCGGACTTTAATTCCAAGAAGAAGAGCAAATCCGATCGCGACGCGGATGATGACGAGGACGAAGGTAAGAGCAACACCAAGCGAAAGACCGACGGCGAGCCCGACGCCGCCATTGGCCAGGAGTTGTTTCTGACGCTTGGGTGCCTGGCCTGCCATCAGTTCCAATCGCTCGGCGCCGGCGGCGTCTACGGCGGCGGGGATCTCTCGGCGATTGCCGCCAAGCGGCCGGCTGATTTCTTCGTCCGTTGGTTGGCAGAGCCACACGCGAGCAATCCATCGCATCGCATGCCCGTCTTTTCACTCTCGGCGCAACAACGCGGCGATCTGGCAGAGTTTTTGAGCGAGCAAGGGACGCCCGCCGCGGAGGTCAGAGAGCCGCCGGGCGATCCGCGTCGCGGAGCGGAGTTGATTTCGGCCCATCGCTGCGCGGTGTGCCACGCTCTGACGGACAACGCCAAGGCGGATGCTAAATCGCCTAAACCAGCGGCGGTAAAAAACAAAGACCTTGGCGCGAATCCAGACTGGCAGGCAAGCTGCCTTGGGGAGCCTGACGTTGCGCGCCATCGCCCCGGTTACCGGCTACGCCCAGAGCAGCGCACCGCCATCGAGCGTTATATTCGCGAACTGCCGCGGCCCGTCGCGGAAGAGAAAACGCCGCCGAGACCCGAAGCACAACCTGAGTCCGGCCCTCCGCAGAACATCGACGCCGCGAGGCTGGTCACGGAGCGCAATTGTTTGGCCTGCCACACGCGAGGGCTGAATGCCGGCGTGGTGGCAAAGAGTCCGGCGCTGGCTGAAGCGCATCCGGAATTGGCGTCGCTGCTACCGGCGCTCGCTCCCCCTTCGCTGACAGACGTGGGGGACAAGCTGGAGCGAGACGCGATCATCGCGGCGATCACCACTTCGACGGCGCCGCTGCGGCCGTGGCTCAAAATTCGCATGCCGAGGTTCACGTTCACGCCGGCCGAGTCACAAGCCTTGGCCGAATGGTTTGCCGAGTGCGATTTGGTTCCGGCGCGCCCAGCCGTGATTGTGCCAGCGGCGATCAGTGACGCAGCCCTCGCGGTTGCCGGTCGACGGTTAGTAACCGCGGAAGGATTTGGCTGCGCCAGTTGTCATCAAATCGGCCAATCGGTCCCCAAGCAGGACAACGTCGCCGCCATGGGCACGGACCTGTCGATGGTCGGTCGCCGGATTCGCCGCTCCTGGTACGATCGCTGGGTGCGCAATCCGGCGAGGATTGTGCCGCGGATGGAGATGCCATCGATCGAGATGCCGGTCCGCGGCGTGCTCGACGAAAAAGTCGACGATCAACTCGCGGCCGTCTGGCACGTGCTAAATCTGCCGAAGTTCACGCCGCCGGAACCTGGCGCGGTCCGAACGGTCCGCGCGCGGAATCTGCCAGATACGCACGAGCGCGCTGCGATCCTGACAGACGTACTCAAAGTCGATCAGCAGACATTCAGCCGGCCGTTCGCCGTGGTGCTATCCAACCGGCACACGGCAATGTTCGACCTGCAATACAACCGCTTGGCCGGCTGGTGGATTGGCGACGCGGCGTTGCAGCGGACGCGGGGCAAGACCTGGTTTTGGGAGGCAGGCGGAACGCACCTGATCGAAGCCACAATTGGCGAACCCGAATTGCAACTGCGCGTGAACGGCCGATTGCTCACGCCAGTATCCCCAGGCCAGTTCGCCGTGGAACTCGACGCCTGGCGGCACGCCGCGGATGGCGTCACGTTCGACTACCGCCTGACGTTTGCCGACGAGAGCGCAAAGCAATCGGTGATCACGCTGCGTGCCTCGCAATCGTTCTCACCCGTTTGGCAAGCAGGCGACAAGCAGGGCGGATTTCGCCGGCGGATCGAAGTTGCCGGACTACCCGCCGGCGCCGAGTTGCTTTGGCGGCTGCTACCAGAGGGCCTCGAAGAGACCCGTAGCAGCGACCGCGTCACGGCGCGCGGACCATCCGGCGCGCTCACAGTGCAAGTAGCGGAATCCGCGCAAGCCAAGTTCACGGACGAACGCGGCCCAGCGCGGCTAGCGCTACGTAATGTCGCTCCCAACATGGATGAAAAAGGCGTCTCGGCCGAGGTGATCTATACCAGCGCGCTGGCGTCGGACCGCTTTCCACTGGCGCCGCCGCCGGCCGTGAACTCAACGATCGCCTCGCTCGATGTCACGCCCGGCTGGAACGCCGTGCGGCTGCCGCTGCCTGCGGATCAAATGCCCACCGGGTTTGCCTGGCGCGACGATGGCGCAATGGTCTTCTCTTCGCTCAAGGGCCAAGTCTGGCTCGCCACCGACACGGACAAAGACAATCTGCCCGAAACACTGACCGCGCTCAGCGATGAGCTGGCGGCGCCCTACGGCGTGGCCGTGCGCGATGGCGCGATTGACGTTATCAACAAGAGCGGCGTCGTACGACTCTCGGACTTTGACGCGGACGGCCGCGCGCAGCGGTCCGAAGTCGTCGCCAGTGGGTGGGGACACACCGACGACTATCACGATTGGGCCGTGGCGATCGTGCCCGATGGCGCCGGCGGATATTTCACGGCCATTCCCTGCTACCAGAATCAGCGCGACGAGGCGGCTGCACGGCACAGAGGATTCGCGCTGCGGCTGAAACCAAAGCAGCCAACGCAGGACAGCCCTCGCCGGTATGAGCTGGAGACTTTTTGCGGCGGCGTCCGTTTCCCAATGGGACTGGCTCGTAATCGCGGCGGTCTCTTATTCGCCAGTGACAATCAAGGGAACTACAACCCCTTTAATGAGCTGAACCACCTGGTGACCGGCGCGCACTACGGCTTTTTCAATAAGCAAGAGCCGCTCGAGAATCGCCCGCCGCGCCGCGATCCGGCAATCGAGATCCCACATCCGTGGACGCGCAGCGTGAATGGAATCTGTTTTCTCGAAACGCCGCAACCGCTGCGCGACCGCACAGGCCGATCCACCTTTGGCCCTTGGGAAGGGCATCTGATCGGCTGCGAGTACGACACCCGCCGCCTGGTCCGCATGAGCTTGCAACAGGTTGAAGACGTCTACCAAGGCGCCGTTTATCCGCTCAGCGTCGATCCGCCTGAGGAGGGCGAAACATTCGATGGGCCCGTCTCATGCGCCGTTGGGCCTGACGGCGCGCTCTATATTGGCAACATCCGCGATAGCGGTTGGGGAGGCGGCCAAAACACAGGCTCGATCGTGCGGATGACCATGGCGGACACAACGCCTGCGGGTATTGCTGAAGTGCAAGCCGCGGCTGATGGTTTTTTAATCCAGTTCACACAGCCGGTCGACGCCGACCGCGCCGCGCAGCGAGAAAGCTACGACTTCGTCTGCTACCGCCGCGTCTCAACGCCCGACTACGGCGGCCCGGACGTTGATCGGCACCCAGCTCGTGTCACCACGGTTACGCTCTCGCAGGATCGCAAACAAGCCCACCTGTCAATCGAGCGCCTGCACCAGGGCTTTGTCTACGAAGTGCGCGTTAAGAACCTGACAAAGAACGGAGTCAGATTCCACCCCGCCGAGGCGTACTACACGTTGCGAAAGATCCCGGCTGGAAGACCGGAGCAATAGTCTCGCCTGGGCCGAAGAGTCCAAGCAGCCGCCGTTCTCTGACGACTACTTGACGCTGACAATCCCGCCATCCACGCTTAAGCGGCCGGCGGCGAAGAGATTGATGGCTTCGGGCAGCGCGTCGCATTCGGCTTGAAAGACGCGCTCGGCGAGCTGTTTGGCTGTGTCATCCACTGTTACTGGCACGGCGCGCTGCAGGATGATCGGCCCGTGGTCGTACTCGTTATCGACAAAGTGCACGGTGCAGCCGGAGAGCTTGGCGCCTTTATCGAGGACCGCCTGGTGGACGCGCTCTCCGTAAAAGCCTTTTCCGCAAAACGCGGGAATCAGCGCCGGGTGAATGTTCATCACTCGGTTTTGATAGTCGAGCGGGATAGGGGCGAATTTCAAGAAGCCGGCCATTACGACCAGCGAGGCCTCGGCCTGCCGGCACGCGCCGAAGATCGCCTCGCCAAACGCTTCATCGTTGGCATAGCTGCGATGTTCGCACACCAGCGTCGGAATCCCGGCGTCCACGGCGAACTTCAACCCACGGGCGTTGGCCGTGCTGGCAATCACCAGCACGATTTCCGCGTTCAACTGACCGGAGGCCCGGCGGTCGATCAAATTCCGCAGCGTCGTCCCACCGCCAGAGATCAGCACGGCCACTCTCAGCGGTTGGGAACTTGCGGCGGTGGATGACATACGTTCTCGGCAGCGGAGTTGAATTCTTGAAAGGAATCAGGTCGTCAGTAAACGAGCGTCGCCTAGTGGAAGCACGCTGAAGTCAGGTACGAACACTGAAGAAGATTTACGGAACGCTAATCAACACTAATCTTCGCTAATCAAAAGAATGGATTAGTGGAGATTAGTGTTAATTAGTGTTCTTTCCTGTCTTATCTTGCTTCTCTTTTGGTAGCCAATCGATCCAGCGTGGCTCTGTCTTTTCGAGTGGTCATCGAGCGCGCATTCACGCTTTCAAACGCTTAAGGTAGAGCGTGACTGGTTCGCCGGCCAGCTTGGCCTCGGTCGCTTCCACGCCGGCGAGCGACTCGAACCCAATGCGGGTGCAAAGCGTTTCCGTTTGGATGTAATCCGCGAACTGGGTAATCGCCGCGGTCAGCTCAGCGCTGTCCGTGACCACGCCTAGCTCAATGCGGTCCGTGTACTCGCAATTGCTGTCGCGGCGCATGCTCTGGATGGTGTGCGTCAGCTCGCGGACGTGCCCTTCGGCAATCAACTCGGGCGTCAACTCGGTCGAGAGGACCACCACGCCGGCCGGCCCATGCGCGGCGGCCCAGCCTGGCTTGGCTTGCAAACGAACCTGCAAGTCTTGCGAGTCGAGCGTGACCGGGCCATCGGCCGTGGCGATCTCCACCGCCGCGGCGCCTTCGAGCCGGGCCAATAGCGCGGCGGCGTCAATTTCGGCGAGCGCTTTCTTGAGGGCCGGTAGTTGCTTGCCGAGTTTCGGTCCCAGCCGTTTGAGATCCGGCAAGACTGTGTAGCTGATGTACTCGTCCGCGCGCTCCGGAAACTCAACCTGCTTGACGTTCAACTCCTTGGCGACCAGGCCGGCGTGTTCTTCCAGCCAGGCGCGGTGCTTGGCGTCCGCCAGGATCACCTCGACCTTGGCCAGCGGTTGCCGGACTTTCAGCTTGGCGTTCATCCGCGCACTGTGTCCGAGCGAGACGATCTCGCGGACGAGCTCCATCCGTTCGGAAAGGGGCACGTCGATACTGGCCGGATCGGCCGTCGGATAATCGCAGAGATGCACGCTGGCCACGGCGCGGTCGCCAAAGATCGCTACCACCAGGTTCTGCCACAGGCTCTCCGCCAAAAACGGCACGAAAGGCGCCACCAGCCGGGCCGTGGTCAGTAGCGATTCGTACAGCGTCCAATAGGCGTCTTGCTTGTCTTGCGTCGCCTCACCACTCCAAAACCGCGCGCGGCTGCGGCGGACGTACCAGTTGGACAGGGCGTCGACAAACGCCGTGATCCGCTGGCACGCGCTGTAGTTGTCGTAGGCGTCCATCCGTTCAATCACGTATGCCGTCGTGCGGGCAAGCTCGCTGGCAATCCAGCGGTCCAGCTCGCTCCGCTCAGCCGCCGGGCGATAACCCTCGGCCCGAGAGAGCGTCTCGGCGTCCAATTGATCGACATTGCCTGTGAGCGCCGCGGCCGGGTCAAAGCCGTCGATGTTGGCGTAGATCACCAGAAAGCTGTAGACGTTCCAAAGCCTTAGCAAGAACTCCGGGATGCTCTCCTTGATCGCCTGCTCGCTGTAGCGAATGCTGGTCCAGGGCGGCTGTGCGGCGAAGAAGTACCAGCGCAGCGCGTCCGCGCCGTAGCGATCGAAGATCTCGGCCGGCGCTCGGTAGTTCCGCTTGCTCTTGGACATCTTCTGTCCATCCTCGCCCAACATCAGGCCCAGGACGACGCAATTGCGGAAGGGATGGGGATACGGTTTTTGCTCGGCCGAGAGTGCTGCTGTGCCGCCGGCGGCTTGATCCGCCCCTTCGCCAAATAGCAGCGTGCTGATCGCCAGTTGGCTGTAAAACCAACCACGGGTTTGATCGATCGCTTCGCTGATAAAATCGGCCGGGAAATTTTCTTCGAGCCGCTCCGCCGATCCGGCCGCCGCTGGATAGCCCCACTGCGCAAAAGGCATCGCGCCGGAATCGAACCAGCAATCGATGACTTCCGTCACGCGGCGCATCCGCGCCCCTTTTTCGAATGGCGAATCGTACGTGACTTCGTCGATGTAGGGCTTGTGGATCCTCAGGTGTTCCGAGAGATCCGGGTTGCGGCGCTTGGCCTCGAGCCAGACTTCCACGCCACGGACGCCTGGCTTTTGCAGTAGCGCGTCGTAGCTGGGGACCGCCTCGTGCCGGCCGGTGGCCTGGCATTGCCAGATCGGCAGCGGCGTTCCCCAGTAGCGCTCGCGCGAGAGGGCCCAATCGACGTTCGACGCCAGAAAATTGCCGAACCGGCCATCCTTGATGTGTTCCGGCGTCCAGTTGATCTCGGCGTTGTTCGCCAGCATCTGATCTTTGAAGTCGGACGTGCGAATGAACCAACTGCGGCGCGGATATTGGATCAGCGGGTCCTGCTCCGCGCGCCAGCAGAAGGGATACTCGTGCAGGTATTGCTCTTGATGCCACAGCAATCCGCGATGCCGCAGCTCGCGCGCGATGTCCTTGTCGCAATCCTTGACCCAGCGGCCTTCGTAATCCTTGGCCGCGGAAGTGAACTTGCCATCCGGGGCAACGGCGCAAATAAGTTCCGGCCCTGCGGCCTCAACAAACCTGGCTTGCTCTGCCCGCAATACTTCGAAGTCGACCTCGCCAAATGCCGGCGCTTGATGGACCACGCCGGAGCCGCTATCGGTGGTGACAAAATCCGCGGCGACCACGCGCCAGGCGACGTGCTGTTGCCCCCCTTCACGGAGTGCGCCGGTGACGGCCCCGGTTGCCTGATAGTAATGATCGAATGGCGGCAGATAGCGGCGGCCGAGCAGCTCTTTGCCGGAGAGGGTTTTTTCGACGCGCAGCTCGCGCTTGACCTTGCCGGCCAAAGTCTCGACTAGCGCCGACGCGATGATCAATCGCTCTGTCTTGCCTTCGTGCTCGTCGACGACCACGGAGTATTCCAGCGCCGGATGGACCGCGGCGAATTGGTTGCTGGGGAGCGTCCAGGGCGTGGTGGTCCAGACCAGCAGGCTGGTATCCGTAACTGCGCCGGCGGCGTCGAGCAGCGGAAACTTTACGTAGACACTGGGATCGGCGACTTCGCGATAGCCCTGGCCGACTTCGCCAGAGCTGAGCGCGGTGCCCCCTTGCGCCCACCACCAGACGATCTTGTGACCCTGGTACAGCAAGTCTCGATTGAACAGATTGGCCAGCGCCCACCAGACGCTCTCGACATAGCTCTGGTGGTAAGTGACGTAGGCCTCGTCCAGGCGGATCCAAAAACCGATCCGTTCTGTCAAACGCTCCCACTCGCGCATGTAGCGCCAGACGCTTTGCTGGCAGAGATGGATGAACGGCTCAATGCCGTACTCTTCGATCTCTTCTTTGGAGTGGATGCCCAGCTCTTTGCAGACTTCGACTTCGACCGGCAGGCCATGCGTGTCCCAGCCTGCCTTGCGCTCGCAGCGAAAGCCGCGCATGGTGCGATAGCGGGGGAACAGGTCCTTGATCGCGCGGGTCAGGCAGTGGCCTGGATGGGGCATGCCGTTGGCGGTGGGGGGACCTTCGTAAAAGACAAACGGCGGGGCTCCGGCGCGTCGCTCGAGCGACTTTTCGTACGTTCGCCCCTCGCGCCAGACGTCCAGGATCTGCAATTCCTGCGCGGGAAAATCAACATTCGAAGGGACAGGCCGAAACGTCATGGCGGAAATCGATCAAAAAGAGCGGGAAACCGTGGCGGGCGAACTGGCGAGTAGACCACGCCGAGGCGGTTTTTTCAATGCGGGGAATTGGCCACGTGGTGGCCCCAGCAGGCGCCCAAATCCTCGAATCGCAGGCGAAGATCCGATCCCAATCTGCAAACGATGGGACCTAGCCGCGATGAATCTGACGATTTCTACTTCAACAGCAGCTGCGTCTGCATGCTGATTTTTTTGCGCAGTTGATCGGCCAGCGCGGCCAGCATTTCTGGCAGGTCGATTTCGATCTGAACGCAATTCTCCTCCACAATGAGCCGGCCGGCGATCTTCTGCCCGAGACCGCGCCCCTCGATGCTGAGTTGATCTCCCGCCCAGTGGTTCTGGAACGATACGGCGCCCAGCAGGCTGCCGCTGAGTTGTCGCTCGATGGTGGCGAATCCGGTTTCCAGCCGGCGGCGCGCCTCGGCCTTGCCCAAGTTGTGGGGAACCGTTGTTTTCATCGGCTGCGGCATTGGTCGCCTCGGACGAAGTCGTTTGAAAAGTTGGAACCTGGACCGCGGGGTGATCGAATCGGCTTAGATTTCTTGGGCGATCGTCGCGCGGAGTTTGTCCGTGTAATTGCGCAGTAGCGCTCGCTGTTGCGCCGGAGTGAGGACCAGCGAATCGCAGATAGCGCAAATCGCGAGCCGGCCGCCGTAACCGTGCGCGGAGAACGAGATCCGCGTCTCCGGGCGGATCGGCCCGGCGCCTGCGCCACTTTCAAAGACCAGATCGCCGGCCACCTTGTAGCCGTCCCGCGTGGGGATCGGAACCTGCTCAAACGTCGTCCCCAGGTTTGTGAAGACCGCAGTGGCAAACGCCCATTTGCGGTTCAGCGACCAGCGCAAGAACGCGGGCCACAGACAGAACCAGCGCAACGCGGCCTCGTAATAGAGCCCTCGCTTCTCGCGCTTGATACTGGCCATCTCCCGATGAATGGATTGCAGCAAGCGGGCTGGGTCCTGGCAATCCGCCGCATACCGAGTGAGAAACGCGTAACTGAACACATTCGCGGCCGGCATGCGGATATCTTGCCGCCGACGCATGTTGGTCGGAATCAAAATTCGCAGCGGCCCACGCGCTTGCTTCGTGCCACGATTCCAGTCGGCGAGCATCAGGAGATAGTCTCGCACTAGCAGATCATTGAGCATTACGGAGTGCTTTGCCGCCACGCGCGAAAGCGCCGCCGTCTCTTCCCCCGTCAGATGCTCCACCAGGAAGTCCGTCGGCAGGCTCGGCGTTAATTGATTGGACGTCTGTGGGGTATTCTCGTCGACCTTTCGCTCATCGCTGACCACGGAGGCCTGCCGCATACTGAGCGGCAGGTGAACCTTGGCCATGCGATAAAAGTCCTTCGGCTTCACACGGCGATTAAAAAGCTGGTGTTCATCGCGATCCTTGAGTCGCTCCGGGTCTACCCGCCGCCAAGGGGGCGCGCCGGGGGCGCCGTCGCACAGATGCGCGTAGGCGATGAACAGATCGGCAATGAACTGAAAGGCGCCAAGACCATCGACGGCCACATGCCGGAACGCAAACAAAAACTCGGTCGTGTTCCCCTCTTGCCGCGCCTGCAAGTGCGAGACTCTTAGTGGCGTGCTCGTCCAGAGTTCCGCCGGAGGTCTCTCGTCCAGGCGGTCCGAATATTGTATGGAGGGGGGCTGGCCGACGACCCATTGCGGCCAGCCTTTGGCGTCGTACTCCACCCGCGCGGACAATAGCGCATGCCGGGCGTGCGCTAATGCGTACGCAGCGTCGAGCAACTCATGATCGAGCGGACCGTGTGCTTGGAGTTCGATCGAGATTATACCCTCAAACCCGGGACGCATCTCGGTGAGAAAACAAAACTCGAACGGCGTGAACGGAAGCGGAAACAGCGTCGCCAGCGCGCGTTCCGAAGATCGCAACGCGGCAGCTTGTCCGCCGGCGTTCAGTCCGCTGGCTTCTTGTTCGATAGCGTCTCGTTCCGCTGCGCGTAGATAACTCATGATGGTTAGGCCTTCGGGCACATATTCAAACCGAATCGCCGAAAACGGTCGTCCTGCGCCCCGAAGCGGCGTCGGGTCATGTGATCCATTGCATTCCACAGGCCTCCAGAAACTCAGGAGGCAAAACGATACGTAGGAGTGCAAACCCTGCGCCGAGCGGCCTCTGCCCATAGTTTAGCTGCTGCAGAGGGCGTGATTGCGGCATTACAGGAGGCGCGACCGTTATTTGTGGGCCGCAAAAAAAGGTCGCTGGCGCCGCAATTGCGTAATTCGCCCAGTGTTTTCGTCGATGTACGGAGATCCCCCACAACGGCGACGCCGGATGAGCAGGCTCCAGGCCGCGGCTGGCTGAAGAGCGGCCGCTGTGGCTGCGAGCCAATTGGTGCGGCCAATTCTGATAGTTCGCAATTGGACACCCACTTAATCCAAGGAGATCCTTCGAGCGTTGACGTCACGCCCTACCGTGAGCAGGAAACGCACGTCTTCCTGTGGCGTGCCATCGCGCAATAGAGGTCGACCACCACCAGCAATCCAAACGAGCGCGCCGGCAGGGTGGTGACTGCCGATGCAATTGCCGCTTGGACTGTTGACCTGAAAGTTCATGCTGTCGAACTCCAGGTCTCGCGGCTCCAGCCAGTTAATGTTGAGATCCTTGACCTCGACGAGCAAAATCGTGTCGATTCCATTGGTTGCCGACAGCTTGCGCCCAACGGCGCCAGGCCACATGGTCTGATCGCCCACCACGACGACGTAGTTTGTCGTCCCTTCCTTCGCGTCAAGATCGCTGGGGCAACGGAACATTGCTGGCATACGGTTCGCCAGCTTTGAGTTGTTCGGCCCGTTCCACGGCTCATCGAAGCTGTACTCCCTGGCCAGCTTCGCATCGATGGAGGGCAGGATCAACGCGCGCCAACTATGCGCCGGCTTGCCATCGGAACCAAGGACGTAGGCCGGAGGGTACGCGCCATGCTCTTCCGCGTAGCCTTCGAGCGCTAACTGAATCTGGCCGCCACCGTGGCAAGAACACCACGCGCGCCGCGACGCGTCGCGCGCTTGGCCGATGGCCGACGCGATCACGCACCCCGCGACCGCGAGCAGAAAAATCCCGATCAACGCCGGTAGACGCCACGAACGAAGCCGTCGCTCACTGCGCAAGCCTTTCGCGCTGCCTGAGAACTCATTGTCCGGAATATTGGATGGAGTTTCTGACATCTGACGAGCACGCGTTTGTGAAAAAGATTACCCGCCGGAGAACGTATCGATGCTCCGGCATTCATCCTACGGAACAGCGAGTCGGCCATCCATTGAATTCAATCAAACGCTGCCGAAATCAGCTCCGGCAAGATCGTTCCGGCTGCGCCTTTCAGCCAGAGATCCGCGTCGACCTGTCGCGGATCAACTCCGATGATGGTCGCTCCCCCTTCGCGCGCTATCGTGGGCAGGGTCGCCGCCGGATAGACCGCGCCTGATGCGCCCACGACCAACATGCAGTCGCAGGCGCGCGCCGCCGCTTGCGCGTCGGTCCAATCGGGCTCGGCCAACTGGTCGCCAAAGAGAACCAGCTTGGGCAGGTACGGCCCTCGATCGTTCGCGCCCATGATCGGCTCGACCGCCGCCATCAACTCCGCGAAAGTTGCGTCTTCCTGGCAAAGCGGATCGAGTGCCCCGACGATCTTGGCGATTTCGGCGCGCGTGATCGGCCCTCGCGGCGTTCCGTCCAGGTAGACGGTGTTGTACAGGTTGCCGTGGATGGCGTACACGGTCTTGCTGCCGGCCAGTTCGTGCAGGCCGTCGACGTTTTGTGTGATGATAGTCACTACCCGGTGGGATTCCAACTCGGCGATCGCGCGGTGGCCGGCGTTGGGCTGAGCTTCGACTACCGGACGCAAAAACGCGACGAGAAACTCCGCGGCGCGGTGCGGAGTTTCCATCGCTACCTGCATCAGGCCTTGCCAGTGAGCGAACTCCTCGGGCGGAAATCGACTCCACAGGCCATCGTCATCGCGGAATGTGCCGATGCCACTTTCGGCCGAGACTCCGGCGCCGGAGAAGACGGCGATCTTGCGCGACTTTCGCAGGCATTCGGCCGCGACCCGGATGTCGTCACCGACGGGCTTCTCGCGTTTCATGGAGTTCGCTCCTGAGGAATCGCGTGATGATGATTTCCGGTCGCTGCCCAGTTATCCTTCGGCGCCGATCTTTGCCAGAACTCCCAGCACGATCGCGCGCAATTTAGGTCCGGCAGCGGCGGCCGCCGCCAGAATGTGGTCAATCGTCGCCGGTTGCAGGGCGTCCGGCAGGCACATGTCTGTCACGGCCGACAGGCCCAGCACGCGCATCGAGGCGTGAACCGCGACGATCACTTCCGGCACAGTCGACATGCCGACAACGTCCGCGCCGATCTGCCGCAAAAAGCGATATTCGGCGCGCGTTTCGAGGTTCGGGCCGGTCACGGCTACGTAGACGCCGCGATGGGCCACAAAGTTCTCGCGGCGCGCGATCTCCAGAGCGCAATCAATCAACTGCGCGTCATACGGGGCAGACATGTCCGGGAAACGCGGGCCTAGCTCGTCGTCGTTCACGCCAATCAGTGGGTTGTCCCCCATCAGATTGATGTGATCGTCGATCACCATGATGTCGCCGTGGCGATAATGGGGGTTCATACCGCCGCAGGCGTTCGAGACGATGAGCGTGTCCGCGCCCATCGCCTTCATCACGCGCGTCGGAAACGTGACCTGCTCTTGGGTGTAGCCTTCGTAGGCGTGGAATCTGCCTTCCATCGCTACCACCTGAACACCAGCCAGCGTTCCGCAGACCAGCTGCCCCGCGTGGCTGGTCGCGGTCGACGTGGGGAAATGGGGAATCGTTTCGTACGGGAGCGTGACGGCGTCCTGGATCTCACGCGCCAGGCTGCCGAGACCGGTCCCCAAGATTACGCCTACGCGCGGGATAGGTCGCCATTGGGCGCGAATAGCGTGTACGGATTGTTGAATCTGAGCGGCGAGATGGAGCATCGTGCTGGCCGTGAGGTGCGAGGGATGGGGGCGTCCATGCGCCGGCAAGGAATTGAATCTCGCACAGAGGGTCCGTGCGGCGTGAACCTTGGCGGCGTTAAACCAAATGAAAACTGCGAGCGGCAGTCTAACGCGCGGCAGTCCAATTCGCGACGGTCTAACGCCAATCTAACGATCGCCAATCGGGGCGAGAGGCGCCCCGAATGCGGCGCCAGCCGCAGCCGGCGCTAGCTCACGATATCAAACTCTCGCAACAGCGCCCGGTAGGCCGGGTCCTGGCGGAGCGAATCGAGATCGCTGTCTTGTTCCATGTACTCGAAATCATCGTAGCCGGTTTCGAGCGCTCGGCGGAGAGCCTCCAGGGCTTCGTCCCGCAGACCGCTCGACGCCAGACTGCATGCCAGGTTATACCGCACGACGCCGTCGGTTGGCAGCAGGTCGGCCAGATGGCGATCGATGGCCAGGGCCAGCGGATGGAGTCCCTTGCGCGAGAGGAGCGCGCCCTGGCAACGGAGCACGTCCACAAAGTCGCCGTTTCGTTCCAAAATCCGCCCAAAAAAGCCGATGTCAAAATCGAGCTGACTCTTGGGAAACGGCTCGTTCTTCGCCGGCCTTTTTTTAGCCGGTTGAGCAGGTCGTGATTCGTCGGGCGAACTCATGGCGGCGAACTCTCCAAGCGACGGACAAAAAATGCGCCCTGTGCAGTGCCCGCTTCTGCTAACTAACAACGACCCGCGATCTCAACGCGTGATGGTCACGTTCACAAAACTCAAACGCTGCGCCCCGCAATCCCTTGCGGCGCGCCCCAATCGCTCCCATCTCTATAAGTAGCTTACGCGCAAGCCCCGCTAGGGCAAGGGGCAGGTAGGACCACCCGGGGGTCCGCTGGCGCCGGCCCTGAAAATCGAAAGCAGAAAAATGTCAGTATTTTAACGCAATCAGACGTTCACATTGCGATGAAACGTCATTTCGTCATTTTGAACAGAGTTCGCCGTCGCTTGAGCAACTTTATCATTCGCTGACGAATGAATCCGGCGCGAGAACGTTACAAGCAACGCGCAGTCACCTGACAACAATCGCGCTTACTGAGTCACGCGACGATACGCGCCCCAGTTTTGCTTCGCCAGTTCTTCAAGAAACTGATCGAACGATTGTGCGACCGCGCCCACTCCGATTCCGATCGTGTAGATCGACATTCGCTTGCCGCGATTCAGCCGCGCCACGGCGCCGACAATATCAGGGGGCGAGTCAATCTTGCCGCCGTGCGGGACGCCATCAGTCAACAGGTAGATGGCTTCGGCGTCGTTATGGAGCGCCGTTTCCAGCGCGTCGTAGGTGGCCGTTGATGCGTTGGCGTCTTGCGAGAGAATCCAGTTCGCCGCGGCTTCTTTGGCCGGACGATCCGCTTTCATCAGCTTGCGCTGCCAGACGTTCACCCGGCTGTTGAAGGCAATGACGTTGAAGTGCGTGTCGCCGCTTAGGCCGTCGATGGTTTGAATCAATTCGCGCTTGGCGGCGGCCAGGCGCTGGCCGGTCATGCTGCCTGACGTATCGAGCACGAACAGGACGCGCTGCGCATAGAGCGACAGGCCGTAATACTCAGAGCCGCCTTGGCGGACCATCGACCGCGTCTCGCTATGCTTGACGCTGGGCGGATATTTGAACGTCTCCTTGTTGGCCGTCCACCAGCGCGTCCAGGCGGCGTTGTCCGCGCCATGCTTCTCGCCGGTGATGTCCGTCAAGAATTGCACCACGTCCGCGGCCACTTCGCCATTCACCGCGTTGGGTCCGCCGAGCATGCCCACCAGCAGATCCACCGCGGCCGGCTCTTCGATCTTGCCGGCGGCCTGCGCAATGGCCCGACGAAAGCCGAACTCGCGCTCGTAGACCTTGAGCGTGGTCAACTTCTTCAGCCGCGCGGCGTCGCCCGGATGGGCGTGTTCTGCCAGGCCATCGATCAATCGCTCCGCCGCGTACAGCCCATCGGGCGTTGCGCTCAGCGCCTCGACCAGCGACAGCACGGCCAGCTCGACATCTGGCAGCTTGGAACCCAGCAGCACGGCCAGCAACATGGGCGCGGTGTCGACATTGCTGTTGCGACGAGATTCCTTGGTGACCGTGGCCAGCAGGTATTCGCAGATCGCCGGATCGTCTTGGAACTCCAACAGCGTTTCGTACGCGGCCAGGTGGACCTCGGGCGCCTTCTCCTTCGGCAGCGTCAGCAGCAGAAACTTAGCGGCCTCGACCGTGGGGTACTGCTTCAGCTCCTGCATCGCCTCAACGCGGATCGGAATCTGCTTTTTGTGCAGCCGGACCTGAATCTTGGGCTTGGCCGCACGGAAATCGTCGCGAACCTTATCCTCAGCCGCCAGACGACCGACCGCGCAAGCCGAGACCGCAAGCGCAAGGATCGTCCTGAAGACTAGGGAGTGGCTCAACATCGTCATCTGTTCCGAAGTGAAGGCGGCCCCCTCTTAGGGATAACCGCCAAGCCGCGTAGTGATTAGATCTCGCCGCGGCAATGTTTTATTGTCAGCCGCAGTTCTGTCCGCGTCAACAAATCCGGGCGGATGTTAGTGACGGTTAAAGCGTCCGATGGGCAAGACCGTGGCGAAAAAGTCGCGGCGTCCGCTTAAGCCGGCGCCGGCTCGTCATACCGCTGCAGGATCGGAATCTCCGGGATCCCGGCAATCGGCGCGAAGCCGCGGTCGGCGATCTGGCCCCCTAGCCGCGTTACCGTGCGGTAATAGTCGTCGCTCGGGCGTTCGCCGGTCAGGCGGTATCGCAGGTCCCAGCAGGCGACGTCGCCGGCCGTTTGGATCTGTTCGTCCGATTGCCGCCCGGCGTACAGCGCCGTCACTAGCATCGTTACGCCGTGCTGCACGCGGAGAGAAAGGTCCGACATTCGGCATTGCCGATCGGCCAGTTGCAATTGATGCTTCCGCATCGCGCCGCTGATCTCGCGGGCCATGCCGGAGAGCAGATCGATGGCAAAGTGCGCGCGGGCCGTCAGCGATTCCGGCATCGGCGGTAACGTCTCGCAGCTACGCAGCCCAAACGATTGCCCCATCATCCACCGGGCGTACGGAACCATGGCCGGCGCCAGCCGCTTTACGTGCGCCGGATTGGTCCAACTGGGCTGGCGCACTTTCAGGTCGACCAGTGCCCGGCCGATCGGCTCGAAGAATTGCTTGCCGTGCGCTTTGACCAGCGATTTGAAGAACGCCATCGCCAGCATCTCGCCTTCGCCTTCATAGATACAGGGCGCCAGATACTCGTGCGTGTTGTCGCCAAAGACGTGGCCGTGCAGAAACGAGCGGCCGCCGTGCGTCTTCATCAGGAATTCAATCGCCGCGTCTTTGTGCGTTTCGCTCCCAAAGATCTTGGCGATGGTGCATTCCATCTCACCGCGATAGCCCTGATCCAAAAGCCAGGAGCACCAGTGCACTAGCGCGTCGCAGGCAACGATCGATCCGGCCAGCCGGCCGATGCGGCGGCGGACCAGCTCGCGCTTGACGATCGCCTCGCCATACGTGTGACGATAGCGTGCCCAGGGGAGCATGCTGGCCAGCATCACGCGCATGCCGCCGGACGAATTCGCGCACACCGCCACGCGCCCGCGATTCAGTCCGTGATAGGCCACGGTCAACCCGTTGCCGAACTTGGGCTTCAGCAGGTTCTCTTTGGGGACGCGGAAGTCCTTGAACTTCAGACCATTGTTGTAGGAGTGCTTCAGCGCGTAGAGACCGTAGCGCACCATTTGAAAGTGCTCGTCCTCTTCCGGCAGGTCAACCAGCAAGACTTCCGGCCGATCATTGATCAAACAGACCAGCGCAATCACGCGGCCGGGAATGGCATTGGTGATGAACAGCTTTTCGCCGTTGACAACGTAATGGTCGCCGTCCAGTACGGCCTTGGTCTTAAGTGCCGTGAGGTCCGAACCCGCTCCGGGTTCGGTCAGGGCAAAGCCGGAGATCCGCTCGCCGCTGGCGAGCATCGGCAGCCACTTTTGTTTTTGTTCCGGGGTGCCCATTCCGTGGAGCGGATCGACCGCGCCGACGGCGCCGTGGATGCTCCCCAGTCCGGCCAGCGTGGGGAAGACCGTGGTGACACGCGTCAGAAACGGCATGAAGACCGACATCGGGGCCTCGTGGCCGCCATATTCTTTTTCGACCAGCATGCCCCAATAGCCGGCGGCGCCCAGTTCCGAAAAAACGTGCGGCAGCAGCTTGCCATGTTCGTTCAGTAGCGTCCCGGCGGCGATGTGCCGGCGAATGATCGCCATGGATTCTTCCATCGTCCGCTGGCAGGCCGCGGTGGGCTGAGCCGGGGCCGCGGACATAAACAGGTCGATCGGAAACTTGTGCTCCCACACCGCGCGATGGATCGGGCTGGCCGACGTCTGATAGCGGACGTCAAAGAAAGATTCCAACTGCTCGTCCGCGCGGTCCATCGCCCCGGTCTTACGCGCTTCTTCCTCGCTCTTGCCGCCCAGCTTCAGCGACGTTTCGACAAACGTCTCCTCGGACTTCTCGGGCGCTTTGGCGTGCGACATCACAAGTTCTCCGAATGCGTGGGCAGACAAGTAGCGATTTTGCGAGAGGGCGAATCTGCGCGTGGGCGAAGCGGACCGAGCGATTCCAACCCGCGGCACAGCGGTGACCTCGATCGAAGTATCTTATAGCAGCGCGGCGATCCGAGAGCCAAAAAGTCAAACTCCGAGTAGTGGGTCAATTTGAAATTGGACTTCTAGGCCCCAACCGCTCTAGTCGTTTAGGTAAGGCGGGCCTTCTTGTTTCGCAATCACTCGTCTGCGACCAAAGACCCAGCGAACGAAGCAGGCCGTTAGCGTCAACCAAACGACACAATTGATATTATGGCTTGTTGGACTCGTGATGATCCACTCTGCCATGAAGTTCATGCATTCGGTAAGTGTTGATCCAAGCATGTCTTCCTCCCGTTTGACAGTCTAGCGGTTCACCATGCCTGCCCGGGCCGGGGGAATCGAAACCAAAACCTGGACGGTCCGCGATATCGTGGTGCTTCTGTCAGTCGCGCGCGAAATCAAACTGACCCACTACCAAACTCCGGGGGGCGGACGCCCAGTGGGCCTATTCCCGCTCGATGATCATCGCCACGGCGTTGCCGCCTCCCAGGCAGAGCGACGCCAGGCCGCGCTTTAAGCCGCGTTCGGCCAACGCGTGGAGCAGCGTGACCAGCACGCGGGCGCCGCTGGCGCCAATCGGGTGACCCAGCGCGATCGCGCCGCCGTTGACGTTGGTCTTGTCCGCACTCAGATCGAGCGGTCGCATGCACGCCAGACACTGCGCGGCAAATGCCTCGTTCAGCTCGACCAGGTCGATGTCTTTCATCGTCATGCGGGCCTTTTCCAAAACCTTTTGCACGGCGGTGACCGGGGCGATGAAGATCTCCTTGGGGGCCACGCCGCTGGTGGCCGTGGCGACAATCCTCGCCTTGAGAGGCGACTTAAACTCGCGGGCGATCTCCGCGCTCGCCACGATCAGGGCCGCCGCGCCGTCGCTGATCTGCGAGGCGTTGCCGGCCGTGACGGAACCGTCGGCGCCGAACGAAGGTCGCAGCTTGGCCAGGACTTCGATCGCAGTATCCGCGCGAGGGCCTTCGTCCCGGTCGACGCGCACGTCCCCTTTTCGGCCAGAGATGATCACTGGCGTGATCTCATCGTTGAACTTACCGGCCGCGGCTGCCGCGACGGCGCGGCGATGACTCTCCACGGAAAACAAATCCTGGTCCGCGCGACTGACGCCCCGACTGGCGGCGATATGATCCGCCTCGACGCCCATGCTGACGTCCTCGAACGCGCACCACAGGCCGTCGTGCTGCATCGAGTCGAGCGCTTGTTGCGCGCCGAACTTCCAGCCTTCGCGGGCGCCTGTCAGCAAGAACGGCGCGCGGGTCATGTTTTCCATGCCACCGGCGACAATGCATTGCGCGTCGCCAGCCCGGATGGCCTGCGAGGCCAGCGTAACCGCCTTGAGGCCGGAGCCGCAGACCTTGTTGATCGTCAGCGCGGCCACGGTGTTGGGCAGGCCGGCGCCGAGCGCCGCTTGCCGCGCAGGGGCCTGACCCAGGCCGGCCGGGAGGACGCAGCCCATGATGACTTCGTCGATGCGATCGGCCGGCAGTCCAGATCGGCGAACAGCCTCGGCGATGGCGGTGGCGCCCAGCTTGGGAGCGGGCACGCTGGCCAGGCTCCCCAGCAAGCGACCCACGGGCGTGCGACAACCGGCCAGCAAATACGCGTCGGACATTCGAAACCTCGGATCAAACTAGGGTGATGCGTGCGTGCATAGTTCATCGATAACTGGGGGCATTATATCGCGCGAGGTGGCCAATTGTGAGCGTGCGCAGCAATCGATATCATCGGCCGCAGCACGCCCACCACCGCGCCTAGTAAAAGGACACTTCGCTATGCCCACGCCAAAACATACGGACGGAATGCTCAAGCCCGGGGTGTTCGAAGGCAAAACGGTGCTGATCACCGGGGGCGGCACCGGCCTGGGACGATCGGTTGGGCAGTATCTGTTGTCGCTGGGAGCGAACCTGGTCATCTGCGGGCGCCGCAAGGAAGTCGTGCAAGAGACCGCCGAAGAACTCCAAAAGACCACCGGCGGAAAGGTCCTGGCCACCGGCTGCGACGTCCGCAAGCCGGAAGAGGTCGAAGCGCTGATGGCCGCGGCGTACGAGCGCTTTGGCGCCGTCGATTGCTTGATCAACAACGCGGCCGGCAATTTCATCTGCCCTACGGAGCGGCTTTCGTACAACGCTATTAACACGGTCGTCGATATCGTGCTGAAGGGTTCGTACAACTGCACGCTGGCCGTGGGCAAGCGCTGGATCGCCGACGGACTGCGGGGGACGGTGTTGAGCATAGGCGCCACCTACTCCTGGACTGGCAGCGGCTACGTGGTCCCGTCCGCGATGGGCAAGGCCGGCGTGCTGATCATGTCGCAATCCCTGGCGGCCGAATGGGGCAAGTACGGAATTCGTTTGAACGTGATCGCACCAGGCCCTTTTCCGACCGAAGGCGCTTGGAGCCGGTTGATGCCGCCGGGCATTGAGGACATGTTCGGCTCCGACAAACGAATTCCGCTGGGCCGAATGGGAGAACATCAGGAGATCGCCAACCTGGCGGCCTATCTGCTGAGCGAGTACAGCGCGTACATCACCGGCGCGTGCATCACGATCGACGGCGGCGAATGGCTCCGCGGCGCCGGCGAATTCAACTCGCTGGAAGCCGTCACGCAATCCCAATGGGACCAACTGCAAGCGGCGATGAAGCCGAAGAAGTAGCGGCTACTGTCCCGCTACTCATTCGGTTCGACATCTGTCGGTAAAGATGGCGGCTGTGGCGGCGTTGTCTTGCCACTGGTCGGTGGCGTGCGGCGAGCGGTTTTGTTTTGCGCTGGCGCTTTATTGGGCGCGACAGGTTTGCTGGCCGTGGCAGGCTTCTTGGGCTGCACTGCGGGCGCCTTGGCCGTAGAGGACTTTGCCTGGGGAGATTTGGCCGCGGGGGCGCGTGCGGTCTGCGCGGTGGGCTTCTTTCCGGTTGTGGGCTGCGCGACGATTGCCGGCGGCGCGGTCTTGCCGGCCGGCTGCCGGGCGACCGGCGGTAGGGACGTGGGGGGAAGGGGTGGGCCGGTTACTACCTTCGGGCCCGAGGCCCCTTCTTCGTTCGTCAGATTTTCTTTGAAGCGAGTTACGTAGTGCAGGCTGCTGGCCTCGCCCTGGAAACCGACGACGTGCTTGTCGATGTCGGTCTGTTGCGAAATTACGCGGCCGTTCTCAATGTCAAAACGAATCTTGCCGTCGACCACTTGTTGAATCAACTGCGCGTCGATCGCCGGATCGGTGATCGGAGTGATGATCGTCGTCTCGAGAGTGATCGTCGCCACGCCTCGATCGACTTCGACCAACTTATAGTCCTGCCGCGTCTTCACCTGCTTTGGCGAACCGTCTTTGTATTTGACCGTTACCTGATTGGGCTGCGACCACGTTTCGCCAATCGCCACCGGGTTGTCCGGCAGTGGCACGGTGATCTCGCCCATGCTCGGGTGCGCGTCTTTGCGTTTCTCTTCGCGACGCAGCACATAGCCGCGCAGATCGATGGTGAACTCGCTGAGCGGCACGCCGACGTCCCGTGCCACGTCTTCGAAACCTGGTGGCGGCACGGCGTCCGTCTGGCTGTTGTAGTGCACCTCTTGGCGGCCTGTGAGGACTTGCCGCATGTCGACGCTGTCGACCGAATGGACGAAGCGGGCTTGCTTCTTATCGTTGTCGACGCTGGTCACGCGCCACACCTTGACGGAGTTGCTCGTGGTCTCGGCGGTTTGCGTCGTGCCGGAGACCGTGGTGCGGACCTCGGCGCGATGTTCGACCTTCCAGCGAATGGTCTCGCCTGGCTCGAACTTATAGCGGAGCAGATGCTTGGGACCCGGCAGCTCCGGACGGACCGGAGGCGCAGCGGGCCGCTCGGCGGAATCTTGCGCCGTGGCAACGCCACACAATACGACTACCGACAGGCAAACCGCAAACCAAGTGCGATGGATCATCCGGCTCGCGTCCTTTCGAGCAAGGGAATCGTTGGATTGATTTCAGGGCGGCAGACTGCCGCTTGCGCGAATCGGCCAGGCTGACACAGGCGCCGCGGCCGCGCATTTTTTGCGTGGCGAAATCGCGATCATTCGTCGCGTCGCAGGCGGCCGCCCCAGCCAAGCTTCTCGCGCAGGGTGCGATAATAGCCATGACCGGGAACTTCTACTAGCTTGAAACTGGGCACCGCGCGTTGAACCCGAATCCGGTCCTCGGCTTCAACGTTATGAATCATGCGGCCATCCACTACCACGCTGGTGCCAGCATTCGGTCGCGGTAGCACCAGTTCGTAGGTCCGATCCGCCGAATCGACCACTGGTCGATTGGTCAGCGCGTGAGGGCTGATCGGCAGCACGACGAACGCCTGCAAGCTCTTACGTAAAATAGGCCCACCGGCCGAGAGACTGTGCGCCGTCGATCCGACCGGCGTGCTGATAATCAGCCCGTCGCAGCTATAAGTGGTGACCAATTCCGCGTCTATGTAGAGATGGACATCCAGTATCGAAAACGGCGGGCCACCCAACACGGCCACCTCGTTCAAGCCCAGGTAGCTAGCAAGGACCTTGCCTTGACGCTCGACTTGGCATTCGAACATCAGGTGGTCGACCGTGCGAAATTCGCGGCGGCAAATTTTGGGCATCGATGCGCAGAACTGCTCCGTCGAGAGGTCTGCCAAAAATCCCAACTTGCCCAGGTTGACCGCGACGACGGGCAATTGGCGGTAGGCCATCTGATGCGCGGCTCGCAAGATGGAGCCATCGCCGCCAAACACAATCACCAGATCGGCCTCGATGTCTGCCAGGGGTGTCGCGAAGGCCAGATCCCACAGCACGATGTCCGCGCAGTCTTCGATCACGCCGCGCAGGCTCTCGGCGGACTCGCGGATCGACGGTTTGTCTCCGGCGCCCAGCACGATGACCTTGGGGCGATCAGTCCAACTATGTTTGGCGGTGGTTGCAGTCATGCTATCGATGATAGGTCGGGCCGAACCCCACAGGCAAGGGGAAGGTCGACGGTAAGGCGCCAAGGGAACCCGCAATTATGCGTGTTTGCGTGGATCGCGTGGACTACGCCGCTCGCTAAAAATGCCAGCATGCGCCGGTTAGTGGACGGCGCCCAAGCTGGGCAGATCGCCCGCTTTCGACAACCGATAATCTTTTCTCAAGCGTTTAGAACCATCTGGACGAATGAAGGCTCGACGTGCTATGTGTCGCTACTGCGCGCGCACTGAAAAGGGCGACGCTGATAGCTGAATTCCCGTCGAAGGATCTTTTGTTATGGCCACCGGACACGGCGCCTTGGAGCGTCCGAGTAACCACCGCCGATCGCTCGGGCAGGGCATCGTTGACTGGGTCGCTGATTTGGGCGAGATGCTCATCGGCTGGATCCTGGCGTTGGGCGATATCGCCATCTTCTGCGGCCGCACGCTGTCGTGGCTGGTGGCCCGGATGCCGCAGCGCGAGACATTGCTCCCTTCGATGTACCAGATTGGCGTCCTCAGTCTGCCGGTGGTGGCGCTGACTGGCACGTTTATTGGCATGGTGCTGGCCGTGCAAAGCTACTCGCAGTTCAAAGTCGTGAATCTGGAAACGCGCTTGGGCGCTGTGATCAACATGTCGCTGGTCCGCGAACTGGGACCGGTGTTGGCCGCCACGATGCTGGCCGGCCGCGTCGGCAGCGCCATGGCCGCGGAACTGGGCACGATGCGAGTTACGGAACAGATCGACGCGCTCTCCAGCATGGGAGCGAATCCCATTGCCTATCTGGTGGTGCCGCGTTTCTTGGGCTGCTTGCTCTTGATTCCCATTCTGACGCTGATGGCGGACTTTATGGGCGTGGTGGGGGGCTGGTTTTACAGCACGCAGATTCTGGGGATCGACAATCATCACTACTGGGACAACTCGCAGAAATTCGTCGGCGCGTTCGACCTGTTTGGCGGATTGTGCAAAAGCCTGTTCTTTGGCGCCACTATAGCGCTCATTAGTTGTCACCGCGGTTTTCACTGCGATCCCGGCGCCGAGGGCGTGGGCCGCGCGGCCTATAGCGCATTCGTCAATTCGTTCGTCGTGATTTTGATGCTCGATTTCATCCTGGGCATTTCCTTGGACAAGCTGTACTTCATGTTGTGGCCGCACGGCCCATCCTTCCTCTAACGACGCCCGGCCGCCTGCCATTATGGCTTCGAAGCCAACACCTGCGATTCCACGCGACGATGACGACGACCGCCGGCCACTGGTCGACGTGCGCGGCCTGTCCGTGCAGTTCGGTCGACAACACGTGCTGCGCAAGATCGATCTGACCGTGCCCCGCGGACAAACGCTCGGGCTGATTGGCGAAAGCGGTTGTGGCAAGACCGTGCTTTTGAAAACGATCATTGGGCTGGTCCGTCCGATGCACGGCGAGGTTTTATTCGACGGCGCCAACCTCTCAAAGTTGGGAGACAAGGAACTAACGCGGCAGCGGATCCGCTTTGGCTTTTTGTTTCAGCAAGCGGCCCTGTTCGACAGCATGAACGTGGAGCAAAACGTCGCCTTTCCGCTGCGGCAACACACCAGAATGACACCGGGCGAGATTCAACGCATCGTGCTCGAGCGGCTGGACGAAGTCGGCCTGCCTGAGTCCGCGATGCACAAGAAACCAGCGGAGCTGTCGGGCGGCATGCGCAAACGCGTGGGCCTGGCGCGAGCCCTGGCGCTCGATCCAGAAATCATGCTCTACGACGAGCCCACTACGGGCTTGGACCCGATCATGAGTGACGTAATCAATGAGTTGATCCTGCGAACCCGCAAGCGGTATCCGGTGACCAGCATTGTGGTCACGCACGACATGCACACGGCGCGCAAGGTGGCGGACCGGGTGGTGATGTTGTTTCCGCTGGCGCATTTGAGTCAGAAGGATCCGCAAATCATTTTCGACGCGCCACCGGGCAAGCTGGACGCCAGCGGCGATAAACGCGTGACGCAATTCGTCAACGGCGAGGCGGGCGAACGACTGATGGAGATGCGCGATCTGGCGGACTCGCGCATGATGCGGTAAGCGGTGTTGGAAAACAGGGACTGGTGGTGAACGATGGACGAACGTGTTGTTCAATTTCGAGTCGGCGCGGTGGTGTTGACTGGCGTGATTGTCGCCGGCATCCTGGTCGCGCTGTTTGGGTCGATTCCGAATATCACTGCGCCCAGCGCCACGGTCTTCATTGCGTTTCCGCAGGCGATGGGCGTCTCGCGCGATACACCGATCCGCAAGTACGGCATCCTGGTCGGCCGCGTGCGCGAAGTCGAATTCGCCGAAGACTCTGGCGTGCTGGTCACTGCCGAGATCTACACGCCGGACAAGGTCTCCTCCAACGAAATCTGCCAGGTCAGCAACTCGCTGTTGGGCGGAGACGCCGTGATCCAATTCATGGGCGAGAATCGCAAGCTGCCCCACCAGCCGTTAAAAAACGGCGACCGATTGGTTGGTATCGCCGCCATGGACCCCTCGCAGGCGATCGCCAGTCTCGAGACTACCATGACGGGCGCCGTGGCGAGCGTGACGACTACTAGCGAAGAAATCGGCCGGCTGGCGGCCCGCGTCAACGACATGCTCAGCAATAACGACGAGCAGATCGCGCGCGTCGCCAATAAGGCCGAGGCCACGCTCGATAAGCTTTATTCGATCGCCGACAACACGAATCAAGTCGTCGGCGACCCGCAGGTGCGCGATAACCTGAAGCAGGCCATGATCGACCTGCCCGATGTGATTCGCGACACCCGCAGCGCCGTGCAAGGCTTTAAGACCACGCTCGAAACGGCGGACCGCAACTTTCAGAATCTGGAAGGCCTGACCAAACCGCTGGGTCAGCGCGGCGCCCAAATGGTCGAGAACATCGACAACACCATGCACAAGCTCGACGGCGTGCTGACCGAGATGCAAACGTTCAGTCATGCGCTCAACAATCCCAATGGATCGCTCGGCCAGTTGATGAACAATCCGGACATGTACCGCCGGGTGGACGCCGCAGTGAAAAACGTCGAGCAGTTGACACGCGAAATGAAACCGGTGATCCGCAACGCGCAGGAATTCTCGGACCGCATCGCCCGACACCCAGAACTATTGGGCGTCCGCGGCGCCATCCGCCCCAGCAGCGGCGTGAAGTAAAGCGCCGATCGCTCGATCGCTCGTCCCAACCCGGCCGCTGCTCCGTCCCATCTCGAGCGCAGCTCGGCCCTCTTTCCCAGCCCGACGCGTAAGTGAGGGGCGCGTCATCAATAACCCGTAATTCCATTTCCGTAATTCATTTTGTTTCGTCCTAGAACTTCTGCGCATAAAAACGCCGCGCATAAAAAAACACGCCTGCGCGATTTCGAGAATCGCGCAGGCGCGCTAATGAACACATAAACGCTTTGGGCGTTTTTGCCTGGTGGGGCTGGCTCCTATTTGTCCTCTTGCCTGAG
>Ga0105047_10000827_pt1 | contig 54147 bp, 32 predicted proteins | sample MAT04_FD_78384 | JGI IMG/M metagenome (GOLD analysis project Ga0105047, IMG submission 78384) | Freshwater microbial communities from Lake Fryxell liftoff mats and glacier meltwater in Antarctica - MAT-04 (megahit assembly) | ecosystem: Environmental > Aquatic > Freshwater > Ice > Liftoff... | reverse complement strand
GCGCTTTGCAATAAGGTCCGGTGCCGGGCGAACATGCCGAGCGGCCTTCGCGAATCAGAAACGCTTGCAGCCGCGCCACGGCGTCGCGGCAAGAATGATCCACGCTGAGAACCTGCGACAAAAACGTCCACAACGTCACCAACGGCGAATAACAACAATCTCGCCAGTCGACGTTCTCTTCCGCCAGCACTTGCTCGACGACTGCTGCTGGCAACAGGTCGGCAAACGGCAAATGATCCGTGGCGCTTAGCTGGCGCCGCTCCGATCGGACTTGGTGCGACACCCATCCCGCGATAGACTTCCACATCGCAAAGGCCTCCGTGCTGGATGATTGGCTTAGACAACCCTCATCTACGCACGGACGGCCTTTGTGTCTATATCACTAGCCCAACACAACTTGCAGCTTGAGGAAGTGCCATTCATGGCAGGAACCGTTGTAAAATTTTTGGGAACGACATTGTGGGCGGGTGGTGGATCGTGAATGCAATCGACCTCCCATCCCCTTACATTCGGTGTCAAAATATGGATCGCAGGCCAATCGTTGCATCCGGATTGTAATCCCAGATTCTTTGAAAATGGCAGCGTAGCACCACGTTCAAATCGCTGATGAACGGCAGATAACCGACATCATCCAGGCAGCACACCGTCATGTCTGAGTCCAAGAATGCACTTAAGGCGCGTATGCGCCGAGGCATAAAAAAAGGCCGCCCTGGCGGGCGACCGTCTTATTGGACGAATCGTCAAGGCTGTTGAACGTTCAGCCAGCGCGGCGGCGACGCCAGCCGATGAATGCCGTTGCGAACAGGCCTCTTCCAAGCAAAACAATTGTTGAAGGTTCCGGCGCGTTGTGCCCATACGGCGTATAGAATTCGCAAACAGTCGTTCCATCCGGCATGAGTCCGCCGCCGATGCGGATGATTGATGGCTCACCATTGGTAACCGCATTGTCCCAATTGGTCCCAACGCCGGGCGTGGAGCCGTGGTAACCAAAGTTGTTGAACTGGCTGACATAGAATGCGCAATCCGGCCCGACCGAAGCCAGATCGCCGTACGCTCCGCTACCAGTAGCGATATCCGTAATCACGGGCGTGCCCGAAAAAGCGGGGCCAAGGACGTATTTTGAAATCGTCCCGTCATTGTTATTGCTGTACAGGACGCTGACCGCCGAGCTATCACTGAACGCCAAACCGTCAGGATAGTGCGGCGTCGCAAACGAGTTTACCACCGAGCCGGTGCTGGTGAGGATGGTGATCGTGCTATTGCTTTGGCCGGTAACGGCAATGTTGCCAAGTGGCCCGGCGACCATGCCATCGATCAAGTAATTGGCCGAGTAAATCAGCGAGTTTGTCGAGGCGACCGGGTCGTAGATATACACGTTGCTGCCGCTACTCCCGTCGGAATAGGCAATGCGTCCGTCGGGCATGGTCGTCACGCCATAGCCGGCTCCGCCGACGGATCCCGGCATGAGTTGCGCAGGCGCCGCCCAGTTCGACGGATTGAATCTCTCCAGTCCGGCGCCGGTCACAGTATAGATATAGCCGTCCAGCCCATTGGTCATTCCGTAGCCGGTATTACTGAGGCCAGTAATTGTGTGAGTGGCAACGACACCGTGCAGTGATGTGCCTTGGTGAGTCGTGTTTTGCGTCGGGCTGTATTCGAGAATGTCGGAGCCATTACGGGTCAACAATTCATTGGTGCTCGTCCAAGCCATTCCGGGACCGCCTACCAAGGGGCCCGTGTAAATCTCCTGCGTGTACGTTGGGTCTAACGTTGGATATTGAGCGGCCAGCGCACGGGTCGAAAGCAAAGAGTTTGCCATCGCAGCGGCCAACACAACGACAGAGAATGCAATTGAACGAGTCATTAGCGATCTCCCCAGAAGTGAGAAATGAAACAGGTATGCAAGACGCGATGTGATCCGAACTCGCGACGCAGGGCAATGCGTGGTCGCGCGATGGACGGCGTGATTATGTAACCGAAATATCGCGGCGTCGAGATAAATTATTCACATGCGGGGGGTAACGTATTGGCGACTTTAAAGCGGACACCACCCGGATGCGGTGAGCCTCACGCGGACTCGATCGCACGTTGGCCGTAGGCATTACGCAAGTAGAGGGGCGGCGTCGCTGGAAGGTCCGAGTCCCTGGAAGCGTGCTGCCGAAGTGTGGACGCAATCGGCCTGAGAAGAAACGCCGATGACTTTCCACCTGGGATGGATCCGCACATCGACTAGGTTTCACATGCTGTCGATGCTTGAGGCCTGACACGGGGCATGCCGTTGCCCCGGCCCTGCGCGAGGTAGTTTTCAGGCGGACCGACGGCCGGAACGCGAGCGTCACTGGAGGCATCATCAAAACCGACATTTCCCAAATGGGTTGAGCCTGGAACCGGATCTGGGCTCTCCTTGGCGGCCATACGAACAATGTGCCCCCGTCGTTTGTCACGTGGTGACAATTTCGAGATACGTCTCGGCGCTTGCCCGTCGCGAGCGGTTTTTGGCTGGGGAAACGGACCATGCGGGTCGTTTTCCCGCGGCGGACGCCGGATCGGCGCAGACATTCCACCTGGCTCGACGCATGCCTGGCCTCCGGAGCCGCGCGGGATGCCCCGCCACCGGCGGTTGGATATTGCGAGTTGTTCCGGTGTTATACGGCCGTTTTTGCGAGATTTACGGCGATAGTTGGTCGCAGCGGGTCGCCGGGCGGGGCGCGGTCGGCGGCTGCAGCCGCGAGATCCGATTGTGAGCTAATCTTTCCTTCGGTGGCGTCGCGCGCAATGGTTGCTCGTCGCTTGGGATTGGTGCTGCGCATTACCTGGCGCAGAGCGTAGCCGGAATTCTTTTTTGGGGCCGCTGGCATGTCCGATCGTCATCTATTTCACAGTCCGCTCGACGTGCTGGGCGCGAAGTGCCCTGACGCGCTGGAGCAACTTGGCCAATTGGACGATCTGGTCTTCGAGACGATCGCCGGCAAGCTTGGCGCCATGCAAGAATTGCGGATCCTGTGGCCCGTGGTGAAATCCAAGGTCGGGGCGGCGCTGGTGGAGGAATCGCGCGAGCAGTACGTGCGCCACGCGATGGAAGTCTGGCGCGAGTGCATCGAAGGGGACGAAGAACGGAGCCCTGCGCTGGCCGTCAAAGTAATGGACGTGATTTCACTCTTATTCGACGAGTGATCGTTCCACGGATCGCCCAGTGCGCTAACGCAAGCGCAATGCACGTGTGCAATCGCCTCGCGCTCGATTCCAGCGCAAGGCGTTATCTGGAACCTGGCTCACTGGGCACTGGCCACTCGCTATTTTGCCACGCCCGAGAGCGACTCGCGGAATTGCTCGAACAGGTAGTGGCTATCGTGCGGACCGGAAGACGCTTCTGGATGATACTGCACGCTGAACGCCGGTAGATCGCGGTGGCGGACGCCTTCGATCGTGTTGTCGTTCAGATTGCGGTGCGTGATTTCCAGGTCGCTGGGGAGCGACTCTTCGTCCACGGCAAACCCATGGTTCTGGGCCGTGATCTCAACGGCGCCGGTCAGCAGGTTGCGGACTGGTTGATTGGCGCCGCGATGGCCGAATTTTAGTTTGAAGGTCTTGGCGCCGCAGGCCAGCGAGAGCAATTGATGCCCCAAGCAGATGCCAAAAACGGGCGCCTTGCCGAGCAGGCCGCGAATCGTGCTGATGGCGTACTCCAGCGGTTCCGGATCGCCGGGGCCGTTCGAGAGAAATACGCCGTCCGGCTTTTCGGCCAGCACTTGCTCTGCCGTAAACGTGCCGGGCACGATCGTGACGCGGAAGCCCTGATCTTGCAGATGCCGGGCGATGTTCCACTTCATTCCGTAATCAATGGCCACTACATGTGGGCCATTGCTACGCAGCGTGGCGGGTTCAACACCCGGTAGTATCGTCCAGGGGCTGAGGGCCTCGTCCCAGTTCTTGGCGCCATCGGGAAGAACTTCGCTCACCAGGTCTCGGCCGATCAGGCCGCGGCTGGCGCGGGCTTTGGCCACCAGGCTGGCGTCGTCCAGGTCGATCGTCGAAATCACGCCATTCATGGCGCCTCGACTGCGCAGTCTGCGAACTAGCGCGCGGGTGTCGATGCCTTGCAGGCCCAACACATTTCCGGACGCCAGGTAATCGCTGAGGTTGCCGGTGCTGCGAAAGTTGCTCGTTGTACGGCTCAACTCGCGGCAGATGAAGCCAGCGAGATGCGGTTTGCTGCTTTCGACATCCTCGGCGTTGACGCCGTAGTTGCCGATCTCAGGGTAAGTCATCGCCACGATCTGCCCGCGATAGCTAGGATCGGTGATGATCTCCTGATAACCCGACATCGACGTGTTGAAGCAGACTTCCCCATCGATCTCACCGGTCGCGCCGAACGAAACTCCGGTGTAGACCGTTCCATCTTCCAGTGCAAGCTTTGCGGGTATGGGCTGGTTCATCCGTGGCGATAACTCGGGGCTACGGTTTGGCGAAAGATTGTGGTTTACGCAGCGCGAGTTTGCGGGTTGGGCTCGCGGTTGATTGGGTAGCGGCGCCTGTTAGGGCATTCTTGCGGGCGCGCGTGTCCTCGGTTTATGGTCCGTGGTTTTAAGCCCGATAGCTTACCAATGGCTGTGGGTCTCCGGAGCAGTTCCGGTTTCATCACCGGATCTGACCGGACAGCCTTTACGAGGGTCCTTGCCCCGGCGAGCAAGGGCCCTCTTTTTTTGCGCGCCTGGGCGATCCGCAATTGCCCCGCCGCGTCTGGACTACCAATATAATCGAGCCGCACAATTCCAGGTAGCGGCGGAGCGGTTCCGAGGCATTTTTGGCCGGCGCTCTTTGCGGCTTCGGCACTTCTTACGGTTACCTGGCTGCTGCTTCGCGAAGACTTCATTTCTGCGATCTCTCTCGTCCGTTGCGCGAAACCCGGCTAACTTGGTGGGGTTTGAGGTTCGGGCGATTTGCGCACGGACTTTGCGGGGCGAAACTGTCGACCCAGCCGATTCTCCTTTGCCCCAGGAAAAGGACTACTATATGTCGCTCCGCTATCTCCCGAGGTTTTGCTGGCTGGGCCTCGCAATCGGCTGCGTTTTTGCCAGCGCGGACCGCTCAGGCGCCGCGGATTGGCCGCAGTTTCGTGGTCCAGATGGAGTGGGAGTCTCCGCGGAGTCCAACCTGCCCGATGTCTGGGGCCCGGAAAAAAACGTCCACTGGAAAGCTAACTTGCCCGGCGCCGGCTGGTCTTCGCCCGTGGTTTGGGGCGATCGGGTCTTTTTGACCACGGCCATCACTGAAAATCAGCCGAAACCATCGGCCGGCGGCGGCCGTGGTGGATTTGGCGGAGGTGGCGGTTTTGGCGGCGGTGACGGAACTGGCGGCGGGGGTGGCAGGCGATCAGCGGACGCCGAGAACGCGCCCCAAGGCGGACCCAGCGACGACGCAGATCGTCCGCGACGCCGCGGTCCCGGTGCCCGTGAAGGGAACGATGAACCGGCAGACCCCAAAACGCAACCAGTTCCAGCCGATAAGGCGGACGATGGTAAACCAGCCGCGGACGCCCCAGCGGATGACCAGCCGCGAGGGCCAGGTCGCGGCGCGGGGGGCGCTGGTGGCCGGGGTGGGCGCGGCGGCGCCGGCGGATTTGGCGGTTTCGGACGTGGGGCCGGAAAGCCTCCCGAGGCCCTCTATCGTTTTGAAGTCTATTGTCTCGATCGTAACAGTGGCGAAGTCCTCTGGCAAAAATTGGCCGTCGAACAAAAGCCCACGATCCCGACGCATCGCACCAACACCTACGCCTCCGAAACACCAGTCACCGATGGCGAGCGAGTTTACGCCTACTTCGGCATGACGGGACTCTTTTGCTACGACATGCAGGGCGAACTGCTCTGGAAAAAAGACCTGGGCGTTCACCGCATGACCGCCGACTGGGGAACAGGGAGCTCACCGGTGTTGGAAGGAAATCTGCTGTTCATTCAGTGCGATAACGAGCAGGACTCGTTCCTGGTCGCGCTCGACAAAATGTCGGGCAAAGAAGTTTGGCGCGAAAAACGCGATCAAAAGTCCTCCTGGTGTACGCCCTATGTCTGGCACAATCAAAATCGCACGGAGCTCGTGACTGCCGGCACGACCGGCGCGCGCTCGTACGATCCAAAAACCGGCAAATTCCTCTGGGAACTGACCGGGATGAGTGGCCGCTGCTCGGCAACGCCCGTCGGCGATTCGGAACGCGTTTACTTTGGCTGCGGCGGTGGCATGGGAGGAAGCGGACCGCTGGTCGCCATTCGCGCCGGCGCCGAAGGAAAGTTCGCCATTGCTAGCGGAGAAGAGAAGCCGGGCCAGGTCGCCTGGTCGGTCGCGCGCGGTGGACCACCGATGGCCTCGCCATTGCTCTATCAGGGTCGGCTGTATGTCCTGGAACAACGGGGCGGACTGATCGTCTGTTATGACGCCGCCGATGGCAAACAGCTCTACAAGCAGCGGATCGCCGGCGCCAAGGGCTTCACCTCGTCTCCCTGGGCATACGACGGCAAGGTCTTTTGCATGGACGAAGCGAGTGAGACATTCGTCATCGAGGCCGGGCCCGAGTACAAGCTGTTGGGGCAAAACCCGCTAGGGGGCGGCATGTGCTGGTCTTCGCCAGCGATCGCCGGAGGCGCCCTCTTTCTGCGCGATCTGGACAGTCTGTATTGCATCAAGCCGTAAAGTCGCCCGGGTGAAAGCTCTCGGCGACCGCGACGTATCGCGGATTGCAATTGGCGAAAGAATAGCCACGCACGACGAAACGAGCGTCGCGACGTGGCGTTTCGTTGCATTCTTTTCATAAAAACGCCGTGGTATCTGCCGTGCCCTGGGTTCTGAGGCGACTGCGCCGCTTCGGCACGCTTACTGCATAGGCGTTGTCGGTCGCGCCGATGTTGGAATCTGCGCAGCGCCCGAATCTCTCTCGATTGGCAATGCGCCTCGGGAGTCCTTGGTGCATCGGATGCAATCTTCATCGCTGCGCGGCGAACCCTACCCTTCTCGTGAGCCGGTTCTGATCGCAGGGCCTCCCGACCACCGCGCAGATGGCGCCCGACGGCTCGCCTCGTTTGCCTCGCAGCCTCTTTATCTCGATTGTCCCGCTCAAGGAGTTTCATGGCGAGCGTCACTCTGCCGCCATAGCCGTGCGACCCATCTCGGCGTCCACGAGCAAAAAATCGGGCGAAAATCACATGCTCGCCGGGACCCAGATTTGGGCCGGAATTGGTAAGATATCTGGCGGCGGACGGCTTGCCTCGCGGCGCCACCCGTCATTCCCACCTTGCTGGCCTAGAATTCAATACATGGAATCCCCCGCCTCGCTCCCAACCACTGAAGAATCTGTCGAGAGCTTGCGCGTGCGGTCCGCCGCGCTAACGCGACTTCTCGACGTTACCCAGCGACTGGCCGCCGAAGTCGACACGCGCCGGGTCTTGGAGTTGATCGCCAACGAGGCCTGTCTCGCTCTGGTGTGCGAACGCGCCACGGTCTACCAGTATGACCCCAAATCCATCGAGCTATTCACGCTCGTGACGACCGATCTCGAGATCGGCGAGATTCGCCATGCATTGGATCATGGCATCTCTGGCTACGTCGCACGACACCGGACGATTGTCAACGTGCCGGATCCCCCTAGCGACCCACGCTGGAATTCCCGCATCGACCGGATCACCGGTTATCAGACGCGCAGCATCTTGGCCGCGCCCCTGATTTCGCCGCACGACGACGCGCTGTTAGGCGTGCTACAGGTGCTGAATAATGTCGGTGGGCCATTTGATAGATTCGACGAAGAACTAATCGTAGCATTTGCGGCGCACGCAGCCATCGCGCTCGATCGGGCGCGAATGATCGATGAATTGCAACAGCGACAACGCGTTGAAGCGTCATTGGAAGTAGCGCGCGGGATCCAGAGCGGTTTCATGCCGCAGCAGTTGCCGGTTGTGCCTGGGTACGAACTGGCAAGCTGGTGGATCCCTCATCAAGCGGTTGGCGCGGACTATTGCGACGTGTTGCCGCTCGACAATGGCCGCACCGCGCTGGTGATTGCGGATGTGGCGGGCCACGGCATCGGTCCCAGTCTGATCATGGCTTCAACTCGCGCAGCGCTACGGGCACTGGCGATTGATCATTCGGCCCCTGACGTTCAGCTAAGGTTGTTGGCCCGCGCGCTGTTGGGCGATCTGGATGAAGGGCATTTCATCACAATGATTATCGCCGCGCTCGACGCCAAGCGAAACGAGTTGGAGTTCTCGAACGCAGGGCATGGCCCCGCGCTCCATTACTCTGCTGCGGCAGATCAATTCCAGACGTTGGATTCCACCGGGCTTCCACTGGGGGTTGTAGACGCGCCGGATTATCCGCGCGGGCCCATCATTCAACTGTTGCCGGGGGATCTCGTCGTGCTCTGCACAGATGGGATCGTGGAAGCGATGGATAGCGATGACGCTCCTTTTGGCCAGCCTCGTTTGGAGCGGATTGTCCGAGAATACGCCCGGGCGCCCCTGGAGGAACTGGTGCGTGAGATCGGACGCCAGGTCAAAGCCCACTACATCACGGAAACCCCGCCGGACGACTTGACCATTTTGGTTGCGCGGCGGAACGCAAACGTTTTACTTGCCTGATCGCACAACGCTAAACAGCGAGCCAGTATTAAACAGCGCGCGGTCGCCGCGTTTCGAGTCACTTTGAAAGGAGCCAGGATCATGCCATCTCGCTATTCTGCTTGGAACCTGCTCGCAGTTGCCGGTGTCGTGTTGACGCTTTTGATCGCATCAAGCGCTCCTGCGGCCGATGAAAAACTCTCGAGCGAAGACATCAAGACCTACGACCAGGCCGTGCAGAAGGGAATCGATTATCTGCGCAACAAAGGCCAGGCCGAAGATGGTTCGTTCAGTGCTGGTGTCGGGCCGGGCGTGACCGCGATCGTTACGACAAGCGTCCTCGAGAACGGCCGCAGTGCCACGGATCCCACCGTCGCTAAGTCGCTGAAGTATCTGCAAGGCTTCGTGCAGCCAGACGGCGGCATCTATGCTCCCAATTCGCGTCTAAGAAACTACGAGACCTGCCTGGCGATGGTCTGCTTTCGCGCGGCCAATAGCGACAAGAAATACGACGAGATCCTCAAGAATGGCGAGAAGTTCCTAAAAGGCCTGCAATTCAACGAAGGAGATGGTCGCACGCCAGCCGACGTTAGCTACGGCGGAGTCGGCTACGGCGGTTCCGAGCGGCCCGATCTTTCGAACACGCACTTTCTGACCGACGCGCTCGAAGCGGCCGGCGCCACGGCGGATGACGAAGCGGTGAAGAAGGCGTTGATCTTCATCTCGCGCTGCCAGAACCTGGAGAGCGCGCACAACACTACGCCTTTTCCGGCCAAAAACCCGGACGGCGGTTTCATCTACACGCCCGTGGGCGAAGGTCAAAGCCCAGCAGGTAACACCGCTAACGGCGGCCTGCGCAGCTACGGGTCGATGAGCTACGCCGCGCTCAAGAGCATGATCTTTGCCGGACTCAAGGCGGACGATCCGCGCGTTAAAGCGGCCGTCGACTGGGCGAAGAAGAACTACTCGCTCACGGAAAATCCCGGGCTGGGCGAGGCGGGACTCTACTATTACTACCATCTGTTTGCCAAAGCCCTCAACGCCGTCGGCGAGCCGACGCTGACTGACGCCAACGGCACGGTCCACAACTGGCGCGCCGAACTGATCACCGAACTCGCCAAGCGACAGCAGCCGGATGGATCGTGGACCAATAAAGACAAGAAGTGGATGGAAGGGGATCCAAACCTGGTAACGGGTTACGCCCTGCTGACGCTTTCGTATTGCCGCCCTACGGCCGCAAAATAACGGCGCAGTGCCTGGCGAATCGAATCTCGCACAGCGAATAAAACCTCGCTGTTAGCGCAGGATTGTAGCCCTCTCGCTCCGCAAGTGGCGACGCCTTTTCGCTCGATGTAGGAGGCCCCGTCCCGCTTCTGCAAGCCAGTGAGCGCCGAAATACGAACCCTCATGGGACCATGCGAAGTACACGCGGTCACGTAGGGCTTTTGCCTACACGTGGCTCAACTACAGCGTCGTTTCGTTAGTCGATCGCGACGGATTGGTTTTGGCCGCGCCGATCGTCAAAGTAGTAGAGGACTGATCGGCGCCGTTTGGCTCCGGATCGTCGATGTGTTCGACGTCGTGCATCGCCGCCGCGACTTCACGGCGGTTTAGCAGCCAGTAGACCAGGCCAATCAGGGCGATCACGATCGTCACGGCGCGGTAGCCAAACGCGACGAGCAGTCCGTCGCCGCGGTGGACCTCCACGCCCCCTGGCACCACGCTGTACAAAAAGTCGAGCGCGCCTTCGAAGGCGCCTAGCCCACTCATGGGAAGGGGAGCAGCGCCGGCGACCATTCCGAGCGAGACAATCACAAACTGCGCGCCCAGATCCGGCGCTTGCGGCAGCATGCCGCGCGAAATCAGGTAAACGCCCAGCGTGTTCAACACGTGGACCATGACGCTGATTCCGCAAGTTAGGGCCAGCACGCCGGGCTTCGAGGCGTAGAGCCGAATGGCGTCGATCAGGCGCCCGACCACGTGCCCCACGCTCGGAAGTTCGCGCAAGTAATGCGAGAATCGCCCTTGTGTGACGCCAGGCATGATCAGTGCGGTGATCAACAATCCACCCACGATCGTGCAGCCGACAGTAAACCGGGCAATGAACAGGACCTTCTCGGATTGCGATGACAAAATGCCGGTCCAGAAAACGGCCACCGTGCCGACCAGGAACAGCACATAGAGGCCAATCACGCGGTCGATGACCACGGTCGCCACGGCCTCGGCGCGTTTCGTTTGTTGCTCTCGCGCAATGAAGACCGCTTTGAACAGGTCCCCCCCCACGCTGCCTAACGAGACAAAGTTGAGCAGGTAGCCAAGAAAACCCAACCGAAAAGCGTCCGCCATCCGGAACGGCAAACCGAGGGCGCGTACCAGAAAATACCAACGGATAAACGTCAGGCAGGTTGCGGACATGCAGAGCGTCCAGGCGGCGGCAAAGAGCCGCCAGTCCTTCGGCTGCGCCATGAATCGGGTAAACGTTTCGTCGCGCCGCGCGTCGTAAATCAGGTAGGCGACAATCGCCAACGAAGCGCCATACTTCAACAAGATCAGAACAAGCTTCTTCAAATGAGCCTCAGCGGACGATAAACGGGGAAGAGCGGTCCGGACCTTGGAGGGCCGCCTGCGCGCGCGGATTGACACTGTTTCGGCAGAGTGCTAAATTCACTTGGCCAATTCGTTGCGCCGTGGTTGCAAAGCCGATTGTAGCCTCGATTTGCGGATTGGGTCGAGGGCGATTGACGGGTGAATTCCGTCGAGACCAACGGCCAAGATCTACCGGCGAAGGCTTTGTATGGCAGAGTTGCCAAACGGTCGATTGCGGGTGGCCTGGACTCTTCCAATCAAGTGACGGCGAATAAGTGACGGCGAAAAGTTAAAGTAGAGTGCCAGAGTCGAACGTTGCCGCCTGTGTAACGCTCAAAAATTCGGGGGATTAGCTCAGTTGGGAGAGCGTCTGGCTGGCAGCCAGAAGGTCAGGGGTTCAAGTCCCCTATCCTCCACTTTTCTCTCTGCAAATGCAGGGGTCCCGTGACCTCACGGGGTTTTTGGAACGCGGTTCCTAAGCCGTTCCGCGTGCTTCCGATGCGTGCTGCGTCGGATTTTGCGTCGCCTCTGACACTCGGTCGACGTGCTCCTCCGGCCATTGCAATCCTTGCCTGGTGGCGATCGCCTGGCAGTTGCCGATCCAGCTCAGGCCATGCGAATCGGAAACGATTCTGCCAGTTCGGTCACCCGGCTGAACCGCAGATTATCGAAGAGCCCTCGTCCCGCTAAGTTTCCGCGTGCGCGTCGTTTCAGAGCGACCGATGATGGACTGGAACGCTGCCGTCGGCCCTGGATTGCAGGCTGGAGTGTGCGGTCGGTTTTCGTAAGCAGTGACTGCCGTCCGCGATCTCTCTCCGGTGGCCGGAGCTAAGAGCAAGAATTCGAGCAATAATTACGATGTGGTTTCGCTGCGACATGCGCGTACGGAGTGTGCGCCGTCCCAAGAACTCGCGGGAAACAGCCGCGATCACGGGAGAAACCTTCGAACCCACCATCTTATGGCATTGGCGACTCCTGTTGGCATCGGCTGCCGCGCATCGCTGCGATCCTATCTCGCTCCGGAATGCGCCATCCCCATCAAACCGAGTAGAATGGCATAAGAACCAGTTCGTCAACTCAGAGCGACAGATCAATGATACCTGCCGAAGGTCGCCCCTCGGCGACCGTGGATGACATCCTCATTACTGCGGAGTTGGCTTCCAGGCCGTCGCGCGCGCCGGATCATGCCGCGGAAAGTAAGGCCCTGGTCGCGCTCGTCGCGGCGATGGTGGAATCTCCGCGCAGCGTTTTCCAAAAGCTCGCAGATACCGCGCTAGAACTTTGTCTCGCCGGCTCCGCGGGGATCAGCGTCTGGGAACCGGAGAGCGACCCGGAAAGTCTTTCGTTGGCGAGCCGTCGCGGGTGGTTACTCGCCCTATTTGAACGGCACTATGCCGCGAGATTTCAGCCCCTGTGGCACGGTGCTGGATCGCAACTCGTGCCTGTTGATGGCAGATCCGATACGCGTCTTCCCGTTTATCAGCGAGTTGAATTCGCCAGTGCGCGAACTGTTGCTCGTCCCCTTCTACCGAGGCGAGACACCGGTCGGAACGCTTTGGATAGTGGCGCACGATGCGGAAAAAAAGTTCGACGCCGAAGATGCCCGACTCCTCACCAGCTTGACTAATTTTGCGGGCGCGGCCGTCCTCACCCTCAATCGAATCGAGGCGGCGGAGAAAGCAGAGCGGATCCAGCGCGAACGCGAAGCGTATTTCCGCGCGCTCGCAGCGACGACGTCCGACGTTATTTATCGGATGAATACCGACTGGACAGAGATGCAGCGTCTCGACGGGCGTGGGCTTGTCGCGGAAAATGACGCCCCGATTCGCGATTGGATGCAAAAGAACATTCCGCGACTCGAACACGCGCGCGTGACGGATGCCATCCGAGCGGCCGTGGCTGAAAAACGGATGTTCGAAGTGGAACATCAGGTGATCCGCGCGGACGGTTCGATTGGATCGACGTTTTCCCGCGCAGTCCCACTTCTGGGCGACAACGGCGAAATCTTGGAATGGTTCGGCGCCGCCAGCGACATTACGCGCCGCAAGGACGCCGAAGAAGATCTGCGCGACATCCGTTCTCGGATGGAAATGGCGCTCGCCGTGGGCGCGATCGGCACGTGGAGTTGGGATGTGCAGACCGATCGGTTTTTCGGCGACGCAAGCCTCGCGGGCCTCTTCGGCGTTGCGCCTGAGGACGTAGCGGGTGGGCCCCTTTCAGGTCTACTAAAGACCGTTCACCCGGAAGATCGCGAACGAGTCTCCCAGGATATCTCGCGGGCCTTAAAAAACTGCGGCCGCTACGAGTCGGACTACCGATTGGCGCAAGCGGACGGAACGTGGCGTTGGGTGACTGCTCGAGGACAAGTCGAGCCGGACGCGCTGGGACGAGCCGCTCGCTTTCCAGGGGTTTTGATCGACATCACCGAGCGAAAGCGCGCCGAGGCCGAGTTGGCCCGCGTCACCGCGGAGTCGGAACAGCGTAAAAGGCTCTACGAGGCAATTCTCTCGGGCACTCCAGATTTTGTCTACGTTTTTAGTCTGGATCATCGCGTGCTCTATGCGAACAACGCCTTGATCACGATGTGGGGACATTCCCTGCCGGACACGATCGGAAAGACGTTCTTGGATCTGGGATATGAACCCTGGCATGCGGAAATGCACTGTCGCGAGATCGATCAAGTCCGGGACACGAAAGCGCCGATTCGCGGTGAGGTTCCATTCAATGGCGTCCACGGTCGGCGAATATACGAATATATTTTCGTCCCTGTGCTGGGAGCGGACGGCGAAGTCGAGGCCGTGGCGGGGACGACACGCGACGTCACGGACCGAAAAGCCATGGAGGATGAACTCCGCGCGGCCGACCGCAAAAAGGATGACTTTATCGCCTTGCTTGCCCATGAACTGCGCAACCCTTTAGCGCCGATTCGTAACGGCCTGCAAGTGATGCGGCTCGCAGGTGGCGACATGTCTGCTGTCGCCAATGCCCGAACAATGATGGATCGACAGCTCGGTCATATGGTGCGTCTGATCGATGATCTATTAGACGTGTCGCGGATTGGCCGCAATAAGATGGAACTTCGCCGAGGAAAAGTATTGCTTGCGGATGTCGTGGAAAGCGCCGTTGAAGCCGTCAGACCGCTCGCAGACGCGGCCGGTCACACGCTCAGCGTTGAGTTGCCGCCGGGACCAGTGTTTCTTGACGCGGATTTCACACGGCTGGCGCAGGTGTTCGGCAATCTATTGTCCAACAGCGTCAAGTACACGCCTGGCGCGGGGACGATCTACTTCCAAGCAGAGCGGGTCCAGGACGAAGTGATTGTTACGGTGCGAGACAATGGCATCGGAATTCCCGCCGAGTTCCTGCCCCGCATTTTCGACATGTTCAGTCAAGTGGACCGCAGTATTGAGCGATCGACCGGAGGCCTGGGAATCGGGTTGGCCCTGGTCAAAGGGCTGGTCGAGATGCACGGCGGTACCGTTGTCGCTGCCAGCGCAGGAGAGTCGCTTGGCAGCGTGTTCACGATTCGGCTACCGATGATTGGCGCGCGGACTCAGCCGACGAAATCAGGCGCTGACATCAACAGTCGCGAAAAACGCCGCCTGCTCGTTGTGGACGACAATCGCGACGGCGCAACCAGTCTGGCAATGATGCTGCGGCTACTTGGCGATGAAGTCCGCACCGCGCATGACGGCATCGAAGCCGTGGAGGCGGCCGCCGAGTTCCGACCGGAAGTCATTCTCATGGACGTGGGAATGCCGCGGATGAATGGACTTGAAGCCGCTCGTCTGATCAAGAATGAACCTTGGGGCAAGGAAATAATCATCATCGCGCTTACTGGCTGGGGACAGGAAAACGACCGAGCACGGACGTTCGAGGCTGGATGCGACGATCACATGGTCAAACCGGTCGACTTCGCTGAACTTCAAAAGAAGCTGGCAATTCAACCGCGAAAATAAACGAGGGGTCGACTCGAGTTGACTTCATCGTTCACTTCACCAACGGTTCTCGCTGCAAGCGCGTCCGGCGATACTTCGATGCCATCGTTGAGTACGTGAACAGCATCGATATCAAGTTCCAGTTCATTGATTTTGCCCGATGGCGGACGCAGTATTGGCGATTTAGCTCACTGCTTTCGGAATCGCGATACGAGCCACTCACCTAAGAGTAACACCACCACCGACAGGCCCAGCGCAGGAAGCAAAATGCTGGTTGCTGTAACCGTGGCGACTAGCCAGCAGGGGCGGCGGGCGTCTATGCGGCGGGGCAGCCTGAGCCGGCCGGTTGGGCGACGCTGCCACCACATCCAAACGCCCGTCACGGGAAGCGTCATTAGAATGATGCACGTCACCAGCCACAGGATCTTGCTTGGCAGGCCCCAGATCGTGCCGACGTGCAGCGGATAGTTCCACGATCCCAACCGGTACATGATTTTGGTCTGACTGTTGTAGCGGTCCTCCAGAATCTCGCCCGTGGCGCGGTCAATGAATAACATTTCATTGACCTGCGGGCCGCGATCGTTGTTGGCAGTGACCAGGTAGACCGCGTTGGGGGCCCGCGGAAACCAGAAAGTGAGGTTGTTGCCGGGCATTCTCTGCTGCGCAATCTCGACGATCCGGTCCATGGATAGGTCTTTGGCCTCCGGCGCGGACTTGGAAAGCATCGGTTTCGAAAACATGTCGTAGGCGGCGGTCTTCTGCGCGGCGTATTGAAAGCCACGCCCCCAAACGTAGGTGTAGATCAAACCGGTTAGCGAGATCACGATCACAACAATGGCCACGTAAAAGCCAACAACACAGTGCAGATCGCGCAGCACCATATACAGCTTTCCTTGCAATCGCCGCAGCCACACGCCCCCGACCTGGTTCGCCGTATACGGCGACCACAAATAGTTACCCGTCGCCGCGAGCACGATCGTCCAGCAGGTGGTGAGCTCGACGACAACCCGACCCGTGGTCCCCAGGAACAGCGTCCGATGCAGTTTAAGCACGATGTCGAAAAAGCCCTCCTGCTCAATGGAACCCAGGTAGTGTCCTCGGTAGGGGTCAACGTAACCGTATTGAAACTTTTCTCCAGCCATGGCCAGGACGGTGGCCCGCATGGGATTAGTGAAGACTTGCATCAGCGCGATTTTGTATGTCGGGGGCACGGCGGCACGGGCCGCGGCCAGTTGCTGCTCGTACGTGGCGCGCTCGATCGCTGGCTCGACGTATGTGACTCCGGGGTAGAGCACTCCTTCCAGCTCATCTTTGAAGACGTAGAGCGCGCCAGTGGCAGCCACCACGATCAGCGGGATCGCGATGATCATTCCGGCATAGAAGTGCCACCGCCACACAACTCGATGCAACCAGACGCCTCGACAAACGTTTCTTGGATGACGTCCGACGGATCGATCCTGCCGCGCACGCGACGATCCATGCGCAGGTGGACCAGCCTGCGAAGCCGGCCGCGATTGCAGTCGAGCAGTTCGCGGAGCGCCGCCTGATCACCGCCGGTCGCAGATTGCAGGAGCTGTGAAAATTCTTCCGGCCCGTTGACCATTCCTTCTCCCTGCTACGGCCCCGTCCCAGCATAGCCCCACTATCGTAGCGAAGTCTATCTATAGCTTGGGTTTGGGACTGCTTTTTGATGACCGGCGCATCCGCCTGGCCGTGGCAGTCTGGGGGAGAGAATTTGGCGATTTTTGAACTGTTTTGGAAAAACCCGCGTCCGAGCGTCCACTTTGCGCCGGTTTATCGCCTTGGAAGTTGGGCGAACCGCGCGATCCGCGGAAGCCTGAACATTTCCTCAGAGAATTCGACAAATGAGCTACCGCCAGGTCTGCATGGGGCTGAACTGCTTGCGGTTTGGATTTTTCTTTGTGCTGGCGACCGTTGCGGTCCCCATTGCCGCATCGCGCGCCGAGCGGCCGCATGAGAAACGCCAGGACGCAGACTGCGTCTTGACTGGCAAGGTCGAGGCGGTTTACGCCCGGGAGACGGAAGGCTATCGGCAGTACATCGTGGAGATCGACGTGGAGATCGACGTGGAGAACGACGTGGAGAACGACGTGGAGAACGTCGAGAAAGGCGCCAACTTAAAAAAGGGAAATACCTTTCGGGCCTTCTGCTTCAAACGGAAAGAGGGCGCGGGAGGCCTCAACTTCGACACGGCAGGGCATCACGGCTTGCCTGAAGAAGGTCAACGGATTCGTGCCTTTGTGTTCACAGGGGGCGGGGCGAACGAGGGTGTGTTCCCTAGTTGGTTTGACGTTGTTTCGGATCCTGGTAAGCCCAAAAAGTGACCGCCAGGCGAATTGCTTTTTCGAAATTACGCGCCTCGTTTGCGATCCATCAAACAAGATCTGATTCCTGAGGAGTGTCCTAAATGAAGACTCTATGCTTGCAACTGGTTTACGTGGTGGTGTTGGTGGCGAGCGTAAGTGGCTTTGCAAATGGCCAGAACAAGCGCGCGATGCAGAATGGGATGCAGAGCACTCGTGGCGTGCGAGGCGGCTACCCCAACGATTACCCAAACGGAGGCCGTAACTCCGGCTCCAATGGCCCGAGTGCCAGCGATTGGTTCGACGCGATCGTTCCGAATATCCCCAAGATCCTTCCACCGCCTCAGGGAGGAGGAGGCCGGAACCGGCAGTACTATGAGGATGACGAACCTCAATACTATCAGCAACAGCCGCAATACGTTCCGGCGCCGGCCCCAACTCCAACGCCGCGCAAGGCGCCAAAGAACGTTGTTACGAAAAAGAAGCCGGCCGCTACGCGCAAACCAAAGGTGAACAAGCTCGACAAACCAGTTACAAACGCCAGCCGTGAGACGGACGCCCGGCAGGAAAAGGAAGTATCCGACGTTAAGTCCATGTTCGATCAATCACTGACTGCGGAAATGCCTCCCGGATTACAAGGCGAGTGGGCTGAAATCGTCAGGAAAGGGAATCAAACCAAAGATGTGGATAAGTTCATCAAGGATCACGGGCCAGCCCCGGCGGGTGACGGCGCGTTATCCGCGGGCATGCTGAAGGACTTCGAGACTCGGCAAAAATTCGCGGTATATGGCGACAATCTAGAAGCTGGAAATCTAACAGACGCCCAGCAAGTTGCGGCTCTCGACGATCTGCAGACGTCGGTGAATGATCACCTCGCCAGCGGCGGTTCGACTACCTTCTTCGGGACAGTTGATGGCAAGCTGACGAACATGCGTGATTTCAACACCATGGGCCAGCTGGCCGCCGCGACTCAGAATTCGGACAACCCATTCCCAACGCTCCTCCAGGGCGCCGGACAGATGGGCATGCCCGTTATGTTTGTCAGCGAGATGACCGGCTATCCCGTGATGAGTGTCTCGCCGGTCGCCAGCGGCGGCGCCGCGCCGGGGGGCGCGCTGGCGTCGATCCTGCTGGTGAACCCGGCGTCGAATGACGAGGCGGTGAGCTACCTGCTGGACGATCATTCGTACGAGATGAGCGCGGGCCAACAGCAACCCCTGGACCGGAGCTACATGGTCTCGTTTGATCCCGGCTCCGGCGGCGCACAAAAAGAGTACCGACTGACCGATGGCGTTTACGAGTGGCGAAATGACTCCGCCACCGGTTGGAACCTGTACAAGGTCAAGGTAACGGTCACGATCGATAACTCTCGCTACGACGGCGAGTTCCACTACTTGCTCAATAACGAAGACAAGTCCGTGGCGGCGGGCGACGTCGTCGAACACGCGAGCGAAAGCCCGATCGAAGTCGCCTTCGACGGCGGCAAGGGCGGATCCGAAACGCGCAAGCTATTGAAGACCGGCCGCTACGTCGTCGGGCTTGATCCAACGCGAGGGGCGCTCGACCTGTTCGACTCGACGAAAGTCGACGAGGCGGACGCGAAAGAGCCTGAGTACGTCTCTTCCACGGTCATCGGCGGCAGCAATGCCACTCAGGCGGAACGCGTCGAGGCGTTGATTGCACAAACCCGCGGGGGCGGTCGCAGGTCGCAAGATCGCGCAGGCGCAGGGGGAAAAGTCGTCTCGCCCATCGGAGCGGTCAAGGCGTCGACGAAGTCACCGGACGAGCTACTGAAATTGATCAAGCCCAAGGAGGCCGCAGGCGGAAACTAGTCCGTCGGCGAACAGAGTCCGCCGGACGCGGTTCCAAAGCCCACCGCGTCCGCTCAAAAAAAATGTCAATCGCGGCGTCCGCTTTACTTGTGTTGGACGCCTTGAAGGCTAGACAGGCATGCCGTGCCTGGGCCCGCCTATCAACCGACCGCTAGCGAAACACCTTGAGGAGAACGCTAATGCATCGCATTTGTACCCACCTACTGCTTGTCTGCGTCAGTCTAATTCTTATGCCGCGAAATGCTGCGGCTATCACCATCAACACGATTCCGATCGGCAACGTAGGAAACGCCATCGACCTGGAGACGGGGCTCGGCCGAGTTGATTACTCCTACTCCATGGGGACGACTGAGGTCACGGTCGGGCAGTACACGGCGTTTTTAAACTCCGTGGCGGCGACAGACCCCAATCATCTCTACAGCACCTCCATGGCGACAGACCTGAATATCGCAGGCATTTCGCGAAGTGGCTCTTCGGGCAGCTACAGCTACAGCGTGATCGGTTCGGCGAATAAACCAGTCACATACGTCAGCTGGGGAGACGCGGTTCGCTTCGTCAATTGGCTTCATAACGGACAGCCGACGGGTCCCCAAAATGCCAGCACCACGGAAAACGGCGCGTATACCCTAGGAATTCCCGACAACTTCGGCAGTCCAGCGGGAAGCGTTACCCGAAACGTCGGCGCCACGTGGGTCCTTCCGTCGGAGGATGAATGGTACAAGGCCGCCTATCACAAAAATGACGGCGTGAGCGCCAACTACTGGGACTATCCGACGTCATCCGACACGGCGCCTGTCAGCGACCAACCGCCTGGAACCGGCGCGCCCAATCCGGCGAACACGGCCAACTACTTTAAGAATAATGGCACGTTTCCGGCTTACAACAATGGATATGCAGTCACAGCGTCGCCGAATTTGTTGCCGAATGTGAATTACTTGACGAACGTTGGCGCGTATTCAACCTCCCTGAGCCCTTACGGCACGCTCGATCAAGCAGGGAACGTTGCTGAATGGAATGAAAAATCGACTCCTGCGCTGAATGAGCCAGTGAATGTGCGCGGCGTTCGCGGTGGAAGCTGGGCAAATAACTTCAACGTCGCGTGGGCTATGTCATCGACAGATTGGGCGGATCGCTCTCCCGCGCTCGAATGGTCGAATACCGGATTTCGCGTAGCAACCACCGCGAATCAGGGCGTGGTCAGCACCGCCGGGGCGCCAACGATCACCGACCTTGGTGGCGGACCAGCGACCATCGGCGGCGTTTCGATCGGTCTCACGGCCTCGACGACGGGGACATTTCAGCAGACCTTTAATATCCTGGACCTCGCTCAGCTCCCCACGACTCCCGCCTTCGAAGCCGGAAATTTTACGTTGATCACGCCGGGTTCCGTTTTGCAGTTCTGGAATCTGAACTACAGCGGAGTCTTTCAGGGCCCAGCCACGGTTACGTTCCATTTTGATCCCAGCTTGATTGCGCCCGGCGCCTCGATTGGCATCTGGCATTTTGATTCGGTCGATGGATGGGAATTTTTGGGCGGAACGATCGTGGGCGACACGATCACTGTAAGCACAGATAGTTTTTCGCCATTTGCATTGGCCGCGGCGCCTGTGCCGGAGCCGGCCAGCCTGGCGCTGCTGGGGACTGGCGCTGTCGCCTTGGCGTATATTCGACGGCGCGCAAAACATGGCGTGCAGACTTGATCGTGGGCGATGCAAGGACGTGGGGCTCGTTCAATTCGATGGAAATCAACGAGTGACCGATTTATACTCGTTCCATGGCTAAATCCCCGGATGGTTTGACCAAGAGTGGCGCGCCCGTGTCAAGCAGCGAACTTAACTCTGCTCCGAGCGAGATCGAAGTCTCCAAATCCATTGCCGTGGCCCGCGCGGGCTCGCCGGCGGCGATGGGACAACTCTTGCAACACTATCGTGAGTATCTATTCCGGATCGCCCGCGAGGAGCTTGATAGCAACCTGGCGCCTAAGGTCGCGCAGTCGGACCTGGTGCAGGATACCTGTTTACAGGCAGCCCGAGACTTTGTGGGATTCGTGGGAGACTCTGAGTGGGAGTTGCGAGTCTGGCTGCGACAAATCCTGCTGAATAATCTGCGCGACGCCGAAAAGCACTATCGCGTAGCCGCCAAGCGCGCGGTGCATCGCGAAGTGTCCTTACAGGACCATAGCGATATTGCCAACAATCTGAAGGCGGGTGAGCAAACCCCGAGCGCGGTGATCGTTTCGGGCGAGAATCGCTCAGCTATCATCGAAGTGATCCGCGGGTTGCCAGCGGATTATCGGCTGGCGGTGGAACTCCGCAGTCTTGAAGGACGATCGTTCGAAGAAGTGGGTGCGGCATTGGGACGCACTGCGGCGGCAGCGCGCAAGGTCTGGTCGCGCGCTGTCTTGAAGATGGCCGAGGAATTGCACCGAAATGGATAACATCGGCGACTCAACAAGTCTCGAATCGGAGAACGCGAACGGTCCGGACGATCGCGTTACGGACTGGATGATTGCGTACGACGACAGTCTCTCGACGCGCAAGCAGGCCACGGATTCGTCCGTTTTGGAAAGTCAGATTCCGCTCGAGACACGGCCCGAACTGGCCGACGTCAAGAATTGCCTCGATCAGCTGGCTGCGTTGCGTGGAGCGATCACCGCGCCGGAATTACCGCGTGTCGCCTTCAAAGCTCCAGAGTCTGTGCGAACAGACGTTACCAGAGTTGGCCAATTTGAGATCGTTGAGACCTTAGGCGTCGGCGGGTTTGGCATCGTTTATCGCGCGTGGGATCCGATCACCCAGCGTGAAGTCGCACTTAAGGTTCCCCGCCCCGAGGCGCTGGCCTCGCCTGAATTGCAGCGCCGCTTTGAGCACGAAGCGCGGGCCGCGGCCAAGCTCGACCATCCCTACATCGTGCCGGTGCTCGAAGCTGGAATCGATGGGCACGTTCCCTACATCGCGGCAGTCTATTATCGCGCCATCACGTTGGCGGCCTGGTTGAAAGAGCAAACTCGGCCGATTCCTCCTCGCGGCGCGGCGGAGCTGGTGGCGCGTTTGGCGGATGCGCTCAATCACGCTCACGTGCGTGGCGTGCTTCACCGTGATATGAAGCCTAGCAACGTGCTGCTGATACCGATCGAGCCTGCCACGTCGGCGACGATGTTAGCTCGCTTGCCACTCTCGGACTACGTGCCCAAGATCACTGATTTTGGACTGGCGAAACTGGCCGAGGGGGTCGGCGACCACACTTGCACTGGCATGGTGCTCGGCACACTGCTCTATATGTCGCCGGAGCAGGCGGAAGGGCGCGTCCGCGAGATCTCAGAGCAAAGCGACGTGTACGCCCTGGGCGCGGTGCTCTATGAATTGCTGACCCGGCGGCCGCCGCACTGCGGTGAAAATGATCGCGGCACCCTGCACCAGATATTGATGCAAGAACCGGTGGCGCCCAGTCGCTCGGCGCCGCAAGTTCCGAGCGATCTGAACGCCATTTGTCTGAAGTGTCTGGAGAAGCGACCGGCGGATCGTTATCCGTCCGCGCTGGAGTTGGCTGCGGACCTCAATCGGTTTCTCGCGGGCCAGCCGACCAAGGTGCGTCCTCTAGGCGCACCGCAGCAATTGGCGAGGTGGGCGCGCCTGCGGCCGGCGATCGCCGCTTTGACGTCCGTGCTCTGCGCGGCGCTACTGACGATTTTCGTCGGCGCCGTGATGTACAACTCGCGACTACGGCACAGTTTGGCGGAAGTCTCTGCCCAGCGCGCCGTAGCGGAACAGGCCGTGCAGGATACAAAACTAACGCTGTACGCCGCGGATATGCAGCGCGCGCAACAGGCCTGGCGTCACAATCATATTACGCAAGTCGCTCAGTTTCTGGCGGCGCACGAACCGCAGCCAGGGGAACCAGATCGTCGAGAGTTTTCCTGGTACTATCTGCGCGAACTTTGTCATCGTCAAATTGCTGCGCTGGTGGGACACGAAGGAGACGTGTTCTCCGTAGCGGCCTCGCCTGACGGAAAACAATGGGCTTCTGGCGGAAAAGACCGGACGGTGCGACTGTGGGACATGGCGACTCGGCGGCAACGGACCGTTTGGGAGGATCACACAGATGAAGTTACCCAAGTCGCTTTTTCACCCGATGGACAATCGCTGGCGTCTTCCAGCGAAGATGGGACGATCCGAATTCGCAGTGTCACGGCCACCACTGCGCCGCGCGTTATTCAAGCTTATAAGGATCACGTCCTGGGCCTGGCCTGGTCTCCCGACGGAAAGCTACTGGCAAGTTGCGGGCGCGAGAAACCGTTACGGATCTGGAACGCCGCCACGCTGGAATTGGTCAGGGAACTGGAGGCTGAAGAGGCCTTGTTTGAAGCCGTGACGTTTAGCCGGAATGGCGCGCGTCTTATTGCTGGGAATGATCGCGGTGTGGCTTTCTGTTGGAATGTTGCGGATTGGAGCCTCTTTGCAGATACCCGTTATCCATCGGAACAATATTTTACGCTGGCTACCTCGCCGGCAGATGATCTGGTTGCCGGTGCGGGCCGGCTGCGCAGAATTCCCCTGTGGCGCGCCGAAGGCGGCCAACTGCAAGAAGCCGCTGAGCTTCGCAACGGTCATCAGGAGTGGATCCAAGCATTAGCGTTCTCGCCGCGCGATCGAATTCTGGCCTCGGCGGATAAGGCGGGCGTGATTCAACTCTGGAATATCGACTCGCAGGCCAGGCATTCCGTATTGGGGCATGTGGACCAGATCTGGTCCTTGGCCTGGTCGCCTGATGGCAAGATCCTGGCAAGCGCCGGCGGCGCCGGATTGATCCGGCTATGGGATGGAACCAGCCGGCCGGACGCCTCGGTCATCTATCCGCCACTTGACATGATTACGATGAGGGTTGTTTACACCGCCGATGGCAAGTCCCTACTCACAAGTAACACAGAAGGAAGGCTGGGGCGTTACGATGTCGAACGCTGCGTGCTGGTCGATTCGTTCGTCCGGCGAGGCGATCTTTACCGATCGCTCGTCAGCTCCAGGGCGGGTGAATTCATCGCCTCTCATGACAGTTATTCGGCCGTTGGCATCGCTCCAGTTGCGAACGGGCCGCCAACTCTCATTCCTGACTCGGCGGACATCCGGCTAGATTCGGCAATTGCTGTCTCGCTGGACGGACGGCGGCTGGCATGGAGTGATGATGAGAACAAACTGACGGTGTCGAATCTCGATTCAAGTGACCGCTTCTGCATTGAGACGACTGCGAGGGTCGATTTTGCAGAGTTTGCACCCGACAACGTCCACGTCGCTTTGTCGTCAAAGGTCGAAGTGCAAATCTGGAATTGCGAGTCTCAAAAACAGTCCCTCAGCCTTCCGCCGGGCGGTTTGATGGTCTTCTCGCCCGATGGCTCGCTGCTGATGGTCGAACGAAATGCGGAACTCAGCGCGTATGACGCGAAAACGGGACGCGTGCTGCAAACTTTTGTCAATCGACCAGCCAGAATTGCCAGCATGGCCGTTAGCCCGGACAATAAATCGCTAGCGATCGTCGACCGGACGAGCAATGAGGTGACGTTGCTGGACTTGCGGTCTGGCCAGGAGTTGTTGGCGCTACAGGTTGAATCGCGAGAACTACGTTGCGTGACATTTTCAGCACGTGGCGACCGACTGGTAGCCAGCGGAATGGACGAAGATCGCCAAGGCCGAATCTGGGAGTGGTCCATCGATCGCGCTGAATCGCTGCGTCAGACTAAGGATTAATTTCGAAGGTTGAATCAGGCCAAGGTCTACTTTGCCATTTCTTTTACGCCGGCGATGGCGCCGCTGACCATAGTGTCGCCGAGCGTTTCGCCGTAAAAGCTGACGCTCGACTCATACCCGCCGCGGCGATATTCGTCTGCCGGCAACATGTAGCTGATCCATTGATCGGCCAGTCCGCCAATCACAGGATTCTTGGCGCCGGTGGCGCGGCCCGCTTCGCTCTTGATTTTCATTCCCAGCGACGCCGCCATCTCTCCCGGGATCCCCACGATCAGTAGATCTCCTAGCCGCAACGACACGCTGTCTGCCTTCGCGGGCACGAGCACGGGCAGGATCTTCTTGAAAAGTTCCTCGCTCAGGCCATATTCCGCGCCGCCGGTCTTCATGAAATCAGGGTGCCAGGTCCGCTCGGGCAACGCGATGGTATGCGAGTGATACTTGAACTCGGGCTTGGGCGACGTTTTCGTCGTTTGCCACTGCTTCCAAGCGACGACTCCCAGGTCGCGCCCATAGCACTCCGCTCGTTCCCAGCGACTGCCGCCGGCGTCTGCGCGGTCGACGGGCGCCTGATCTCCTTCGGCGCCGTTGTAGTACATCGCGGTCACGCCGTCGTCCGTCAGCGACTCAATCGTCCGCTGTAAATGACCGGGCCAATCGCCAGAAAACAACATGTCCTCGCCCGACATGAACGTCGGGTGCGCCGTGAAGTTGACCAATACGGCCAGCGGCTTTCCCGCAGCGGCATCAATGCGAGTGACCGTGAGATCGTTGTCCGTCACCGCCCCGCCACGGCGATTGCGGTTCCAGCCCTCGAGGACGCAGGTCGTCGTGCCGACCGTCACCGGTACCAGCTGTTGCTCGGCCTGACGAACGACTTTCTCCAGCCGCTCCATGACGAACTCGTAAACCCGCGCGTTGTAGATGCCGAGCTGTGGCACTCCGAACGTATTCAGCGGATTGATCGCGTTCATCTCGATACTGGTATGCGAATGGCTGGGGAGGAGCATCATCTGACCGGCCGACCAGACGCCGGCCAACCGCTCGACGAGCGCCGGCTTTAGCGTTGGCGGAAAGCCGACAATATCGACCGTGACGATCACGAACTTGCGCTCGCCCTCCGAGAGAACCAGCGCCTTGGCCAGAATGCGATCGTGAACCCCTTCTGCCGGCCGATTCATCCGTTCGCCGTAACCACCCAGCGGCGCCTTCAATTCCAAGGAGGGCGTCAGGTCGATCCGTGCAACGCCGGCTTTGAGTTCGGCCGAGCGAGCGGTCGCGACAGGCGCAAACAGGCCAGCAAGTACAACACACCACACCGCGATTTGCAAAATGCGCGCATGCGTTTTCATGGCCAGGCCCTTTCCATCGTGAGATATCGACGTGCGCCATTGTAGTGCCGGCGAGATCGCAAATCGACGGGTTGCCGGATGCGCGCTCAACGAGTGAAGGATCGCGATGAGCGATTATTCCTGACGCGTCGCCAGGATCGGATTCAACCGCGCCGCTCGCCGCGCCGGAACTAACGCCGCCACCAATACCACGGCCAATGCCGTCAGCAGTAGCAGGCCAATAAATTGCGGCCGCACCGCAAACGCCACGTGGCGCCCCATCAGCGTGCCAAGGCAAATGTTGATCATGCGGGCGAGGAACAGCCCCAGCGCCCCGCCGGAGAGAATTCCCATCAGGCCAATTAATAGAGCTTGCCCCATGACCGTTTTGACAACCTGCGAGCGGCGCATGCCGACCGCCCTCAACATGCCCAGTTCGCGCGTCTGTTCCAGCACATTCATGGATAGCGTGTTGATAACGCCGAGCGCGCCGACGCCAAAGCCCAATAGTAGCAACACCCACAATCCGCCGGTGACGCCCGCCAGCGTGGTATCGATCATGCGGAGCACTTCGGTGAACGATTGCAGCAGCAGCCCCTGCTCGGAAGCGATGGCAGAGAGTTTTTCGCCCACTTGCGCGCCGCTCCCTGCTGCGACCTTGATCAAATAGGAGTCCACGCCTTCGGCCTGGAATTGCTGACGAGCGATGCTGCGATCCAAATAGACGACCGATCCGCCAAACGTGTACTCATTGGCGATCCCCGCGACATTGAACCGGTGGCTGCGATCTCCGGCGATCAGTTCCAGCGTGTCGCCGGCCTGCAAATTCAGCTTTTCTGCAAGCACGGAACCCACCACTGCCTGCCCGCCGTTGAGTTCCTGGAGCACTGCCTCCGGCGTCCCGCCGATAATGTCCAATGGGAGAAAATCGTATAGATGGAACTCGCGCGCAACGAGCATCGCCTCTTGGCCCCCTGCTTCGACTCGCAGGAATCGAACGGCCTCGACGCGCTCCACGCCATCAATTTCTGAAATGCCCTGTCCTACGGAGTCTTCCATGCTGGTGTGATCCTGACCACTCATGTCCGGCATGGCAGCGCGCAATAAATAGTCCGCGGTAATCGTCCGCTGGTACCAGTTGCGGGTGTCCTCCGTAATGCTAAAGACGGAATTGCTGGTGCCGACCCCCGTGGCGACCGCGATCAGCAACACGCCCACTGTCAGCGCGCTACGCCCAGCGTGACGCAACACCAGCCGCGCGGACATCTGTGCTTCCAAGCTTTCGCGACCTCGCAGTGGCCAGGTTAGCAGCGCAATGCTCGGTCGCAGCGCTACCGGCACGAGCAACACGACAGACAGCAGTAAGATCACCACGCCGACAATCGCCAGCCAAATAGGCAACAATCCGACGATGCAACCAATGGCCAACAAAAAAGTGATCGCCAGGCCGGTTCCGCCCAAAAGCGTTGCGCGGTGGTGACCGTTCGATGCCTCCAGGGTCACCACGGGGCGCATGCCCTCCAGAGGCGAAACCCGGCTCGCCCGCCGCGCGGGGAGCCAGGCGGCTACCAGGCAAATCAACGGTCCGGAGAGGCCGCTCGCCAGCGCCGGCCAACTGACGTCTGGCCGCGCCGGAAGATTCGCTTGCAACACGGCGCCCATGGAGAGCATCAAGAATCCGCCGCCGTAAATCCCGAGCGGAATCCCAATCACACTCGCCAAAACGCCTACGGCCAGCGCCTCTTGGCAGATCATCCGCGTGATCTGACTTCGCGTAGCGCCAAGCGCGCGCAAGATGGCAATTTGTCGCCGGCGCTCGCTGACGTTCATCAAAAAAACGCTGAGCGCAATCACCACGGCGGTGGTAAACGAAAGCGCGCTGGCCATATCGAGACTGACTTCGGTCAATTTCAGCATCTCTTCGGCCAGCCCGTTTCTTGAAGAGGGGACGCGAACGCGCAACTCTGCGGGCAGCATTCCGCTGGCCGCCGTCAGCACGTCGTCCCGCTGCTGGGGATCTTTCAAGAACAGATGCAGGGCGTCAATCTCGCCAGGCGTTTTGAAGTTTGATTGCAAATACTTGACGGGCGCAAGCAGCATGCCCCCTTCGTGCAGGCGCGCGGGGTTCTCGAGCGCCCAGATTCCGGCCAACTTTTGCAAGCGCAAGCCGCGCGCGGTGAGCATGCGCAGGTTCTCGCCCACCTTAAGATGGAGCGACTCCGCCAGATTAGCTTCGATCGCCACCTCGTTTGCGGCGCGCGGCGGCTGGCCGTCGACAATCCGGTAACCCGCCATGGATTCCGGCTCATCCGGATCGATACCCACGGCCAGTACCTTGGCCTTGGCGCCGTGGGCGTAGAGATTTGTCGCGCGATGGAAAACGGGCACGGTCGTCCGGACGCCTTCGATCTCGCCCAGGCGTTCGGCGATCGATTGCTGAAAACGTCCGCCGCCGCGAGCGACGACTTCCAGATCAGCCCGGCCGGCCAGCATCTCGAACATTTCCTGATACGCGGCGCGCGTCGTGGCGGTGGAAGAGACGACTGCCACAACGGCCGCCACGGCAACGACAACGCTCAGCAGCGTGAGCAGCGTGCGACCGCGGCGATGCTTAAGTTCCGCGATTGCGTAGCGCCAGGAACTCATCGCCGAGGCTCCGACACGGACATCGCCAGCGACGCCGCCGGGCGCGGATCATAATCGTCGCAAATCTGGCCATCACGCATGTGGATCACGCGATCTGCTTGCTGCGCAACCGCCGGATCGTGCGTGACCAGCACCACGGTTTGCTCATGCTCATCCACCAGGGCGCGCAACGTGGCGATCACGCGCTCTCCATTGGCGCTATCCAAGTTGCCCGTTGGTTCGTCGGCCAGGATCATCGCCGGGCGAGTCGCTAGGGCGCGGGCGATAGCAACGCGTTGTTGTTCGCCGCCTGAAAGTTGGCTGGGCAGGTGATCCTTGCGATCCGTGAGGCCAATCAGGGCCAGCCCTTCGGACACGGCGCGGTCGATCTCCGCGCCGCGTTTACCTTCTAACCGCAGCGGCACGGCCACGTTTTCACCCGCAGATAAAATTGGCAGCAAATTGAATTGTTGGAAGACGAATCCAATCCGGCGGCGGCGGAGCATGGTGCGATCGTCGTCAGACAATTTTGCGACATCCACGCCCTCGATCAGCAGTCGCCCCTCGGTGGGGACATCGAGCGCGCCTAGAATATTGAGCAGCGTGCTCTTTCCGGAGCCGGATGGCCCCATGATCGCCACGAATGTTGCCCGCTCAATCTGGATATCCACGCCGCGCAGCGCGGGGACGCGTACGCCCCCTTCGTAAACCTTGGTGAGTCCGATGCCTTCGATAATGTGCGTCATAACAGTTGCGTTGCGATCCGCGGTTGATGGATGCTTGCGCGGGGAACTTTCCATTTGGGTGAGTGATTTGGCCAACGAACGCCGGCCTTCCGCTGGTCGGCCTATCTCGTTGCTCCTGCCGCGCTCTAGGCGCCCGCTTGCTCGGCGGTAGCGTTCAGTTGGTTCACATACTCATGGAGCAGCTGTCGGCCATCTTGCGGATGAATGCGGCGCTCATCCCAGCGGGAGGTGATGGACATCGTGGATCCGTGATTGAAAATCGAATACGATACGCTCGTCCGCGGACGCATGGGTGGCACGCCAAACATGCCTTGGTACACCAGGTTTCCGGTTTGCACGCCCCCTTCAACACGTGGCAACGCCGCGACGAAATTCTTCAACGGATCGCCCATGTTGGTGAGGATCGTCGTCGAAAAACAAAACGGACCCTTGATGATGGACTTCAACAGCCCCAGATCACGCATGGCGCCCAGGCCACCCAGAAAGTAGAGCGAAAGCTTTCCCTTGCGGATCGCCTCGGTTTCCTCGCGGATCGAATCCAACAGCGCGGCAGGCCGTATCAACCAGGAAGCGCGGCGCGTGACGAACGCAAAGCTCATCGCGTTGGCTAGCGGCATGCGGTAATCTTCCCCTTCGCGCAAGTTCTGCGGCATCAGCACGCGCAAGTTCCGCCGCGCAGGCAAGCCCTCGTGAGTCTCGTTCCACCGTCCAAGCACCAGGAACAGATCTCGCATCAGCAGATCGTTGGTCGTGGCGCCGGAACTGGACGCCAGCCGCCGCAAGCCGCGCGTGGTAGCCTCGGAAAGCCGGACATTGATGTACGACGGACGTAGCAGCTCACCGGTTGGCGCGTTGGGGCCAGCGGCCAACGGCGCCGGCCGCTGCCACAGGAACTTGATGCCTTCATAACTGCCGACAAATACGTCGTAAATCTTCCGCAATAGGCTGCGGCCACCCATCCCGATCTCGCCGCGGGTTTTTAGACGTTCGAACTCCAGGGGCCGGGGTTTTATTGCGGGCCCCATGCCCAAAGCGTTGTGGTAGCCGACCAAAAAGTCTTCCACAAAGCCATTCACGCCCATGCCATCGCCGCAGGCGTGATGAAAGTGCAGCAGGACTTGCGATTTGTCCGCGCCGCGCCGCACCCAAATGCGCAGTCCGGACTGCTTCATTAAGTCAAACGGCGCGCCGTACGTAGCGTCGAACGGCTCATCCAGATCCAGCCAGCGTAGCGGTGGCAGTTGTCCACTGTCTTTCCAGACGAGCGCGCCATTCTTTAATTTATCGATCGTGTGCGTGAAGAGCGGATTCCTGGCAAGCGCAAACGCAAACGCCTCTTCGCACGCCGCTTGGTCAATCCGGCCCTGAAAGGTCAGATCCAGCTCGCACAGCATGGAATATTTCGGTGTCGTGTCCAGAAGCATAAAAGCTTCCATGGCCGACAGCGGTAGCGGAAAAACCGAGGCATGCGACTCGGTCGAAGATTTTGCAGCGGCGGACGCTGGTTGGGTATTTGCGACACTCATGGTCCTGCTCCGACTCTGCTTGTGAAACGAAGCGAGTTAGGGGAGTTGTTCGCGCTGGATCTTGCCCGTGGGCGTGCGCGGCAATCGATCCACTAGGGTGACCACCTGAGGGCGCTTGTAATACACCAGGTGCTGCTCGCAATGGGCGCGAATATCATTTGCGTTGAGTGCGTTTTCCACCGCGACCGCCGCTTTGACGACTTGCGTGCCGGAACGATGCTCCCCCGCATAGACTTTAACTTCGACTACGCCCGCCAGGCCGGTAATCACTTCTTCGACCTCGCACGGCACAACTTTCAGTCCAAAGACATTGATGACTTCGCTGTCTCGCCCGCGCAAATGAATGACGCCGTCATCATCCAGCCGGGCCAGGTCGCCCGTCTCAAACCAGTCGTCCGCAACGGGCAGAATGTTGCCGACGTCGTCCAGATAGCCAGCCATCATGGATGTCGAACGAACCAGGAGCCGCCCCAATCCACTGGTAGCTTCTGAACCCATTTCCGGAGTGCCAAGTTTGACGCTGACGCCGGACATGGGACGTCCGACGCGGCCGTCGACATCGCGACCGTCGGCGGCAGTGGCCACGGAGATGCCACCGGTTTCTGTTGTGCCGTACAGCGGACACGCGGTGACGCCGGTCTTCGCGCGGAACTGGTCGGCCGCGCGCTGCGGCAACATGGCGCCGGCAGTCAGTACCCAGCGGGCGCGTCTTAAGTCGGCCCCGCGACCAAAAGAGAGCGCGTCCAACATTGCGGGGACCGTCGGTAAAATCGTCACCGGATGCTCTGCGAGCGCGCGGTGGATTAATTTGTCGCTGAATTTGCGCGTTGTCACCAGGTTCGCGCCGGTGAGCAGCGGAACCATCACGCACATGCCATACCCGTAGGCGTGGCTCATCGGCGGGATCGCCAGGATGTTGTCGTCTTCGTCAATCGCCAAGGTCGCCGCGTAATGCACCGCCTCTTGAATGGCCGCAAAGCCAGGCCGCAAGGCAATTTTTGGCAGGCCAGTGGATCCGCTGGTGGGATGGAGCGGCACGCCGCGCAGCAGTGGACCATCGAGCATGGCGTCCGGCACATCGAGCGCTGCAAATCGCAGCGTCGATAGCTCCGCGAAGTCGTGGTCGAGACTGACGGCCAGCAGGTCGCCAAAATCGACTTCATCCTGCGGATCGAACGCGAGGAACCGCGCGCCAAACCGCTGCGCGTAGCGCCGGACTTCCGCCGCTGGCGTCTTGAAGTGCAACAGCAGTGGCGAAGCTTCGCAAGCCAGCACCGCCGTTAGCACCGCCACAAACAGCGGGCCATTGGGGATGGCTACAATCACTCGATCGCCCGCAGCCAGGCCGGCCCCGGCTAACGCAGCAATCAACGTCTCGCGTGCGCGCGCAAAGTCATCGCCTGATAACGCGCGACACGCGTCGAGATCGACGATTGTCCCGCGATACCGCTCCACAGCTTCCAAGATTGGCGCCGGACTCAGGATTTCTGCCTGCGTTAGCGCTTCAGGCACTTCCGGGCTCCTTCTTCCATCCGATCGAGCGCCAGGTTTACGTCCTCATGGGTGTGCGCCACCGAAAGGAACATCGGCTCAAACTGGTTGGGATGGAAATAGACGCCGGCGCGCTGCATGGAATGCTGCCAGGCGATAAAACTCTCGAAGTCACAATGGCGACGCACATCTCGGTAGTTGTAGAGATCTGGGACCTCTTCCTTGGTCAACAGCACCGAAACGAGCGGGCCCAGGTGATGCACGTGATGCGGAATGCCCAGCCGGTTGAAGATCTCGTCGATCCCATTCGCCAGTTGATCGCCGAGCGCGTGCAAATGAGTGTACATATTGTCCTTGTCTGCTAGCACCGTATCCAGCACGGCGTCAGCGGCCGACATCACGACGGCATTGCCCGAGAAGACACCGCCGTGGAAGAGGGGCCCACGGACGATCATGTCCATGATTTCGGCCGAAGCGCCGAATGCGCCAATTGGGTAGCCGCCCCCCATCGCCTTGGAGACGACGGTGATATCGGGCGTGCAGAGATAATGCTCTTGCGCACCACCCGGGGCGACGCGCATGCCGGTGATGACTTCGTCGAAGATCAACAGGGCGCCGCAGTCATGCGTCATCTCGCGCACGGTTTGCAGATAGCCGTCGCGCGGCAGGTTGACGCCGGCGTTGCCCATGATGGGCTCCATGATCACCGCTGCTACTTCGTGCCCATGCCTGGCCAGGCAGCGCGTCAGCGCGTCCAGATCATTCCACTCGCAGACAATGACGTCCAGAATGCCATCCGTCATGCCAGTGGTTCCGGGGATTGCCGGGCCGAAGCCTTCGGCCGGCAGATCGGCCAGCGGCGCGTGATAGCGATTGAAAACCGCTTCGCTCCAACCGTGATAGTGCCCCTCGAACATGATCAACTTGCGACGGCCGGTGAACGTGCGCGCCAGCCGCACCGCCGAAGCGCAGGCTTCGGTGCCCGAATTCGCAAATCGCAGCAGCTCCATGCTGGGATACAACTGCTTGACCTTCTCGGCAACTCGGATCGTGACCTCGGTCGGAAAGCCAAGCTGGCTGCCGAACTGACTGATCTGCCGCGTGACAGACTCAATGACCTGCGGCGGACAGTGCCCCAACAGCAGCGGGCCATAGGCCATGTTCAGATCGAGATATTCGTTTCCGTCGACGTCCCAGAGATAAGCTCCCTGACCGCGCTGGGCGACTAGCGGAATATGATAGGGCAGCACTCGCATGGAACTGGAGTCGCCGCCGGCAATGCTCTTCTTCCCGCGCTCGAGCATCCGCGCTGATGCGGTAGCGGCCGGCGCCGTGCCCATGGCGCCATTGCCCGAAGACACTGGAGCAGGGGTGGAAATATTCGCAGTGTTGGTCGTATGCATTTCAATCCTCATCCTATCGCTGCCTTTTCAAGAATCCTTGCGGCGTCCGCCACGGCCATTTCGCGAAGTACTGGCAATTCACGAAGTAATTTTGCTAGCTCGCGGGGATGCATTGAGTTGCCAACGACAACGAGTCGTCCGGCATCGATTGCCGCCTCTGACGGCAGTGCGCCGCGCACCAACGCGGCCAGGGTTGACGAAGTGAGATAACACGTCGAGTGGGCGTCCGACGTTAGCCCGCGCTCGGCCCGCACAAGCCGGCCGTTGTGCACAGTCAGGTTCCATTGGCCGCCGCCGGGGCCGCTGGCGAAAATATTCACAATCCGACTTTCGCTCCCCGTGGTTACTTCCTCATCTCGCGCGAGCCACGGCGCAAACTCCTCTGAGAAGTCTTGCGACGCCACGATCTGCGTCTCGCGAGGCCAGCCGAAGCCGGTCTTGATGGCGTATTGCACCAGGCGTCGCATGACGTCGTGATCAACCACAGGACAAGGAAGCTCTGGGACGGCCTGCTCTGTGCGCGTGGAATCAAAATCCGGGTCATCGCGCCAGTAGGCCTGGTAGATGCCCATCTGCTCTTTGAAAGAAGCGACAAAGTCTTCTGTTACGGCGCTGTTGGCTCGGGTTGGCTTGCGCAGCTTGACCGTCTCGAACAGCTCTTCGGCGATGGCGTTCTGCATGGAGAGCGCTGTGGCCGGAGCGGGATTTGTCAGATGATACGTCTGGCCGTGGAGTTCTTGGCGGGAAATGATCCGCGTCATCACGGCCGAAACCCAATCCACGGCGACCAGGTTCTTAGTCTCTTCGCCGGTCAATTGCAGCCGGCCGAGATAATCGCCCGTGAGGAGCGATTCCCAGGGGATATTTTGCACCAGCGAATAACCGATCCGCAGCGGCGTGTAAAAACCGTGATAGGACGTGGTGAATCCGGTTTGCGAATCCCCCACGATGATCGACGGCCGATAAACCGTGACCTGATCGAAGGCGTCGCAATTCACGGCCTCGGTCTCGGCCAGCAGCTTGGTCTTTTCGTAGTCGTTGCCGGGCGTTTGGCCGACATTGAGCTCGGACTCCAGGATCTTCCCGCGGCGCAGCCCGCAGACATAAGCGGTCGACACGTGGTGGTAGCAGCGAATATTCGCCTGCCGGCACAGATTGAGAACGTTGCGAGTCCCCTCGACGTTGCTCTTCCAGGGCTCGCCTGTCGCCTCTTCCGCATGAAACGTCAGCGACGCGGCCGAATGCAGCACCGACGAGACATTTCGCACAACCCAGGCCAGGTCTCGCTCGTTCAGCCCCAGGCCCGGTTCGCTGATATCTCCTTCGAGAACGACTGGGCGGACGAGCGTGCGTCCGAGCTCGATCTCCCACCGCGCCATCGCCGTTTCGATGCGTTGCGTGACGGATTCCCACTTGGTCGCCCGCGCGACTACGGCCAGCGGAATCTCCGCCAACGTCAGATCGCGCATCAGGTAGCGGCCCAACAGTCCAGTGGCGCCAGTTAATAGTAAGTAGCTCATGCAGCCTTAACTTTCCCGTAGCAACGCTTTGTCAATGAGTCTCTTGCGATTCAACGATCCGGTGGCCGGTCAGATGTGCACAGCAGCGCCGCCGTCGACGGTCAGCGTTTCGCCTTGGATCAAATCCGCCAGGGGGCTGGCCAGGAACAACACGGCGTTCGCCACGTCATCCACGGACAGCATTCGGTCGCCGGTCATCGTCTTGTCCTTACGGTGGTCGAACATCGTTCCGGCGCCGGGCAGCCGCTTGGTGGAATCTGTCTCGACCAGGCCGGCCTTGACTACGTTGACGTTCACGCCGCGATCGCCAACTTCGAGGGTCATGTGGCGCGTCATGCTCTCGAGCGCCGCCTTGGAACTGCCGATCAGCCCATACCAGGGCAGGGCCATTGTTGAGCCGTGGCTGCTGAGCGCGATGACCTTGGCACGGCCTTCGCGCGGTGGCTTACGCTCCAGCAGCGGAAACGCCTCTTGCACCAGGTACAGCAGCGCCAACACGTTGGTCTGGAACGTGTTCTCAAAATGCTTTTGGTTGGCGGCGAGCAAGGGGCGAAATCCGCCGGTGGCGGCGTTGCTGACCACGATGTCTAACTGGTTAATTTCTCGCGTGATGTACTCCATCATCGCCTTGACGTCGTCCTGCTCGCTGACGTCGGCCTTGATGACGTGGACGCGGCGGCCGAGATCCATGATCTCTTTGGCGGTCTCCATCGCGGCGCTGCGCGAGGTGACATAGTTGACGATCACGTCAGCGCCCGCCTGGGCCAGCTTGATGGCGCAGGCGCGGCCCATGCCGCGAGAACTGCCAGTGACCAGGGCGACTTTGTTCGAAAGATCAATCATGCTGTAAATCCAGGTGGAGTGACGAACGTTTTTGGGTTGGATCGAGGCAGGTTCTAAACGTGTAGGACAGGCATGCTTGGGTGAGGAACGCCGAGGGCGGGCGTTGCGGAGAGCCGGAGTGCGATTGGAAGTTGTGCGTCGTGTTGTGGCGATTGGATTTCAATCGGGTCTGCCAGGCAGGCGATGGCTGCGATCTGACCGTCGATAACTTCGACCCGCAGCGTGGCCGGCGATACCGGTTGGCCTTGGTACTGGCAACGGAAACCACCGGCGTGGTGCGACACTTCAATCTCGCGCGGATTCCAGGGAGCGCCTTGCGAGGCGGCTTTGAAGACCGCTTCTTTAATCGCCCAAATCGTCGCGGCGCGGCGGTTGTTGCCGGCAATCCACAGTTGCTCGCTTGGACTGAACCAGGCTTGCAGGAAGCCGGTCTTGATCGGCAAGTCTTCGCACAGATCGGCGCCCACCGCGGTAGCGATGTCGGCCGTAGCGGCGACCAAAACCCCGCGCGCCGTGTGGGAGATTGATAGCGAGATTTCGCAGCGTTGTCCCGAAACCAGCACGATCGGGCTGACGCCAAGATTGCGCTCGTTGCGCGTGATGATTTCAATCGCAGGTTCGCTCCTGAGTTGCAGCGCCTGGCGAACTAGCTCTCTCGCTACGTCGCGTGCGGCCAGCCATTGCCGGCGGCGGCCCGGGTCTCGCAGCCGAGCGAATTGCTGAGCCTCGGCGCCAACGAGCTGCGCGATGGCAGCGTCGTTCGGCAGGCACTTTTCGATAGGCCGGTAGCGAACCAGGCAGTTGTCGTTGAAAGTCATTTGGCGCCTCCCTGCGACAGGATGACTTTGCGGTATCCTTGCGCCGCGGCGATCAGTTGGCCATCTTCGCCGACGAGCGTGAAGTCATAACAGGCGGTGTCCGACGAAAGCTCGCGGCAGACAAAGTGGACCAGGCACATTTCGCCATCGCGCGCGGCGCGGCCTAGCTGCAAGTGATCGATCGCCTTGGGGAGCGAGATCGCGCCAGCGCAGTGCATCCACAGGTGGATTCCGCACGTATAGAGCGCGGCGTCCAGCACGCAGGATGGAACCGTCCATTCGGCCACGCGGCCTACGCCGGTGAGATCGGAAAGTGGAAGCGCCAAAATCCGTCCCCAGCCCCCCTGCCGATCGCAATTCACCCCGCGAATGCAGCGGAACACGGGTCCGTGCCAAATCGCCGAGTCATCCAAGTAGACAAACTCCGCCCACTCGCTCGGAACGGCCGGAAGCGACGGCGCGCTCGTGGCAGGTCGATCGCCAACCCGCGCGTCTGCCCGCAGGTAAGGCCGGTCTTTTTGAATCAATCCGCCAGAGCGATTGCGGAAGTCGTTTGTCAGGGCACACGCGTAAGAACCATCCGGCCGCTGCACAGCGCGGGTTTGCGCCGTGGCCGCGTTTTGCGAATGGAACAGAAATCCATCGAGCATTTGCACGTTATCAAAGCCAACCACCGCGCGATCGCTGGCAACGCGGGCAATCTCTGCCAGGGCTTCGAGCCCTACGACCGCCGGTAGTAGTGGCTTGCCGCGCAGTAGATGCTCTTGCAGAAATCTCTCCGCCGCTGGATCGAGCGGCAGGTCCGCAATGGCGCCCTGCTGTTCCTTGCGCGCGTTTTGCAGCAATGGCAAGGCGGGCGCAGTGGCGCTGGCGTCTTGGCCCGTTGTCCCGCCGGCCAGCGCCGCCGGAACGAATTCACCCAGCGGCTGTTGCTCGCGTGGGTAGAACATTGGGTAAAAATCGCCAAACGTATAAAGGACTTCAGCGTTTGGAAAACGTGCGGCTAGCTCTTGCTCCAGGCGGCGGACGCCCTCTTCTGGCAGCATGTACTTCATGTTCATCACGGACTTGGGACCCCAGGCAAAGCGCGGCTGGGTGGCCATGCCGGAACCTTCCCAAGACTCCCAATGGATCGTCGCGCTCGCGCACTTTGGCCGACGGGCGCGAAACCAGTCAATCAGCTTGGCCATGCCGTCGTTGCCGGCCGCATAGTCCGCCAGGCCGTTGCCGCCAAATCGTCCGCTGATCGAACCGAAGCCGACGAAGAACGCCAGCGGATCCTGCTTCGTGAGCGCCATCAGATTCAGCGCGCCTTCGAATTTGGCGCCGATCAGCGTCGCCAGAACGTCAGCTCGCTTGTTTTCAAAACGGCTCTGATCAATCAGTCCGGCGCCGTGGAGAACGCCCTGGATTGGCCCGTCCTGCTGCCGCACTTTGTCCAGCACCGCGGACAAGGCGTCACGATCGCCGATGTCGCACGCGTGGTACGTGGCGCTGACGCCGGCGTCAGCAAATTGCCGCAGGTTGTTGAAGATCTCCACATCCTTGGTCACGCGGTCCCAGGCGGCGGAAGGACTTCGCCCCTCGGAGACTGCCTGACGGGTGGTCGATGTTTTGAGCGACTTCATCTCTGCGTCGCTAAAGTTGCGCCAGGCGGCGTTGGCCTCAGGCGCGGGGCTCTTACCCACCAGGTGCAGCTTCCAGTCGTAGCGTCGCGCCAATTCACGGGCGGCGATCGCCGTAATCCCTCGGGCGCCGCCAGTAACCACCCACACACCGCCGCGCGGAATGGGTTGAACTTTGCGGACGTCGATCGCCGTTGGCAGTGGCCGGATCACGCTCCGTTGATTTTGCGACCAGCAGACTTCGACCTCGGGCTCATCCGCGGCCAGTTCACGCAAAATGGAATCGACGAGCGACTCGTCCGGTTCGTCCGCCGGCGCGTCGATTACTTTGACCCGCGCGCGGCTGGCGTCGCGACGAGAATCTTCAATGTGCACGGACTTGAACAATCCGGTAACGCCACCGCCAGCGGGCGAAGGCGCCGCGCCGCCGAATCCAAAGTCGCCGCCGAGCGAAACCGCGGCAAGCATCGTCCCTGTGCCCAATTCCGGCTGGCTGGCCAGAAGCTTGTACCAACGCTGCGTCAGCAAGAAGGGGAACAGCACGCCCTGATCGCGGCACTGACGACTGCTGGCGGCCGAGAGCAAATCAGCTGGCGCTAGGTCTCGCCCTGTCATCAAGAAGAATTGCTTCGCCGGAGCGCTGGCCCAAAGTTGATCGAGCGCGGCAAGTGTTTGCTCCGGGTCGCCTCGGCCGCTGATCTGATGCGCGACGATGCCGCCTGCTTGCAACCGCGCGGCAAGCTCCACCGCAGCGCTATTATCGCCCACAATCCAAACGGGCGAATCGAGCGCCAGGCTTTGTTCCGCGTTGGGAAGAGGCGCGGCGATGGGTTGCAAGCGGCAACGTTCTGTCTTCAAGTCAACGTTTTCGGCAGGCGATTCGACGGTTTGCGTCGGTACCTTCTGCGCTGGCGCGGCGCGATTCGTAGGCGACGCAGCGGCGGGACCACTGGAATTGACAACAAACTGCGCCAGACCTTCGGCAAAACGCTGCCAGTGGCGGCGCTCCGTGATCATCACTTCCGGCTCTGGGCAACCGGCGCAGAGTTCTCCGACAAAATGCGCCATGCCTTCGGCCAGCGGCATCAGCGACATCTCTTTGCCTTGGAGCGTGCTCTTAGTCTCAGGTCGTGCGGCCATGCCGACTTCGTCCCACGGATGCCAGTGGAAACCCACGGCGTGAATCCAGGGACGCTCGCGGCGATAGGCCCCGATCAGCTTGCAAAGCATGTCGTTCGCGAGGCAATAATCGGCCTGACCGAAACTTCCCAGCCGTCCGCTGATGGAACCGAAGCCGATAAAATGGCGGATAGGATCGCGGCGGGTCAGCGCCATCAGGTGCGCCGCGCCGTCGACCTTGGCGCCGATGGTCTGTTCCACCACGTCGCGCTGTTTGCGATCAAACCGACAGGAGCGATCAATGCCGGCGCCGTGGAGGACGCCTTCGATCGGTCCGCTGGTTTGGCGAATCTGTTCGAGCAATTCGGACAGTTCCTGCCGGTCCGAGACGTCACACTGGTGATACATGGCGTCGATTCCGGCGGCGGCAAAGCTCTGCAAAGTCTGATCGATTTCCAAATCCTTGCGAACCCGCTCCCACGCCTTCGCGGCTTGTTGGCCTGCCTGGCGGGCAGAGATCATGACCGAGGTTTTCAATTGATCCCGGCCGGCCGCGTCCAGCCCGCGCCACGCCTGATCAATCTGCGGTGCAGGCGAGGCGCCCAGCAAATGTAACTTCAGACCGTAGCGGCGTCCTAGTTCCATGGCGCACGCCGCTGTAATGCCGCGGGCGCCGCCGGTCACAATCCAGACTCCACCGCGACGAATGTCCGATCCGCGCGATAAGTCCAGCGGGCGTTCCACGGCGAACGGCACAAAGCGCTCGCCGCCGACAAACGCTACCTCGTCGTCGATGGCGCTGGAGCCCAATTCGCCAAAGATCTGTTCGGTCAAATCGACTGGGTCCGCCTCGGGCGGAGCGTCGATAACCTTCACTCGCAGGTTGGTAAGCCCTTGCATGACGGTGTATTCAACGAAGATCGCCTTGAGCAATCCGGCCAGCGCTCCGCCGGTCGCCGATTCCGCGCCGTGCGAAAAGCCAAAGTCCCCGCCCAATTGCGTCGTGGCGACCAACGTCGCTCGTTCGAGCCAACCGCCAGCCGTCGCCAATTGAACCCATTTCTGGCAAATCAGTAGCGGCGCCAGCATCGTCTCTTGTCGACGGGGCTCCCAGCGCTCGCCGTCCCACCAATCACCGGAGAGTCCGTCATGATTCGTCGTAAAGAACAAGTGAGGCGCAGGCGACTGCTGGCAGATTTGTTCGAGGCCTGCAAGCGCACTATCAACGCCTGTGTCAAGCGACAACGCATGCACGACCACGCCCGCTTGCGCGAGCCGTTCGCAAAGCGCCGTGGCCACTGCGTCTGTGCCGACGACGACGGCCGCGCCGGTCCACGTAGGCGCCATCGTGGATCCGGAACGAGTCGCCTTGCGCATTTCGAAAGCAAATCGCGTGGTGATTGCTGGGCTGGGCATCCCAGGCGGCGTCGGATCTGCCGCTTGCGAACGCTTGGTCGCCGCGTGACCATTGGTATAGTGGGCGCCGCCAGTCGCTGCATGCCCGTTGTGCGTGGCGATCTTTGCAGACGCTGCGGGGCTTGCTGCGTTCCAGCAGGCGGACACCGCGGTGTGGTGCGCCAGCAAGCTGGCGAGTGGCACTTCGACCGCGTCGGCAATGCCTTGGAGCTGATCCAATGCATCGGCGGAAAGTTGCGCCCGCTGTGCCGTGGCGGCAAGTGGCTGCCCGGTTACGATTGGCGTCTCGACTGACTGCACGCAATTGCGCAGCGTCCACCGAATTTCTGCGGCGTGCGTTTGACCGAGCGAATAGCCAAAAAGGTAGGGCGTTTCCGCTGTGACCTCCACCGCCACAGTCGTGGTCCCTGACGCGATCTGCGGCGCCTGCTCGACCGTTGCGTGCCCGTTAGTGTTAACGCCGTTCGTGGCGTGCCTATTCGCGGCGTAGCCGTTGCCGACGTGGCCGTTCGTCGCGTGGCCGTTAGCGCCGTGTCCGTTGCTCAGGTACTCGGCGTCGGCGTTTTCGCTGTAACCATTCGCCGGAATTAACGCAGCGGATACGGCGATTGTAGGCGCGGTGGCCGTGCCGATTTGCGCCAGGAAGTGGAGCACGTGACGCAACGTCGGGAAATCGTCGAGCGAAAGGTTGCTCGCAGACGCTCCGTCGCCGATGTCAAAATACTCTTGCAGTTCGCCAAACAGCTGAGCCTTCTTGATGCTGTCGATACCTAAGTCCGCTTCCAGGTCGGCGTCCAGCTCGACCACTTCCGCGGGGTAACCTGTTTGCTCGACGACAAAGTTGATCAAGAACGACTCAAGCTCCGCAGCGTCTTGCGAGGCGTCCTTGGACGCGGGGGCCGGCGCGGTGGAGGTTGGGATCGCCACGGACGGCGCCGGCTCGGCCGTGGCGGAAACATGTTGAATGCCTTGGCTGCCGACCGCCACTTCGGCCACGGCAGTTTCCGCTGTCGCTGAGGACTTGCTGGCGGTCGACAAGAAGTTGACGACGTGACGCAGCGTGGGGAAGTCGTCGAGCGACAAGTTCGTCGCCGAGGCGCCTTCGCCGATGTCAAAGTATTCTTGCAGCTCGCCAAATAGCTGCGCCTTCTTGATGCTGTCGATGCCCAGGTCCGCTTCCAAGTCCGCGTCCAGCTCGACGACTTCGGCAGGGTAGCCAGTCTGCTCGACTACGAAATTGATCAGAAACGATTCCAACTCGGCAGTGTCTGCAAACGCCGCGGGCGCGTCCGACGGCTGGGCGGTCGCTGGAGGCGAGTCCGCGACCAATGGAGCGGCAACCACCGAAGCAGCATTCACCGGAGCAGCGGCCGCTTGCACCGCAATTGGGGTCGCGACGGGCGCCGCGGTTGTGGCTGTTGCAGTCTCCACCGGCGCTGCGGGCGCGGCTTGCGCCAAGAAGTTGAGCACGTGACGCAGCGTCGGGAAATCGTCGAGCGAGAGATTCGCAGTCGTCGCCCCAACGCCAATGTCAAAGTATTCCTGCAACTCACCAAAGAGCTGCGCTTTTTTGATACTGTCGATTCCCAGGTCTGCTTCCAGGTCCGCGTCCAGGTCCACGACTTCGGCCGGATACCCAGTTTGCTCGACCACGAAGTTGATCAGAAACGATTCCAACTCCGCAGGGTTTGTTGGCGCGGTGGAGGCCGGCGTTGTGGAAACAGACGCAGCCAAGGGCGTGACCACCGGCGCCGGAATGGTTGGGGCCGGCGTCACGCGGGCGAAGGGCGCGAGCTGCGAAACAACAGCAGGCTGCGCGACAGGCGCCACGCTGCGAGCTTCGGCCACGGGGGCGGCAGCGGCTTCCGCGGCGCCGGTCGCGGCCGACTGCGCAAGAAAATTCAGCACGTGACGCAGCGTCGGGAAATCGTCGAGCGAAAGGTTGCTCGCTGACGCTCCGTCGCCAATGTCAAAGTATTCTTGCAACTCACCGAAGAGCTGCGCCTTTTTGATGCTGTCGATGCCCAAATCCGCTTCCAGATCGGCGTCCAACTCGACCACTTCCGGCGGATAGCCGGTCTGTTCGACAACAAAGTTCACCAGGAACTTCGCCAGCTCTTCCGTCGGAACCTTGCTGGTTACCGTTGGGCCGGACTCGGCCGTCGGCTGCGCCGATACCACGGGCGCGATGACAGCTTTTGGCGTCACTGGCGGCGCAACGGTTAATTGAACCGCGGGTGGTTGCTGAGCTGTTCGGGATGGAGACGCGGCGACGGATCCATTGCTCGCCGGCCGGACGGTGGGCGCCACGCCGTTGCCGCGCGGCATAACGGATGGCGCCGGTGCATTCACAGGCTGCACGCGCGCGGCGGGCCGCTGCGGAGTCGCCGGTTGCACAGAGGGCGTCCGCGCAGGCGTTGCTGGTGGGATTCGGTTCGTAGGCGCCGCGGGCGCTCTCTCGCCGGTCGGCCGCGCTGGCGACTTGCCGGCAGAGCCGTCGCGCATCTTGGCGCGACGCCGCTCCGTAGCGTCGAAATGTGGAATTTGATCGTGCATGGAGTTTTGTCGGTTTTCTTGTGGAAGTGCCGATAATTGAGATTGAGCAGTAACAACAGGCGCCGGCGCGTGAGCGGCGGCGGGGCAAGCCCTGGCGTCATAAACGCCTAAGCATTCGAGCAAGGCTTGCACGCACGCCAGCGGTTCCAAACCCGGGCGCTTGGGGTTATCGCACGCGATAACGGACGCCTCGGCGCCCAGGATGCGACGATTCAACTTGGTGAACGTTTGCTGCGGACCAACTTCGACAAACACCGTGGGCCGTTCCGCCGCCAGCCTCGCGATCAGGTCCGCGTAACGGACCGGCGTAGTGAGTTGGACGCCCAGATTGCGACGAACCTGCGCGACGTCCTCGACGGCGGCGTTGGTCACCGTGCTGACAAACTGCACGCGCGGCGCCTGCAACGTAGCCGACTTGAGTTGTTCTTCGAGCAGCCGACTGGCGCCCGCCATCAGAGGCGTGTGGAACGCGGCCGGCACGCTCAATAGCCGCGCCTGATGCGATCTGGCCTGCAACGCTGCGGCGAGCTTCTCCAGATTGACGCGTTTGCCACCGACCACCGTTTGATCCGGCGCGTTGAGGTTCGCCAGATACAAGTGGCCAGGGATTGCTTGAATGATCGCTTCGACAACGCTAGCCGGGGCGTCGGTCGCCAGCATGCCGCTTTCGCCGACGGCGACCGCCGAGATACCTTCGCAACGAGCGCGCGTCATGCGGACCGCAGTCTCAAAGTCCCACGCGCCGGCCGCGTAAAGCGCCGGGAACTCGCCAAAGCTGTGGCCCAGCACCACGTCCGGCAGAATACTTCGCTCGCCGAGCGCGGCCAACATCAGGGCGTCGGCCAGCAACATGGCCACCTGCGTCGTCCAGACATCGGCGCCTAATTGCGTTGGCGTTTCCCACGCCAATTCGGCGAATGCTGGGAAGCCAAGCCGCGCCATCGTGCCGTCGATCTCTTGCAGCTTCTTGGCAGCGGCGGGCGAGGCAGCGATCAACTCGCGCAGCATCCCTTCGTACTGCGAGCCTTGGCCTGGGAAAACAAACGCCACGCGCGGCGCCAGTTCCGCAGTCTGCCGGAAATAAAAACCTTGCTGCTCCAGCACCGGCCGCGCGGTGGCGTTTTGCAATTGTGACTTGAGCTGTAGCTTGCGCGCAAGCGCGTCCGCGCTCTCGGCCACGATCGATACGCGATAGCGATCGGCCGGCACAAACGCCGAGGAGGGCGCCTGCCGCCAGGCATTCGCCGGATCGGCGGCGGCGTTGTCCAGCAACTGCTGCAAGCCATCGGGCGAGGATGCTCCAAAGCGGCAGATCACCGGCGCTCCAGCAGAGACTATTGGAACAACCTTTGCCGCTTGGGCTGGCTTGGAAACTGGTTGAGTGGTGGCGCTGGCGGTTTGATTCCCAGGCGCGACGGGATCGCCCGGCTCTAAAATCAAGTGGAACGCCTGGCCCTTCGACCAACTGGCGAGCGCCGCGGTTCTGGGGCCGGACCACTTCATTGTCGCGCGCGGCATCTGAATGGCGCTGGATGCATGTTCGAGCGCGCTGTGGGGTGTTTGCAAGTCGACCAGTGGCGCCGCCTGTCCGATGGCGATCTCGAGGCTGACCTTGATCAACGCCGACATTGGCGCTGCACCGCCCAAATGGCCTAGTTGCGAAGTCGCGGAGCCCACGATCAATGGGAGTTGTCGCTGCGGTCCGGAGTGGATCGCGAGTAATGCCCGCAGTTCTTCGCCGCCAGCGGTCAATTGTTCGTCCGTGTCGATTTCCAAGAGCGTGACACTATCCGGCGAGACGCCTGCCATTCGGCAGGAACGCTCGGCCGCCAATTGCATGGCTTCCGCTGCGCTGTTGGCCGAATGCGCGACTCCCAGTCCGCGGATGACCGCGTGAATGCGATCGCCATCGCGGCGCGCGTCGGCCAGTCGCTTGAGCACGACCACGCCGACGCCTTCGGCCGGAACAATGCCGTCGTATGCGGCGTCCAGCACGTTGTGCGGCGTCAGGGCCGCTCCGACGCCAGCGTTTTTCAACGACCGAAAACTATTAGGTCCCATCCGTCGCTGACCTGACGCGCAGATCATGATATCGTTGTCGCCGGACAGCAGCATGTCGATCGCAACAGACAGCCCACTAAGCGCCGAGGTGGAACCGCTATCGATCGAGACGGCGCCGCCGGCCAAATCGAGCGTCTTGGTGATTCGCGAAGCCAGCGTGCTGCTGGTAAAGCTCCCGGTCTCATCCACCAGGGACGGCCATTTCTTGAGGACAATGCTGGCAAACTTGACGCTGAGCGCGTCGATGGCCTCTTCGGTCGCGCCTCGCTCGCGCAGCAGGCCAGCCAGCAGGTGCTGGATCTCTGGCAAGCGGAGACCGATTTCCAAGTGATCGCAGAAATCACCGCCGAACTCGGTGCCGACAATCACGCCGCACTTTTCGCGCTCCAGCGGCTTGCGGTCGTAGCCAGCGTCGTTGAGCGCCTGCTCGGCGCCTTCGAGCAGCATGAACTGCAATGGATCGGCTTCGGCAACTTGCTTCGGCGGAACCTTGTGTCGCCGCCAGTCGTAGGCAAAATCCGTGATGAATCCCCCCCGGACTTCGGGCGAGTGTTCCGCAATGGCGCGCTGCGTCCAGCGCTCCGCCGGGGGCGATACCTTGGGATCGTGACCGCTCAGCAGCGTGTCCCAGTATTTGGTCAGGCCGATGCCGCCGGGGAATACGCAGCCCATGCCAACCACGGCAATGGCGCGGTCTTCCGTCGCCACAGGCTTTCGGACAGGCGGCTTGGCGACCAGTTCTTGAGCGCTTGGCGTGAATTCGTCGAGCACCACGTGCATGTTCAAGCCGCCGATGCCGAACGCGTTGACCGCCGCGCGGCGCGGCTGGCCTGGCGCCGGCGCTTCCCACCGCGCGGTCGACTGAGGAATAAAATAGGGCGCCGCTGGCCAATCGATCTTGGAATTCAGTGAGCGAATGTTGATGGCCGCGGGGAACGTCTGCCGCTGCATGCAGAGGACCGTTTTGATCACGCCAGCAACGCCTGCGCATTCCAAAGTATGGCCAATGTTCGCCTTAACGCTGGTGACCGGGATTTTTTTGCCGGCCGGGAACTTGGGACCAAGCACTTCGCCCAGCGTCTCAAGTTCCGTGGCGTCGCCAACCAGCGTGCTGGTGGCGTGCGCCTCCAGATACTGAAGTCCGGCCATGTCGACGCCCGAGCGGTAGGCGCGCTGCATCGCCTTCATCTGGCCTTCTTTGCGCGGCGCCCACAGGCTTTTGCCTCGGCCGTCCGACGCGACACCCAAGCCGCGGACCACAGCCTGCACTGGGTCGCCATCGGCCAGGGCTCGCTTTAGCGTCTTCATGACCAGGGCGACGTAGCCTTCGGACATGATCAGGCCATCGGCGTTGGCGTCGAAAGGTCGCGATCCGTCGGTGCTCAGCGTCTGCGCGGCCGAGAAGAGAATCAGCGAATCGTTCTTGAAGTCGGAAGCGCCACCTACAATGACCATGTCCGCGCGGCCGAGCTGTAGCGCGCGAGCACCCATCAGCATTGCGTGCAGCGAAGACGCGCAGGCCGAGTTCAGCGCCAGCCATGAGCCGGAGAGTCCAAAGACCTTGGCCACCGTGCCGGCCACCATGTTGCAGCCCAGATGGCGCATGTCGACATCTTGCGATGGCAACCCGGCGCGCAGTTTTGCTACAAGCTGTTCACAGACTTGCTCCTGCACCTGCGGCGCTAGGTCAGTGAAGCCAGGCGTCTGTTTGAGCAGCCCGACCGCTTCTTCCACGTACGCGCCAAATGTAAGCTGGCCGAGCTGACTGCTCCCTTGCGCGTGGCCGACGAAGACGGCCGTATTTTTTTGTTTGAGTGCGAAGGGATCGAGGCCGGCGTGCCGCAACGCGTCCGCGACGACGCCACTCATCAGCAAGTGTGTACTATCAACGGAGTCAATTAACTCCGGCGGAACCGGACAGCGCGATTGATCGAAGTCGCGATGATCGAGCACGCATGCTAGCTTCGAATAACTCTTGCCGCGCACGCTCTTATGAGGATCGTAATAGCGCTCTGTGTTGAACCGATCCGCCGGGACTTCGCCCACCGCGGAACGTCCCTCGGAGATGAGACTCCAATATTCCTCTAGGCCATTCGCCCCCGGAAGTCGGCAGGCCATGCCAATGATTGCAAGGGGTTCATCAGTACGGTCTGTGGGTACAGACATTAGGATTGGCCCTCGTCGGCAGCAGATCCGGCGGCGTTAAGGTAGGATGGACGAGTCACCATCCTAGCGATATGAGGGCTTTAGTAAAGATGAGTTGCAAATAATGGTGGACGCAATTTCTCACGTTTAAGCAGTCTGGAATAAATGCTTAAACAGATTGGACAAAGTGGCTTGGGGATAAAATTGATGGCGTTAAGCGTTGAAATTTCCGTTCGATCTGGAGGTCTGGGATGTTTGCAAATGACTAGCAAAGGTTCTGCAGTTGTCCTCGCTGAGGATTCGCTAAGCCTTGTGCACGCCGGAGTTTGCCATTTAGCGGAGGATGCGCGTGTTGCGCAGATTGTGATCTTTTGTCCACCGGGTCATTTTGTCAGTGGCGTCGACGTTGGAATTTTTCAGAGCCGACTTATTGAGAATGCAGTCAATCGAATTCTTGAATTTACTCAGATTGCCCATTCTTCCCTTTTTTCCATCAGTCGCTGTCCGAAATCGGTCACGGCTTTCGTCGATGGTCCGGCGTTTGGCGGAGGGCTGGAGCTGGCTTTGGCGTGTCACCGGATCGTCGCCGGACCGAAGGCCAAGTTTTGCTTCCCCGAGACGGGTCTCGGCATCTACCCAGGCATGGGCGGGACGCAACGACTGCCGCGCCGCGTTGGCGTCGGCTTGGCCAAGTGGATGATTTACACCGGCTCAATCGTGCCGGCCGAGCACGCGCTGCAGCTTGGGCTGATTGACGCCGTTTCCTCTGCCTCGAACGTCGAAGAGGCGCTTAGCGCACTGGATTGGGCCGCGCCGCGCCTCACTCTGGAACCGCGATTTCGCCAATTGGCGGAGATGTTCGCCACTCGAAACGTGGACGACTTTTTGGACGCGTCAGCGCCGATGCCGACGGACGCACCCAGCGTAAGAGCCCTGGTTCAAACGAGATCCGCGGCGCCCCAGGCACTCCGGCTGGCCGAACGGGTAATCGACCGCGGCATCACTCTGCCCTTGGAGCAGGGCATCCAGATCGAGTTGGCCCACCTGGCCGCGGTCTTTGCGACAAACGACGCAAGAACGGGCCTGAATGCGGTCGGAAAGCCGCGCCCCAAATTCAGCGGCGACTGAGGCGAGCCGAACCCTCAGCAGACGCATCTATCTTTATCATATTGAGAGAATAGATAGATGTATCCCGCCAGGTCTAGCAGCTCGCTCGGCCCTCGGCGACGACAAACTCGCGCGTCCGATGTCGCTCAATCCGGCTGACCGCAATGTGAGGGTCATGATCCCACAGGACCCACCAGCCTTGATCGGCCGCGGCGCCCAACAGCTCCGGTTTGCGGCGGCGCGTCTCCAAAGGGTAGTAATCGTATGCCGCGCACCACATTCGCCGCATGTGTGTGGTGACGGGACAAAGATCGCCCGGATAGAGCGCGATTTGCCCTTCCGACTCAAAGATCAGAGCCTGATGCCCTCGGGTGTGGCCACCGGTGACTCGCGTCCACAATCCAGGCAGGACTTCGGTCTCGCCATCGACCAATGTCACCTGACCCGTCGCCAGCAGCGGCGCGAGGTTCTCTGCCGAATAACTGCCGCTGAATTCCGGCGCGCCGTCGGTCGCGTCTTCCCATTCCCAACGATTGATATAGTGGACCGCGTTGGCAAATGTTGGGACCGCTCGGCGCGCCTCTTGCCATCGAGTGGCGCCGCCCGCGTGATCCCAATGGAGATGCGTAAACACCACGGCGTCTATTTGCTGTGGCGTCACACCCAGTGTTGCCAGCGACTCCACGATGGGGTCGCCCGGCTCGATGCCGTGCGGTGTCCGATCCAACGGCGATAGTTTGCTGCCGTAGCCGGTATCAATCAGGACTGTCTGTTGGCCATCACGCGCCAGGACGCAATGGATGGCAAACGGAATCCGGTTCAGATCGTCCGCCGGCGTGACCTTCTGCCAAACGGTCTTGGGGACGACGCCATACATCACGCCGGCGTCGAGCAAAAACTCGCCGCCGCTGACGGTGTCCAGTTGCCATTTTCCCAACTGCATCATCGACAGACCATTGGTTTTCAAAGAGAATTTCCGCGATTTGCATCACGCGTCGCGGCGCATCCATGGACCGGCCCGATTGTACCACCGCGCTCCTGGCGCGACAGGCAATCCGTGCAATTGGCGGCGTGTCCCCAGGGCCAGTTGTTACCAGGCGTTTACATTCCCATGGAGGATCGCAGTTACATTTCCGCGGAGCGAGTGCTCTACTGAGTGGTGCAAGTTGAAGCCATATCCGCGACCTGGGCAGATCCAAACCACAAGGGCGATCTCATGACTTCGGATATCGAACAGCGTCTCGCGTGGCTCGAACGTTCCAACCGCCGCTTTCGGTGGGCTTTGCTGACGCTGCTGCTCGCGTTTCCGTGCCTGGCCGCGGTTTGGTCGCAAGACAAGCCAGGGGGCCCGCTCGATCCAAAGCAAAGTGCGCCGGCCGAATCAAACCAGCGGCCCAAGGCCACGGGGCGAACGTTGGAGGATGTCCAGCGCGAGTATGGTTCCAGAGATACCGGACCATCTGCCCGAGCAAGTTCTAGCGCGGAGGAAGAAAAGCCACGGAAGGCGCGCATTGTCGATTCGGAAGTCTTCGCCGTCGTCGATCGCCAAGGGCGCGTCCGTGCAGAACTCGGCGCCGACGATCATGATCGATGTTGCTTGCGGATGCACGATAAGCTCGGAAATCTCCGTGCAGAACTAATGCAAATTGGCGGACTCACCAATCTGCAACTGTTTGGTCCCGATGGGACGCCGCTGATTGAGCTACGCCAGGCCGACAACCACGCGCAGATCACCGTGGGGGCAAAAGAGGAGGTGGGAACCGCGCCGGTCAGATTGCTCTACGATGGGGGCAATCGCGGCGTCTATGTCCGAGGAGAGAAGCCCGGTTTTGCGGTAGCGCTAGAGGTTGATCGCAGCCTCGGGCCGCAACTAAATCTCACCGGCGGCCCAACGCACGCAGAATATCGCTCCAACGGAATGCACTCCGCAAGCGACGCCGGTGGTCTCGGACTTTATCTGGATCCTGGCAGGCGCGCTGCGCTGCACATGTCGGCCTGTCGGCCCGTCGCCGGACAAGAAGGCGTAGAAATATCCACGACGTCTGAAACGGCGTCGCTAAGCTTGAACTCGCTCGGTCACCGCTCAGCCGCACATTTGACCGTGCGGCCAGAGACGACCATTCTTGGACTGAGGTCATCAGCCAAAGAAGGAGTGATCCAGTGGAGCATTCGCGATCGTGGCGAGCACGCGGATTCCAGCGTCCTGATGCGCAGCGGACGAGAGAACGAGTCCATGGAAATGCAGGTTCAAAAATCGGGACCGCGAATGCGATTTGTCGACGCGGAGGGCAAATCGCTATTGATTTTACCACGGCCGGAGAAGCCGACCGAAAAATAATGCCGCGGTCAATCAAGCATGCGCTCAGGCGGCCGAACCGTCTGGACTGGCGAGGACCACCACGTAACCGTCCAGATCGCGGAGCCAAAGTTCCCAGTGATTCGGGCCGCCATCCCCGGACGGCGGATTGCGATGGCGCGGCATAACGATCTCGGCGCCCAACTCCGCGGCCCGCGCGGCCGCCGCGTCAAAGTCGTCGATTTCGAACCAGAGCAGCAGGCCGTTGCCGTACGGTTTGCTTGCCTGATCGCCGATTGGCCCGTGATGGTGATCCACGGTCCAAGCATGCAGTTGCAAAATCAGCGAGTCGCCGCAAACCAACCGTTCGTACTCCGCGCCCCCATGCGCGCTGTGGCAACCCAGTAGTCGCTGATACCAAAGGCTGCTTGCGACTACATCACGGACGGCAATTAGTGGCTGCGGTCGCAAGCGCGGCATCCTCGAAAAAACAGCGGGCAATCGGAATTGAACGGAGAGTTTACAATACGGGTCAAACGAACGGGGCAGGGGGCCAATGACAAGCGATAAGCGCGAGCGCGTCATCCTGGTACAACTGCGGAGATAGCGATCTCCAAAATCCGCATAGGATCTCGATAGATCAGCTAGTTGGCGTTCATGTTCGATTGACCCGCTTTGCCGCGAGCCTGGCGACTGCGCGCTACTATCGCCGCACGTTCTCGTACATCGCCACGGCAAGTGGCACATAGAACAGCAGCGGCAGCCAGACGGCTAGCGATGGGCTGACGATGTAGACCGTCCCCAAATATTGGCACGCCAACACTGTGGAGGCGTAGACGCAGACGATCCCCACGCACATGCCAATCGATAGAAAGATATTCCGTCCCTCGCGCGACAGAATCAGCGGCAGACCAAGAAACAGCAGCGTGATATCGAACACCGGCTGCAACAGGCGGGCATGAATGGCCACGCGAACGTCGGCGCCGTAGTCCAGACTAGGATTTCGTAAGCCTGCTACGAGGTCGCGCGTGCTCGAGAATTGCTTCCACTGCTTTCCACCCGTCAGTTGCTCAAACGTGATATCGCTGACGACAAAACATTCGCCCGGCGCAAGCCACGTTGGCTCGTCGTGCGGCGTAATCACCACGGCAACGCCTGCGTGAGTCAGCGATGGTTCGGTGGTGATCCCGACCGGTTCGGTCACCCCTTTGAACCGATATCCGCTGGGATGCCCATCGGCGGCCGGCTCATAAAACGCCTCCGGCGCGGATAGCTGCGAGCCATTCTGAGCCAGTTCCACGGGCAACATGAAGCTCGGCTTTTCGATCCGGCGATCCGCCGGGTGGGCCTTCGACCCGCGAATCAAAATGTTGGTCTGATTGTCGGACAACGGGCGTAGATCGCGGGCTTGCTTTCCGGTGAGGTCTTGTGAGGTGCGGCTCAGCTTCTCGCGCAGCGGCGGAATTACCACCTCGCGACCAATGGCCGTAATCAAACTAATGACAACGCACGCGATGATGACCGGTCGCACGATCCGCGTCCTGGAAACGCCGGCGGCCAACAGTGCCGTCATCTCGTTGTGCCGCTGGATCCAGGTAACTGAGAACATGGCCGCGACCATCGACAGCACGCCGGCCAATCGCTCGAACATGCTGATCGATCGATAGAGGTAAAACTCCCCCATCACGCGGGCAAGGCCACCTTCGGTCTCCGCGACCTTCATGAACTCGTCGAGATGGCTGAACGCGTCCAGCACCGCGTACAGCCCATTCAGACTCAGCAGACAAATCACGAAGACGTGCAAGAACTGACGCAGAATATAGCGGTCGATAATCTTCATCAAATTGCCGACGGTTTTCCTGCAACGCCTGACACGAGTAAGAATCTTCCGCGAGACGCGCAAACCGCGCCGGACGCTAGCATCCAAGAGTCCGCCATTGACCGCATAGGATAAGAAGCAGGGCGAAAACGTCCAAGAGTGATTTCAAGAACCTGGCCAGCGCAGGGAAACTGGGGGGGGCGGTGGCGTCGCCATCGCGATTCGTAGGGCTTTCGTGCCACAGTCGATGACGTTAATTCAAAGGACGCATCGCCGTGCGACTTTGTGACAATCTCAGACCGCACGCGACTACTCCAGCACGCGGCGGATCGCTTTAGCCAACAGTGCCACGCCGCGCTCAATGCGGTCGATCGATTGGTAGCCATAGCTCAGGCGAATCTGGTCCGTGCGGGGCGTTTCGCGGCCGCCCGAATAGAAATATTCGCCTGGCACGTAGAGCATCCCTTCTTCCACGGCACAGTCAAATAACTTGCCGCCGGGGCCCGTGGCGATTCCCTTCGGAACTTGCAGCCAGACGTACATGCCGCCGTCAGGGCGTGGATAGCGCACGCCTGGAATACCGCTGAGATGTTCGTCGCAGGCCGCAAGCATGGCGTCCTTTTTCTGGCGATATTGATTGCGCAAAATCTCGACGTGAGGCCGCCAGAGACCTTGCTCCAACACTTCG
>Ga0105047_10000826_pt1 | contig 54169 bp, 52 predicted proteins | sample MAT04_FD_78384 | JGI IMG/M metagenome (GOLD analysis project Ga0105047, IMG submission 78384) | Freshwater microbial communities from Lake Fryxell liftoff mats and glacier meltwater in Antarctica - MAT-04 (megahit assembly) | ecosystem: Environmental > Aquatic > Freshwater > Ice > Liftoff... | reverse complement strand
TTTTGAATCAGGGCATCAGAGATGAAACGATCAAAGGTGATGGTGTGTTTGCCACCATTTTCTTTTACTGTGTACTCAACCACATCAGGATAGACGATCAAATCAATCAACTCTTCTAGGGGTGGCTAACGGGACTCGAACCCGCGACCTCTGCTTTCACAGAGCAGCGCTCTAACCAACTGAGCTATAGCCACCATGGCTGTCTCATAGACTCTGGGTTGTGAATCCAGAAGAGTATTTTACTACAAAAACCTTTCCACGCCCAGCGGTGAGAGAAAACAGCTACTATTTTTCGGACTTATGAGCAATAGAGTGTAAAAGAATATCAAGTTTGTCATTCATTTCATTTATTTTTTGTTGTAACTGCTTGAATTCTTCTTGACCGACTGTGCTTCCGTTCGTTTCTCTTCTATTTGAAAAGGTTGGCTTATCGTAGCGCGGTCGATTGAACTGTGGCCGGTCGAAGGAGTTTCTTCTTGGTGCACGAGACTCTCCACCTTCATTCTCTTTTTTCTCAAAGCAGTCACTGCAGAAAACTGGTCGACCATTACTGGGTAAAAATGGCACTCTGCAGGTGTTACCACATTCAGCGCAAGTCGCTTCGTGCATTTCTCTTGGAGATGAGTCGCCTGATCCAAAGCGCTTACCACCAGATCTATTGCCTCCAAATGAATTTTTTTTATAAGAATTTTGCATGATTCACCAATCTTTTAGTATTTCAGGACCGAAGTAAATTATAGCAGTTTTTAGTCAGAAGTGTGTGCCAGGCGGGACTCGAACCCACGACCTGCGGCTTAGAAGGCAGCTGCTCTATCCAACTGAGCTACTGGCACATGGTCCTATTATAGCAAAACCCCTCTAGACAAGCTGGAGGGGTTTTTCGTTGCAGTGTAACCAACTACTTCTTTTTAGAAACTTTTTTTCCTACGACACGTAATGCAGGAGAACTTATTACTTTTTTAATTAGTTTTTGTTCAGTTTTTAAAACCGCTTTTGAATCTTTTTTTACTTCTTTTGCTACTTTGTTTGCTAGCTTGAGCGTATTTGATTGAACTTTCTTCGCAAATTTTTTAGGATCTTTCTGTACTTCTTTGGTAATTCTCTCCGCTTCTTTCTCAACTTTAGTAAGTTCCTTTTTTACCATTTTGCGATTTTCTTTATTTGAAAAGAAAACTGCAGCTGCTCCTGCAATCAGACCAGTCGCTAAAGCAAATATGCCTGCCCCAGATGATTTTTTTGCCATGATACTCCTTCAAGACCAAATTATTTTTTTATGACAATTTAATATTACACAAATTGTTCATGATAAGCTACTATCGCTACTTGTGTTTGAACGGCTTTAACAGGAAATTTTCCAATTGTTGTTTCTTCAGATAACATGACGGCATTTGTTCCATCGTATACCGCATTTGCAATGTCACTCACTTCAGCGCGTGTTGGTCGCGGATTTTCTACCATTGAAAGAAGCATCTGTGTTGCAGTGATCACGAATTTATTTGCTTGATTACATTTTTGAATGATAATCTTTTGCCAATGTGGAACTTCATAATAAGGTAGTTCAACTCCTAAATCTCCCCGTGCAACCATGACCGCATCTGCACTTGCGATGATCTCATCTAAATGATCAATTGCTTTTTGATTTTCAATTTTCGCCACAATTTGAGCAGTGATGTTATTTTCTTTCAGCTTACTTCTCAGTAGCTCAATATCTGAGGCACTTCTCACAAAAGAGAGAGCTACAAAGTCGATGTCTGTCCCAGCCAAAGAAGTTAAGTACGTCAAATCTTTCTCGGTTAAAGAGGGCATGTTTAAAACGACTCCAGGAGTGTTCATCGTTTTGCTTTGTTTGACCGTACAGTCGTAGGTGCTTCTACATGTTAATTTCCCAATTTCTTTTTGTGTGATCGTAAACTCACACGCTCCATCTGCAAGCAGAATTTGATCACCTACATTCAAACTTTCTATCACGTCGTTTGTGGGCACAATCACCACCTTTTGGTTATCTCCCGCATCTACTTGAAACGTGATCTCTTCGTCCTTTTTTACGTCAAAAGGCGTTCCATTTGGAGTACTAATCCGAACCTCAGGTCCTTGTAAATCAAGTAGAACCCTGGCTTCTGCGCCCTGTTCCCGAGAAACTTTTTTGACTCTGAGCATCCGTTCTTGATGCCATTCAGGCAGATTGTGCTTGGTGTTAAAACGAGCGATATTCATACCCGCCTGGATAAGTTCGGTTAAGGCACCTTCACTCTCTGAAGCAGGTCCAATGGTTGCTACGATTTGGGTTTTACGGTGTGTTAAATCAAGCATAACAATGTTCTTTCTCAAAATAAGTGTGTAGATGTAGGTGATTATCTGCTTACGATCTAGTTTCTTCAAGGGGAGTTGGAATAAACCAAGCTGGCAAGCTGCTTGTCATCTCTAAGAAAATAAGGTATGTTGAACTGCTCTTTACACATTGCAGGAGGTTTCTATGACTGATGACACTACTTTACAATCTGGCGACGACTTAGCAGCAGCAGCCCTTTCGGAGGCGAGTCAAGCTTCACCATCTTCTTTTACCAATCCAACCATAAATTCTGCTGCTTTAGCCGAAACGCTCACGTCTTTGCAGAACGTGATTGAGCGAAATGCAGATGAACTGGATCGAATTAAAGAAGAGATGCAGATTCAACGAGAAGCGTTAAAAAACGTATTTGAGAATGATGCCCAACTCAGTGAAGTCTCACAAGAAGCAGCCGCTGTCACCCAAAAAGTCAAAGAGCGAAAATCTCAAATTCAAACCAGCCCAGAAATTTTACAATACAAAACCAAGATAGGTGAGTTAACAGAACAGAAAAAGGAAGTCGAAGAAGCGTTAAACAATCACTTACTAAATTTATTCCAAATTACCGGTACAAAAACGTTTGACACGATGAGTGGTCGGCAACGAGAGTTTTCTGTTCGAGCGAGTCTCAAAGGAAATAAGAAAACGGCAGAGTAGTATCTCTACAACATTCTCGGTTCACTTTTTTTACTTAACTCCTCTTCAATTCGAAGGAGCTGATTGTATTTAGCTAATCGTTCTGAGCGTGAGAGTGCTCCGGCCTTGATTTGTCCAGCGCCTGTCCCAACGACGATATCCGCGATCGAGGTGTCTTCAGTCTCGCCACTTCTATGAGAGACGACGACTCCCCACCCCGCTGACTGAGCTAAACAAATAGCTTGAAGTGACTCTGTCAGCGTGCCGATTTGGTTTACTTTCATTAATAGTGCGTTACACGCTTTGAGATCAATTGCTTTTTGAATTCGTACAGTATTTGTCACGAGCAAATCATCACCAACGATTTGGATTTTATCGCCCAGTCTGCGATGAAGTTCGACCCATCCTTCCCAATCATCTTCAGCTAGTCCATCTTCTATGGAGATGATCGGATACTGGCGGACCCAACTGCTCCACATATCGATGATTTGAGCGGTATCCATTTTTTCTTTTTGAACACGTAAGTTGTACACGCCATTCTCCCAGAGCTCAGACATGGCTGGGTCAATCCCAATTCCTACGTCTTTTCCTGGCTTGTAACCAGCTTGTTCGATTGCCAGAAGCAGTACTTCAATTGCTTCTGCATTTGATGACAAGGCAGGCGCAAAGCCACCCTCGTCTCCAACAGTAGTAACGTCGTTTCGTTGGTTGAGTACGGCTGCGAGGTGGTGATAAATTTCTGTACACTGTCTGAGCTGTTCTGCAAATGTCGTTTGTTGAAGTGGAACGAGCATGAATTCTTGAAAATCTGTCGTTTGCCACTGCGTATGTGCTCCACCATTTAGGACATTAAACATTGGTCGAGGTAAACTGAGTGGTTTACTTGATAACGAAGGATGCTGAGAGCAGGTTTTTTTATACAGTTGAGCGACATATTGATAATAAGGAATTTTGAGTGAGGCAGCGGCTGCTCGAGAAACGGCAAGGGAAACGCCCAAAATTGCATTTGCCCCCAATCTCCCGTCGTTTTGAGTTCCGTCCCGCAATACCATTTCGTTGTCTAGACTAAATTGACTGAAAGGATCGTTGTTGGCTAAAAAATGAGCAATTTCACCATTAATATGCTGAACAGCTTTTTCTACACCTTTACCGAGGAAGGCTGTCATATCGCCATCTCGAAGCTCCAACGCTTCGTGAACCCCCGTACTCGCACCACTTGGAACAGATGCTCTCCCAAAAGCGCCGTCTGAAAGGAGTATATCTACCTCAACAGTTGGATTACCTCGTGAGTCCAGAATTTGTCGGGCATGGATCTCAGAAATTGTTGGCATGAATTCTACTATAGCAGAGCCGGTAATAAAAAACGACCTAAAGCATTGCTGATTTAGGTCGTTCTATTAGTCTAATTCACTATTCAGAAAACGGTCTGCGTTCACCTGTCCGTTCAGGACGGTCTCCACCTCGAGTAAATTTCTTTGGTGGCTTGGGTGTAGGAGCGTTTTTTAAGCGTTTAATAGATTTAAGTCTTTTGCGCATCCGACGTAACTCATTCATTTTTTGAGTTCGAATTTCAGATGGTTTCATATAGTACTTACGGTCTTTAACGACTTGAATAATATTAGTAGCTGAGACGATTTTTTTAAACTTTTTGATTAAATCACCTGTGTGATCATCGCCTTTAGCACGAATAATAATAGGCACAAAACAACACCTCCTTCCCCAATTTGGCTGTAATAAATAGAAAAAACATCAGCAACAAAACAAGATATTATACCTTAAAGATTACCGAAGAAGCAATTCGAAACTACGAACTGTTTTTTACCTTTACTTGATTGAGCGTTGTAGTGCTCCACCCACCCATTAAATGAATATGGATCTGCTTGACTAGCTGTATCTCGTCTCCGACGTTCATGACTAGTCGATAGTTGGAAGAAATTCCAACCTTCTCAGCAACTTTTCGTGCCGTTTGTAGTAAGCCGGCAAATGTATGTGTATCTTCAATGGGCACATCTTGCAGTGAGGCAAATTCTTTTTTTGGCACAATCAAAATGTCGACTGGCGCACTTGGTTTTATATCATCAAATGCAATAAAGTTTGCATCTTCGTACCGAATTGTAGCTGGAACTTCTCGTTTGATGATCTTACTAAAAATGGTCTCTGACATATTAAGAATATATTTCTTTGACTAAATCTACCACTTGTTGCACTGTGATTGAAGAAGGTCTTTGATTACGATGCTTTTTGGAACCGTTTAACAACATCTTTCCACTGGGATGATAGTACCAGGTTCCCACGTGATCGATTTGGAGGATTTTCTTGTGAAGAGAGATAAGATCAAGCTGTGCATCTGGCCTGGCTTTTATTCGAATCGCACCATCTTCTGGATTCTGTTTAATCACGACCATGAAACCCGCCTTTTGAGCGAACTTAATGACTTGATCATTTTTACTAACAATCGCCAACGCTTTGCCCACAGAGATAGAAAAAGAAGTTCCATTCTTGATCGAGTCTCTAGCTTGAAATGTTTCTCTTAATGACGCATAGGCAGAGTCTAAGCAGTGTATCCCAAATTGGAGCAGTGAGTCGTCGTCGTGCATACCAGTAGATTCAAAGCCGTTAATCAGCTCATGGATCATAAAAGAGTTCCGAGGTGAACTGGGATCTGTCCAGTAAATCTCTTCAAAGTGGTCAATTGCTGTCACATACTCCACCATATATTGGAGAGCCTCATCCTGCTTGAGTTCTGGGTGAAGTCTGATTGCGTAATCAAGTGCGAGTGAGGTGGCACAAATATGTTCTCGACCGCGATCTGGCTGATGGTGGTCAAATTCACCTAGGCCAGTGTCAACGTGAGTCACTTGGTGCATCTGAAAACCAAGCCGTTCTGCTTCGCTGGGATTGATGGTGGAGCCAGGATCTACAAAAGCATTTTGGGAGTCTGCGTAGTGCTGTGCGTCAAATCGTTTCAGCAACCAAGCTGAGCCAATTGCATCTAAGTCTGGCGCGTGATGAGTAACAATGAGCATCTTAAGCATGACTTCATTATAACAGTTTCAAAACGCTTTTTTGTTACGCTTGGCGTCACAAAAATCTTTATACTAGAAGATGAGAAGAAGTGTCTCCCAAACAAAGTACCCACCGCAACAGCCATATTAGGAGGGATCCAAATAGAAGAGTTGCCGTGGGTATCCTCACTGGGATATCAGTACTATACGAAATGATGCAGAAAAAACCCATAGACAAAAAGGTTGGATTAGTGAGTGTATAACAAATTCTTCAGATCAAGAAAAAAACAACTATAGGCTTAAATATTTACCGCAGTTTGTTCGTCAAAGCTATCTTTTGATCTGTTTAGAGCTGCCCTGAAACATTTTCAGAGTTAAGAATTTTGCAAGCCACCAAGTACCTTTAAAGGGAAGTGAAATGATTTGCCACATTAATGACTCTTTGTCGTTTTCTCCGCGAACCCACGCTGAGACGACGAGCCACTTTTTTTGATCATTTAAGTAGGTAGCGATCAGTTGCACATTTCTGCCATGTACAGTTCTGATGAACTTGATCGTGCCTTCTTTTTTACCAGGCTCTGTCCGATCAGGATTGCGCAAAACTGATTCAGCCGAATCTTGTGAAATAGAACGTTGATTGAGTCGCTCAAGTGAGTGTTTGGTAAAAATGAAGTCAGACATCGTATATCTACGTAATTATATCAGTATGACTGGGCAAATAACCAACGATGAGTGGCTGGATTTTGACAGTAAATACAAACACCCTTTTCTTCCGCAACATCCCCTTGCTTGTTTGTAAACGGCAGGCACCGAGTGCTTGCCGTGGTTTCATTCTTAATGAACTTCTCACAGACTGGATCCTCACACCAAAAAGCTTTTATAAAGCCCTTTGTGGTATTCATTTTTTCTTTGAACATGTCGTATGAGCTCACCTCGAAAGTCAGAGCATCGCGTTTTTTGGTTGCAGCTGCTAGCATCCCAACTTGGATGTCTTCTAAAATTTTTGTAACAATTTTCTCAAAGCCTATTTGAGACACTATTCTTTTTTCGTTCGAGTAGCGAATTTTTAGCGTCAATTCATGCGCTTCTATTTCACGTTCACCGACTACGATAGTAAGTGGAACACCTTGTAGTTCTGCATCATTTAGCTTCCAGCCCATACTTAAAGTGTTTCGTGTATCTACCTTTGCTCGAACCTGCTGTGACTTTAAGGTTTTTTCTAGTTCTTCACAAAACTGTGTCGTTTGAAGACGATCATTTGTTGCTGGGACAATCATGACTTGCACTGGAGCAATATTTGGAGGCAACACCAATCCTTCGTTATCTCCATGCGTCATGATCAAGCCACCGATGATTCGAGTAGAAAGTCCGTAACTTGTCTGCCAAACGTAATCAACTTCGCCTTTTTCATTCTGAAAAGCAATATTAAAGGCTTCTTTTTTTGAAAAATGTTGTCCGAGGTCATGACTTGTACCCGCTTGGAGAGCTTTTCCATCCGGCATTATCGCCTCTATTGTTGTAGTCAACTCAGCACCGGCAAATTTTTCAGCAGCACTCTTTCTTCCTTTGATTACTGGGATCGCAAGGTAGTCTTCAGCAATTGTGCGATACAGCTCCAACCCATTGAGCACCATGTCCATCGCATCCTGATGTTTTGCGTGTGCTGTATGAGTTTCTTGCCATAAAAACTCTGTCGTTCTTAAGAAAAAGTACGTTCTCTTTTCCCAACGCACTACGTTGTTCCACTGATTTAGTGATAATGGTAAATCACGGTACGACTGAATCCACTTACTGTACATATCGTACATTATTGTTTCAGACGTTGGGCGGACGACAAGTTTTTCTTTGAGTTCTTCTCCTCCACCATGCGTCACAATTGCTAGTTCTGGAGCAAAACCTTCAACGTGTTCTGCTTCTTTACTCAAAAAAGATAACGGAATAAATAAAGGAAAATAGGCATTCTGCACGCCAAGTTCCTTTAGTAACGGGTTCATTTTTTCTTGAATATTTTCCCAAATTCCGTAGCCATTTGGTCTGATGACCATGCATCCTTTTACTGGTGAGTAATCTGCTAATTGAGCCATTTGAATGACTTGGGTATACCATTTACTCATGTCTTCTGACTTAGGAATTAACTGTCTTTTTGCCATATATTCTTTCTGCAGGGACAAAAAACCTCGTCACTGCTAACCGAAAAATCGATTAACAAGGACGAGGTTTCAGTTTGAAACAACGTGGTACCACCCTGTTTTTCTTCTTGATTACTCAAGAAAACTTTGTCACCAAAAAATTTGGTGAAGAGAGTTTACGACTCTGAGGCGGACAAGTTAGGCCTTCGCAGGTGATCCTCGCCTGTTCTCTTTCTAGAGATGTGAGTTAGGAGCTCACACTCCTGCTTAAAGCAGAAAACATTTATTCTGAGGGTATTATATGCGATTTAGCAAGAAAAAGTAAAGAAGGAAATCTATCACTCATAAACCAGCCAGACCTGGACAAATTCGCTAGTACTTTCAGATAAATTTAGTTTTTCAATATGTTTAAATTTTTCAGGGAGAAAGAAATCACTGGGTATATGAAGAAGTTGTTTATAGTAAAAAATACCAGCCTCATCATATCCATCAAAAATATCATGCACACAATCAAGCTTGTTGGCAGGACAGATAAAGAAAAAATACTTCGGGTTCTTCAACCTTGGACAAATACTTTGCGGATCGGAACAAATGCGGACTAAATTTGTTCCTGTCTTTTTTTCCAAAAAATACCATATTCCAGAAGACGACCAAAGTGTGTCTTCAGTCCACTTGTCTATAATCACAAACTGCTCGGAGAGCTGAGGTGATAAAGTGGTTGGATCGCTTGAGTGAGCAGCTTGTAACATTTGCTCAGCAATCTCTTCGAATTTGCTGCTATTACCAAAAATAGGAGCAGCATCAAAATGAATTATTCTTGGTAGAAACCAAATGAGTAACAAACACGCTGTGAATGGAACAGCATATTTTTTGCTTTTTTTTGGCACTAAAAAGTAAATGAGTTGATTGAGTAAATAGATGCCAAAAACGATCCCGATTAAAGCGTAGATGGTGAAGTACCAAGAAAAAAATAAGCGCATCGGAAGTACTAGGGGCCAGAATATAAAGAGTATGTGTAAGCATGTTTCTGCAGTAAATACTTTTTTTTTAAAGAAATCAAATAAAAATAACAGATTTCCAATCGTCATAAAAGAGATTAATAGAAGAGGTATATTCGAAGTAGTTTGAGTTTCAGCGTCATACTGAGTGATGTTTGAGATTTGTGAACCCAAACTAGTAATTTTAGAAAATAGAGAGGCCGTGTGAGCTTCTGCAGCAGTTCGATGAAATAAGGATTGAAAAAAAGATGTGAGGTTGATAATTTGAAAGCGAGTGAGGTATAAGAATAATACGACGAGAAATGACAGCAGAAGAAATAAAGTTAGGTAGAATGATCGATGGAGTTTTTTCCGGTTTTGAGCAATAAAAAAATATGATGAAATAGTAAAGGGTACAAAAAGAACAATAGGAGCAAGGTGAATGTGAAGCGTTAAAAATAAAAAGCACCAGGCAAAAAATAAACTCTGACTAGATTTTTTTGCAATTGCTCTGAGTAACCAAAAAAGAGCAAAAAACAGAAAAGGCTGTACGAAATATGGGTGAAAATTAGATTGAGCGTTTGAGATAAGAACTGGATGAATTGCTACAATTAGTCCAAGCAAAAAACCTAGCTTTTGATTATTTAATTGATATCCAATGCCTATTACAGCAAAGACTGCCACTGCATCAATGAGCATAACAACTTGAGTCGCAGCTACGACACTGTTCCCTCCCAAATTATAAATTACTGCTCTGTACAAGAAGTAAAAAGCAGAATTTCTTAGTATATTTTCACTTCCATTTGCATATGGACTAACTAGAGGTGCTGAACCTTGGTCTGCGAAGTAGTGTTTAGCAACGAGAAAGTCTCTTCCCCTATCATCGTCAAGGAGAAGTGTCTTTTCAAGATTGTGCAGGCGAAAGAAAAGAGCAATTAAAAAAATGACAACAAATCCAAGTATTTCAAAAACCCTCTTCTTTTTTGCAAGCATTATGTCTTTGCCCAGATGAGCAATGCGTCGGCAAATATTCCACTTGCGTCAATGACTTTTATTTTTGGATGATTCATTTTTTGATCAATGGAGTTGGTTACGACAACTGAGTCTATTTTTGATTCGACAATACTGTCGTATCCTTTGGCAAACATACCATGTGTGGATAGAAAGTGAACTTGCTTGGCGCCACTTTGTTTCAAAACTTCGGCTGCGCTGATGATGGTACTTCCAGAGTTGATTAAGTCATCGAAAATCAGGACTGACTTTCCTCCCACTTCTCCATTTAAATTCATTGCTTTAATCACTCCACTATGAAGATCTCTGTTCTTATCAATATTGATGAGATCCAGTTGCAGTTTCTCAGCAAATGAACGAGCTCTTTTTAAACCCCCGAAATCTGGGCTTGCTACGATATAGTTGTTCAAGTCAAATTCTTTCTTGGCATACTCAACAAAAAGATCAGCTGCAGAAAGATGTTGAATTGGAATCGAGAAGAATCCAGGAGTACTGCTGTTATGTAAATCGAGCAGGAACGCTCGTTTTACATAAGAGTTAGAAACTAAGTTGGCAATGACTTTGGCGGCAATTGGCTCGCCGTCACGGAAAATTTTATCTTGCAGCGAGTAGCCCAGCCAAGGAATAACAACATTAATGTGTCTAGCTCCTGCTCGTTCTAAAGCGTCCGACAAAAGCAAAAATTCAATAATGTATTCATCTGTGGGACGTGAGAAAGATTGAACCAAAATAACGTTTTCTCCTTTGACTGACTCTCGCACCCAAACTCTTTTTTCGCCGTTGGCAAATGTACCAATTTCTACACTTCCCATCGTTAATCCTAGCTTCTCTGCCATTTTTTGAGCAAGATCTTGATTTGATGAACCAGAAAAAATTTTCATATGTACTTTTTCTGCACTGAGAGTAGTGCAACTCCAAATTGTGGTGCTTCCGGAAGCTCATTCTCTGCTACTTCCCGCCACACCGTCTGATTTTGATTTGGTTTAAAGTAGCGGAGCTCAGTAATTGTAGCGCTTTTTAGCATATTTTTCAGGTGGTCAGTTGTGTATCTGCGCATAAAGGTGTCTTGATAGTACGTTCTAGCTACCGGAGTCGTGATTAAAAGTTTCCCGTTTGGTTTAAGGACGCGCAAGCATTCATCTATCGCCTTTTGATCAGAGCTGTCTTTTCCAGCTTTTCCATACAACGTATCTAAGCCAATGTGCTCCATGGTTGACAACATCATAACGACATCAAATGCACTCTTGGGCAGGCCAGAGTTGCAAATATCGGCTTGGAGCTGAGTTAAGTTTGGATGAGAAATATCACCTTTTCTAATGTCGATTCCAGTCACTTCAAATCCAGCGGTGGCAAGTGATAGTGGTACCGAACTTTCTAGCCACCCAACATCCAATACTTTCCCGGGTTTTTGAAAGTTAAGGCTATTAAAAATCCAAGGAACTTCAATGATTCGTTCATTTACCTCTAGAAAAGTGTGTTTCTGACGTAGTGATCTATTCGCATAAAGGTAGGTAGCCCAGGGCTTCCAACCCCATACGTTACTTAATCCATCTTTTTTTAAATGAAAATGAACGGGAGCGGTAAAAGGATAGTCACGAGAAGGAGCAAACAAAAAGTGTCGTAGCGTGGCCAACATGCTGAATAGTATAGTCGGCGTCTCGAGAGCTGGCTAGACGGAAATTTTCTCAGTGAGTTCTTTGACAGTGAGAAGTCGGGCTTTTTGACCATGTAGGTCAACTATTGAAAAAGGTCCCATTTGAATCCGAATTAATTTAATGACCTCATACCCCACTCGAAGCATCATTCTTTTCACTTGATGATATCTGCCCTCGTGGATCGTGATATCCAAAATGGTTTCGTCACCTGTTTGATCTACAAGCTCTACCTGAGCCGGAGAAGTCATTCCTTCGTTGAGACGTACTCCCCTTTCCAAGTGGGACAAGGCTTTGCTAGTTGGTTGGCCTTCCACAGTAATTCTGTAGGTTTTGGCAATTTCAAAAGAGGGATGAGTCATTTTATTGGCAAGATCTCCATCATTTGTTAGCATCATTAATCCTTCACTGTCGCGGTCCAGGCGACCGACAGGGTATAGTCGAGGCAATTTCTCTCCACCAGTTTGTTCCTGTAAAAAATCAACGACCGTTTTGCGATTGAGTTCATCTTGAGTGGTGGAGAGTATCCCGATTGGTTTGTAAATTAAGTAGGTAACGGGATTTTCAATTCGAGTGATTGGCTTGCCATTGAAGAGAATGGTGTCTTTGCTTGGATCAACTCGCTGACCAATAGTGGCAGGTACACCGTTGATGGAAACTCTTCCCTCTGCGATTAGCTCTTCCGCTTTGCGACGAGAGGCAATACCTGAATGAGCCATGAACACATGAATCTTGGGAAGTGGTGAAGACATACGAGTCTACTTTCTTGAGTAGTACTCTATTTTACCCTATTTGTCAGTGATATATCTCTTCAAAAGCAATTGACCATTTTTCTTGTCAGTTTCTAGAAGTTTTTGTAATATTTCTAGGGAATCAACTTTTACTGGAGGACGCATAAACGCTAAGAGTTGAACTGTAATGAGTTGGTCATAAATCGTTTGATGGAAGTCAAAAATATAGACCTCAAAAATATTTTTTGTCTCCCCAAAAATGAGTCGTGGACCAAAGTAGGGTAAACAGAAAAATGTTTCTTCACTAACCTGGCATTTTCCAAAGTAAACACCTGGCGAGAGTGATTCTGATGAAATTTCCAGATCAATATTTGCAGTTGGAAAACCAATGGTTCTCCCTACCTCCTCTCCATGTATTACTTTTCCAGTCAAGGATTGAGGAAGATTCATGCGGGTGAATTAGCCTTTATGCCAAGGTGCGTGTACTAAACCGCATTGTTTGTATTTATATGCTTTGCCAGTTTTGGTATTAATGGCGCCACACGGACAAGAATCGTTTCTGCCAATTTTGACGATTGCAGAGCCTGGTTGAGGTTTCTTGGTGGCTTTTGCGGTGGAAAATGCGGCGGCCAAATCAGAGGTAGATCCTTTTTTAGAAGTAGGTTGGGCTGATTTACTTTCGTTATTTGCTTGGTTAACTTGTTGTGCTAAGTCGCCAAATACACCTTGTTTCTGTTCACGAATTTGACTGGGATTAATGACAATATTTGGTTGGTCATGAATGTGAACTCGGAAAATCCGGTTTGCGATTGTTGACTCAATATTAATCACCAACCGTTCAAACATAGCGAAACCTTCTTTTTTGTACTCACTCAACACAGTTGACTTGTCGCCACGCATCCAAATTCCATCACGTAAGTTATCCATTTCATCTAAATGATCCATCCATTTTTCGTCAATGGTTGAGAGCATGACAAACCGTTCCAAATCTCGCATCACAACCTGATTTAACACCCCTTCACGGCTGTCATATGTTGATCGAACAATTTCCTTGAGTCGATCAATGATGGCATCCGCTGATGTATCTGAGCTAATTGTGGTTCGTAATTCTTGTTGAGAACGGTCATCGAAGGGGATGATTTTGGTGAACTCTTTGATAATTGCATCAAATTCATCATCAGAAAAGTTTTGCGGAGCTCTATTTCTGACCATGTTTTCTAGTTCAGTATCAATGAAACCTAAAATTTCCCGTTTGAGCCCACCTCTTTTTGGTGTTTCAGTTTTGTTGCCTTGATTCGGTTGAGACTGTTCCAAAATTCGCCTTCGGCGTTTGTAAATAATTTCTCGCTGTTTGTTCATGACGTCATCAAACTCTACAAGCCGTTTTCGTTGATCGAAGAAAAACCCTTCAACTTTAATCTGAGCAGATTGTATGGCTGAGCCAACCATCCCATGTTCAATTGGTTGATCCTCATCAATTTTGAGGAAGTCCATCATTTTGGCGATTTGTGCTCCACCAAATAAACGCATAATTTCGTCTTCAAGCGCAATGAAGAATTGAGATGAACCAGGATCACCTTGGCGCCCAGCTCGTCCTCTGAGCTGGTTGTCAATCCGACGTGACTCGTGACGTTCAGATCCGATGATATGTAAGCCGCCTAGTTCAACAACTTCTTGATGCGCTGTTTGCCATTTTTCGACCGCCTCTGCAAATCCCGCTAAGTTGTAGTTCTCTGGATCAACTGAAGGAGGTAGGTTTAACTTTTTGATCAAGGCGGGGTCTTGCTTTTTGACCATCTTCTTTGTCTTTGACTTATCATCAATTTTTGGCAATCTGTACTCTTTGAGTTCTGGTTTGGATCCACCCAACACAATGTCTACGCCACGACCAGCAATGTTCGTCGCCACAGTGATGCTGCCTTTTTTACCGGCATCAGCAATGATGAACGCCTCTCTTTCATTATTTTTGGCGTTTAAAACTTGATGTGGAATACGTTTGCGTTCCAACATGTCACCGATGATCTGGTTGTGTTCGATCGATCTTGTACCAATCAAGAGAGGTTGGCCGGTAGAGTGATACTTCTCTACTTCATGGACGATGGCATTGTATTTTCCGGTCGTTGTTTTATAGACGACATCTGCCATGTCATTTCTGACCGCATCCATATTGGTAGGAATGGGTAAAACGTCCATTTCATAGATTTTTCGAAACTCTTCTGCTTCTGTTACGGCTGTTCCAGACATACCAGCTAACTTGTCATAAAGACGGAAGTAGTTTTGAAGAGAGATGGTAGCGAGTGTCCGAGACTCTTGCTGAATTGGGACATTTTCTTTGGCTTCTATGGCTTGGTGAAGACCATCAGAGTAGCGTCTACCGTACATTAACCGACCAGTGTGTTCGTCGACGATAATCACTTGATTGTCTCGGACAATGTACTCTTTGTCTCTGCGATAGAGTGTCTTCGCTTTCAGCGCTGCTTCTACATGATGGATCACATCAAAACTTTCTTCGTATAAGTTTTCTACACCGAGCTTTTGCTCAGTTCTTTTCACACCTAAGTCTGTTAAAGTGACCGATTTCTGCTTCTCGTCAAGTTTGAAGTCAAGTTCATGGACGAGAGGCTCGACCATTTTGGCGTAGTCGTAATACTTTTTGGTCGGCTCTGTGTCTGGAGCTGAGATAATCAGCGGAGTTCTGGCTTCATCAATTAAAATAGAGTCAGCTTCGTCAACAATGGCGAAGTAGTGACCATTTTCATCAGTTCTTTGCACCATTTCTGGAAGTTGCTGGACCATGTTATCGCGCAAATAATCAAAGCCAAACTCGTTATTTGTGCCATAGGTGATATCTGACGAGTATGCATCACGACGAGAAATTTCTTGGAAATGCTCAAGTCTTTCATCACCACGATCTTCACTATCAAAGTCTGGATTAAACAAACGGGCTTTATCGTGAACAATCACCGAAACCGTCATGCCTAAGAAGTGATAAATTGGTCCCATCCAGCCCACACCGACTTCTGCGAGGTAGTCGTTTACTGTCACTAAGTGCACGCCTCTGCCAAGTAAAGCGTTTAAGTAGAGTGGCGCAGTGACGGTGAGTGTCTTCCCTTCGCCTGTTTTTTGTTCAGTTACGGTGTTATTGTGAAGTGCGATGCCAGCAAGGAGTTGAACATCAAAGTGGCGCATGGCTAAAACGCGCCGTGATGCTTCCCGTACTGTAGCAAAGGCCTCTGGTAGCAATGCATGTAAAATAGCCTCATCAGATTGACCGCCCTCACGTTTTTCTTGTATTTGAAGCCTAAAGTCTTTGGTTTTATGTGCGAGCTGAGTATCACTGAGTTTTTTATATGCTGGCTCGAGGGCATTGATCTGCACAACTCCTTTTTGATACTGGTTCAGTTTGCGAGCATTTTCATCAAATATTTTGGTTAAAAAATGTAACATAGAGTTCCTAAGCTTATCAGTTAAAAATTGTTTATCAAGGTCTTACCCATAAATGGTTGAAGCACTTTGGGAATTCGAATTGATCCATCTTCATTTTGGTAGTTTTCAATTACGGCGGCGAGCAAGCGTGGCGAGGCTGCCATGGTGTTGTTCAAGGTGTAGACGTATTTTGTTGTCCCATCTTTGGCTCGATATTTAATATTTAAGCGACGGGATTGAAAGTCGTTGAAGTAACTGGCAGAATGCGTTTCTCGGTATTTTTCCTGGCTTGGGAACCAAGTTTCAATGTCGTATTTCTTGCGTTGGCCAGCGCCCATATCGCCAGTACACATTAGAAGCACTTGATATGGAAGTTCTAAATCTGAAAGGAGTTGTTCCGCATACCCCACCATTTTTTGATGCCAATCCCGGGTTACTTCTTCATCAGCTACCGTGTATACCACCTGCTCGACTTTAGTGAACTGGTGGACCCGGAGAATACCTTGAACATCTTTGCCGTACGTACCTACTTCACGGCGAAAGCAGGGAGAGATGCCGACCAACTTAATAGGTAAATCTTTTTCAGTGAGCAGTTCATTTTGATGAAAAGCAGTTAGGGAAACTTCAGCGGTTCCAATCAAACCCTGATTGTCTTGTGTGGTGTAGTGATCTTCGATTCCCCAAGGAAAATAGCCTGTTCCCCAGAGCGCTTCTTTATTGACCATCAGTGGTACTGTCATTGGAGTGAATCCTTCTTTGACCAGCATTCCCAAAGCATATTGAAGAAGTGCCTGCTCTAGCATGACGGCATCGTTCTTTAAAAAGTACGACCTAAATCCGCCGATTTTTACTGCGCGTTTGGTATCTAATAGATCATTCTGATACATGAGTTGATCATGAGCTTTTGGTATGAAATCAAGTTTTCGGATATCCCCAACTTGTTTGACAACTTGATTGCCTGACTCATCTTTACCTTCGGGCACATCTGGGGCTGGAGGATTGGCAACTTGATACATGAGGTCTTTAAAGACATCTTCAGTTCGTTTAAGCTGCGGCTCTACATCCTGAAGTTTGGCTTTTAATTCACGGCCTAGTTGAATTTGGGTTTCGGTGGGTTTTTTTGTTTCCGATTTTTTAATCTCGTCGGTATTCTTATTGATTTGCTGGCGAACTTCTTCAACTTGGACAATGAGTGCGCGGCGTTTTTCGTCTGCTTCCAGCACGTTTGTCACAATATCTGGATTCATCTGCTTATTCTTAATAGCATTCTCAAGCTCAGTTTTATGATCACGAATATAGGCAATATCTAACATGCGTCGATTATAACAGAGAAGGGTAAGAAAAATTATTCTTTCGAAAAAATCTATTTTGGCAAACTACTTTCGATTTGTGGTAGCCAAATATCCAGTAGTTGCTGCAAAACTTCCTAAATCAATCAGATACATGTACAAGTATGGCACTAATGAGTATGAACAGGTTCAATCTACATAGATTGGATGATTATCTTTTAAATACCTCGATCAAGAAGGCAATGTGTTCATCTGGCTCTTTCTCAATGAGTTTAAATCCTCGTTGGATATCTTCTCGGCTGACATTGGACGCAAAGCCTTTATCCTTGAGCTTTTTTTTAATGGACTTTACTTCCATGTCTGAAAACCCAGTCGGCCTCATTAAAGAAGCAGCATGCATCAAACCTGAAAGCTCATCATTGGCATATAAATATCTCTCGATGAGTGTCTCTGGCTCTTTGCCAGTTCTGTCCGGAGCATGTGCTCGAATGGCACTTTTAAGATCTTCTGGATAGTGAGCGATTAACTCATTGACTGCCTTGTTTGGATGCTCGTCTGGAAACATCTCCCAATCCAAGTCGTGTAGAAGACCCGCTTGAAACCAGAGTTCAGGGTCTTCTCCCAAAGCTTGGGCGGAGGCTTCCATCGCTACAGCCACCATCTCCATGTGATGTACCAAGGCTTGATTTTTGACGTACTCAGCAAGAAGTTTGTGGGCTTCTTCACGGGGTGGTAATGACTTTGACAAGATTGGTGTTTTCAAATGAGAAACTGTCTGACTTTTCGTTTCAGATTCAGTTGTTTTCTTCTCTACCACCGGATCCTGCATCCCGTAAATTTCCTTTGTGCTCTCCTCAAGCTTATGTTTGAGCTGAGGGAATAAAGTGCCTTCACGAGCGGTCACATTTTCCAAGAACCAGAACACACGCTCACTCTGACCGTATCCAGATGTGGGTGGCATGCCATATTCCAGCATCTCCACAAAATCGATATCCATCATCTGCGCCTCGTCATCACCCTCATTCCGAGCCGACTGCTGGTCTTGAAAACGCTCCAATTGATCAATAGGATCATTCAGTTCAGAATAGCCATTTCCCAGCTCACTGCCAGCGATGATGACATGAAATCGTTGTGTAAGTGCTGGATTGTCAACTTTAGACTTGGCCAATGGTGACATGAACTTCGGCTCATTTACTAGGAAAGCTGGACCTGCAATTGTTTTTCGAATAGTTTTCCATAAGTTATCAATCCATCGTTGGCGGTTGTACGGACCATCTAATTTCAAGGCCAGTTCTTTCACTGTAGCAATAATTTTTTCATCAGGGTCTGTAAAGATATCGATCCCTAACTTTTCCTGTATCACGTCTGGATAACTGACTTCTCCCCACTCATCGTTTAAATCAAAAGTGTGTTCACCCTTGGTAAATTTGGTGGTCCCGTAGACAGTTTTAGCAATGTACTGAAACATGCCTTCAACCAACTTCATATTATCTTGGTAGTCAGCAAACGCCCAGTACCACTCGATTTGATAGTACTCGGGCAAATGCTGATCGCTCAAGCCCTCATTTCTGAAGTTTGGTCCTACTGTAAAGATCTTCTCAAATCCTCCACCAATCAATCTTTTTTGATAGAGTTCTGAGGAAATTCTTAAGAAAAAATCTTGATCTAAGGCATTCATGTGTGTTGTAAATGGACGAGCATCTGCACCACCGGTCACGTGTTCCAGAACTGGAGTTTCAACCTCAGTAAATCCATGATCTGTCATGAACTTGCGGTTGGCTTGCCAAAACATGGCTTTTCGCTCAAACATACCGCGACGTTCTGGATTCATGATTAAGTCTAGATAGCGGCGCCGAAACATAATTTCTGGATCTTTTAAGCCGTCCCAAGAGTCTGGAAGTGGACGTAACGTTTTGGTCAGAATGCGAATTTGAGTGACTGCTAGCGAAATCTCTCCACGCTGCGTTTTTGTGACGGTGCCAGTCGCCTCCACAATATCTCCAGCATCAAGCAAGTTAAGGTGATTGAAGCCCAATGTTTGACGTTCTTGGTTGGTAGCTTCCAATGTGTCATCTTTAATATAAAGCTGCATTTTTCCTGATACATCATGTAAATCACCAAACATAAGATGACCGTGATCTCGTAAGCTCATGAGCCGACCGTCAAGGGTGACTTGTTGACCGTCAAATTTTGCAAAATTGTTTACAATTTCTTCGTTCAGATTGCTTCGATGTGTTTTCGCTGGAAACGGGTCAAAACCCATCTCGCGTAGCTGATGCAATTTAGCTAGGCGTTGTTGACGCATATCTGTAAGACGTGACATAGTATTCCTTAATTCTCAAAACCATTTAAAAATGAAACCACATTTTCACCCAATAATTCAGTATTATATCCCCCCTCTTGCACAATCACAGTCGGTAAATTGAGGTCGGCGATTGTGTGTCCCATTTCTTGAAAATACTCCGTAGTTAATTGAAAACCACCAATTGGATCTGCAATATGTGTGTCTGCTCCAAAACTGACGACCAAGTATTTTGGATGAAAGTCAGCAATAGACTGGACGACTTCTACTAATGTCCGTTGATATCTTTGATTTGTTGTACCCTCTTGCAGAGTTCTATTGAGATTGAAGTCCATCCCTGAATCTCGGCCATTTTCATTCTCAAATCCAGAGAAGAATGGAAATTTCCAATTTGGATCAGCATGAATGGAGCAGCTGAAGACATCCGGTCGATCGTAAAAAATGTGTTGCGTTCCATTGCCATGATGAAAGTCGACGTCTAACGTAGCAACTCGCCCAGAATGTGATAGATATTGAGCTGCTACGGCACAGTTATTTAGATAGCAGTATCCTCCCATTTGATCTTGCTCTGCATGATGACCAGGAGGTCTGCATAAGGCATACACGTGTCTCTGTGCACCAGTTTGAATAAGATGTGCCGCTTGATATGCAGTGCTTGCAGAATCCAAGGCTGACTGATATGTGTTGTTTGACAACGGAGTATATAAATCAAAACTAAAATACCCCTGTCGAGCTAGGTTGTTTTGACTTTTCGCACCAGTCCGATATTGAAAGACGGATGGATAATGGTACTTTGCATCAAGCACTGATGTGCTTTGTAGATATTGAAGGTATTCTAGCGAGTGGATTTCTCCAAGTAGATCTAGAGGAACAGCTTCAGTAATGGTGTCCAATTTAAAGTTGTGTCTTTTCAAGGCGCGCAGGATATTTTCAAATCGGGCCGGTATCTCACTATGAAGAGTTTGCTCGCCATTAAAGATTTCAAAAGGTGGCTGATGCTCACTTGAGTGCTCAGGATGCAGTATTTGCATGTTTACTTTCTGCGTTTTGAGTAAGCGCTAAAATTTTTTGAACTTGCTCTCGAGAATAAAACTCTTGAACCGCTGTCTGAGACAGGACACCATAAATGAAATTTCGCCAGTATCTATAATAGGTATTTCGATAGGCGTCTCTAAAATGGAGTCTATTTTCCTGATCATAGTAGGAGGTCTGATTGACTGGTCGCCGATCCAAGACAGACACATTTTGGCGTAGAACTTGAATTGGGGTACTCTCCAAATTTGCCACATTTTCTACCAGCGGAATTGTCATTCCTGCTCTACGAGCAGCAATATCAGAACGAGAAGACATGTTTAGCTCTGCAACCATCAATGGGAGATTGACGGGATTCTCAGAGTGGTAAAGCGTTTTATTTAGAATATTTGCAATGAGCACTGATACAGCTGCTGTACAAAGCCCTTGGCCCTCATGATCTGCTAAAGTACCATACTCAGTTGTTTCAATTAGATCAAGTGTCGGGAACTGTAATTGTTCTGCAGTACAAGCTGACACAAGAGCTCCAGACATATCACGAATCCCAGCAAACCACTTGGTAGAAGTGTCTGGAAGATTCGCAATAAAGTCAGCCACGGCAGATCTTTCCCAACCAAAAGGCTGCCAGAGCGCCGTTAAGTTGTCGACATCTGAGATAAGTAACTCAGTAGTTGGTGCGTACTGTTGTGTGATATTCAGCACTCTATCCTGAGGAGATGTATTTAGCGTAGGATTGGCTGTTTGCCAATATGCATAAACATTTAACCACTCTGGAACCTCTGATGCATGAGTATTTTCAGCCAACATGATCAGATAGTCACTTTCACCGGGATGGACGACATCTAATGGAATAGCTACCTCAAGTGGTAATTCCTGCGCTTGAGTAAGCTCTTGAAAGGTTGCTGCAGAACAAATAGTCCGAAAAACACATCGGCGTCTCCCACCTACCTCACTACTCACTTCATTTTTTAATCTTAGTGAATCATTGTGAAAAGTGAAATACTCCTGTCGCAGCTCTGTGTAACTTGCCATTCTTTCTTTTCGATTATTATATGAACGACCTTCTGGTCGACTGTGATTTATTCCCCAACCACCCAAACTTTCAACTTGATTAGCCATAACGTAAAAGCCCACCATATTTTTTTATTGAGCTTATCCATAAAATGTAATGAAGCGTTACTTTAACTGAAGAAACGGGAAATGTACAAAAAACTCTGTTATGATACATAGAGCAATAAATTGTTATAAATGTAACAAAAGGGTCGTATGGTAAAAGTCAGTGATATTGTCAGCGAACTTCTCTTCACAAGTGATTTGGAGTTGGAGGCGATGCGCAAAGGTGTGCTCAATCTGAGCGCATATGCCGAACAAATTCATGCAGAAGTTGAGAAGAAGGCTTGGAAAGAAGTTAAAAAAACAACGATTGTCGTCGCCTTGTCTCGCCTGCAAGCGAAAGTTTCGCAGGTAGCTCCTTTGAGGCCGCTAGTTCATCTAAATGAGCTTAGTGTTAAATCTCCTCTTGCAGACATCACTTTTGAAAAGACACAACACACAATTAGACAATCTCGATCACTGTCAGCTTTTTTGAATACATTCGATCCGCAATTTTTAACAATCACTCAAGGAATAAATGAAGTTACCGTTGTTGTTTCTCAAGATCAAGCGAGCGTGGTAATGCAGCACTTTGTGTCAAAGCCAAAAGCTATTTTTACTGATCTGGTTGGAGTAACTGTTAGTTTTTCAGAAAAATATCTTGTCGAACCCAACGTGATTTATACAGTTCTCTCGGCTTTGGCAAGCAAGCGAATCAATATTGTGGAGATCGTCTCTACGTACACTGAATTAAGTGTCATAATTGGAAAAGCACAGTTAGAGCTGAGTATTCAGACTTTAAATCAGTTTTTTGATCAAACGAACGTCAATTGAGTTATTTAATCTCAAGAATCTCGTACTCAACGACCCCGACTGGAGTTTTGATTTCAACTCGATCACCTTTTTTCTTGCCCATTAAGGCTTTTCCAATTGGAGATGCAAGTGAAATTTTTCCTGCTTTTGGGTCTGCTTCATACTCACCTACTATGTGGAACTGAAACCGCTTCTTCGTCTTTTTCTGAATGACTTGTACAGTTAATTGAGAACCCATTCCAACGGCTGATGTTTTAATGGTTTGTTTAACGATCGTTGAATTGGCAAGAATTGCTTTTAGATCACCTATTCGAGTTTCAGTGAGCTCTTGGTCCTCTTTCGCAGAATGATACTCTGCGTTTTCACTTAAGTCACCGTATTGTCTTGCTGTTTCCACTCGTAAAATAACCTGAGGAAGCTTCACTTCTTCAAGTTCTTTAATTTCTTTGACGATCTCATCATACCCTTCTTGGGTGAGCTGAGTTTTGGCAATAACTGTTGCGGCTGCCGGCATATCTTCCTATCTGCAAACAACACCCTGAGGTGCTGTTTAACTCGTCAATACTATCGTTTTACTGTCTTTTTTTCAAGCTCAACTTACTGGAGGCAATTGAATTGAGTAATTCTATTCTAGGACCTTCCCCCTGACTACATGTAAGAGATATGTATTAATTAGGAGGTTAATACCCAGCCCGTTTTGTTTTTTGTGCCAGTTTTATCTCAAGCAAAGCTAATTTTAGAGAAGCTTCTGCCATTAGTAACTCTCGCTGGTTGGTGCTTCGGCTCATTGTTTCATGAGCTGCTTTAATAGCTGCTTCGGCTTTCTGAACACTGATTTCTCGAGCCGCCACAACGCTGTCTACGATGACGGTTGCTTGGCTGTCGGAACTGATCTCGATAAAACCTGCAGAAACAACAAACGTTTCTACTTTCCCATCACTAAGGAACCTTAGCAAGCCTGGCTGTAAGCGAGAAAAAAGTGGAATATGACCCGGTAGAACAGTGATCTCACCCTCAGTAGTTGGCGCAGTGATCGACTCAACCTCAACTGTCTCCAGAATCTTTTCTTGGGAAATTATTGATAAATGAATTTTTTGTTTTGACATAGACTACTCGCTTATTTTTAATCGTTTAGAGTGTTTTTGCTTTGGCGACTGCATCGTCGATTGTACCAACCAAGTAAAAAGCTTGTTCTGGTAAGTTATCGTGCTTGCCTTCTAGGATTTCTTGGAAGCCACGAATTGTTTCAGCAATTGGCACGTATGCGCCTTTAATACTCGTAAACTGTTCGGCGACAAAAAATGGCTGGGACAAGAACTTTTGAATACGTCTGGCTCGAGCGACAACGCGTTTATCTTCATCACTTAACTCATCAATGCCAAGAATAGCGATAATATCTTGCAACTCTTTATATCGTTGTAGTACGGCTTGAACACCTCGAGCAATAGCGTAATGTTCTTTTCCAACAATATCTGGTTGGAGAATTTTGGAGCTAGAGACGAGCGGGTCAACAGCTGGGTAAATGCCTTGCTCGGATAGACGTCTTTCTAGTGAAAGGGTTGAGTCCAAGTGAGCAAAGGTGGTGGCTGGAGCAGGATCTGTATAGTCGTCTGCCGGCACGTAAACGGCTTGAATTGAGGTAATAGACCCAAGCTTGGTGGAAGTGATTCGTTCCTGAAGTGCAGCCATCTCAGAGGCTAGGTTTGGCTGATAGCCCACAGCGGATGGTACTCGGCCTAATAAAGCAGAAACTTCAGATCCAGCTTGGGAAAAACGGAAGATATTGTCAATAAACAGCAGTACGTCTTCGTGTTTTACATCTCGGAAGTATTCCGCCATAGTCAGAGCTGTTAACGCCACCCGCAGACGATTGCCGGGAGGTTCGCTCATTTGACCAAAACACATGACTGTGCTTGGCATCACACCAGAATCTTTCATTTCATGATATAGATCATTTCCTTCACGAGTTCTTTCTCCGACACCTGCAAACACAGAGTGACCTTCGTGTTCTTCAGCAATATTACGAATGAGTTCTTGGATGATCACCGTTTTGCCGACACCTGCTCCACCAAAAACGCCAACTTTCCCGCCTTTTACGAAAGGAGCAATTAAGTCAATTACTTTGATCCCGGTCTCGAGCATCTCTGCTTTTGTGCTCAATTCACTGAGTTTTGGAGCAGCTCGGTGGATTGGAGCGGTTTGAGTAACGATGATTGGTGCACCCTCATCAATTAACTCTCCTACCACATTAAATACTCGGCCCAAGGTCACATCACCGACTGGCACGCTAATTGGAGCGCCAGTGTCAACTACCTCCAGACCTCGGCTTAAGCCATCAGTTGAACCTAATGCAATTGCGCGAATTTCTGACTGAGATAGTTGCAACTCAACTTCTAAAGTCAAAATGCTCCCGTCCTCTCTAGTTAGTTTAAGCGCGTTATAAATTGCGGGGATTTCTTGGTTAAATTGAACATCGACAATTGGACCGATGATTCTGGTAATAAGTCCACTGTTTTGTGTTTTTGACATACGTTTCCTTAATTTGAGCGGTATAATTTCTCACTGCTCAAATGTATTCCGCTTTAGCGGAGTACCCTTATATTTAGTTGCTGACCGTTAAGGTTGCAGTTGTAATATCTAGTAACTCATTTGTAATAGATGCTTGACGAGATTTGTTAAATATGAGCTTCAACTCCCCTACTAGGTCTTTGGCGTTATCACTCGCATTCTTCATTGAAACCATCCGAGCGCTATGTTCACTTGCTTTTGCTTCAAGCTGGGTTTGAAAAACCGTATTTTCAATGTAGTACGGAAGTAGCTGATTCAAAATTTCTGCCGCATTGGGTTCAAAAATATACTCAACAAAGATCTGTGGTGGTTGGGTGACAGACTCGATCGCCGTTTCTGCCACAGAGACTGGGAGAAGATGCGTTGACTTTACTTTTTGAGAAAGAGTATTGATAAAATCCATATGTACCATATCTACAGCATGATAGGTGTGGTTCAAGAACCCTTGAGTGATTAACTGCGTGAGCGGTAGCAGATCAGCAGGAGTGGCTTTCTCTGGTAAAGCAGTAAACTGAGCGGTCAAAGGTAGACCCAATTTTTTTGCGAATCCTACAGCTTTTTTACCAACAACAATCAGTTCGTAGGTGGGGTGTTGCCTGATCCAAGCCAATGTTTCTTTAAAGAGATGTGTATTCAACCCTCCACAGAGTCCGCGATCAGTGGAAAAAACGATTAAAATGTCTTTGCCAGCTTCATGTTGAGAGAGTAGCGGGTGAAGAGTGGGATCTGTATATTGAGCGACTTTTTGCAATGAATTCTGAATTGCTCGAGTATATGGCCGGGCACGTAAAGCTTGAAGCTGCGCTCGACGCATTTTACTTGCAGAAACCATTTCCATTGCCTTGGTAATTTTGGAGATATTGGCAGCGGTGTTGATTCGTCCTTTAATCTGCCTGGTGTTGGCCATTACGCCTCCATCATCCACTCTTCGTGCAAGTCATTAAAAGTGACAATTGCACCTTTGAGTTGGGTAATAACATCATCGAGCATTTTTGATTCTTTGCGAATACTGTCTAAAATTGTGCTGTACTGCGTGTGTAAAAACTCTAGATACGCTTTTTCCCATGCAGTGATACTTTCTAATTTGACTTTATCTAAGTACCCATTTACAGCTGAGTAGATAACTACAACCTGTTCTTCCATTTTTAATGGTGCATCCCAGCCTTGTTTCAGAACTTCATTGACTCTCAGACCACGATCAAGCTGAGCTTTGGTTTTTTCATCAAGATCCGAGCTAAATTGTGAGAACGCTTGTAGCTCACGAAATTGAGCTAAGTCAAGTTTCATGGTACCGGCTACCTGCTTCGTGGCTTTGACTTGTGCGGCCGATCCAACACGAGAGACAGAAGTACCTACGTTAATTGCTGGCTTCATTCCTGAGTTAAATAGGTCAGCCTCCAAATAAATCTGCCCGTCGGTGATAGAGATGACGTTGGTCGGGACAAAAGCAGATACATCATTTCCTTGAGTTTCGATGATTGGCAAGGCGGTGATTGAGCCACCACCATGCTCTTTGTTCAAGCGAGCTGCGCGCTCGAGCAAACGTGAATGAAGGTAAAAAACGTCTCCTGGATATGCCTCACGGCCAGAAGGTCGACGCAGAAGAAGAGAGATTTCCCGGTATGCTTGAGCATGCTTGGTCAGGTCATCGTAAATAACCATCACATCTTTACCTTGATCTAGAAAGTACTCGGCAATGGCAACTCCAGCATATGGAGCTAAAAACTGCATCGATGCTGGGTCAGAAGCAGAAGCGGATACGATGACGGTGTATTTTAAAGCGCCTCGAGCTTCTAGAGTTCCCATCGTCTGAGCTAAAGAGGCTCTTTTTTGACCAATAGAAACATAGATACAAATGATATTTTGATCTGCTTGATTTAAAATAGCGCCTAGGGCAATGGCGGTTTTGCCGGTCCCTCTGTCGCCAATGATTAATTCTCTTTGTCCACGACCAATTGGAATAAGTGCGTCAATCGCTTTGATGCCTGTTTGTAAAGGAACAGAAACAGATTGTCGAGTCATTACGCCTGGAGCAATTCTCTCCAATAGCATTAATTTTCCAGTGGAAATTTCTGATTTCCCATCAATTGCGCGTCCCATTGGATCAACGACGCGACCAATAATGTCATCTGCCACATTTAAAGAAAGAATTTGGCCGGTTCCATAGACTTGATCTCCAGCTCGTAGATGCGCTGTATGACCCAAGGCCACAACACCCACTTTGTCTTTATTTAAATTTAAGGTTAAGCCAAGTTGGTTTTCTCCTAGGTCAATTAATTCACCAATTTGAGCTTTTTCTAGTCCATCTGCTTCAACGATACCATCACCAAGAGATAGTACTGTCCCAACTGTACGCTCTTGAGATAACAATGGTAATTTCTCGATGTCTTGAATTAAAGTGGAAAATGAAGTCAATTTTGCCATATAGAGTACTTTAGTTGCTGACAAATTTTTTACGAATTTGTTCGAGCTTTCCTTTAATAGAACCATCAATTTGACGGGAACCGATCGTAATCTGAATGCCACCAATGATATCTGGATCAACTACTGATTCGAGCTTTATGTCTTTACCATGTTTTTTAATTACAGCCTCTTTAATTGCTTCGATTTGAGCAGATGTAGGTTCAATGGCTGTAGTGACAATAACTGTAGTCATATGTTAGATCATTTCTATTAATTGTTTGAGTTCCGCGTCAATCACTTTTTGTGCGGCTTTTTTATCCAGGGAACCGATTAATTTTTCTGTGGTGGAGATGACAGCTTCCGTAAATTTGCTCTCCATGTCTTTCAACATTACTTTTTCATTTTGTTTGGCTGAGTCCATCATTCGAGTCATTTCTGCCTCAGCTTCTTTTTTCGCATCTGCTATCAACTGTTTTTTATGTACAGCGGCATCTTGGATGGCTTTTTCTACAATTTCGGCAGCTTCTTTCTCCGCTTCCTTCTTGGCGTGGACTTTCATGTCATCCACTGCTTTTTTCCCAGCAATCGCTGCTTCGGCAGCTTTTTGAGCCTCTTCAACACGCATACTGCGCTCAAGCAACATTTTTTTAACTGGCTTGTAAAGCAGGTACGTTAAAGCACCGAAAACTACTCCAAAATTAATGATTTGGAAGAGCATTTGTGGAAATTGAATATCCATACACGATCCTTTTCTACTGAGTAACTCAGTTTAGTCATCAGGACTAAACGAATTTTATGATTAAACTCACAACTAATGCATAAATGGCGATTGCTTCAGCAAAAGCGGTACCTAAAATCATACTTGTTTGAATTTTACCTGAAGCATCAGGATTTCGACCAATTGCCTCTAGTGCTTTAGAAACAATCATGCCGATGCTGATTGCGGGTCCAATTGTACCCACTCCCATGACCAATGCTACTGCGAATTCTGTACCCATATATCCTCCTCTAATTATTAATGTTCATCTCCATGACCAAGTGATGCCATATTAAAGAAAACGGTTGTCAGCATAGCAAAAACAAGTGCTTGAATAAATCCTACAAAAATTTCCAAGCCGTAAAATGGCATCGGAGCAATCACGGGAACCAGTGCCCCTATGACCAGCAACAGCACTTCTCCAGCAAAAATGTTTCCAAATAGACGAAATGCAAACGAGATAATCCGAGACACCTCTGAAATTATTTCCAATAATCCAACAAAAAACTGGATTGGACCAGAAAAATTAATATACTTTGTAAAGTAGCCGATACTTAAGTAGTGAACTCCGACAATTTGTACTAAAACAACGGCGATGATTCCGAGAGATATTGTCATATTTAAGTCTGCTGTTCCCGCTCGGAAGTATGGAACAAATACTTTATGAGAAGCTTCTGTATTTTCTAGGGCTTCAGTGCTCACACTTGTTTTTACAGGCTCTTCATTTTTAACAGGTTCAGCACTCCCAGTATGTCCGTTTGTTTCAGCAGGCTTGGTATTTTCAAGATGTGCTTCAGTGTTTGCAGATTGGACGACTTCAACATGAGCTTCTTTTTCTTCTTCATAAAAGCCAATTGAGCCAACTCCAGGAAGTAGTCCAAACCAGTTGTTTAATAAAATGAACAAGAAAAGAGTGGCAATGAATGGAAAGAAAAGTTCTGTTTTAGCCACATTGCCAGTGACACTTTGAACGAGCCCTGTAAGCGACTCTACAATATATTCAGCAATATTTTGGATCCCAGATGGACGATTTGTCTTCTTGAGACTCATGCGTACCCAGATTGCAAAACCGATGAGTAGGCCGCTGACAATCAGACTGGTTAACATGGAGTTGGAGACATTGAGTCCAGCTATTGAGAAAATCTTTTCAGCTGAAATTGAAATATTGAGTGCGGTCGCCATGATGTTTCCAAATTATGCGTATTTTTTAATTTTGACTAACTTTACAAATAATTACCCGAGATCAGTGTGTAACTGATGAACAACACGAAAATTATATCTCTGTTTTCCCAGAGGGCAATAGTCTCTTTTCTATTTTTATTCAGCAATTACAATGACCGCGCTGTAACTACCATTGGCATCCTCAGTAACTTTATTACTCCCTAGAGTTAAAGTCAATTCACTGTCTTTGGTTAAGGTACTGAGTAATCCTTTTTCAGTGTCAGCAATGAGTAAAAAATTTCCTTTTGTGGTGTACGTGCCTTTTGCATTTCCGGTTGTAATAAGCTTGTAGCCAGCTGCTGCTAAACTTGACTTTACCTTACCAGCTAATCCAGGAGTTGTTGTCGCGTTGACAACGAGTACCTTAAACTTCGATTTATCAATTGTTACGACCACTGGTGATGGACTCGGAAGTGGACTTGGTGCAGGAGCAATAGAAGGAGCGGCAGAAGTTTGAACAACAGGGTTTGCATTGAGACCAGATTCATTCTTCTCAGATAGCTTCAGCAAGCTGAATCCGACACCGACTCCGACCACAACTGTTGTGACGAGCGCACCCAAGGTAATTAAGATGATTTTGAATAAAACGGCTGCATCGTTGTTGTTTTTAATAACCTTGCGAGGAGAAGGTGGGAAAGGAGTTGATGAGGGAATTTCAACTTCAGTTTTTTCAATCATAATGCTCTGATAGGTTGAGGGTAACATGGTCGGGGCGTCTGGCACAAGCTCTGTTTTTGGTGCTGTAGGAACTTTATTTTTTAATTCAGAAACAGTGGGCAAGACATCTTCGGTTACTTGATGTGTGATGACTATCTCTGCCTGTGCGGTATGGGATACAACGGATAAATCTAGTTCTTGCTCATTTAGCTCTATGAGTGGTTCTAACTCCGCATCAAGTTCAACTTCGTCATCGAGTGAAAGGATGTGGGCAACTGGTTTATTCTCTGAGCTCAACTTTGGGTTTTCATCAATCGGATTGATCTGAGAGACTTCTAGTTCTGGTATTGAGGTAGTCAGGTTTACGAGAGGAACCGGGACTGTGGGTGGTGGCAGGATCGTTTCAGTGATTGATTCAGTTAAAAGTTCAGAAGTATCCTGAGTGTTCAAGTAGACTGCTTCAGTGGAGGCTGATGAAGCAAGTTCTTGCTTCAGGTCTTCTTTTTCCTCAACTTGTACTTTTTCTTTCGCACCTGTCTTCTGTTTTCCTAAGGAAAAGCGTGGAATTGGTAGCTCTGGTAAGTCGAGCGTTCTCGCTCCTGCCTGGATCACTTGCTTAATGAAGGTTGGAATCCCTTCGGTATCGTCAGAAGAGTTGGTGAGTTGTTGAATTGGAAGTGTTCCACTGAGCTGGTCTTTAATTTGCTGCTCGACTACGCCGTTGGTCATCAAATACATGGTTTGAATGTTGGGCTCTGCCCCTTTGAGCGTTTTTACCGTTTCGACAATGTTTGCTGTCTCAGAGATTGAAAAAGAAATAGTCTGATCAATGCCAATGTAATGGAGTGCTAAGTACAACATCTCACCGATTTGAATTGTACTGAGCGATGGTTCTAACGAGATGAGTGATTTGATCGTCCAGCTCAAAGGTGAAATAGACGCAATTGTTACTTTTTGGCTGTGAATTGCTTCCCGAATTGGATCGAGTAGTGATTTTTCTAGAGCTGAAAGTTGGACTTTTGTTTTCCCGCCATGTTGAGTTAAAATAAAAGTATCAATTTCATGCGTTTCTTTTGACAGTTCTAAACTTGGGAGTAACTGTTCTTTAACATACTCCTTGACAGCAGATTCTTTTGTTTCTTTAACGTCAATAATCGTATTGGTGAATAAAAAATCTGGAAGAATCAAGCAGTACTCTTCTGGTTCTATTTTATGAATTAATTTTTGAACGTTTTCTGCAATAAACTCATTCTCATCAATAAATTGACCGTTAATTTGACGAAAGGCATGGATAGAAAAAGTGTGAGCTTTTTTTGTAGGTAAAACTTCTGCAATGTATGCAGCATCCGGAAGGATATAGAGAAGTTTCTTGGTGTTTAGCATGGATAAATTATACTCAATTGCCGCAATTAGTCACTTACGGTAATTAGAGCAAGTATGGGCGAGGTGAGTGGAGATTGCAAGTTGAGAAACAGAGAAGATCTACTCAGATTTTTTGAATAGTTTGTAGAAAACAAGTGAGTACTCAACTAAAAGGATTGTGATAAACCACCAAAATCCTGCGAAATATCCAGCAATAACATCCGTAAAATAATGTACACCCAAATAGATTCGACTGAACCCAATTAAAATGATAAGTAGCGCGCAAGTAGTAGAAATGAAAAGAGATATTTTTCTATTGCGAAAAAAATGATATGAAAAATAGGACAACAGTGCGTAAAAAATAAATGAGTTCATCGCGTGCCCTGAAGGAAAACTGTATGTACGCTCTATGGCTAACGGTGCAAGAGCTGGTCGAGGACGTTGTGCCATTTCTTTAAAGACACCGTTTATGATTGCACCCATCGCCAATGCTACGCCAAAGAGTACGGCTTCTTTTTTGTGATTTTTAATCGAGAATATCATGATGACTAAAGCGGTCAAAATTAATAGGATTCGGTCGCCAAAAGATGTGATGAAGAACATGACTGCTGTGAGCTCAGGACTTCTTAGTGAGTATACAAACAGAGAGATTTGATGATCTAAAAGTACAATGTCTTTTTCTAGGACTTCTTTTGTAAAAATGAGAAAAATAAGTAGAGAAAGCAAGCAAGTAATTATTCCAACCAATACTTCACTCGTGATAATAAAAGAACTCTTTGATGAAAGACTAAAACGGGTAACTTTTGTCAGAAACTTCATAAGTTTATGTTAAAAACGAGTAGATATAGGGGAAAAAAATAAGCGATCCGATAATTAACGACAAGCTGGCTGCGATGAGAACTGCACCTGCCGCAACATCCTTCGGTTTTCCCATTCTTTGGTACGCCTCCTGGTGGAGTGGCGCGATGACGTTGCAGATTTCCTCAATTGCTGTATTCAAGAGTTCGGTGATGATGACCATGCCAATACACAGAAGTAAGATCGTCCATTCAATCCGACTGATCTGAAAGAAAAACCCTAGAAAAAGAACAACCAGCGTTGCGAGGAGATGAATCTTCATATTTCGCTCCTGTATTCCGGCAGCGATTCCTTGAAAAGCAAAAGAGAATGAACGGAAGATTTGATTGGCCATAGTTAAAGTATAGCAAAGAATTGAGTAGTTGAGTGCAAGCCGTCTATTAAGAATTGCTGTAAGAAGACTCTTCATCTTCTTTTACTTGAACGGAAATTATAGCTGAGGGCTGAAAACCTCGGTCAACCATGGTTTCATCACCTTGAAATCCTTCAAACCAAATGACTCCGGTCACTAGTCCGAAACAGTAGGCGGGTACATGACCTCGATAGTATTCTCTGACTCTTCCATCTTCATCTCGCACAGAATTAAGTATTTCTAGTGGATTTGACATAAACAATCTCCTTTTGATAGGGATCACTATTCTCTTCTTTTTATCGACTGTCAAGTTGGCTTTTCTAGAATAGTGTTGTTCTAGTTTTTCGCTTCATAAATTCATTACGAATTCTCAACTGCCATTGATAGGGCACGTTTACTTCCAAGTTTTTCATTAAACTTAGGACAATATTAAAATCACCTATAAAACTTTCTCTGCGATCAAACATCTTTCTTACTCGTCTTTGCAGTAATTGAAATTTACTTTTTCTAGACAGAGAAGCTTTTTTCTCTGATTTCTTATTGACATCACACATCAAGCCAACAAATAAATCCAAAAATAGCGGGTAGTCACCATTTGCAGTTTCTAGCCTGAGGGAATCTACATTTGATATCATTAAATCGTAATATCAGATCAAAAAGGAGAATCAAAATGTCTGACCGTTATTCACACGTAGGTGCAAGTGACAAGTTCGAAAAACTCTATCAAAGACCGAGGCTGGAAGCCTGCAAAACGCCGTCGTTTCCACGATTGGCTGAAGCAGCCACTACGCGCTCGAGAAGGACAGCTTTTCTGACCGTAAACTGCGACAAAAGGCGGATGAGTTCGCCTCGCAGGATCGTGACCTCTGGAACGACTAGTCTTGAAAACCATCGTGATCGTAAGCTTAAGTCAAAATTGGTCTTGGGGGATCTTTCCTCAAGGCCTTTTTTTATGAGATAATACATTTATGACAGATAAAGTAATTGAAAAAAAACTAATTGGCGATGTTTGCTGGAGGTTTTGGGATGGACTTTTGCCAGCAATTTTCTTTGAACTTGGTAAAAAGAAAGATAAGAGAACTGGAGAATATAGTATTTGTTTTGATACCTGTCCTTGGCAGATTTTCAATAATGATAACGAGATAGCTAATTCTAAAAATAGTGAGAAAGGAATTGATGAGGTATTGCCTATTTTTATTGGGCAAACGCTAACCAATTTCGAATTCAATCACAATGATTTTATAATTACAGCTACTTTTGATAGGTTGAAAAATAGTTGCATATCTGAATGAAGAAAAAGACACTTGCTATATATTGAGTCCAGACAATAAAAAAGCAATTTACTCTAAACAATGAGTGTAGCCATAAGTTTTCACTAAATCTTTTTTTCAGTATATATTGGTTTTATGTACAATGATTATATTGAAATAAACCAAAACTTGATTTTCCTCAACGCCTGTTTAGTTATCTCGGGATATAAATGTGGTGAGTCGAGAGGGACTTACCCTAGTCAAGCTCAAGTTTTAATTTTCAAATGAATTTCGCTTGATCGGGCACTGGGCGTCCCTATTTTTCTAACATATATTTTGAAACCCAGTTTTGCTAAGTTCCATTCTGGTGAGTCGGGTGGGACTCGAACCCACGACATGCTGCTTAAAAGGCAGCCGCTCTAACCAACTGAGCTACCGACCCTCACATTTAACTTGAGAATTATACCAAGCTTCCTCCTTCTCTGACAGAGCTGAATTAAATAAATGAGTATTCCTTCAGTTCTTGAGTCGAGATACTATAACTAAACTATGCCTGAACTTCCAGAAGTCGAAACTATCGCTCGCCAACTGAGTGCTGTGCTCGTCGGTAGATCACTTCAGTCAATTGAAGTGCTAAAGGAAAAAAGTTGGCAAGGAGAACAAAAATTAATCCTGAATCAACAGATTGGGATTGTTTCTCGGCGAGCAAAAATTCTGCGAATTCAATTTCAAAACGAGATGAATCTTCTCATTCATCTAAAAATGTCTGGCCAGCTGATATTTGTAGATGGTGATAAGCGAGTGGGCGGAGGTCATCCAACTGCAGACTGGATCCAAGCTTTACCTAGCTCGCATACAAGAGTTATTTTTACATTTTCTGATCAGACACACCTTTACTTTAACGATCAGCGGATTTTTGGTTGGATTCGAATGATCACAGATTCAGAGGTCAATCACCTTTTTCAAGGTTTGTCTCCAGACATCATTGACCAAATCGTAACTCCAGAGTATTTATTCGAAAAAGCTACTACTCGATCTGTTCCGATTAAGCAGTTCATTATGGACAATCAAATTATTTCTGGGGTAGGCAATATTTATGCGAACGATGCCTTAAATTTAGCGAAGATTTCACCACTTCAAAAAACAAAGACGGTGAGCTTGCTCAAAATGAAAACACTCTACCAGGCTATGATGACGGTCATTGATCTGGGGATCAAGCTCGGAGGAGCGACTTCTGATGAGAAGTACGTGCATGTCAATGGTATGGGTGGAAAGTATCAGGAGAGAATGCGAGTGTACCAAAGAACAGGTCGCCCTTGTCCAAATTGTGGAGTGATGATTGTTAAAACAAAAATTGGCGGCAGAGGAACTTTTTACTGCCCAAACTGTCAAGCCCTATAACTTCTGCTAAGATGAGGGATGCGTAAAAAGAAAAAACTTATTTTGCTCTTCTCCACTATCCTGATTGTGTTGACGTACATCGGGAGATTGGCCTATCAAGATGGGTATAACTTCTTTACCTCTAACCCAACAGTGTTACCTGCCAAGACTCAGGATCATGTCTCGTTAATGACTCAAGTTGAAGGTGCGAGCACGTCTGCAGAAACTCAGTTGCCGTCATATCAGATCAGCAAAGTGGTTGATGGAGACACACTCAAAGTCATCATAAATGGAAAGACCAAGACTGTTCGGGTGATCGGCATAGATACACCAGAAACAGTGGATCCAAGAAAACCGGTTCAGTGTTTTGGAGTGCAAGCGAGTAATGAAGTAAAACGACTTTTGGAGGGGCAGTTTGTTTCTTTAGAATCTGACCCATCGCAACAAGGTTCTGATAAATATGGTCGTCTGCTGAGATATATCTTTCTTGCAGACGGTACGGATTTGGGTGAAAAATTGATTCTTGAAGGATTTGCCTATGAGTACACATACCGAGTTCCCTACCTATACCAGTCCAAATACAAGGCAGCGCAAAAAGCGGCGATGGACCAGAAAAAGGGGCTGTGGGCAGATGATGCTTGCGCTCCACCATCTCCTCCGGTAGCTTTCTGAACGAGTTTTCGTCCAAGTGATTTACACATTATAATTCAATCCAGGCTCAAGGTGATTTGACAGGTGCGAATGATGGAACAACTCAAGCTGTAGAAAATTTCTTCAGTACGTGATGAAAATGTAACCGATCGTTTTTAAAGTTACCCTTTACTACGTTATAATCTAGATATGACTCAACCACTTTGGGATTGGAAAGCACAGTTTAATCACGAACCCGCTGATCAGGTTTTTGACTGCATGCTCGCTGAATTCTTACTTTCACAAGGAAAAAGTGTTGTAACTTTGGATGAAGCGTTGCTGAAATATAAAGTAGAAAATATTGATCAATTAGCCATAAAACAACTCGCAGCATTTAAGAAAATACCCAGCCTACATGCGTATTTTACTACAATTGAAATGCAGATGATTCCAGTTTTATGGAGTATGGAGAACGCCGGGATCTTTCTACACGTTGATGGTTTGAAAAAAGTTGGTTCTGAAATTGATCGAGCAGTGACAGAGCTTAATCAGTCGATGAAGCGAGAAGTAGGCGTTGACATTAATTTAAACTCATCTGTTCAAATTGGCAACTTTCTGGCTGAAAAATTGATGGTACCACTGAAGAAAACCAAAACTGGTCGTTTTGCTACAAATGAAACAGAAATTTCTCAGTATGCGCAGACATTCCCCTTCATTCAGTCGCTATTGCAGTACCGAGAGTTGGCCAAGTTGCGATCCACATATACCGATACTCTGATTGCTGCAGCAGATCCAGCGGGTAGAATTCATACTACATATAGCCAAACAATTGCACACACTGGACGACTCTCGTCCAACAATCCAAATCTACAAAATATTCCTGGCTCCTCTGAATTTGGTCAAAAAATTAAATCTTGTTTTGCTGCTGGAGAAGGGAATGTGTTGATTTCGTTTGACTACTCACAGCAAGAGCTGAGGATTTTAGCACATGTCAGTCATGAGAAGTCACTGATTGAGGCATTTCAGAGCCAGCAAGATATTCATACCACGACAGCGGCGCTCATTTTTCATGTAGAGTATGACGCTGTGTCGCCTGCACAGAGAAAAATTGCCAAAACAATTAACTTTGGCGTAATTTACGGGATGAGCAGTTTCGGGATGAGCGCTCAACTCCATATTTCGGTTGAGGAAGCGCAAACATTTATCAATGCCTTCTATAAAACCTATCCAAATATTCACAGTTACTATGATGCGTATTTGAAGCAGGGTATGTTGCATGGATTTGTAGAAACCCTGCTGGGCAGGAGACGGCTTGTCTTTGGGCAAAACGGACAAAAAACGATCGACAACGCCACCAGAAGAATGCTCATCAACTACCCAATTCAAGGTTCTGCGGCAGATCTCATTAAAAAAGCGATGATTACGATCCAAAGTGAAGTTGTGGAGAAAAGTCCTGATTGCAAGTTACTGTTACAAATCCATGACGATCTGGTGTTTGAGGTAAAGTACGAGCCAACATTGATTGCTCAGTTTGTCGCACAAGTGAAAGACATTATGTGTGGAGTCTATCCACTTTCTGTGCCGATTGAAGTGGATGTGAAAATTGGAAAAGTTTGGGGTGAAATGAGGTCATTGTCCCAATTGTAGACATTTTGGCAATGGTACCCTCGTTTCAAAGTCCTATAATAGTGTTTTTTGACTCACATGATATAATAAGTACGTAATGAATGTGTCAAAATTTTGTTGATACTTAAGATAACACAGCGTTATGTGAAGTGTTACAAGGTTAAGACGCTCTTTAACAAATCCTAGTTAATCCAGACTTCTTATATCTGGCAAAGTAGATATCACTTTAGTATCTAGTTTGCCCGATATAAGGGGCGCCTTTTCTTACATTTTGGGCAGAGAAGCCCACACCTGGAGGTGAAATATGATTTCTTTTTCTTGCAGTTTTGGCCAGTGGGATCTTCCGAGTATCCCCGAAGATGCTAAAATCACCGAGTACGTAATCTCCCCTTTTGTCCCAGCTGCGAAATCGCAGTCTGTAGATTTCCCCCACGAACTCCAGGTAATAACGCTCGATACCGAGACTGGCGTATATCTTCTTATTGATACTGACAACAGGTCAATACGAATTTCAAATCCTATTGCAGGTATTGCGCCGATTACCTCCTGCACGGTGGTAATCACTCAGCCTTTTAGAAAAGGGATGCCGTTTCTTCACATGTCTCCATTCAAACTCTTAAAGTTTGAACTGGCTGCAGAGGTCTTTAAATCTACCGGCCTCCGCATCACCACTGCATGGGACATGAAGGTTGTCAATCACCTGTTCCATCCTGAATCAACGCCAATTTTCAGGTACATTGACGTTGAAGAAAGGTTTTGCATCACGGAAATGATAGTGGAAGGTCAGGTTTTTACCTCGCTGTTCGTGCTGAAATCGGCTTATCCGGGGCTGGAATTCTAGGATCATTGTTTCATCCGCATGAGTGTTGACTCCTTCAGGAGTCAACACTGTCAAGTAATTGACAACCATGCGGATTTTTTGTGTCAAAGTTGAGTGTAAAGTAAGAAGCAGAGTGTTTGGCTAATAGTGGTTTAAGAGCTTCGGCGCTTAGTCGTTTCTATCAATTGCCATTTCCGCTTTTTTGACTACCTAGCAATCCATTCCTCAATTAAACCCCTGACCAAAAATGATCAGTCGTGATTGAACCCCACTCAGTAACTGTGCAAATTTTGAACTAACGTTGATTTATTCGCTTCATTACTCTCATCCAAAGCAACTCAAACAGGCACTGATTTTATAACAACGAATATGCTTAATTGCAGAAATGAGGGATTGAAAATCTAGAGTCTAAGTAGATTAGCTGGTAACGAATTATTTCTTGTCATGGTGCATTCTATCAAGATAGAGACCAAGTCCGCATGCTATGAGGATTACACCACCGATTCCCAAAAGCAGGGCTGAATTCGACCCAGTTTCTGGCAACTTATCTGGTAGTTGGGGTTGTGCTGAAGGTTTAAGCTTAGCTTGGGGTTTTGTTTTGGTTTGCGCCAGGATAGTACTGGAGTGACTAGCAACGGATGAATTCACTCCGGTGGTTTTTGGGGTCTGTGGCGGAGTGACTGTCTGCGGTTGAGCTGCTTCGTCCCTTGGCGCAGAGTTCTTGTCTCCTTGTAAAGAGCGATCAAGAATATCAAGATTTTCTCCACCAATATTTGGGTTTTGAATGGGTGGATCAGTTTTTGCCGGAATTGGGTTTTCTGTCTTTGTAAAAATGAGTGTTTGATTTTGTGAAGTTTTGGCTATATCTGTCCCACTCGAATTTTGAATCACTCGAGTTAGTACATCGTCAAAACTGACGTTCAGTTCGCCGCTGGCGGGAACGGTAAAAGTAATGGTGCCTAACGCTTGATCTCCACTCAAAGAAATGGGAAGCGAGGGATTACTTGTCAAGAAACCCACGGTCAAGTGCTTACCACCTATTGCAGCACTGATATTGGTGCCCGCAGCCTGCATGCCAGTGATCGTTGTTTGCGAAAACTGGACATCACTGGGAACTGCAGCTGAAAAATTAAGATCTAGCACAACTTGAAGCCCATTTAATGCCGACTGATCCAAATTTTGAGCCTTCAAATGTAGGGTGGCCGTCGTATTGGGAACAAGTGGAGCGTCTGAACTGACCGTGATGCTAACAGTTTGTTCATTAAATGATGCCTGCTGTCGATTATCTTGCGATTGAGTTGAAAGGATTACTCCAGCTACTACTCCCGCTGAAATCAGGAGAAAGAATCCCAAAGAAATAAATATTCGGCTAGAACTTTTAAACCTACTACTCATGATCACCATGATATCGGTACTTCTAACCCAAGACAATCCCTAGTAGGATTAAGTGAGTATATGAAAAGTACTTTTTCGATGCAGGGTGTGACAGTATTCTTGGTTCTATTCTGTCTATGGATTCTGGCGAGCATTCATCCAACGAATTCAATCAGCGCTGCTGATTACTTTGTTGCACCTGCCGGACTTTCTTCTGCCGATGGAACACAAGAACGCCCATGGGACTTGACGACTGCTTTTGATAAGACGCAGGTGATTAAACCAGGAGACGTAGTCTGGTTACGTGGTGGCACGTATGGAACTGGTGGTGCTACTCTCTATTTAACTAAATTAGTCGGAACCAAAAAACAGCCAATTATCATTCGCAACTACCCTGGAGAGAGAGCTATTATAAATGGCGGAATTTCCGCCAATGGCCCATCTGCATATAACTGGTTCTGGGGATTTGAAATAACAAATACTTCACAAGAGAGGCGGGTTAAACCTAGTGATCGTCCGACGGGTTTAAATTTAGTTGGAGGCAATGGCCATAGCGTCATTAACTTAATTGTGCACAATGCCGGTCACCCTGGGATTGGGTTCTGGTCACCAGTAGCAGACGATCCTCAGTTATACGGCAACATTTTGTGGGGAAATGGTATTTACGATATTTTTACTTCTCCCGGAACACTTGCTGCTCCCTGGACCAGAGGCAGTCCTTTTTATATGCAAAATAAAGAGGGATCGAAATATATTGAAGAAAACATTACATTTAGAAACTTCACAACAGGAATGAAAGCCTACACTCAAGGTGGTTTTGTGGACGGATTTCGTTTTATCGGTAACATTGCATTTGATGCTCCAGATTGGAACTTCCTAAATGATGGTGGAGCTAAATCCCCACAACGTAGATTGCTGCTGAGGGAAAATTATTTATATCGACCACCAGCTGATATCAAAGCCAGTATGCGAGTTGGATACAACGACGACCAAGGCGACGCAGTGATTGAAAACAACTACATTGTGAACGGTACAAGTGCTGACGGTGCTTTGTTTGTCAGAAAGTATAAAGAAGGCGTGGTTGTAAAAAATAATACTCTGGTGAGTAACAGCATCTTGGCACAGTTTCGAGCCCCTTTTCCCGATAAACCGATATGGGATAATAACACCTACTTTTCAGCTAATCCCAAATTTAAATTGAATGATACGACTTTGTCTGCAACAGAATGGCAGGCACTTGGATATGATCAAAACAGTCAAATCAATACTCAACTACCTATCGAAAATAAAATTTTTGTCAGACCGAATAAGTATCAAGCAGGTCGAGGACATATTGTGGTATACAATTGGGAAAAAAAGAGTGAGCAGCAAATTGATGTTTCGACTGTATTAAAAACAGGTGATGTCTACGAGCTTCGCGACGCACAAAATTATTTCAAAGTTTTAACTACTGGAACGTATAATGGCTCGAGTATTTCTGTACCACTCAACTTGACTGAGGTTGCACCATTTATTGGTTCAGTCACACATATCGAAAATCAGCATAGTCCAACAGATTTTAATGCGTTTGTGATTTCAGTAGCTAGTCGAGAGCTTGAAGACTTAAGTGGTACATTTACTTTTTCTGATCCTCGTAGGAAATCTGTGCCAGCACCAACGGTAGAGCCGACACCGACACCGTCACCGTCACCAACTCCAGTGCCAGATGCAAGTTGCAGGTATGACATAAACATTGATGCCTTTGTAGATATTTTAGATTACAACATTTTGGTTAATAATTTTGACAAGTCAACAGTAGAAGCAAGTGATCCTCGCGCAGATATCAATGAAGATGGTATGGTCAATACTTTAGATTATCAAAAATTACTCGAGAAATTTTTGCAAACGTGTGAATAAATAGACTTTGATCTCAATACACGTTACTGAGCAAGAACTTCTCTCATACAACTGTTCCATAAATTAAAATCACTAGATTTTTTTAATTGGTCAGCTATAATTTTTTGTATGAATGACTCACCATACGAATTAAGTAGGACGCCTAACCCAGCGGAAATAGAAACAGTAAAAAATTTTACCCCACCAGATGGAACAGTCTTTGAGTATTCTCAAATGGTGGGATCGGGATTACGGTGAATAGCAGAGTAGTTGCGATGGATTTTATTTCAATTACAAATATTGAAATGGAGCAACTTGCAGACAATATATTCGGCATGCCGATAACAGAGCTAAAGAATGTATTTAGTCTATCAAATGAATATCAAATATGGGAGAAGTTTAAAAAAAACTAATCGGAATCCACTTTGGTTTTACAGCACGCACGGATGGAGAAGTAAGAAAAGTGGTTCCAGGCTTACTTGAGGCCATGAAGTGACCAGGTATCAAAATTGCAGTTATTGGTATTGGATTGTCGGAGTTGCCGGTAACATTGGCTGGAGTTGACTCGCAGGTTACCGTAATTGATATTATTAATTACGAAAGAATCAAGGAAGCTTTAAAAGCTCTCGACCCACATTTGAAAGCAAAAAAAATCGAATCTCGATTCACTCATCTACAGCAAAATGCCGAACAGATTCTGGATCATCCAAATATATCAACTGTTCAATATCTTTTTGGTATAAATAAATTGCATGATGCCCTAAAAGGCTCATTTGATGTCGTTATTAATGTTTTGGACCGATATCTAGTCCGGATAAGTTACCAGAAATGCTCTCACTACTTAAATCAGAGGGTGAGCTCTGGTCAGATTGGGAAGCAGATGTTATCCAAAGGTCCCTAATAAACGAGGCGGTACACAGTACTTTGGTAGAAACTGTTAAGACTGCAGAAGTTACTTCTCTCCAAGAGAATGGCATATTTAAAGGTTCAAAAACTACCTTAAAATAGACTTCTTACCGCCTAGTCAGGGAGGTTGTTCTCAATTTATTCAAACCTTATCCTGCACCAAAAAAATTGTTATTTTCTACCTGACGAGTGAGCTGTAATCGAAGTGGCTTGGCATTTGCTGCTGACTTCACCATGTATAGATTACCAGCTGCTGTCTCAGTAAACACATAGTTTGTGCTTGCAACTTGGAGCGCGTAGCTACCCTCTTTAACATAGAAGTCAAAGTATCCAGCGGCATTGGTCTTGCTGACAGCCACCGATAGTCCATCCTCTTGATTGAGTAGCACGGTTGCGTTTGCAATTGGTGAGAGTGTGCCTTTATCTGTTACTCGGCCAGATAGAGAAGGTTTTTTTAGTTGTCGTAATACTTGTCGAGCTAAAAGAACTGCATAAATGGCAGCAATCACGATGTTGAACGCAGACGGAGACAGTACCGCTGCTATAAATGACAGCACAGAGAGTGGGTAAATCGTCCACCTCAACGTGATTAAGATCCGACTGATTGCCAACATTGCCTGATGTTTAAGTAGTTTCCAACTCCGTGCGGTATTTAGTGTGTCCATTGGGATCAGGAGCGACTGTTGAGTTTTGTTTGATTTGACGGCAAGCTCTTCACCTTTATAGAAATCCATTGCCTGCAAATGAGTAGGTCTACGAAGCGTCGTGGGGAAAGAGTGTTCCGTTTGAGATGCTTCAAAAATGAATGTACCCTTTGGTAGGTATGGTTCCACATAGACTCCGTAAACATCCGAAACGAGTGTCATAAAGAGTGTCTTCTTGTTACCAAGTTGTTCAAAAACACTGATCAATGCGAACGGAACTGGTTTGCCAGTCTTTGTCTGATGGATAAATCCTTTTCTTTTCTTGTAGGGCAAGATGCCAGCCGTGCGTAACAAATCAACCAAAGTTGCGAGGTTTAAGGCTGCGAGTGAGGATTGCGCGACTATTGTCCATAATAGTAGTCCTGTGAGAGTCGCTTGCGAGGCAATTAAGAAACCTAGTGCGATGCTGGGTACTTTTTGCGCAATTTGAACGATTCCTGCAACGAGTCCAGTTGAAGACGGAAAGATCTCTTGCAGTGTTCTTGCAGCTTGCTGAACTGACAGTGGAGCTTCTATCACGGTAATCGTAACTCTTTCTTGATAAATCTGGTCTCCCTTGTATGCGGTGATTGTAATGGTGGTATTTTGCGCAGGATAAAAGTCAAAGCTACCCAAAGTTGAAACATCCTTACCAAGGTAATCAATTGAGACTCGGTCAACGCCTACTGCTTCCCAACTCACAGTTACTTTTTGACCTTTTATCACGGTTTCATCTCCGCTTACTTTTAAAATAGCGGGGTCATTTTTGACTTGGCCTACTTCGACTTTTGGATTTGCGGACGTGCTTGTTAAGCTGGTAGTCAGAGATGCGCTCGTAGTTGCAGTACTAGCAACTTCAATAGATCCACTCACGACGATTGTCAACGTATTTGTGACTTCTCCATGATCTCCAGTGCCACGTAAACTATATGTTGTCGTTTGTGTAGGAGAAACTTGAAAGGTACCAGAAGTACTTGTAAATGGAACTGCGCCAGGATTTAAGGTGAACGCTTTTAAGTTTTGACTAGTCCAGTGAATGCTGGTTTTCTCCCCTGCCTTGATTGTGTAGTTGTCAGCACCAAAGCTCAGTTGCGGAGATATTAAGGTAGGAGTATTGGTTGCTGTTATTACTGCGGAGTCAACTGAGTACGCTCCCTCAATCGCTCTGATCTTAAATGTACCAGTTTTGTTGATCTGCAGGCCACTGATCGTGACTGTGCCGTTGACAATGGCTGCGCTGCTTTGATTTAAGCCAGATGTTACTGAATTGGTGACAGAATCAATCAATTGTAGAGTGGCTGTACCACTATGACTTGACACTTTAAATCCAATCGAATCTACAGCTTCAACAGTCGAGGAAAAACTTGTGTTTGTTTGCACAGTAGAAATACTGTTTGCCACGCTTAAACCAATCACTGTATCTTGCTGACTTCCACTCACATAGCCACCGTAGTCTAGTTGATACGAGTCAAGGACTGGTGTGCTACCAGAAACTTCATCCATGGTTATTTTAAATTTAATTCGGTAGTCATCTTGTTGGAGTTGTTTGAGTTCATTCAGCGTCACTTCATTCCAAGTCGTCCCATTATTTGTTGAAACAAAGTAATGAATTCCATCCACTTCGCTGGCCATAGCTTGAGGCGTAATAGCATGAAGCAAGTCACCTATGACAGATTGACCGGCATCATGCTCTGTACGATATGCAATAGGAGTAGATGTGTTTGCAGCTGCAGTAAAGTTATCCACTACGAGTCTTTGCGGGGGTTTGGTTGGGAGTCCAATGGCCTGCCCGCTATCTGCCCAACCTCGCTGGAGATCAAGCTTATAGAAACCTTGTTTTGTGTTGACTGAGTAAATCGTGTTGTAGTCAGTGACGAGAATGTTGGCTGCCCCAGGTCGTATTCCGCCATTTGCTGGCAGCGAAATGTAAGTATCATCGTTTAGATTGGTATAGGTGTTATTAAAATTGAGATAGATTGGGTCAGCATCCTCTGAAGACAAAAACAACTGATCGCCGACTCCGTTCTCACCCGCGATGTACTGAACGCCAAAGAAACTTCTGTACGAGGTTTGGATCGGTTGATTTAATTGAGTAACTGTGTCGTCACTAGAGTCAAAAGGTGTGCCTCCGTCAGCTGAAACGACAAAGATTTTACCATTGGAGTTATTGGCAGTAGCAAAGATAAATCGGCCAGCAGGGTCCAATGTCATGGCGTCAAAAATCTCTAAATAGTCACTATTTGCGTACAGAGTCGAAATGTCATCGCTGAAGTCGGCTGGGGTATTTTGGTCATTAATTTTATAAAAACCTGAGTTGAACGCGGCAACATAGAGGGCGTTGGTATTTGGATCTAAAAGAGAGTTTCCTAGATCAACGTAGTTGAGTTCTGAAAGTGGTAGTCTGGTGAGGACATCATCACTTACATTGGAGAAGGTCCCATTTAAATCAAGATATGCTAATTTGGACGTGGGACCAACAGTGTCTACATTTAAGTACAGCCCCATCCTGCCACGGGAAAAATCGAGTGAAAAGTTGGTAGCTCCAAGATAATTAGGTGAACTAAATGCGACCCCATCTGTCAGATTTACAGCTATCAAATCATAGCTACTACTGAATATCAGATACTTTTTTCCTTGGTAAACGCCAAGCCTGAAATCATTCACATTAGTTGTCAGATTATTGATGCCATATAGTGTTGCATAATCAAGCCAAGTGCTGGTTTGTGTGGCGATATTAAAGCTGTATATTTTCCTTCCAATCTGGTACCACAGCAAGTTATTGTCTTGAGGATCTTGCCTGACCACCATCTTTCCATAACAGGTGTCATACCTGCCGCAATTACCAGTTGTATTTAGTGAAGTCCTCGTCAAAGTAATGTCTTCTTTCAAGCGAAGCTTGCCGTTACCCCAAACTGTATTTGATGAGTTGGGAATATCTTGATTAGTTTGTGAGTCGAAGCTTTCAGTGAAGGTGTAGACACCAGCCTGAGTTTCGGTTTGGGCGATCACCTCGAAAGTATCGCTGGTAGTACTGACTTGACCCGAATCGTCACTACAACGAATAGTGACGGTATGGCTGCCTACATTTAAAGTTGCTAACTCAACACTGAAATTTTCTTGATAGCTATCACTGTAGACACCACTATCTGCTAAGACCACATTTGAGTAACTCCCAGCATCTACCTTGTACTCCAACAGGGAGATGTATGAGTCTGTATCAAGTTGATTATTGTCAACACAGGAACCTGTGATCGCTGGTGTGACATCAGTCGTAGGGTCTGGGGTAATCTGATCAAGGTTGATAACAGGTGCAGTGTCGTCATGAACGTCTGAGGTGAGCGGATCTTCGTCAAAGCTGATGTTCCCTGCTGCGTCAAAAACATGTAAGCGAGGGAAGACTCTGCCGTCTATGTTACCGTTGGCACTCAGATTTATGGTAAAAGTAAAGCTTTCACTGGTTTCATCAAAGGTGCCATCAACTGGAAAAATATTATTGCTCCCTATGTCATTTAATCCTCCTTTGAGATAACCGTAGCTCGCATGATAAAAGGCATATCCAGCTTCTGCGATGCTTCGGTTGTCGGTACAAGTGATATTGGTATACGTAAAAAGAGGACTAAAGTGAGGTGTGGGAAGATTGGACCAACCATCGGTGCAGACTGGAGAAGAGGCGTCGATATCTATTGAAAAGCTCTGTCTTGTTTCATTGCCTAGTGAGTCTATGGCGACAAACTCAATGGTGTGGGTGCCTTCAGTGACGCCGCCCAAATTTCCGTTCGCGATGATCTGTTGAGAAAATGACTCGGTCAGCGCATCAGGGTCTCCCGTTGTCAAATTGATAATATCTGCACGGCTGCCGTCGAGCCACCACTCTGCAGTAGTAATGTTCGATTGAGCGTCCGTGATTGTACCGATAAAGGTAAATTCCTTACCAACTAAGCCAGTGTGAGACTGCGTGAAGTTAAAAACTGGCCCTGTCAAATCTGCTGCATCAAGTGTGCCAAGGTTAAGTTTAGCTGTCGCTAGATTACTCGAGAATGAGTAGGTATAAACAAATGTTTTACCTGCCGCTCCAGCCAGTGTGCCCGAGTTCCTTCCCATTTCAAATGGATCAAATGGCAGAACTTCCTGATTGGTGGTATTGATTGAAGTTACTGAGACCGAGTCGGATCCAGCATCGTACAGAAGGTTCTCGATAGCGTAGCTTGTAGTATTATTGGTACTTGTAGGCGGGTCAACACCATTATCAAGGGAATAAAAGCCACCAACGTAGTAGATATCCTTGCCGCGAGCAATCAAGCTGCCCAATTGCGTTGCAACTGGCAACTGACCTACTAGATAGCCGGGGTCAATCAAGCTGTCAGACGCAATCCTAAAGGCGCGGATGTCATCTTCCGTATCTGTATTTCCAGAAATTCCATCATATAAATGACCGCCTACAATTACAATGTACTTCTCCCCTGCGTTCTCATAATAGATAGAAGAAGTGCTAGTGAGTGTTGGATAGTCTGTGTCGGTCCGAATCACACTGCAGTTGGTAATTGCGGCTGTGGAGGTATTAAAGTCACACCTTTGAATAGCGAAGTCATAGTTTCCCGCGTTTAAAGCCTGATAACTCACGTACAAGTAGGTGTTCGCGCCTATCGTGGTAGTTGTAAGGAAAGGCGAGTTCTCTGGTGCTGCAGCCAACACAGCACTACTGGTTGTCATGGAAGTAATGTCGCCACTCGCATTGAGAAAAAGGGTGTAGACATTACTACTCCCACCAAACACAACTTGAATACTTGACCCACTGTTTAATGCGCTGTGTGTGGCTGCTGCCTGATACGACTTCTGCGGTAATACCCAAGCTGGATCATCATCACTCGCCAATGAAAAACTCCCGGGTTCCCCTGTTGTTTCGTTAATAGTGGCATAGTAAATTTCAGTTGTATTGCTAGCAGTAGGCATGAAATAGTACAAACGATCGTTATCAGCCCCCGCAATAGGGACTGTAATGAAATCTATAGCCTTATCTCTGCCGGTGGTGCTTGGAACTGAAATTGGAGTCTGAGACCAAATGATTGGGGTGGTTGCGGCAAAAATAGGAGGTGCTCCAAAAATAGCGCCAAGAAAGCAAAGAAAGGATAGTACTGCGCGTAAGCGAAATTTCATTGGACTTCTCAAAAGCAATGTAGCTTTAGTACTCTAGTGTGAGTACTCTAGTGTGAGTACTCTAGTGTGTAGCTAGAGTACTAGTGTACAAATTAGATGCGTAGCATGCAACTAATGAATTGCTTTTTTAGTCAATCAATCTAGGTCAAATGTATTTTTAGCTAAAAGTTGATGAGTAATCGTAGCTGAAAGCTAATCTAACCTAGATTTAGCATCTGATGTATTGATGTCGCTACTTCTCTTAATTTCGTTCTTCGATAAGTCCTAACAGTTCTAGAGGATTGCTAGATGTGAGGGTAAGATCTTCAATGTGGAATTTTACTGGCTGCAATAGTCGGCAAATTGTTGCCTCACCCCAGCAAAGTAAAAATGTCTACAGATGTAAAATATACCCCCTATAGACTATTCAAATGTGATTTCAACCAATCCTTCATGAAAAGTTATTCTCAACGTGCCTAATAGAAATAAAGTACTTACCCAGTTTGCCTACTGTTCTACTTAGCTCTATGAGCTTATTAGCCAGTTCTCCGCGGCACTCATTTTGCAACTCTACTTGTTCTATTTTGTCTAGCTTATGCCTTTTATTATAAGGGATAAATAATTCAATCACTTCCTCTCCCAATGGTGGTTCATCAGCCGCTAGCGCTTCAAGATTGGTTGATGTATTGCAACACCATTCAACCACACCAATCTCTTGACTATATGACCCCAAACAATTATTTAGTACAATTACAGAAAGAAGGCTCCTAAAAGTCTCAAATGTCCGTGACTGGGATACTAGTTTTGACAGACGAGGAAAAAATTGATGTAATTATAGTGTATGAATGAAGGGAAACAAGATAATCCAGGGGCAGTATTTTTGATGCAGCGATATTCCAAACTTTCTGGTAGCCCAGAAGTCACAGAGGCGGCGAAACGTACAATGAAATTGACTCGACAAGAAGTTCCTCATGACCCAGTCGTTAAAATTCAAAACTACCTTGATAGATTAAGAAAAACTATTTATAGCCCTGAAGGAGATGTCAAAGCCGGGGTTCTTTCAAGACTTAAAAGAATACTGTTTAAAAAGTATGTCATTGAACTACCAAAACCAGAAAACCCAGAGAGTGAAGGTGAGCGGGAAAATACAAATAGCAGCAACGCATACGCACATTTGGATCATCACTGGAATAGTCAGATTAAATTTGCTCGTGATCAAGGCAGGGGCGGCGATTGGCGGGATTTAACCGAAGAAGAATTGTTAAAAATCAAAAATGGACATCTTTCTCAAGTGAAAGAGGACCAAGAAGGAAGCATTGAGGAGTGGATTGATTATCTTGTATCTGTAAAATCTTCTTACTTACCAGATTATCTTAAATACTGGGCATTTGCGGGGATGCTCCGACTAGAACGATATAAAAAGACCGAAAAAGACCCAGATGGGAATGTAGTAGAGTTAGGCAGATTTCCAGAGCGTTCGAGTGGCAAACAACGTTCAGTTAAGATGTTTCCTGAAGTAAATGAGAATGGTTTGAAGTTTATCGCCTCAGCCTATAAGGCGCAAGGAGACAACGACCCTATTTATTGGGGATATAATAACCAAGATTTTCCCAATGAGGCCAGACAATCTTTTTTAGACGCTCTTTTAAGAAAAGATTTTCGCGCAGCATATGGATGGGTACAGGAACATATCCCTCCTATTACAGACGAGGAAATGCAAATAACAGGAGGAAATAGTTGCGGCTGGGTTACTTTTTCAAAACAACAAGGTCATACGGGAAAGGATGTAGCAGATACGCTTGTGGGAAAAGGGACAGGTTGGTGTATTGCAGGATCAGAAACTGCACAAAAAAACTATTTAGATAATGACGCAGCATTACATATTTACTATACTCGTGATAAAGTTGGCAACCAAGCAAATCCTCGTGTGGTCATCGTATCTGAAGGAGATCGCGTTACGGAAGTCCGTGGCATAGAGTGGGAAGAGAATCTTGATGACTGTATAAAAACATCAGATGTCATTGGAGATAAATTAGAACAACTTCCCGGCGGACAGGCTTTTTTTGCGACAGATGCAGATACAAAACTTCTGACTGTTATTGATCGTAGAATTGGTGAGGATGAAGTATTAACTAGTGAAGAACTTAAGTTTCTCTACGCCATTGATAGACCTATCAAATATTTCGGTTACAGAGAAGATCCACGAATTAAAGAGTTACGAAACCAAAGAACTATTGCTAAAGATATTCAAACCATTTATGGGTTTGACATAATGGCTCAACCTTTAGGTAAAGAGCCACTTGATTTTATGTATGGTGTTACAAGACCAGTTCCTGAAGCATTTACCAATGAAGTTAAAAAACTGCTGCTGGCAAGAAATCCCGAGGAAGATATGCCGGTAGCCTTCGGCTGTAAGCCTTCACAAATTGCTCATTCCCCTCAAGAATTGCGATCGGATACGAGAGCCTTCGTTGGACCCCTAGTCCCTGGAATTTTTGACCGTTTGCAAGAACACAACATAGAACATATCTATACCTCTTTTCCAGAAGGGAAAATACGAATGCAAGGCATTGAGATTGGTGGAAAAATAAAAGGACAGCTCCAGCAAGAGCTTGAAGAAGCTGGCACGAAAATTACCCCTAAGGCTAAAGAAATGATAAACAGTTCTGATTTTACTACACTCCCCGTAGCTCAAGTGTTGAATACAGTAAAGCTAAAACTTAGCGATTTGGGACTTCCTGGTTATTCAGCGACTTACCAAGTAAATGATAGAGCACAAGAATTGGGAATAGATTTATGCCCTGCTGAAGTTGGTCCACGATATAGACTGCAATATACTGATCAACCAATAGGAGAATGGTTTTATGTTGGTATGAAGCAAATTACCGACTCGGATGGCGATCCTGATGTCTTCAGTATGATACGGACTGAGGGTGGTCTGTGGTTGGACGGCGATTGGGCGAGACCTGGCCGCTTGTGGCATCCTGACAGCGAGTTTGTCTTCTGTCTCCGCAAGTCTGAAACTCAAAAACCTTAGACCCTTGCTTCACTTTTAAAAAGATTTCTTAGGAGAAAGCGGTAGTGTCGCGCCTTCAAAGCGACCCCATATCAATCTCCAATGCAAATTTCCAATTTTTGGCGGAGAGGGAGGGATTCACTGGCCCATGCTCAAGAATATATTTGATATAGTTTTCGCTTGGGGCAGCACCTTGCTTCTTATCCCGATTCATTTTTGCTTCTGAACTTAGCTGCTCGTAAGATCATATCTTTAAATGGAGCTATCTGTTTAGAGGCTTTAATTAAATACTATAGCACATCTCAACGGTCTCATGCGGAATCTGCAGCTCTGGATAATCGCTTTCCATCGTTGCTAAAAAAATTGGAGCAGGTCACTCTCCTCCTAGAATACCAAATGTCTCAGGCCCCTTTCAATGGGGGTTTTTCTTGTCGTTTTGAATACCTCAAGTAATCCTGAAAAAGATGATTGTAAAATGCAAAACACGTAACTCTAGACTAGATTTACGTGTTTAATTTGTTGTTTCCTCACCTTGCATGACTTTTACCAATGATAACTCACCCATTTGTTGCAATAATCGCATCACTTTTATGGGGTTTTGCAAGGTTGTGACTGTAGAAAAGTGATCATAACGATGAGCAAGAATATAGTCTTGAATTGCCTTGGCAAACCAATATTTTTGGGAATTTGGACTTTTCATCAGCTGTGCAATAGTTTCATGGATCATTCCTTTTAACTGGAATAAAAATGGCGAAATCCGCTGCGACGAGCCATCTTTAAGAGCAACCATTTCCGCATCAGCAATAATTTTTAAGGCAGTATTAAATCTTTTATACCCCAGCCTCTCTTGAATCAGTAAAGCTGCAATTTCTTTCTCGAGCTTTTGTAGAGCTGGTGTATTCTGCTCAAGAACTTGCTCAGAAAGAATAACCCTCTGCGAGTTGCTTCTTTCAGTCAAGTAGACTGAATAGCCTTGTATCATTTTTTGAAGCTGCGTGGTGTCTTCTTGATCTAATTCTTGTTTCTCATATTGCGTGCGCCTTTCGGGTTCGTATATCAAATGATTCATCAATCGATCAGATTTTAATAGATAAAGCTCAAAAAAGGCTGATGTAAGAAGGGCCACTCCAATTACCGATGGTAAGCAGCCATCTGCTTGAGGTGCTTCTGAGTTATTTCTCATAATACATCAGATTATACCATCGGTTCTACGATCTGGTTGGAAAAACAAGGATGTTGTAGGTCTTGGGTGGGCATTGGATGGTACATCGTACTGTCCTTTGGAACTATGCCTCCTGCTGGTCCAATCAGTCTCGAAGTCAATGTGATCATCGATCAGTGGAATCCAAACCAAATTATCTCGGGTCAAGTATGTCTGATTAATACTTTCTCGTCAGGCATTATGCAACGTCGAGAGTCACTGCTCGGTTTGGAGAAATTGAATGACTAAAGTATAATTATCACCTCAACTCATTATTTAATCGGACTAATGTTTCAATATGAATGAGAAATCCCCAAAAAAAGATGTAAGAATTGAGGAAGGAAGTCTGGAACAAACAAGCGAAAGCTGGGTAAAACCAGTTGAGGGTTTAAGCACTTCTGACGAAAGAATTTTGTCATGGACAAATGACTTTACAAACCCAAATGATCACCCATTTTGGTATACATATCAAGTACATGCATTAGCGAGTCGTGTCAGCAGAAGTATTCAGCAGCATGTAATGCTAGACCTAAGAGAGGGAGCTGGTTTAGAAGCAGCGAGTTTGTCAAGTATAATTGATTTATTGGAAGATCCAACAAGAATTGCAGAAAAATCAGTGATTAGCACATCAGTAATCAATCCCGAACACTCACATTTATGGGGTGATGTTGGTTTAATTATTTCGTGTCCTCCACAAAACGTATTGGGAATATATCCAGAAGATGCTGGAACCCCTTGGTTTAAATTAGCGAAAGATGTTCGTAGAGATGGATTAAGTTGTACTGTTGATGAACTATTAGCTGCAACGACGAATACTTTTCATAACGAGGTTGTTATTGAGGGTACTACAGCGGGAAGCTCGATAGAATTAATAGGCATACTCATTGTGGTAGGAAAGGATGGGAAACCAATGGATGAGTATAGTTCGGAGATAATGGTACGTCATGCAAATAGACTAAAATTACCCATAGTTAAAGTTTTAGACCGATCCCCACGAACTGTCGACACAACTTATCGAGGTATTTTAATAGATATTAAAACGATTTTTCAAGGCGCAGACAGGGATAGGAGCAACAAAGTGTAGTACTTGTGTCCTCCAAAGTGGGCTAAGAAATAAACTTGTAGTAGCAAGGATACAACGTAAAATAAAATCGCTTTTTACCCATTAAAAAAAGTCAACTCTTACTCCTTAGGGAGTGGATTCTTTAAAACACTTTGGAGCCCCGAGAGTGTTTTGGGGTGAGTAAAGTACTTAACTCACACGCTGTAGATAGGCCTCTATAGTGCTTGCAAAATACTCCGTAGTCTATTGGCTTCCTGTTCATAGATTTGTGCGCTAGCTGCATCACCTTTTTTCTTATGAGCGTTTGCAAGTCGGTCTAAGTAGTCTGGCATTGCCTTGACAGCTACTAAAACATTGTAACTTGCGCTAACAGAAGACCCCGAAATTTTTTTCCAAAGTTCCATTTCTTCTGGGTTGGGTTCCATAGCCCAAGACAATCCCTCTTGTTGGCTTGGGTGTGCGGCAAGCATATGACCTTGACCGATACCCTTTTCCAGCTAAAGTTGCCTGATCGTTGTCATCAAGCATAATTGTCACTCGAGTCTGAATAAATTCCTTAGTTGTGAGGATTGATCTTTAGCTGGTGGGGTAGGTTGAACAATAGTCCCATCAA
>Ga0105047_10000824_pt1 | contig 54213 bp, 56 predicted proteins | sample MAT04_FD_78384 | JGI IMG/M metagenome (GOLD analysis project Ga0105047, IMG submission 78384) | Freshwater microbial communities from Lake Fryxell liftoff mats and glacier meltwater in Antarctica - MAT-04 (megahit assembly) | ecosystem: Environmental > Aquatic > Freshwater > Ice > Liftoff... | reverse complement strand
AATGAGCTTCAACTGCTTGACGATATTCTTTGCCTGCATTAACACCTTGTTGAATCATGTGCGTATTCCATTCATCACTACCCAATGAACTAAGTGTTCGTGCAATAGTATTATCTACATCAAATAAAATAAGAACTTTTTTGTCAGGTTGAATGTGCTGGCAGATAGCCGCTATATCATTGCTCTCAATAATTATTGCTAATGAATATATATTGATAAGCAATAACAAAGAAATGATTATATTTTTTATCATGTAATTATCCTAATAATTCTTGTACAAATTCTTGTGCATTAAATAGTTCAAATTGATCTAATTGTTCGCCAAAAGAAACATATGCAACGGGTATAGAAAGTGCGTGTGCAATTGAAAACACAATGCCCCCTTTGCCCGTACCGTCTAACTTAGTTAATACAATACCATCAAGCTGGGTGCTTTCATGGAATAACTTTGCTTGTTCTAATGAATTTTGCCCGAGCATGCTGTCGATGGTTATTAATGTAGTAACATGTTGATCGGGGATATGCTTTATGATTACTTTTTTAATTTTTTCAAGCTCGCTCATTAAGTTTGCTTTTGTTTGCAGTCGACCGGCAGTATCAATAATAAGTGCATTGTAGTTGCCATTTTTAAATTGTTCACAGCCTTTAAAAATAACTGCTGCAGGGTCTTGACCGGAAGTTCCCGTTGCAATATCGCAGCCAATGCGTTGTGCCCATTCTTGCAATTGTTGAGGGGCAGCAGCTCGAAATGTATCAGCAGCAATGAATAATACTTTTTTGCCTTCTTGTTTGAGCTTATAAGCTAATTTGCCGGCAAAAGTGGTTTTTCCACTTCCGTTAATACCCACCATCAGATATATATCAGATTGTTTTAACGGTTTGGTGCTTTGTAATAATGCTAGTAATTGTTCAGAGAGAGCTTGTTTAAGATCTGGACCTGTTTGTAATTTTCCTTGAGAGAATGAATTACGAAGATTATTAAGAATAAATTTGGTTGTTTGAACTCCCACATCAGAATTAATTAAAATTAATTCTAATTCTGAAAGTGTTTGAGTGTCTATTTGTTTATACCCAAACAATGAACCAAGTTTTGAGGTTACAGTTGAAAATAATGATTGGATTTTATTTTTTATGAAACTAAACATTTAATGCACTTACATACGCAAAGAGTGATTAGTAATATATTTTAATTACTATAATACTCAAATAATTAAAAAAGCATACTTAAAATGATTCTTCTTATCCGAATCCAAACCATAGTGCAGCAGCCGCTAATCCTAAACCTGATACAGAAGGAGTAGGTGTGTAAGGAGACTTTTCAATTGATTGTAAGCTCAACTCTGCCCTGCCCGGTAAAAAAATGCACACATAGGGTTGCAGCTTTGACCTCATATGAGCGCCAATAAAATCAAAAGCACATTATTTTTTTATGTATACGATTATGTGCCCCATATACTCTATGTGCCGCAATTATTGCGGCCTGAACAAAATTTGAATTATAAAATAATATTTCATCCGTTGGAGTAGTTGTTACTGAGTGTGGATTACCATGACTCTCAGACATTACTAAACTGGTAGTAGCTAATTGATCAATCGTTAATTCTACAGGTGCAACAGCGTAAAAATCCACCGCGAAATAATGGTGTTCTTGGTTTTTCAGACCAGCGAGAATGAGCTCCAGAAAAATTGTTTCTGAAACGAGTAAGTAAAAAGCAAAATAAATTGAATAATTAGGCATTATATAACTCCAATATCTTAGTTGTTGATATAGTGTAAAAACATCGTAATAATGCTATTTTTCAATTGTGAAATAAGGGAAGAATAAGCTTAAGAGCAACCCCTCTAGAGGCTAATTGTTGACTGTGCGCGCTGTAAAAAGAGCTTTAGGCGTCGGTAGTCATTGCCGGTTAGTAAGCTGAAGGAATGGGTAAAATTGGTTAATTTTTGGGCATTCAAAATCCCTAATTCAGATTGCTGTTTAATCATAGCAAGTAATAACTCATCAAGATTAAACACTGTCGCTGATAAACCAAAAAGTACATGTAAGTACGTATCTTGGTAAAAAAATTGTTTGCACAGGTCTGCAGATGCGGGAGATACGAATGCATGAATCAGTGGAGGTTCTGGCGAGAGCATATAATGAATTTTACCTTTTTCACAATAACCGAGTGGCAAACATTCAAACGTAGTTTTTAGAAATTCAAATATTTGTGGTTGCTCTTGCAACAATTCTTCATGACTTTTTTTATATGCAAATGGATATCGTGAAGGGTCCATAGATCCGGTGCTTATTTGATGTACAACAGCGATAAGTGTACGTGTGGGAGTAGTGATGCTCACTAACGAACCAAAGGCGGGTAGTGCATTCCATTCCCAACTTTGAGCAAGCCATTTTTGTAATGAGCTTTCAATAATTTCTGCAAATGCTTGCGGTGATGACATTAATTACTCGTTTGCTATATGGTAGTACTATCTGTTTAGCCTAATGTTAATTACAAATGATTTCAAATTAAGGTTTTGGTATATTCCCGTTGTTAGCTAGGTTTTATAAAATTGAAATCGCTCAATACTCTAAAAGAAGTTGCACCATTCACAGGGCAATTACTATTCATTGAAAGTAGTATGCTTAGTAATGCTAAGAGTAAATATCTTAATTTATAGATAATTAGTGTCGATCAAAGATTCAATGGCTGGCTAAATCAAATCGAGTTTTAAATAGATGAGTGCAGTCATGTATATCGTAAAATGTAAAAGCTAGAAGCGGTTTCATTTGCAACAGGCACATTGATAACAGGATTAGTGTAGTATGGACAGAGGGCGTGGGTTATGAGTGTTTGATCTAATAAAAGTCTCAAATTGGGTATATGATTTATCATGAACGTTCTATTTGTTACTGCCGACCTTTTATCAAATAAAGCAACAGATTGAGTGATATGGGGAACGAGAAAAAAAGTGAAGATTCATGAGCAGTTGATTCAGAAGTGTCCACGCAAGAATTGCCTAATTCTTGTGATGGAGAAATGGGTATAAGTCGTGTTTCAAAAAAATGTTGGCTTTCGCCGTAATTAAAAGCAAAAGCATAACTCTGATTACCAGCTGTAGAATGACTGTTAATTATGTAAGGAACATGAATTGTAGTGGTTGGTTAAGGTGAGGTATCAAAAGATCCAAGGGCTGGCATATCCTCTGGAGGTAAACGCAATGAACCATCTTTATTTGAAGAATCGTGAACTAAATGCGCTAATTCACCACCACAAAATAAAAAGCCTCAAGAGCCTGATCGTCCATCACGTTTTTTCAGAACAATATAATGTATCAGCGCATAAATATGTTAACGCGATAACGCACTTGAAAAAAAAAGCATCTATGTGCGATAAACAATCCACGTAAAAAATTACGGGTGTTTCCTTATCCTTACCTCGAATATAGAACATTTCCTAGAGCTATTTCTACAATTGGGTCTGATCGGCAGCAGAGTTGTGCTGCATGTTTGAAAAGATATTATTTTGCAAATGCTTTTCAGTGGCTTTATGCGTAATCAGATTTTTTAAAAAGCTTTGACGGTGAATAATAAGAGTAGGCTTTTCGTGCAATAGAGTTCTGTGTTGCGTGGTTGCATACCCTTTATGCTGAGCTAATTCAAACCCGGGAAACAGTTTATTCATTTGGTTCATTATTTCATCACGGGTAACTTTGGCAACTATAGATGCTGCAGCAATTGAGCTGGATTTGCGTTCACCAAACGGAAAATAATGGACAGGAATATGACTATAGGGAGTGTCGCTCAAGTTAAGGGGCATGGCATCTATAAGAAATGCATTAGGGTGGGGTGCCTGGGCCAAAAGCCCAACCAAGGCCTTTTTCATGGCAATGAGGGTGGCTTGGTAGATATTATGTGTGTCTATTAGTCTATTATGGACAATTCCATATGAAAACCAGCAGTGCTTTAATATCCAGGAATAGGCCCTAAGCCGTTCTTCGGGGGTCATCAGTTTTGAGTCTTTTAAAAAAGGGTGGGTTTTATAAGGGGGTAAAATGACTGCGGCAGCCACTAAAGGCCCTGCTAGACAGCCTCTTCCTACTTCGTCGATCCCGCAAACCAGGCCATTTTTGGCCCATTCTCGGGTCTCAAAATAATTCTTCCTGGCACTTTCAGAGAGGTTTGACTGGGGTAACATTTTACTCATAGTGTATGAAACGGGTTGACATATTGTAATTTTTGCGTACTATTAGAATTAAGCAGTTTTAAAAAACCTTATGATCTTATAATAACAGAAGGAGTCCAAAATGTCATCACGCTCAACTGAACTGAGAGTCAAAGAGCTTCTCAGGGAAAAAGGCTGGACTACCAAAATTCTAGCTGAAAAAACCGGTATGTCAGAAAGTTATCTGACTCATATCAAAAACGGCACCCGCCGTTGGAATGAAGATTCCTTACGCAAATTAGCTAACGCATTTGAAATTAGCCCTATCGATTTGTTTGCAGAACGTCGTAAACGTACTGACAATATTGATAGTAATGTAAGTATGCCTGAGAAATCAGACGTTGAATTAAAAGTTCAAATCGTCCCGGTTGTAGGCGAAATTCCTTCAAACCCGTCACCTTATAATAACCAATTAATGCAAATTACTACCGGTTATAAAGACGTGTTTTTACCTATCTTAAATTCATCAGACAATTCAATGTTTGCATTATGTGTTGAAAACAACCAAATGGCACCATTATTTATTAAAGGTGACTACTTGATCGTTTCTCCAGAAGTGTGGACTCGTTCAGGTGATATCGCTGCAGTTGAATACGGCAACGACACCCAAGTGAAAGCAGTAATGCAAGTAACGTATACTGATGACTTTATTGTATTAGAAGCAGTAAATCACAAAGCACCACCAATCGCATTGGTGCGTGGCAAAGACCATTTCAGAATTATTGGTCGTGTGATCCAACGCCATCAAAAGTTTGCTTAATTAGTTAAGCAACATATAAAGAAAATTAAAGCTCGATGTGTAATGCATCGAGCTTTTTTTATGTTAATTAGATCTATTGTATTGAATTACCATGACAGTGACATTTTCCTCTGAATTACCTTTATTGCGTAGAGCGCGAGCAATACCAACAATGTTAGAATTTCCTTGTTCCATTCTTTGACCATACATTCGGCCAAATTCTGTGATGCGAGATTCATTTTGTAATTTTAAATCAAAATAGAGGTCAGGATTTTTAGTAATGCCTGCAAGCTCGCTCATTACTATATTGCTCACTTGGCTATTGGTATTTTGATCCCACAAATCATCGCACGCAAGTATTATCATATCGCCATTTTCTAATGGCCACTCTGCAACTTCCGGTTCAGATGAAATCCAATTGCTTGGGCCTGAAGCAGGCGATTTAAATTGAAAGTCGCCTAAGGCGCGTGAAACACCCATCTCTAAAGATGGATCTTCATTTAAAGCAATTAATCGATTACCAATAACTGTTCCACCGGCAGCTTCAATACGTTGTTTTTCTTCAAGATAATTAGGCTTAAAATCGGTAGTATATGCTAATACATTACCATCACGAATAAGTATCGCTCGAGAGTCTCCAACATTAGCAATGGTTGCAATACCGTCTTTTATAATCGCTGCAATTACAGTAGTTCCACCGGTGGTAGGTTTTTTATGAAACATTTTTCCAACTTTCGTTCTGAGCAATATATTATCAAGATCGCTCATTACAGTTGGCCATACTAAAGAGGGTTTAGTTTTAAAATATTTCTTAACAACCTCAGGAAGTTTTTCTGCAGCAAGAGTTACAGCATTTTCACCGCCATGTCCATCTAATAGAGCATATAATCCTAATTTCTCATCGACTACAAAACGGTCTTCTTGTGTAGGCCGTGTACCTTGCATTTGACTAATACCCCATTCTATAGGTTTAATTGTTTGAGTTGTTCTGGGTGAGTTATCTGGGCTCGTAGATGAGGTGCTCGCGATTGAATAGGGTGCTATTGATCCGATTGCTATTATCAATGTAATCTGTTTAATAAATAGTTTCATACTATTCTCCATTTTTAGATTGTTTGTAATTATTAATTAACCGTGCAAGTTTTGGCAAATAAGCTTTTTGAGCTTGTTGTTCAAGATTTTCTTTTTCTGAATCTGTTAATCTATCAAGAGCGCCTTTGCTAATAAGAAGCTGTGCTATTTGTAATGTTTTTTTCTTGAGCAATTGAATAAGGGTTGCTAATTGTTCCGGGCGAGAAACTGAATAACTTTGTTCATTTATTTCAACTAACGTTTCATATGCAGTAAGTAATATTGATAGAATCTGTTTGTCAGTAGAGTTAATATTGTTTTGCAATAACAAAATTACATTTTGTAATTTGCCTTTTTTAATAGCCAGCTCGATAAGTTGGTTTTTAAAATCTTGGTCTAATTGATATAAAATAGGTGCTATTTTTTTAAATAAAGATCTTAGCCTTTGAGTATGGTCTAATTTGGTTAATGTAGATCGTTCGTTGCTAATAGTATTAGTAAAGTAATAGGGAAGAAGAGTAATAATTAATTCTGTGTTTTTTTTGCTGATTACACTATCCAATGCACTACGATTAAATGCCAAAAGGGGGTCAGCGCCAAAGGCGATTAATTTTTGTACTAATGCATTGTGGTCGTTCAATGCGGCCCTCCCAACAAGGGGAGAACAGTATTGATCGTGAGTATTAAAATCTATTCCAAGATCAATGAGAAACTGCATAAGTTGATTGCTCGGGTTATCAAAGCTACGAACCGGATGCATTAGTTGGTAATTTTTTGATGACAATGTATTAATCGTCCGGTTATTACATTTTGTTTGTAAGCATTTTAATAATCGGCGAGCAATCAGTGGGTGACGAGCTTTTAAAAAATTGGCTGATGGCCAAAAAAACAGCTCAACGTAGAAAATATTTTGGCATAATTGAGCAGGGTTATTTATTAAAAATTGTACTGAGCTTAATGAATCAGGTTTATATTGTTTAATTTCATCAACTGTTATTAACCCGGCGAGAACTGCCATAGCTAAACTATATGTTATTGGTTCAGGGGTCAGTGGAGATAAATTCAGAAATTTATTTTGTAGTTCTGCGGAGAATTTTTTTATTTCGGTAGCTGGTATTTTACCTAATAAAATATTAGCAATAATTTTTTGAGTTGCTAATTCTAATAATCTAGGTACGCGTTTAGCATGCGATGATCGCTCAATTGTATGACCATCAAAAATTGATGTGGTAATTGTTGTGCTGCCTTGTGCGCAATTCGTATATTGTGAAGGAACTAATGTAAATAATAAAAAAAATATAGCATGCAATTTTATATTTTTCATTACTCACCCCTTCTCAGCCGCTTACTTAATTCATCTTTCAATGTGCCACGAGCTTCTATGTGATTATTTACTAGAGCTGCGCCACGCAACCTATTTGCAAATTCTGTAAACTGAAATTCATCGGCTAATTGCGCCGCTATTTTTCCATTATTATCTATAATTCGAGGATCAACGCCCTTATTCAATAATTTTTCAGCCAAATCTAGAGTTTCTGCTTTTAGATTAGCAAGAAGTTGCTCCAGAGTTTCGTTTTGAAAATGAAAAGCCATAACTATAGCGCTGTGGTGAAATGTTAAAATGAGTACATGCAATAACGTTGAATATGAATCACTTGAGCTTTTTGAGCCGGGAACGGGGTTAGCACCATTATCTAAAAGCAGTTTAGCAATATGATTTTTTGCTAAAACGGCGAGATTTAATGATTCAAAATTTGGAGTAGCACCCTTAGCTAATAATAATCTAATAATTTCTGCATCAAGAGCGTCATCATCCCTATGGGTAATAGGGTTTATTATAACCGCCCCAATAAGGTTATTAGAATGGGTAGGTATATCATAAGGCCACTGTGCATTGACGTAAGCACCCTTATCTAATAGAGCTTTGATAATTGGGATATTTCTTGATCTAACTGCATATGCTAATATAGGTGTGCTTTTATATGTGATATCTACATCAGCTCCAAATTCAATTAGCTGTAGCGCAAATGCGGTGTATTTATAAATAATAGCAAATAATAAAGGTGGTATATTATCACCATTTAAATTAATACCTATGTTCTTAATAAATTTCATGAATGTATCTGAAGGATTGGTACTTAACTTACTTGGCTGGAATATAATTTGCCCATTAACATATCTAGCAAGCTCTTGAAATAAATTATTAAAAGTTTTTTGTAAATACATTTTTACCTGTCTAAATAAATCGGGATATGTATTTCTTAAGAATGAAATAGAAGGGAATAATGGGACATTGGAATACAATATGAAATCCTTTATAGCATTAGCGTCTGTCTGATACCATTTTACATAGGGATAGAGATCGGGTCTAAGGGCTTGAATTTCTTGCAATGTAGTTTGTTGGGAAAACATACCGAATGTTAAACGAATTGCTTCAATATTTGGTTTGCTAAGATCTACGGGCTGAGTTGTTTTAGGGATTGTAATACGTGGAAGTAGGTTTAACAATTCATTGGGTAAAGCATAATCAGCGGCTAACTGGTTAAGATTTTTTTTGCCCAGAATTAATTCAACGATTATTCGTTGAATTGATAACTGCAATAATGAAGGAGCTGGAAAGTCTACTTCTACCATTTCAGGTGCTTCTGAAGTTCTAGTTGTGGTAGTGTTTGAACTATTTGTTTGTAATTGTCCATGTAAAAATATTAGTGCGGTAAATAAATATACTAATTTGATAAATGGCTTCATTGTACAGCCTTTGATTTTTTTGTATCAAATTCTAAGAAGTTGATAATTTTTACCTGGGCTTTTAATACGTTTTGCAGTTCAGTAAAGTTTGTTTCTAGTGGAAGAATAGCAGCAGATTTACCGTCAGCATTAACAATGAGTTGATCGGCGTCTTTAGCAAGAAGTAATTTTGTTAGAGTAATTATTTTATTTGTGGTTTGACGAAGAAGATTATTTTTGACTTCTTCGCTCATAGTTCTCACATTAATTGTCTCTTGTAATGGTGCAAATTGTTTAATAATCGTAAAAAGTAATTCAAGGCTTTTGGCTTGTGCGCCATGTACTAGCAATAAAGTAGTAGTAGCGAATTTACCATTATTAATTGCTACTAATACAGAAAGTCGGGTATGAACAAATTCTCTATTAGGATCTTGATTGTGTTGTAATAATAAAGAAATAAATCGACTGTTGTTATCACTTAACAGATCAGGTTGTGCGGCATTAGTAATTGCCCAATATAATATTTTATCAGTTGGGGTAGCGCCTGCATTTAACAATATGTGGGCGGCCTGTAAATTCTTATTAAAAATTGCAGAAGATAACGCAAGGCTTGCCCGAACTTTGGGCATATTAGGATCAACACCATATTTTAATAATTGTTTGAGTAATTGGTAATATTGGTTTCTAGTTGCAAAGTAAATGGGCGATTGCATATTGTTTTGTCTATTAAAATCGATACCTAAGTGTTGTAAAAATAGCATTACATTATTTGAAGGATTTCTTAATTGCCCAAGGTCTGTATTTTCTTCTAAATTAAAATATCGTTCTAAGCTATCAAACTTAGTTTGGATACATATTCTTAGCTGTTCAAGTAAGTCAGGATTAGATGTTTTAAGGTAGGTAATTGAAGGAATTTCTGTTGCGAGTAGGGTTGCATCATAAATAAGTTCAGGAGAGCTTAAATAGTGCTGTAATTGAGGTAACAGATCAAGGCGTAATGTTACAACGTCTTCTAACGAAATTTTTTCTAACAAGATTCCGCGAGCAGGGCCTGTAGCCTGTGCATTTGGAGAGTCGACAGGGGTTTTTACAGCTATTTTTTGATATAATTTAATAAGGAGAGCTTGCGCAGAGATTGTTTTTTTTGGATGTAGAATGGCATCAAAAACAATTTGATCTACTGCTTTCGCGAGCAATGAATTTACAGGGCGTGTAACGGCTAATTCTGGTGTAGAGGCAGTCTGTTTTGAAGCAGTAATATTCATTGTGCATACGTTACTTGAATTCAATGCAATTGAACCCCGGGGGCATAAGCGGATAGTAACGATATTCTTCATGATTTACACCTACGTAAAAAATATATACTTTATTGAAAAAATATCATATTTAATTACAATTATGCAATAAAAAATGGGTGAATACGGCTAAAAAGCTTTTATAAAAGGAGTTTTGTGTCCAGATCAGAAATAGGGCTAGTTGTATGGTTTTCTTGAAAATTAGTAAAGATTCTTGCTATCAAACCATCTTGAAGCGTACCTTACCAATATATCAGGGCTACAGGGGGACGCGGGAGTCGCCGTGCGATGGCAAGAAGGGGAGTGTGGGGACAATCACGCAAATGAAGCTTTCTTCTCCCGCGTTTGTTTTTCTTAAAATAATTGCTCATTCATGTTGATGATGTATGTTACTTAAAAAGTAACAGAACGCCCTTTGCGGGAGATATTTTTATGAATCTCAAAGTATCAATTTCTGAATTATTACAATCATTAAAGACTTCTAGTATCAATGGTTTGTCGCATTCTCAAGTAGAAGAACGTCAAAAACAATATGGTAAAAACGCATTGCCTGAACAAAAACCAGAGCCATGGGCACTCATTTTCATACGACAGTTTCAGAACCCACTCATTTACATCTTGTTAATTGCTGCACTCATTATTTTGGTAATGGGGCATGAAAAGTTAGATGCATTTATTATTTCGGGTGTATTATTATTTAACGCCATTATTGGTACTATTCAAGAAGGTCGCACGCGAGCGATTTTAGAAAGTTTAAAACATTTTATCAAAACACAATCAGTCGTTATTCGTGATGGACAACGGGAGATTGTTGATGATGAACAATTAGTACCCGGCGATATGGTAATAATTCAAGCAGGCGAGCGAATATCCGCTGATATGCGTATTGTGCAAGCGCAACAATTGATGGTAGATGAATCAGTGTTAACCGGTGAATCACGACCGGTTCTCAAGCAACCACGTGAATTGGGTAGTTTGCAGAGTGCAATTCATGATCAAGAGTATATGTTGTTTAAAGGCACCTATGTTAATCAAGGCACTGGAATAGCAGTTGTAGTTACCACAGGAGTTGCAACACAAATAGGTTCAATTCATCAAGCAATTTCTATGTTAGAAGCGCAAATGCCATTACGTGCAGAACTCGAGCGGTTATTCTATTTTATTTTGCTCTTTATTTTTGTACTGTGCATTGTTCTTCTGGCAATAGGTTTACTGCAAGGTATGCCATTTCAAGAGTTGTTAGTAATGTTAACCGCATTATTTATTTGTGTAATTCCTGAGGGATTGCCGGTGGTGCTTACTTTAGTGCTGGTTAGCGGTGTATATCGCATGGCAAAAAAACAAATACTTATTAAGAATCTGCAAGCAGTTGAAGGCTTGGGACGCATACAGGTAATTATTGTTGATAAAACGGGTACGCTTACGCGTAATGAAATGATGGTAACCACTGTATGTATTCATAATAAGCAGTGGAATGTAACCGGACAAGGATATATGCCCGAAGGAATAGTAACTCATGAGGGAGCATCAATTGATGAATCAGTCAAAGAGTTAGGAATAATTGGCACCGTGCTCAATAACTCTGAAATTGATTTTGATGTTGATAAAAAAACATACACTATCAAAGGCGATCCCACTGAAGCTGCATTAACTGTATTAGGAAAAAAGCTTGGGTTGCATAAGCCTGAGTTGCTGAAAACATATAATTTGCATTCTGCTATTCCTTTTGATTCTCAAAATCAATATCATGCAGGGTCAATTGAATATAATAATACACATGAATTGTGGATGATAGGTGCACCAGAAAAAATTATAGCTGGATGTGCCGACGCAGAGATTAATTTTACGTGTTACAATAATTTATTAGAACAAGGCTTACGGGTTATTGCTTTCGCAAAATATTCTTTACAAAATGCAGTTGAATTGACTGATTCTTATATACAAAAACTATTTCAAGAAAAAAAGTTACAGCTTATAGGGTATTGTGGCATGAGCGATTCTGTGCGTGCTGAAGTGCCTAGCGTATTACAAAAGGCTCGTAATGCAGGTTTAAAGATTATTATGGCCACCGGTGACCATACGCAAACGGCCTTAAAAGTTGCACAACAAGTAGGCATTTATAAACAGAGCGATCAACATATTAGTGGTGCTCAATTTAAAAATATGTCTAATGAGCAATTACGCAAAGGATTATCAAACACTACCGTGTATTCTCGAGTAACTCCTGCTGATAAATTACGATTGGTAAAAGCGTATAAAGAATCGGGTCAATTAGTTGCCATGACGGGTGATGGCGTTAATGATGCTCCATCTTTAGTAGCAGCTAATATTGGTATTGCAATGGGCAAAGGCGGAACTCAGGTGGCTCAAGATGCAGCAGATATTATTTTGTTAGATGATTCATTTGTAAATATTGTTAATGCAATCAAACAAGGGCGGCATATTTTTTATACGCTCAAGCGAGTGATCTCATATTTTTTTGCGACTAACCTAGGTGAAATTTTAATTGTATTATTTGCACTGCTGGCAAACTTACCACTTCCTTTAACTGCTGCTCAAATTTTATGGCTTAATCTGGTAACTGATGGATTTTTAGATGTTGCATTATCTATGGAACCTGAAGAACCGGGATTATTAAAGCAGAAAAAAATGGCTTACCGGTTCGTATCATTTGGTAGATAAATCAATGATAATTACCATGTTTGTAGTGGCTATACCAATGGCGATTGGTTCATTATGGGTGTTTGCACATTATTATCAGTTTGATATGACGCGAGCGCGAACTATGACATTGCTTACCATGGCAATGTTTCAATGGTTTAATGCATGGAATTGCAGGTCAGATAAGCGTTTATTATTTTCGAGCGGATTATTTTCAAACAAATGGTTGATAGCTGCAACTATCGTGGTACTATTATTACAGATACTGCTTATTTATGCGCCCTTTATGAGCTATATATTTAAAACAGTTCCGTTGAATATTCATGAATGGGAATTGGTACTCGGGATTTCATCTTCTATTATTGTGATTGAAGAGGTTAGAAAATGGTTTGTGAGACGCGCAACAATAAACGAGTAGAGTAAGTGCCCATTTTTTATACAAGCATGGCTGGTCTGATTGACCAAGAAAATCACTCTACTTTGCTAAAGCTGTGAAGGTCTATTCGATTCACAATTCAGTTGTTATATTAGGTAGGGCTGATCATCTTGCGAAGTAGAATAAAAAAGGCTATAGTTGAGCATCAATAAAATTGTTTATTATTTACCACATGAGGATACCTATGAAGACTTCATTAAAAGTATTGAGTTGTGCATTATTATTAAGTATTGGATCAGCACGTGCAACGGATATTATGATGAAGGGCCGTGTAGTTGATTCAATGGATGTAATGCGCCGTTCAGAGGATGGTATTAAAGCGCAATTTGATATGGAAAAAATGGGCCGTGAATTGGGTGAAACGCTTAAAGGTGAAGGCGAAAAGCTACAATTAGAAATCGCAACCTACAACACCAAAAAACCAACTATGACCGATACTGCTCGTCATGATTCTGAAAAGAAAATTGTTAAACTTCAAGGCGATTATAAAAATCGTGAAGAAGGCGCAAAGCAAGAATTTCAACTAGGTATGCAACAAGTATCTGAACGTTTAGCTAAAAAAGTTGATCAAATAGTAGAAAAACTAGCTCATAAAGATAATTTAGATATCGTTTGGGATGTTTCAGGAAGAATCCTGTATTCAGCACCAAGAGCTAATTGCACAGATAAAATTTTAACTGCTATGAACGAAGAAACTAAAGCAACGCAACTTGCACAAAAAACAACTAAAGATACTACTAAAGCGCGTGCTTAATTAGTTTTGTTTAAGTAACAATTGAGGAGCAACTACCAAGTTGCTCCCTTTTTTTTGTAAGCTACTGACAAAATGATCTTTTTAGAATAAGGAGTTGTCAGTATGCAGATACTTAGAATATGGTTAATGGTGTTATTAGTCGGGTATTGCCAGGCAAAAGATTTGGTTATTAACAACCAAAGCCCATATGAATTAGAAATAATAGTAGGAGGTGATACATGGGAACCTGGGCAAGCGGTTATTGCTCCGTACAGCCAAGGTATAATCGGCAGCAATCAAGTAGTAAGCTCGGCTGTTATTACGTTAATTTCTCATAAGATGTTTAATGACAATGCAACAAGGTTAATTGCTACACCGGGCGAACAAGAAATATCAATTACGCTTACCAAGCAAAAAAATGGGTATACCGTTTCTCAAAGCGGTGCAGCGTGTAAGAATGGCAAGCTGCTTAATGAAAGCAAGTTTGACCAAGCGACACTATCGTGGCAAATAAGTTCTCAAGGTTGCGTTAAAGTAGCAACCTATTCAAATAAAAACAGCATTGGGTTTGTAATTAACCCCATCTTTGAAAAAGTTAAAACTGATGCAAACAGCGTAACGGTACTTTCATACAATTTATTTTTCTTACCCTATGAATCATTAAGTAAATTAGGCGGACTGGGGCAAAAGATTCTTGAATTATTTTTACCCGAAGGAATTATTGATGATATTGGCATTAAAGATTTAAAAAAATTAACAACGGGTCAATTGCAACGTGCAAAACGTATTCCTGAACAAATAGCACACTTGGCTGATATTTATGCCTTTCAAGAAGGGTTTGATGCAGATGCTCGTAAAGAGTTGGTAAATGGTATGAAGAAGTTGGGGGTGAAATATTCAGCCTCGGTCTTAGGGCGCAATATTGTTTCTTCAGGTGGGCGCTTTACTAATGGTGGCGTATTTATGATGAGTAAGTATCCTATTAAGACCACTGAAAAAGTGTTTTACCAAGATCTTGGGTTACCAAGCTTTGATTCAGACGAAAAAGCTGACAAAGGTTTTTTGTATGCAGTCATAGAAAAAAATGGCAAATTAATTCACATTATTAATACGCATGCTCAATCACGCAACACAAAGCTAGGCCGTGAGATTCGAGCAAAGCAATTTGCAGAAATTAGAAAATTTATTGATAACAAAAAAATTCCAGTAGATCAATTGGTGCTTATTGCTGGTGATATGAACGTTACTAATGAACGGTTTCCGCAAGAATATGCAAACATGATTGCCACGTTATATGTTTCAAACCCACCATTGGTTGGATATCCATTTACTATTGATCCGCGTAAAAATGATCCAGGCCAAATATTAGATTATGTGTTGTATGATAAAAAACATTTAATTCCACAAGATTCATTTAGCATGATTTATAAGATGTATGCCGGTTCACCGTGGAAATTAGGCGATGATCTTCAATGGTTTTTATCAGACCATTTTCCGGTGTTAGGATATTTTAAGTTATAGATTATATTAAACGGGTCGCTTGAAACGCGGCTCTTTTTTTGTATGCTGATTTGAAATCTTATGGAGAGAGTAAGATGGCATATTATAGAGTCTCATTGGGAGCCAATAGTAAGGCTGCTTGGATTGCTCATGCATTTTCAATTCCTCATATTATTTCTACAATCAAGCGATTTTCTGATAGAGAATTGTTAATCACCTTCGATTCCAAGAATTATAGCAATGCGACGGTGATTATTGTGCATTCAACTCAAGCGCTTATTCATGACAATATTATGTCACTTCTCTTTGCCGTTCGACAATTAAAAGCAGCCGGTGTGCAACATATTATTACCGTAATACCGTTTTTTGGTTATGGTCGTCAACTCGCTATTCCTGTGCCGGGTCATATTTCACCGGCAAAAATTACAAAAACAGGGCTTTAAAGAAATATATGGATATTTTTTGCACCCCATATTATCTGGAACGGTACCTGAACGAGTGAACCAAGGTTGCGTTAAAACTATCTATGTTTCTAATTCATGTTCTTTGCCTGATTGGTGTTTAGCAATCGATAAGATCAAGGTTTTTGATATTTCTGCTACACTAATTACTTATTTAGAACCTGAACTAAAGGGTATGTATGGATATATTTGGAATACTCATAACGCTTTGTGTTCTTATAATGGTGCTCAAAGTAATAAGAAACTCTAGGGATATTTTACCTGCAATTCAATACATACCGCTTACGCTTTTTTTAATAATTGCGCGTTATTATGAATTTAGTTTGAATGGCTGGGTGCGCGCATTTAACATAAGTGGTGCAGCATCATTGATTGTCATGGTTATTAAACTAATATACAAAGATTCTATTGAGCCGTTGCTATTTGGAGTTAATTTGTTTTTTAGCACCTTTGTGCTTGCGTATTACATTCCCATTCCAAGGATTTTAGAATTATATTCGCACCATAAAGGCGTTGCATTTATGGCCAATATATGTCTTGCGGATGTATTTACCACAATATTCAGTTCTCGCGGATTTATTGGAGTGAGTGGTAATAGAATTCAAGTTGTGTATCATTCATTACTATTGTTAGCTTTAGCGAGCCTTGGTTTGCTATGGTCGATACTGTCGCATGAGAGATCAATTCTAATGAGTGCCGGCATTCCATTTATAGTTATTAAAATTGCTCAGTTACAACTGAGAAGAAAAATAAAAAAGTAAGAGAAATGATTATGGTTACTATCAAACTTCCAACACTCGATATTAAAGCAATAATTGGTCTGGGTAATCCTGGAGCAAAGTATGCTCACACTCGTCACAATATTGGCTTTAGAATTGTTGATGCGCTTGCATATAAATATCATGCAACATGGCACGCAAAACAAAACATGAAACTTGCGCAGGTCACTATTCTTGGCAAAGACATTATATTGGTTAAACCTCAAACATTTATGAACCATTCAGGTGCAGTGATTTCATATTTAACCAAGCAAGGTATCAAATCTGAGCAAATCTTGGTTGTGCATGATGAATTAGAATTACCGTTTGGTGATGTTAAAGTTAAATTCGGTGGCAGTGCAAAAGGTCATAATGGTCTTAAATCTATTATTGGTGCATGCAGTGATTTGTTTGCGCGATTACGAGTAGGAATTGATCGTCCTGAATATAAAGAACAAGTTCCTGATTGGGTATTGCAAAACTTTAATAAATTAGCAACGGAAGTTAACGCGGTAATAGATCAATCAATTACTATTATTGAAGCAATATTTGCTTAGAAATAAGTGCTAATTTTTACTGATAATTCACCAGGCAATATTGGTTCTAAGGCCTCATAACTAAATTGTTCTCTTAATGAATCTTGTTTTGGTTAACTTACGGTATCAACATAAAAGCCTTCTTCATCAATCGCAGATCTTACTGCTTTAAGATTGCATGAACGTGCCTCATTAAACATATCAGTGGGTTCGATCTAGTTAGTCGAACAGTTAAGAGAATATGATACTAACGTAAGAATTAAGACAATGAGTTTAAGCATATGCGTGCAGTTATTGCAAATCTGCTGGAGGTTCTTGTCGTACATCGGCAACTTTTTCCAGAGATTCTGAGATGGTTTTTAAAAGAGCTTCTAATTTGCGAGATTGGACTGATAAGAATCTTGTTCTTGTTTCATTAGACTGATACATGACCCTATAAGCTAATTCAAGAGCTGAAACCTCGGTTTTTAAATTACAAATATTTTTATTAGTTTCATTTAACGCTAATTCAATATCTACTTTTGTTTGAGGAACTTCATTTGCTTGTTTAGTAAACTTAGTATTCTTTGTTGAACAACCCAATGAAGGTGTTCGATGTGCAAAAATACGAGCACCTGCTCGAGCCGCAGCTGCCGCATCGATACAATTAATTGAATTTAATAGGCTGATGGCAATAAGAGTTGTAAAACGTGTCATGGTGAATTCACTTTTTTTTGTGTTGTGGTTGAGGTTCTTGTTTTGCACACATTGCATGAAGTAAGTCTACGCTGTCTTTAGTATTTTGTGGATTATGGTCGCATCTAGCTACTAAATATTTTGCAAAGGTAATTTTCTTGCTACTTTCATTTGAACTAAGAGCTAAGACCATAAGTGTATTTCTTAATTCGATTGATTGTTCAATCAATTCGTTACTGTCTTCAATTGCTTTTGAGAGAGGGCACTCATATTCAGTTTTTGGCTTTTGATATTCAGCTTGGGCAGTAGTATTAGTGCGAGTATTTGTCTGGTGTGGTAAAGTTTTGCCAGCTACTTTTAATATAGCATGAACGAGTTTTGCTGCGGTGGCATTAATTGAATTGATAGGAATTAATAAACTTATGGTAATGAGCAATGTATAATTTTTCATGAGAATAGACCTTCTTTATATCAAAGTTATTCACTATCAAGTTAAGCGAGATAAGCATGCCTGAATTTTATAAAAATGAAATATATAAAAAAAAAGCCACGACTTTTAGGTCGTGGCTTTGAACTTATTTACTAAGATGGGAATTATCTAATAGGTGTATTCCACCATGCTTTAACGTTTGCCCATTTTTCATTAAGTTTATATTGTGCAAAAAAACTTAATGTTTTTGCAGTTTGCTTAGCTTCGTCAGCTTTTGCTTCTACGTTTCTTCTTACGTTTTCTGTTACAACTTTTGGTTTATTATCTTTGATACTTTTTTCTACTGTTTCAGCAGTTTGCTTGGTATAATTAACAGCGCTTGCAATAAAATCAGCTGTTTTTTTAATGTTGCATTTGAATTTATCAGCAAAGCGCATCCCTACGGAATCTGATGATGGGTATGGTCTGAATAAAGAAGATTCAAGCGCAGGACTTATTAGATATACTGATGCAAGAGCGACTACAGCCGGATTACGCATAAAACGAGAAAGCAAAGATCTTTTTGGTGCAGATTCATTTGCTTGTAAAGCACACGGTGCAAAAGCAACGAATAATGAAAGCGCTATAGCGCGTGATAATGTAACCATTATATACCTCCAAGTATTGGTTATTATTTCTATATATATTCAAATTTAACCTTTTTTATTTTTTTGTCAAAAGGCTCTAGTGGCCTCAAACAGAGCTTCAGGATAAAAGTGATATCTATAACTGATAGAGGAAGTTGGGCAATATAAATAATATCTATCTGGAATTAATCCATGATTTTAATAGTTGAACCAATTCTGGATTTCCATAACAAGCGGCGTTATGCAAGGCATAATCAAAAATCCCGATTTTTTAGGATTAACTGCTCTAGGTTTTGTATCTAGTATTAACTTCGCAATTTTTTACTCTACTGCCAGCGAAAATAATACGTCTAAATCTTTACTAATATACTGGAATCAGAACAATCTTCTTCCTGGGCTTATTTTTACTGTTTCAAGATCGCCTAGTTTGACTGTAGCAAAAATACCTTCCACTTTTCATTTAAAGACAGTTTATAAATCTGAGCAAAAAATATTTAGAGTTATAAAAAAAGGCTTAGAAATAATATTTTTTTCATGAATATCCTGATGAATTAATAATAATTATTAAAATAACATCAGGAACTTGCGGTTGCAAAATATATACTTAATTCCTCAGGAAGAAAAGGAGGTGCCAAGAGAAGAGGTTTGAAAAGATTTTTATGGTCGTGTATAAATTTCATACACAACATGAGTAAAGAAGGGGGTTTTGCTAAGAGTTCTTCCATATCAGTAAATTGATGCAAATGAGCGTATTCTTGGGCGGTATAACTTAAAGGTGGATTAGTTGGATTATCTTGGGCTCCCCAGATGAATAATAATCGTGCAACTGAAAGTAATTGTTGTCGAGATAATGTTTTTTCTTTACTAGCAATTGCAGCACAATGCAAAGGAGTGGATTTATCTGTATCAAAAGCATTGACTAGTGCACCACGTTCTAATAACCATCGCGTCATCTCAAAATGCCCATGTTGTGCAGCTTGATGTAAAGCCGTAAGATTATTATTTAGAGGACATAATTGATTGACAGGGTGACCGTATTTAGTAGCTAATACCTCCGCGATACTAACTGTGCCATAGCGAGCAGCAAGTAATAATAATGATAATCCTGATTCGTATCGATTTTGTTGATCAAATACACCGCAATCAAGCAACTGTTCAAAGCCTAATGCACAATTAAGTTTAATTAAATCAGTATGAATGCTAGGTTCACGAGGCCCTGCTTGATTTTTAATTAAAAATCTTGCAGTTGCGTAATTACCGTGTTGTAAAGCTACTAACAATGGTCGAGAATAAGTTAGATATTGTATTCCATCCCTCTCGATAGTACGGGGTAGTGTTTCAAAGCGTGCACCTTTATTTAAAAGATATTCAGTAACACCAGTTGTGGGTGCTTTTGAGGCCCAGGTGAGTAATGTTGATACATAGCGAATATGAGCGTGTGATGGATCTTGCTTATCAGGAATTTGTAATAATAGATCTTCATACAAAGCATCAATGCTTGTTCCCTCAGATTCAATTGCATTTTGAACTACTGCCAAGTCTCCCGCAGCAGCAGCATTAAATAGATCATACTCAGATGGAGCTTGAGAAGAATGTGCTGATTGGCTAGTTATACACAGTGTAGTAGCAATATAAAATATAGTTTTATAACCACACTTATTTTGTAGTGTTTTCATGTAACCATTTTTTAATATGTTCAGCCAAACGCGCATCGAATTTTGATGCACCGCCATGTAACTGAGTAATTGAACCACCACCCCGTATCCCATATGTTTCGTTTAGCCAAGCGCCAAATCTTTTCAAATCTAATCCTTTTACGAATGCCGATGCCAGCTGCGCAAACAATATACCTTTATCATCTGACGTGCCTGTTATAACATATAGACCTGGGTGCTTATCAGTCAATTGTTGAGCGATATCACGCATATCTTGCGTGTCTGTCTCATGTAAATCGACATACAAGAATGGAATGTTGTTGATAAGTTGCACTTTTTGTAATAACACAGGAATTTGTGCTTGAGATACCTGATCTTTTAATGTGCGAATGTGAGAAGTTAATTCTTTGATATGTTCTTTTTGTTTAGCAATTACTGATTCAACATTTGTACGTTTTACTTTAAATTCAGTACTTAGATGTTTTACGGTATTAAACACGTCTTGAAACAACTCAGTCGCTCGTGGGCCGGTAACAGCAACAATGCGTCGGTGCCCGGCAGCAAGCGCAGTAACTTCAGTGATTTTAAATGTTCCAATATCGCCGGTAGCAGGTACATGAGTTCCGCCGCATAATTCAACAGAGAAATCAGAAACTTTAATCATGCGTACGTGTTCAGGATTATATTTATCACCAAAGAAAGCAAGTGCTCCTTGAGAGGTTGCTTCTTTTAAAGACGTGTTAATAACATTGACGGGAATGTTTTCTCTGATTTTTTCATTAACTAAGTTTTCAACTTTTTGCACATCTTGTTCGCTTAAGTTTTCATGATACGTAAAATCAAAGCGTAAATAATCCGGGTGCACTAAAGAGCCTGACTGCTTAATAGTTTTGCCTAATATGCTTATGAGGGCTGATTGTAATAAATGGGTAGCGGTATGGTTTTTCATTGCATTGATGCGTAATTCTTTATTTACCGATGAAGTAACAGAATCACCAAGTTTGATCGATGTCGGCGCTTTAATGTGTGCAGCAATTGTGGTGCCAATAAAACGGACAGAAAGAATTGGAGTTTTACTACCAGCAATTTCAATCCAACCATTATCAGGTACTTGTCCGCCACCAACAATAAAGAAGGGTGATTTGTCAGTAATTATCCAGCCAGTTAGACCGGCATCTAACTGCTTAACGCTTTGGGTGTCAAAAACTAATCCGGCAACCTTACCGCTGGTAGTTAATTCTTTATAACCGGTAAATTCGGTAGTAATTCCCAGATCAAGGTGAGCAAGTTCGTCAGTAGTTTTTTTACCCGATTGTTCTTGCTGCTGTTTCATGAATGTGTTAAAGCCATCTTCATCAACCGTAAAGCCTTTTTCATTGGCCATTACATGAATCAGTTCTAACGGAAAGCCATAGGTATCATATAACTTAAATGCTTCTTGCCCTGTAACCACTTTTGAGGTTACTTGAGTAAAGTATTTATTAAGAAAACTTTGTCCGCGCACTAAGTTAACTGAGAATTTTTCAATTTCACTGCTTAACACACTAAAAATTAAATCTTTGTTGGTAACCAGTTCAGGATAAATAGGACCTAGGTCGTTAACGACTTGTTTACTTAATTCAGGGAAAATATTGTTATCAGCTAATTTTTGAGTGAACAATGCAGCTCGGCGAATAATTTTGCGCAATACATACCCGCGTCCGTCGTTAGAAGGAGCAGCACCATCAGAAATAAGTAATGATGATGATCGTATGTGATCAGCTAAAACATTGAAAGCAGCTTTAGTTTGTGCATCGGCTGCTGCATAGTTGCGGCCGGTTAATTGTTCAATTTTGCTAAGAATTCCTGCAAATAAATCGGTCTCATATACTGAGTCTACATTTTGTATAACGCTGCATAAGCGTTCAAGACCCATCCCGGTGTCAACGCCTGTTTGTTTGAGTGGAAAATCTGACCCACTAGGTTGGCGGTCAAATTGCATGAATACTAAATTCCAAATCTCTAAAAATCTGTCGCAATCGCAAGCGGGGTTGCAATTGGCAGCATCTTTGCAGTTTGCATCAAGTCCGCGGTCAATATGAAGTTCTGTGCATGGTCCGCACGGACCGGTGTCGCCCATTTGCCAAAAATTTTCTTTTGCTCCCAAGCGGTGAATTTTATTTTTAGGCAAGCCAATCATTTTATGCCATAAATCATATGATTCATCATCTGTAGTAAATACAGTCGCATGTAGATGCTCGACATTTAGTTTCACTTCTTGAGTTAAAAAATCCCACGCGAATTGAATAGCTTCTTTTTTAAAGTAATCACCGAATGAAAAGTTGCCCATCATCTCAAAAAAGGTAAGGTGGCGCTTGGTAAAGCCTACGTTATCAAGGTCATTGTGTTTTCCGCCAGCGCGAACACATTTTTGAATAGAAACTGCTCGAGTGTATGATCGCTTTTCTTTACCCAAAAAAACATCTTTGAATTGGTTCATGCCCGCGTTTGCAAATAACAAGGTAGGATCTTGGGCTGGTATGAGTGATGAACTAGGTACTTGGGTATGTTTATTGGCAATAAAAAAGTCGAAAAATTTCTTACGAATCTCAAGCGATTTCATAGAGTTCCTGAGCATAATTTTTTAATAAAATGGCCATGTTTATTTAATGGTAGCGCTTTTTGCACTATCGCGCAATTTTGAGCAAGGAAATTCTGTGAGCGTTATTCTTAAAGGCCGAGATTTGTTAAATCATGCTTTTGAGTAGTTAGGTTTATTCTAGAAAGATACAAGATGTTTTTAACGACCACGAATTGATCACCTTTTGTATGGACCAGATTTTTTACCGCTTCCGCCAAAAAATGTGGATTAACCGGTAAAAAATTATTATATATGTCTTGTATACAATATTGATTATCTTTTTGATAGAGTCCACGTCCACGATTATATTGCGCAGCATTTTCAAGATAAGCGATGGCTTATCTTTAATCACTTCATTTTTAATACTTGTTTCAATGTGAGGCATAGCAGTTTCTTTTAAATAAGCTTCAGGTGTGAAGGGTTCTTCGAGTGTCACAGGGGAAGGTGCGGTTGGCCATATTTCTGATAATACATTAATTAAAATGTGCGATGTTTTGTTATCTCCTGCAGATTGTCGTAAATTATTCATTATATCAGGGTCCTGAATAAGACTTTTAAGATATAGAATTACACATATAACATTATGTGGTGTAAAGCGCATGGGTTAAAAGATCGATATGGACAGGTATCAGTTGTTGCTGATAATGCCTGAGGAACAAGATTTAGGAGAGGAGAAAAATCAGTAGCTGAAAATGGCCGGGGAGGCTGTGCATGATGTGGTGGTGCTATGAAGTTCTTCACCCTCATTCAAGCCGTTGGCATCTTGCAGTCGGTTCAGCAAGATGCTCTTCTATTAAAAATGACGTTGATGGGCCAAAAATAAATATAAGAGTGTTCGAGTCAGAAGTACCTAAATTATGTAAAAGTGAACTATACGCATAGGAAGTTAAAAAAGCGAATGATACCAGCAAATATTTTATATTAATTCCTGCATTTATTTATCTGTATTTAGGGAATTGTAAAATAAGCAGGTTACATGTAAAGAAAAGCATTACATGTAACCTGCTTATTTTAATATTGTGCTTGCAGTACTTGAATATGACTCATCTAATATACGGGTCATATTTATGAAATGGAACTGATTATGCTCTCGATTATAACTCACGTTTTTAGATTTCTTTTCTTTTTTTTTGAAGCGCATTGAAGAGCTGTTTTGACATCATTATTTTTTTTAAATCGAGATCCTGGGGTCAACTGGCATTATAATATGTGTGCGCCCACGCGGCTTTTGCCTGTTAAATGAAGCGGGGTATCACCGCCTCTATTAACAGATTCTGTTAGAGTCAGATTATCATGCTCATATAAAAGTCGTATAGTTTTTGCATTGCCATCAAGGGCTGCACAATGAATGGGAGTATTGAGTTTTTGAGTTATCATAACAGTTCAAGCACCGCGCTCTAAGAGCAATTAAACAACGCTAACATTGCCTTGTGAACAGTTAATTCATCAACTTCAGCGCAGCCATGTAAGCATGTATAATTTTTTACTGATAATTGAGGATCTTTATCGGGTAACTCATAACCCATTTCTATTGCGGTTGTATATTCTTTTTCTTGGGATAATAGCTTGTTGGCCAAACGATAAGCGGAATCTAGAGCTGTAGAGTTTGATTGAGATGCGCTATGTAAATCAAACAACGAGCTAATACTTACAAAAAATAGATAAATAATTTCATAGTATTCTCAAACAGGGTATGGGTAATTTTTTATAAGATACTCAACTTATCTATTGGAGTTGCAAGAAAATTATTGAATGTTCATTAATTAATCTAATGTTTGAGGTTCTATATTTCGAACTTTCCAATACACTGGTCCATAATCAATTAATAATTGTTCATCTTTTTTAATTGGTTTATCGGTGAAGTAGATCATATACCAGATATTATTATGTGCGACTAACATAGCCTTTATATTAGGATTGTTGTTGTGATTAATAAATCGAGTAAAATTACCTGATGAATACCCATCAATAGCAGACCAATTTGAAGCGGTTAGATTTTCAGGATTAGGAATTATAACCAACCCCCACACATAATTGGCGCATGGTAGAAAGGTGCCATTACAAAAGCAATTGTGGTTAATTTCGTGCATTAATCGTATAGTGCCAGCATAAATACCAATCATTCCCGGTTCAATGTCGTCATCAGCAAATACACCATAGCCAACGACATCATTTATATATTTGACATATACGGGAGCTTCATACAATTGGTCAATTTTTTTTCCGTATAATTGTTCGCGCTGATTAAATTTTTCAGGATCTTCTTTATATTTTGGGTGTTGAGTAATGTCAGGCTCAGTAAGGTGCGGTATGCTATTATGCACATAGCTGCAATAATTGACGCCTAACTGTTTATACTGTTCAGGGTATATTTTACCATTACGAAGATCGTCGGGATTAGCATTTTGAGATTCTTTAAAGCATGATCTAGAAATTGAATAACTAGTATTTGATAGTGTGCTTGCAAGAATAAGCATGCAAAAAAATTGTGCAAAGTTCATCTGGTGAGCCTTAGAGTGATAAAAGTATATAATTATTGAGCGAAATGTGGTTTTAGTTTTTGATAGATTTCTTTTATATCAAAAGAAATAACTTTAGTATCAGCAACGGTTGGCATCCAATTTGTATCGCCAATCCAGCGAGGAAGAACATGTACATGCAAATGTGCAGGAATGCCTGCGCCTGCAGCTTTGCCCAAATAATACCAATATTTACACCCTGAGCTCCTAAAGCATCTTAAACTATAGTAGAACATGTAGTAGCAAGTTTCATAATTTCTATGCGGGCCTCTAACGGTAACAAATCAAGACGTGGACAATGATTAAAGGGAATTATTAAGAGATGACCGGCATTGTAGGGATATAAGTTCATCATTACGTATGCATGAGCACAACGTTTAAGAACAAAATGTTTTTCATCGTCATTTTGTTTTATTTGTGTGCAAAACACACAACTATTTTCTATAGTAGACTCTTGTTTGCTTTCAGAAACATCTTGAACATAACTACTGCGCCAAGGGGCATGTAATTGTTTCATGGGGTACTTTCTTGGTTAATAGATTGATTACTGTTGTTACAGTATAAATCCAATAACTACGCTCAACAATACCTAGAATGACAGAGCAATTATAAGATTAGTTGCGGTAGGTACCAACCGCGCCTCCAAATGGACGAAATGGCACTTCAGCGTAATTACTACCGTCACGAATTCGTGAGAACTGTAAGTTTTCTGAGCGAGTTCCATATGATCCTGAATCTGTCTGTACCGCAATTTTACGATCTTTATCAGTTTCTGGTCGATCTTGGGCATTTTGATTTTTTGTATATGTTTGCCCGGTAGCACGCGCTCTGATTGCGTCCAAAATCTCAGGGGAATCAGTTATTGCAGTTTTATTATCGATATTTGGTCCGTAGACTCTATACCCGGCAGCTTCTGATACCGGTCGCATGGGGATACCCAACGTTAAATCTTCAATAGATGATTTGGGTTGTGCGCTTAATGTACTCTCAACCATTCCCGAAGCATTTACAAATGTTTCATCTGTTTTTGCAAGTACAATAGAAATAGTTAGGGCTGTTAGTAATAAAATATATTTCATTGTAACTCCATATTTAAATTTTAAATAGCTCCACGATAGCGATTTAATCTTCTGCCACGATTACGTGCAGGTCGTCTCCAAAATGATGGCAAATCGTCATCTGCATTATCAGCACTTGACCACGAATTTCTATTTGATGACCAATTATTTGACCAAGTATTAGTGTACCAATTTCTTTCACGCGGTGAGTAATTGTGTCTTTGATTTGGTGAACCATATCGTTGTGTTCGTGCATAATCTATTTGAGCTAGACCACCGCGTGCTCCGTTAACACGATCTTGATTATTTCGGTACGGTGCAAACGGATTAATTGCAGCATTTTTATAAGGCGTGTAACGGGCATTTAACCCTGCGCAGATAATCATAAAAATCAGTATAAATATACGTAAAAACATAATTTTTCCTTTTTATTTAAGCATACCATAAGAGGCTATTTAAATTCAATTATACATTAATAAATACCATATTTGCAGGTTCGGAATATGATTTGGTAACCCATGAGTTTGTGGTATGCTTAGGCCAGTTTACCCGTGCTTTTATAGAGTAGAGTAGATAGGTCATACACACGTTGCATACGCCAATTCCAAGGAGTACCTGGATATGAGACAAGTGTTTTTAGAGAAGGACTCGGTAGTAGTCAGGCAAGTTTGTCAGCCGATGCTTGATGACTGTAGTATTTTGGTTTGTGTTTATTATTCATGTATAACTTCTGGTGCTGAAATTGACACTATTCTTAAAACACGTGAAGAACGCATACTGAGTAATGTTCCACAAAAAATAAAAAAAATGATGGAATATATTGGCCAACATGGCATACGCAATTCAACCTCATATGTTAAAAATAATGTTCAAGGTTCAACACAACCATTAGGGTATTCATGCTCGGGCCGGGTGATAGCTATTGGTAAAAAAATTAAAACAATTAAGGTTGGCGATTGGGTTGCATGTATGGGTGCAGAACACGCTCATCACGCAGAAATTGTTTGTGTACCCGAAACTCATTGCGTTCCCTTATTGCACAATTCATCATTAAAATATGCAAGCTTAGTGGCCCCAGGCGCATTAGCATTACAAGCAGTTCGCAGGGCACAATTATCACTAGGAGAAACGGTAGCAGTTATCGGCCTTGATTTGTTTGGTCAGCTGGCACTGCAAATGGTAAAAAATTCAGGAGCTATTCCGTATGCAATTGACATCGTACAAGAGCGATTGAAGCTTGCGCATATTTCAGGAGCGCGCGCAGTTTTAAATGGTTCATGTGATGCGGTTGCGCAACAAATTAATTTATTAACTCAATATAATGGGGTTGATGTTACTATCATTACTGCCAATGCAGCAGATTCTGATCTTGTTAAGCATGCGGTTCATATTACCCGCAAGCGAGGTAAAATTATTATTGCAGGATCGGTTGATATTGCACTTTCACGAGAACATATTCAAGAGAAAGAAATTGATATCTTACTATGCTCTTCGTTATATGATCCGGCGATATTAAATGAGTCTCAAGATAATTATCCATTGTGGCATGTGCGTTGGACACAACAGCGAAATATGAAAACGTTTATTGATTGTATAGAACAAGGTGCCTTGTCATTACAGTTATTAATTGATGAATTACCAATAGAAGATATAGCTATAGCTTATAATTGTATTGCAGATAAAAAAAAATCAGCAATTATTATTTCATATAACCCAGAGCCGGAAAGCCAATTTGTATCTCCTGCAATTAGGCCAGTGCTTTCTTCAGTACCTACCGCTCAAGATTCTAAGCAGATAACTTTTTTACCTGCTCTGCCAGATCATGTTGGAGTGGGAGTAGTTGGATTGCATCAAGATACTATTACTCATATATTGCCTAATGTAAGCGCAATTAAAGGAACTCGATTAGTTGCCTTTTGCGATGAAGACATGACAAAAACAACTCAACTTACTAAATGGTATTCACACACCTCAGGAGTAAATAATTATGAATCAATACTTTCCAATGAACTGATTGATTTGGTAATTATTGGAGGCAATTACAAAAATGGTAGCTCGGTATTGTTGCAGGCGTTAGCAGCAGGTAAAGCAGTTTTTCTTAATGGGCCATTGGCAACTTCACTTGAAGAGTTACAAGAAATTTCATCATTTTTGCAACAGTACCCTCAAGCGCCGCTGTGCGTTAATTATTATCGTTCATTTAGTTCATTTATCCAAAAAATTAAAGCAACTATCCAAAAGCGTATTACGCCACTTATGATTTCATATCGTATAAACTTTAATAATCAACAATCACATGCAATTAATTCTGAGATTGCAGGTGTCGGAAGAATAATTACCTATATTGCTCCTATTATAGATGCATGCATGTTTATCACGGACGCACAACCCTTGAGTCTTTCTGTAGATGCTATTAGTGCATATCATAGTTCGGTATTTCCGACTGATAATGTGGCTATTACGGTTCGATTTACCGATGGCTCAGTCTGTTCAATTATAGGAACTACCTTAGGTCACGCAGCTATAGGCTCTGAGCGGTTAGAATTATTTTGTGAAGGTAAATCTATAGTAATGGAAGATTACCTATCACTTACAGGATGGGGATTTGCAAGAACATTTAATGAAACAGCCTATATTAAAGATACAGGACATGGAGCGTTGGTTAAGCAATTTATTGATCGAATAACGCATAAGCCCTATATACCGGTTATTTCTGTAAAGCGATTACTTCTAGGTATGCAAACCACATTGATTATTGACCAATTGGCTTGTGAAGGTGGCGGGGAAAAAAATTTAAAAGAATGAGTAAACAGGAGAGTGTATGAGCAATAGAAGGATTATTATACCGGCGATAGTGCTATTTGGCTTAATGAGCCACATAGCTTTTGCACACGTATGGAGTTGTGTATTAGCAGGCGGTAATGGTGAACGATTGTGGCCATTGAGTCGAAAGCATCGACCTAAGCAATTACTTGCAATAGAAAAAAATATTACGTTGCTTGAGCAAGCAGTTGGTCGAATGGATGCGCTGGTGGCAAAAGATTTTCAAACTATTAGTACCACAGCCCAACATCAAGCAGCAATTAAAGAATTGATGAAGGATACGGTTGCTTATTTTTTTATTGAACCCGCATCGCGTAATACCGGGCCTGCAATATTACTTACGTGTATTGAAATATATAATAAAGACCCTGGGGCGATTATAGTCTTCTTGCCGGCAGATCAATATATACCATCAAAAGATAATCAATTATTTGAGCAAACTGTTTCGCATGCAATTACTGCAGCTCAAAACAGTGATTGTTTAGTACTCATTGGGGTACGTCCTACTTTTGCTGCCACTGGGTATGGTTACATTGAATATGATGCACAAAAGATTATTGCTGGAGCGTATCAAGTAGCGCATTTCCATGAAAAACCAAATCAAGAAAAAGCTCAAGAATATGCAGCCTCTGAGAATATGTTGTGGAATATTGGGATGTTTTGCGGACAAGCAAAAGTTTTCATCGAACAATATAAATTGCATGCGCCTGAAATGTATAGCGAGGTTTTAAAGTATTTAGAGGGTGGTAAAAATTATCAAGATATTATGTCTGATTCAATAGATTATGCAGTGTCAGAAAAGAGTTCTGACATATTGGTTATTCCTGCAGAGTTCGCATGGTTTGATGTTGGCAATATAGCAGTCCTTCTTTCACTTAAAGCTCCGCATTCGAATGTTATTACTATTGATGCTCACAATAATAAAGTTGATGCTGAGAATACCTTAGTGGCATTAGTTGGAGTAAGTAATTTATGTGTGGTTCAAACACAAGATGCTATTTTAATTACTCGAGTAGAAGATGCTGAAAAAGTACGAAGCATTGTTACACAATTGAAGCAATTATCTTATGAGCAATATTTATAAAAGGAAGATGTAATGAAAAGATTATTATTTTTACTTTGTTTTGTAATGTATCAAGCGCACGCCAGAAAAGTTGCGCTTATTACCGGTATTACCGGACAAGATGGCGCTTATTTAGCAGAGTTATTGTTATCCAAGGGATATGAAGTTCATGGTATTAAGCGTCGTGGTTCTTCATTTAATACATCACGAGTAAATCATTTGTATGAAGACCCTCACACTAAATCTGATCGAAGATTTATTATGCATTATGGTGATGTAACTGATTCATTAGATACCATACGACTTATACAAGAAATTCAGCCTGATGAAATATATAATCTTGCGGCTCAAAGCCACGTGGGTGTTTCCTTTGAATTACCCGAATATACTGCATGGGCAGATGGCATGGGAGTATTGCATGTGCTAGAAGCAATTCGAATACTTGGATTAACTAAAAAGACTAGATTTTATCAAGCTTCAACGAGTGAACTATATGGTAAAGTGCAAGAAATTCCTCAATCAGAAACCACTCCGTTTTACCCTCGTTCTCCCTATGGTGTAGCAAAATTATATGGGTATTGGATCACCAGAAATTATCGTGAAGCATATGGTATGTTTGCTTGTAACGGAATTTTATTTAATCATGAATCACCTATTCGTGGTGAAACGTTTGTAACACGCAAAATTACTCGCGCGGTTTCTGCAATTAAGTGTGGATTAGAACAAGCATTGTACATAGGTACTCTTGATTCATTACGCGATTGGGGTCATGCACGCGAGTATGTAGAAGCTATGTGGTTAATGTTGCAACAAGATGAACCGGATGATTTTGTTATTGCTACTGGGCAAATGCATTCAGTTCGAGAGTTTATTGAACTAGCGTTTAAGCATGTAGGGATTACTATTGCGTGGAGAGGAAGCGGAATAGATGAAGTTGGGTATGATGTTAACACCGAGCGTGAATTAGTCTTTGTTGATGCACATTATTTCAGACCGTCAGAAGTTGAGCAATTGTTAGGAAATCCTCAAAAGGCAAAAGATAAACTTGGTTGGCAAGCAACGGTTACGTTTGAACTATTAGTAAAAGAGATGGTTGAATCAGATTTATTAATTGCTAAACGATCATTACAATACTTTAAATCATAAGGTTTATAATGAACTTGCGATTACTAATTATTTGTTTACTAACTTCTTTGCAGTTATCGGCAACGGTACCCGCATGGATATATGTTGATTTTGATTATTCAATGAAAACCGCTTGGCTTTATAGACAAATTGGAGTTACTACTCAAGTTGTGGGTATTAATGGTAATGAATTGTATGTTTTATTTAAGAGTCTTTATAATAAAAACAATTTACAACTCATTAAACCATCACAACAATTGAAAATTCCTAAGACTATACATCAAGTATGGTTAGGCGGCCCGGTACCAGAAGCATTTAAAGTATATATGCAATCATGGATTGATATGCACCCGGGTTGGGAACACCGTTTTTGGACGGATGAAACAGTTGTACAATTTCCATTAATTAACCAAGAATTTTATGACAGGTCAGATAACTTTGGTGTTAAATCAGACATTCTTAAATGGGAACTTATTTACCGCATTGGTGGAGTATATATTGATACGGATTTTGAATGCCTGAAGCCATTGGATATTTTGCATTATACCTATGATTTTTATACTGGTATTCAACCGCTGGATAGTCACTTCTTGCAATTGGGTGCTGCATTATTTGCAGCTGCACCAGGGCACCCTATTTTGAAACATTGTATTGAAACTATTAAAGATGATTGGCATGAGAAGGGCGCACCAAAAAAAACCGGGCCGGTGCATTTTACTAAATCATTCTTTAAGGTTGCTGGTAAAACAGGACTAATTGATATTGCATTACCTTCAGGTTATTTTTACCCACTATTTTGCTCACAAAAAGAACTGCGCAAAGACCTTTGGCTTACAGAAGGTGCATACGCGGTGCATCACTGGGCAAAAAGTTGGATGCCTGCAGAATTTAGAAAAGATGAATTTAAAAATCTTTCTAATGATGAGTCATGCACTAGTTGGAATGATTAACTAATACCATTAAATTCTTGAGACTTACGCACCCCTTTTATTAACATTAAATTAGCATGTTACTAAAAGGGGTGCATTATGAATAAAAAAGGGATACTCATATGCTTGTTAGTAATGGGAACAACACAAGCTGTTGATAGATCATTTGTAGTACTTACCGCATCATACAATAATGCTCAGTGGTATGAAAAAAATTTAAATTCTATTCGTGATCAAAGCTATTCAAATTGGCGCATGATTTATATTAATGATCGCTCAACTGATTCTACTGGGCAATTAGTAGCTGATTATGTAGCAAATAATAATTTGGGTCATAAAATAACCATTATCAATAATGAATCTCGACGTGGCCATCTTGCAAACCAATATGAAGCAATTCATTCATGTCAGCCGTGGGAAATTATATTAGTGGTCGATGGTGATGATTGGGTAACACACAATGAAGTATTCTCGTATCTGAATGACGTATATCAAGACCCTCATATTTGGCTTACATACGGACAATTTTGGTATGTACTGAAAGATAGACTGGGTATTTGTAAGGCATTACCTCTAGATATTTTAGAACATGGTTTAATTCGTACTTACCCACGATGGGTAACTTCGCACATGCGGACCTTTTACGCCGGGTTGTATCAGGCAATAGAAAAAGACGATCTGATGTACAAAGGCAACTGGTTTCCTATGGGCGCAGATGTGTCGACGATGTTTCCTATGATTGAAATGGCACGAGAACGAGTATTATTTATTTCTGATATTATTTATCAATACAATGATGCAAATACCTTAAGTTTTTATCATGATCGTCGTGATGAACAGATTGAAATAGAAAAAGAAATTCGTTCACGCAAACCATACCCTCGTCTTGAAGGTGCAACATTTTGCACGCATGAAATGAGGGCATAGTGAAGTATGGGTTTCTTATTTTAGCGTCAGCATTGTATGGATCATGTACTCATGCTGTTGATACTAATTATGAACGAAAAATAATTGTAGTAATTCCTTCTTATAATAATAAGGAATGGTTTGAGTTAAACTTGGGTTCAGTCTTCGCTCAAAAATATAGTAATTATCACGTGATTTATATTGATGATTGCTCGCCGGATGGAACCGGGCAACTGGTAGAAAAATATATCAAACAAATGGGCCAAGAACACCGAGTTACTCTCATTCAAAATAAAACACGTCTTCGAGCATTGGCTAATACCTATATTGCATTGCAAATGTGTGATGATGATGCAATTGTTATGACCTATGACGGTGATGATTGGTTTGCTCATGATCAAGTATTTTCTATGTATAATCAAATATATTCAGACTCTAATATTTGGATTACTTACGGTCAGTTTAAAAATTGGCCAACGGGTGAATTAGGATATTGTGCACCGGTTTCTGATGAAATTGTGCAAAAACAATGGTATCGGCGTAAGTGGTGGAAACCAGGCCAATTACGTACTTTTTATGGATGGTTGTTCAAGCAAGTTAAATTAGAAGATTTTATTTTTGAAGGGCCCTATTGGCAAGGGTATTACTTTCCTGCAAATGCTGATTTAGCGTATGCGTATCCTATGATGGAGATGGCAGGCTTTCATTTTAAGTTTGTAGAAGACCCGATTTATATTCGTAACGTGCAAACGCCACTCAATGATTTTAAAGCAAATAAAGAAGTACAAATATTAGGCAGTGCTATATTGCGAGCAAAACCGGTATATCCTCGACTAGAAAAACCATTAGTTGGATATTTTGATCGTTATAATCAACGCACTGCTGATATGGTAATTTTTTCTCATAGTCCACAAGTATTGCCGCAATTGTTAATTTCTGTCGATCAATATATTTTAGGACTTAATTCGATTATTGTTTGTTACCAAGCGCTTAATAACAGCGATGAGCAAGAATATCAATTATTACAGCAAAAACATTCAAACATTATATTTAACAAGATGTCTGATTCTATTGATCAATTATTAACTAATCTCAAGCGCCGATCAGACCATGTATTGTTGGCATATGATTCAGAGATTTTTAACGGATGTGTGAACATAAGTGAATGTGTTGAATGGCTTGAGCGATCTTTTGCATATTCGTTCCATTTATATTTAGGGCAAAATAAAGATACTTCTATCCACTCGGCCACGTTTCAAGAGATTCCGGCACTCAATCCGATTAATAATAAAATATATGCCTGGACATATATGTTTGCAGATGGGGATTGGGCTACACACAATAATATTGCAGGATCGCTCTATCGCACTCAGCAATTGCTTGCTCAACGTAAAAATATGTCAAAGGAGCTGACCATTAAGCAATTTTTCATTAAATGGAAAACATTGTCAGTTGATAAACTTAAGTTAGGTTTATGTTTTAAACATTCAAAAATAGCTGCGCGCTTGGTTAATGCACTCATGATTTGACTTTGCTGCTAGTTGAGATATTGTTACTTTCGCTTAAGATACTGTGCGCAAATGCGCATAAAAAGAAAGTAACAATGCGTTATGCAATTCAATTTTTTATAGTAATGGCTATAACTATTACTAGTGCAACTTATTCATCTGTTGATTTAGTCGTATTTTCATTTGATCGGCCATTGCAATTGTATGCATTTTTAGAATCAGTGGAAAAATATATCACGGGTTACTCATCGATATCAGTGGTCTATAGAAGTAGTGATGTAGCATTTTCCAATGCATATGTAGAAGTTAAAAAAACATTTGCTGGAGTTGCCTTCATTGCACAAGGAGCTCAGCCTAAAGTTGATTTTAAACCATTAACAATTCAAGCAATCAAAGAAGGTTCTAAAGAATATATTTTATTTGGCGTGGATGACATAATTGTAAAAGATTATATTGATCTATCTAATTGTGTGCACCTATTAAAAAAGACCGGCGCACATGGTTTTTATCTTTCATTGGGCAACAACCTTTCGTATTGTTATCCGCTTAACTGCAATCAAAAGCTTCCTCGTCAGCAAAAAATTCAAGATGATGTATCAGCATGGTTATTTGCGCAAAGCGAATGTGATTGGAATTACCCGCATACGGTTGATATGACCGTTTATAAAAAATCAGACATACTACCCGATTTTATTAACATGAATTATTACTCTCCCAATTCTTGTGAAAGTGAATGGGCAAATAGAGGGTATAACGTAATAAATAAAATTGGGTTATTTTTTGAGTTTTCAAAAGTAGTAAATTTACCATTAAATCGTGTGCAAAACGATTTTCATAATATAAATATGAATTTATTAAGTCCCTTAGAAATGTTGCACATTTTTAACGATGGTTTAAAAATTGATATTCAAGATTTGTATAAGGTTTCAAATAAAAGTAGACACATGGAATATGTTCCAAAGTACATTCAGCGCTAAAAAATAGAGGTGAACAAGTATGAATATTCGATATTTATTAATACTCTGTATTGTATGGATATCTTCTATGCAAGCTTCTGAGCAAGCATATGGTTATACTATCATTGAAGATGAATTGCCGATGGTAATAGTTGTGCCTTCATATAAAAATGCTCGTTGGTGTGAAGACAACCTTCGTTCAATTTATGGTCAGGAATATAATAATTATAGAGTTATTTATATAAGCGATTGCTCTCCAGATAACCAAGTAGAAGTGGCGCGTGAATTCATACAAAAGCATGATCAAGAACATAGAACTATTATTATAAATAACCCAACTCGACGTGGCGCAATGAGTAATTTGTATAATGCAATTCATTCTTGTAATGGAAAGAGCATTATAGTCACAGTAGATGGAGATGATTTCTTAGCGCACACTAAGGTCTTAACACGACTTAATGATGTATATAAAAATGAAGATGTTTGGTTAACGTACGGGCAATTTATAGAATGGCCTAAAAAAAGCATAGGTTTTTGCAAAGACTTTGCCACTAAAGTTATAGCCAAGGGCACGTATCGTACCGGCGATCTACCAGTATCACATTTACGAACATTTAGAGCATGGTTATTCCAACAAATATCTTTAGAAGATTTTATATATAAAGGTGCTTTTTATACCATGACATGGGATAGGGCGATGGTTGGTCCTATGCTAGAAATGGCAGATGGTAACTATAAATTTATAGATGAAATTTTATATATTTATAACTTTGATAATCCGATTAATGATTGCAAGGTAAATGAAGCATTACAGATGAAGCTTGCACATTCTATTCGTTGGCAAAAAAAATATAAATCGCTCAAAGCACCAACTATCGTTGAAGATCAAGTTCAGCGGGCATCAATAGATGTAATTCTTTTGGTAGAAAGCGTTACACAGGTGAAAACAGTGGTAACTTCTGAACTATTATCCAATACAAGAATTAATACTATATATCTATTATCTCATACTGATGTAAGTTCGATTACTTTGCCGAGTAATAAAGTGGTTGTAGTAGATTCATTAGAAAGTTTTAAAAAGCAGATTCAATCATCTACTGCACAATATTTATTATTTCTTAATGAACAAAATGTTATTACCAATGCTCAACTGGAGCAAGCGACACATGCATTGGTAACAACAAAAGCATTTTGTTTTAATTTTACTATTACCAAAGCAATATTAGATCAATCTCAGACACCATATTTTGTTGTTAATAATTATTTTGGGTGGCAATTATCATCCTCTAAAAACAACTCATTGTTAGAATTAACTGGTAACGCATTGTGTGAAAAAAAATCAATTTTAAATGATTTAAAATCAGGTGACATACATCAGGCATCTTTATTGCGCGATATTATAGATGCTCATTTAATAGATTCTCATTTAATTTGTTTATGTAACTAGCAGGAAACAAATGAAGCATATAGTAAATATAATTGGTTTGTTGTTTGTATTCTGTGGTTTAGGTGCTCAGGTATATGAACGACCTATAGTGATTATTACAGCAAGTTACAACAACACTCAATGGGCAAAAAGCAATCTTGATTCTATTTTTAATCAAAAGTACAACAACTATTACCTGATTTATGTAGATGATTATTCACAAGATGGAACAGGTAAATTTGTTCAAGATTATATCAAAGAGCGAGGTTTTGAAAAGAAAGTTAGATTATTTATAAATGGAGTGCGTATGGGAGCATTGGCTAATCAATACAATGCGATTCACTTAGTTCCTGATAATGCAATAATAATTATTCTTGATGGCGATGACCTATTTGCGCATGATCAAGTTTTGAATAAAATAAACCAAGTATATTCAGATCCGGCAATTTGGTTAACCTACGGTCAATTTGTAGAGTTTCCAAGCAATGCTATAGGCTTTTGTTGTGAGTACCCGGAACATATTGTTAAAGAAAATAAATTTAGAGAATATGGCCATACGCCGTCACATTTAAGAACGTATTATGCATGGTTATTCAAACAAATTAAAAAAGAAGATTTAATGTTTGAAGGTGATTTTTTTGTAATGGATGGGGATATTGCAACAATGTTTCCTATGATAGAAATGGCGCGTGAAGGGCATTTTAGATTTGTACCCGATGTGTTGTGTAGGTATAATGCAGCAAATCCAATCAATGATTATAAAGTTTCAAAAGCATTACAGGTCAAGCTCGATCAAGAAATACGATCACGTAAGCGGTATGATGCATTCACCGTTAAAAAATAAGGCAGAGATTATGGGTAAAAAGCGCATTCAAATTGCTCTAATAATAAGCATTATATTAGGTTTTGTTTCTAGCACTAACTGTAAAAATATTGGTTTGCTTATCATGGCAACGGGTAGATATATAGAATTTATCCCTCAATTGCGTGAATCAGCCAGAAAGTATTTTTGCCCAAAGCATAAAGTAACTTTTTTTATTTTTACTGATGGGAGCTTAGACCAGCAGCCTGATACAAAAATTATTTATCAAAAGCGATTAGGTTGGCCTTATGATACGTTGTTACGCTGCCAAGCCTATTATGATTATAGAGATTCTTTGGTATCACAAGATTATTTATTTGCTCTCGATGCTGATATGTGTTTTCTAGATCCCATTGGTGATGAAATATTCTCTGAACGAGTTGCAACTTTTCATCCGGGGTTTTATGGCCAAAGAGGGCCGTATGAATCAAGAAAGGAATCAACTGCATATATTCACCATTCCCAAGGTAAATATTATTTTGCCGGGGGTTTTTATGGGGGCACTACCAAAGAATTTATACAAATATCACAAATAATGGTGAATAACATTTATATTGACTTGGAGAAGAATATAATTGCTACCTGGCATGATGAGAGTCAATTAAATAGATATTTTGCCACATATCTTCCAACTCGAATTTTAACGCCGGATTATTGTTATCCACAATCGTATCCAAAAGAACAGTGGTGGCTTGAACGTTTTAAGCCAAAATTAATGGCATTGGATAAAGATCATGATGAAATGCATAAGTAAGATTAATTTCAAAAGTGAGAGTATGAAGAGATTTGCACTGATAGCTATTTTAAGTTGTTCAGCGATTTTTGCAAAAAATAATTTTAATATTCTTCATTTGAGTTTTCATCAAGGGTGTATTAATGATTTTCAAGAGGTGATTAAGCACTTTCCTGCTATTCAGCTTACTTCCTGGAATATTGAAAGTAACCGTAGAAAATTAGATGCTCATATATCAGGAGATGTAATTTATAATATGAGTCATGACAGAGCACATCGTATTTGGTTGCAGCACGCTGATTATTTTAATTCATTTGATATGATTGCGACGTCAGATACAGCTCCATTATCACGCATTTTTTTACAAAATAATTGGCATAAGCCGTTACCCATCTGGGTATGTAACCGGTTTGACTACTTTGATGGGGCAACTCATAAAGGTACTTTTCATGATCATGAATATTATGAGCTGATGCGAAATGCATGCCATAAGCGCAATGTTAAAATTATTTCTTATACTCCATATGAGTTTTTTTATGCCCGTCAAAGGCATGTTGACTGGGGAGATTTAGTAATAAAACCACTCGGAGCAGAAGAAGCACCATTGGTTGAGTCGTTAATACCCGCACACATATCTAAATGCGATACTATTTTTATAATCCCTCGCCTAGAAGCATGGGGACAAGGGCAGGGAAACCAATTGCAATATATTATGTAAGAATGCACTGCACAATGCATTAAGACTTATTCGGGTATATATAATGGCCCGGATGATTTGACCGATTTCAAAGCATTTATTTCATTTCCTTATGTATTGTCAAACCTTGCGTTATTTGAAAATCTACAACGTGGTATTATCCATTTTGTACTAACCATTCGTTTTATACAAGAATTGCGTAGCCAAGGAAAACCGGTTTGTTTTAATCTTGAAGCTTTAAACAACAGCAAGGTTTGTGAATGCTATCATTCTGATAATAGTGATTATCTAGTGTATTTTGATGGTTGGGATGATTTAGCAAAAAAAATTGCTGAATTAGATATTGCTGTCTTAGGGGGTAAAAATTAAAGATTTTGGAATATTGCATAAAAAAGTAATGCTGAGTAGGTGATCATCTCTTTTTAATAAATATTTAAGATAAGAATTATGAGCATATTCGTAGCAGACGTGGAAGTACGATTTTTGGTTCATTTTTTTCTCAATAATATTTGATATTCATCTGCAACAATTTCAAAGCCATTTTGCAGCAAATAAGGAAGTGAGTATTTTGCTTTACCCAGGCCGGTAGTATCGCCGTATTTTTTAGGTGTTTGATTACGCACATCATCAATAAGTATATAGCAACCGCGTGTAATTAAATCTCTTCTTACTACAACTTTTGCTTCTTCTAAAGAGAGTAAGGCTGTTGGTTCAATAGGAGTCATATCTCCGGTGTCCATGTACAGTAAATCTATTTTCTCAGTAATACTATTTAAAAAATTGACTGATGAAGCGACTGTATATCTTATAAAATGAGCAAATGGCTTAGTGATAATTTTACATCTGATAATGTGGCGAGGATCAAGATCTACCGTGTAAAACATTGGATTTTGATGCTATAAACATTCTGCAGCAACTCGCGTAAAGCAATCTGCGCCCCAATCCCAGTTTTGAGGTTCATTTGGGGTCCAGTAGATTGGGTCATCACAATTACAACCAACAAGGCCACCATGAACATAGCTTCTGGTAGTGCCCAATTCAACGATAACTTTCCCCTGTTTTTTTTCGAATAATTCGAACGCCATTTTAAAAGTATAATAACGTGATTTAGGTATCACGTTAAAAGAGCTCCAATTTTGGCAATCATAGGTTCCTTGTTCAAGCAATTCTTTATAAGGATTCAATATTTGATTAACTCGTGTTGATAAGCAAGACAGTTACTGTAAATAAAAAATAAAAATATAAAATAATGAATTTTCAAAGACATTCCTAATTATTATGAGTTTGCTGAACAAGTTCAAAAAAAGTTAAAAGATGATTGATTCTGTTAAGATATGTGTGTTTTTCTTTAACAAAATCCATTAATTCAAACAGTTCATCTTTTTGTAATGTTTGTATCTTTTTTTGAGCATCATAAAAAAGAAGATAGCTATTATCATTATAGGTAATTTTTTTATCAAAAAGTTCCCATACTATTTTGGAATTAGTAATTCCCCATGCGCCATAACTGATGTTTTTGAAGATTCGGCAAGGTATATAGCCATTTTCGATTTGCCATTTACCTTGAATAGCTGGAGCCATATATAAGTTTTGGGCTAATTGTATGTTTAAATCTTGATTAATAGATAAACGATGCTGGAACGATATATTATTTTCCTTTAACGCTTTTAAGTAGCCCTGAATTTCTGGGAGATTTCCATGCATGCCTCCTTCAATAGGTTCCCACAAAAGAAGCAAAACCTTGTTTTTTTAAGTTGATTTTATTTTTGTTACTATCAATTTGATAGGGTAAAAGATCTGTTGCCCAGCGCATATAGATAGTTTTTTCACTAACATCATAATAAATAAAAGGCTCGGCCATTTTAACTTTTCGGGGCAAACAGTCATGCGCATATACCTGTAAGATAATGCAATGATTATCATTGTATAGAGATCTATACTTTGCAAGATCGCAATTATGCAATATATAAAAGCAATCATCTCTTACGGTATATTTTGGTCTACTTAGCTTTCAGTTATAAAAAGAGTGTTAGAAAAATCAATTGAATCAATATTGTCTTTATTATCTAGCCACAATGTTTTATATCCCAGGTGCTCAAAAGCATCATAGAAAGCTGAATGAATATATCAGTGGGTATGAGAATGTAATTTGTGTCCCCAAATTACAACTTGATTAAAATCAATAGAGTATATAGTTACATGAGTAATTAGAAACAGCATTAGTTTTTTAAAATTTATTCGCATTCCTTTTTTCCGTAATAATGAGTATAAATAACATATGCTATGGATAAGTCAATTACATATAAATGAGTTTGCATTTTTATAAATACTTATCATTTAGATGATTGCAAGCTAAAAAGGAGAAAGTATGAAGCTGTTATTAATAATAATTTTAGCTATGTTGAGTTCAGCTCTTAATTGCCAGATGGCTCATGACGCAAAAATATATATTGCAGGACATCGCGGGCTCGCAGGATCGGCGATTATAAATGAATTACACCAACAAGGGTATACTAATATCATCACCAGAACTTCTACTCAATTAGATTTATGCAATCAAGCAGCAGTAAATAATTTTTTTGAGCAAGAAAAACCTGAATATGTATTTTTAGCAGCAGCAAAAGTGGGTGGAATTTTTGCAAACATGGAATATCCGGCCCAATTCATTTACGAAAATCTTATGATTGAGGCAAATGTTATTCACAGCGCGTATGTTCATGGCGTTAAAAAATTGCTCTTTCTCGGTTCTTCATGCATTTATCCACGTGAATGCGCACAACCAATCAAAGAAGAGTATTTACTGACTTCTGCATTAGAATCAACTAATGAATGGTACGCGATTGCAAAAATTGCAGGTCTTAAAATGTGCAAGGCATATAACAAGCAATATGGAACTAATTTTATTAGCTGTATGCCATGTAATTTATATGGACCTGGCGATAACTTTGATGAGCAAAATGGACACGTTATTCCTTCACTCATTAGTCGTATGTATAAAGCAAAGGTTAAAAATGAACCTCAATTTGTAGTATACGGTAGTGGAATGGTGTATCGCGAGTTTTTATTTGTTACCGATTGTGCAAGTTCAGCCGTCTTTTTGATGAATAATTATAATGGAGACGACACTATTAATATCGGAACTGGCGTAGATGTAACTATTGCACAGTTGGCTCAGTTAATTAAAAAACATTTAGATTATCCAGGCGAATTAGTTTTTGATCGATCAAAGGCCGATGGAACACCACGTAAGGTATTAGATGTTTCTAAATTAGCAGAACTTGGTAGAAAAAATTCAATTATGCTTGATCAAGGCTTACCATTAGCGATTGATTGGTTTTATAAACATATAGTGAAAACGAATTAGTTTTTTGAAAAATATAATGAAGATATATATTTGTTTCTTACTCATTATTTTTAGAACTATATCTGCTGCAAATGTTACAGATATACACACTCAAATAAAAAAAATTTTAGCTCAAGAAGATGAATATATATTCTATCGATCATTGAATCGGCCATTTATAATCATTAGCTTGGGTATTAATTGTCAAGTTGCATGGTACAGCCGAGAATTAGGCTTGCGTGATTATGCATATCCATTTGATTGGTGTATTAGCTCTCATACCGGTGTATACCGGTTAATTAAAAATGATTTTAAAGAATTTTTTAAACGAGAAAATCTTATAAAAGATACGTATCACACGGTTAAAGATACGTTGTATGACATTCGTTTTGCGCATGATTTTCCGGCAGAACACGCAAACGCTGCAGCTTCAGATGATACAACTATTCATCATGGTGGAACCATATTAGAAAATTATATGGATGTATATGATGAATTAAATCAAAAATACCAGCGACGTATCGAGCGTTTTTATTGGGCTATTAATTCGGGTAAAAAAATATTTTTTGTACGTATATTTGATATTACCAAACAAGACGCAATAGAGCTCCATGATCTTATTAAACAAAAATTCCCCGCATTAGATTATGAATTAGTAGTTTTAGGGCAATATGAAGAGTATAAAGAGTCGTGGAATGTACCACATCTGCATACTTTTTATGTTGCTAAAGAGACTGTGCATGATTTTTGGCCGGGATATGCACAGACATGGCAGCAGGTGTATAGTGATTTATCTATTTGGCCGGATAATTATAGTAGGTTTAGTTAAAATTATTTGCGAACAAATAATGCATCGCCAAACCATGAGGTCACTCCAAAATTTTCAGCAATCATTATAAAACCTTGGCTTTCTAGCCAATTTTTTACCTCATTAAATTGATATTGTCCTTCATATGCCTCAACAAATTCTACTTCAGTTAATATAACCTTAACTGTTTTGAAAATTTCTGGTGATGCCATAAGTGCATTAAGTTCAAAACCTTGCATGTCTAACCACATAAAATCAATGTGGTCTATGTTATATTGTTTTGCCCATGCATCAATGGTTGAGACGGATACTGTTAAAGTATTTTTAAATTGAATTTCTGAATATGTAAGATGTTCTTTGGGCGGGAGTAATGAACTTGATTGAGAAGGAATTCCTGGTTCCCAAGGAGCTTCAGAAACATACATGGTCGCTGAACCAATGCTATCTCCCAAAGCTAGAGAATAAGTATGAATAGATGAAAAAGTTGATGTTTTCATTTTCAATTTTTCATATAAATAGGCGATAGGTTCAAAGCTATGAATGGTTGCTTTAGGAAAATATTTTAAAATTTCAATACTGTCTGTTCCGTCATAGGCCCCAGCTTCTAGAACAACTGGATTTTCCGGTAAATATTGCTCGACTATTTTCAATATTTCTAAAGGGTGTTTAAAATGAAGATAAGGTTTTGTTATAATCGGTTTTGCTTCAATTTGTTTGGTTTCACGTGGTTTTTGGCAATTAAATGGAAGCCCAATTAACTGGTAAGAAAAAAGTGCAGCAAGATTAATAATGAAAAATATATGTTTCTTCATGAGTTACTTTTCCTTAATATTGCAATGAACATGGACGATAGACTAGAGTGAAAAGCTGAAATAGTAAAGTGCTGTTATAATCAAGCTATTTCTCAATCAATATGTATTGACAATGATCAACTATGAACTATGATGCGCTGTAAAATTCTAAAAATTCGGAGGATCTGGATTGTGAAATTGATCGCAAAACTGTTTTGTTTGGTGGTATTAACAATGACTTCTCAAACGTTTACCATTTCTACAAAATTTACTCTTCTTTCAATAATCACGCATCCATTTGGTCATCCTCATTTTGGTAATGGCCATAAAGGGGTAACTCAGAGCTTTTTATCAGGGCTTAATGAGTTGCAAGTTCCTTATAATTTCAATCCGCCCATTAATCAGATTGGTGAAGTTGTTTGGGTATTATCAAATCCGTCAGCACTTGCAGAGGTAATCGAATTAAAAAGAATAGGACGGATAAAATATATTTTAGCCGGACCAAATTTAGTGGTCACCGCTAATGAAAATAATAAGATATTAACTTCTAATGCAATTGATTATGTTATTGTGCCTTCTAATGAAATACAGACGTTTTACCGACAAGATGAACCTTCTTTAACCAATCATTTACGAACATGGTATGCGGGTGTTGATCATCGTTATTGGTCGCCTATTAATGGTTCGAAGACAAACAAAAATACTGTTTTGATTTACTGGAAAACGGAACCACAAGAATTGTGTATGCAAATTCAGAATATCTTGCATAAATATGGCTGGAAAACAGAAATTATAAAATATGGAAGCTATGACCCAGAAGAGTATAAAGAATTATTAGATAGAAGCCATTTTGCAGTCTTTATCAGTCGTTCCGAATCACAAGGGTTAGCATTAGCAGAGGCATGGTCGATGGATGTTCCTGTTTTGGCATGGAACCCACAGTTATGGCAAGCGAAAGGAAGAGAATCATCGCTTATTTCATCATGTCCCTATATGAATGAGGCTGTTGGAAAGCCATTCAAAACGGTCAGTGACTTCGAGCATTTGTTACAAAATATAACAACTACACTTTCTTATTGTCAGCCACGACAATGGATTTTAGATTATATGACTAACGTCATTAGTTCAAAATTAGCGGTAGATTTGATTAATTCTTTGTATAAATAAGTTTATTTCTAAGCCACAAAGTTTTTTTGGATTTTTTCTAAAATAGTTACCATCTTTTGCAATGGACAGTGCACAAACTTATCTGAAAGATTAAATGTTTCAAATATTGGCCAATAATTTAAATCTGAAGCACAAGCTAGCCACCAACACCATTCTCGACCATGATTCCAAATTTCTCCCTTAGGTAACTGCCAATTAGGGCGAATATCAATAATATGAGTTTTTGGATTACAATATAAAATATTAGATTGACCTGAAGCTAAAACACCGATTACAACTCTAGTATCATTAAATATTTGAATTTGATCAGCAACAGGCATGCTTGCATCAAATAGTAAAATTTCATGTTTTACGTCTCTGAATATATTATGTATTAGTGCTATTAACTGATTAATATTTTGAATTTTTCGATCATTTTCACGTCTTTGGATTATCACAATCAGATTGCTATTTTTCTTCTTATAAGCTGAGCGCTTGATAGATGCTTTAATTAGAACTTCTCTAAATTTATTAAGTAATTTCTTTGGAATAGGTTCCATAAGAAATGGCGTAGCAAAATAAAGCTTATCTACATGATATACCGTTTTTCCTGTTGATATTTCTAATTGTTCTTTTTCAATGCCAAGCAATGAAAGATATTCAAGTAAATAACCCGGTGGAGTGCTCGTTGAATTTATAAGTAGTTTTATGCTGGGATCTTGTAATACTGACTCTTTTAAAAGTAATACTGAGGGCAATCTATCTATTATCGAATGATAAAAAAGTGTGGGTCCTTGTACGGTGGCTAATGCCGTTTTATGAATGATTGGATATTTTGAAATGTGACTATCTATAGGCCAATAGATGGGAGCATTTGGATTACATAAAAAACTGAAAAGCAATTGTTGTTTTTTGCTAAAAATAGTCCCTAAATGTTCTGGCGAAATATATACATCAGGCAATGCTGCAACATACAATTTTTTTGGATTTAATAGCATAAAACTATGAGAATTATTCCAATTAACCAAGGGATTTAATAAAAGCAGATCGGAGGTGGTTACGCCGATAGGGATGGCTCCATACTGTTCTGTATCTTCGTATTGATAAAAAAGGTAATCAAATGATATGTTGTTCATTCGATTAACATCGTATACTTTTTCAAGTTGAGAAAGATCAAATTGAGCAATTGTTAGTCTGAAAAAACATAAAATTAATAATATAATTTTTTTGTGCATTAGTTTATCCTTCCTATATTTATAACATAGTACTAATAAAAACTTAGTCTATACTTTGTAAAGAATAAAAAATTAACAGTGTCGCGTTATTGTTTAACTCGTTGATCTTGACATTGGAACAGCTTTGTCATTAGGATTAAGCCGTTATTCAATTGAATGTTTGTTTCAAAAATGTTGAGAAGTCATGAATAAATTATTATTGATTCTTTGCATACTGCTTGTCCATACAAAAAGTTATAATTTCAATGTACATATATTTGGTGATAGCCACGCATTCTTTTGTTTTAATAACACTTTGTCGGGTATAACTGCTGATGAAAAATCGACCTTTTTTTATGAAAAAAATTATGTATCGCTTGCAGTACCATTTAATATCTACTGGCTTGGCTCTCGCACTATGTTTCGAGTTGGGAGAGATGGCATGGCGGGGTTGGCTATTAAAAAGTATGGCGTGAAAGCTGGTGATGTTGCGGTATTTTTTTTTGGAGAAATTGATGTGCGATGTCACATCGGTAAACAACGAGATGAACAACATAGGAATCTGAACGTAATTATTGAGGAATTAGTACGTAAGTATATACAAACTCTTGTTGCAAATAGGCAAGAATGTCTAAATATAAAAGTAGTGGTAGTATCGGTAGCGCCGCCGTCGCAACATCAGTCTAACCCTCAATATCCATGGCATGGTTCATTAGAAGATCGTGTAGCAATAACCAAGCTTCTTAATAGAACCCTTGAACTATATGCATTACAAAATAACTTGTTATTTCTTGATATATATTCTCAATTTTCTATGGAAGATGGGTCATTAAATATGGCTCTGAGCGATGGGATTGTGCATATACATCCACGACATAATGCAATTATCAAAGAAAAACTAATTGAGTTAATTCAACTTACCAATCAACCCATAGGTCTGTATTGATAGATCCAAGGCTGCTGCCATATAAATTGGCGTGAAAATGTAGACGATCAATATACATAACCTTAATGTGATGAGTAAGTTTTTTTTGCTTAACATAATTTCCCGCTGTAATCTCAACGTTTATTATATTGCGCTCCATTGAAGCATAATCCATGCCTGCGTACATTTCTTTCATGTATTTGCATCGCATTGCAAACGCTAATGTAAAAATATATCCTTCTTTATTTACCTTTATAAAAACATCTATGTGAGGATTTTGTTCAATTATTTTAAAAAAAGTATCATTTATCGGTTGATATCGTCCGGTCATTTTAATAATCATGTCCTCATCATTAAAATTAAAATATTGCAATCCTTCAAGCATTGTTCGTGCTTCATTAATGCCATAGTTTTTCAGACCAAGGATATTGGTAGATGCATAGAAGGCATTATTGGTATAATCATCTAAAAAAGTAGGCCCTTGTTTTTTAACCGCCTCTACAACGTATGGATTTGTATAGCCAAAACTTGAAAGAATACCAAATGTTTGTTGATATTGTTGCTTGCGGAATTCATAATAATTTTCATTTAATGCTGCTGATAATACTAAACGAATTTGAGAAAAACTTTTGGTACTAATTAAAAGCACCATTAATAATAGTGAAGTTTTGTAGCTCATAGAGATAAAACTTATAATAATGTTTGTGTAGTTAATTTTTTTTCTGCAGCTTGAGAAGCAATTTTTTTTAATAATGCCTCAAGAGAATTATGTGCTGATGGAATATTAGGATAGAGTGAAAGTAATTTGTTCGCACTTAACTCAGCATTTGCGCGGCGTGCAATTAAAATTTTAGCTTGTTCTTCGAGCGTAAAGTTTTCATAAGTAAATTGTGGGTTGATATATTTTTTATACAAATCAAGCACTTGATTATGTGATAATGTTCCCGGATTAACCATGTTAAAAATGCCGGTTAACTCACGCAAACTCATATCAACTACTAATGGAAGTATATCTTCTAAGATAGACATTGAGTTAGGAATATTTACTAATTTTTTATATTTAGTTATTTTTCCTATAAATCCTTTGTCTAATTCTTTAGAAATGGGCATTTTAATACGTAAATTCAGGATGTTGGGATATGAAGTCTGAAATTTTTCCAGCGCAATTTTCCCTTGTGAATAAAATGATCCGTTAAAGTTAGGTGCTTCTTCTTCAGTAAATCCTATACCGCCTGCCATAGGGTGCTTCTCATCATATTCATATATACAACCGGTACCAATATAGGTAAGATGAATGTTGTAAACATATGCAAAATCTGCAAGATTAAGTGCGCCCAAAATATTCGCACGAATAGTTTCTTGTTTGTGAGTTTCGCACCAATCAATATTAGGGCGCCCCGTAATGCCGGCAGCGTTAATAATGCGGTCAGGTTGGGTTGCCAAAATCTCTAGGTTTACTTCTTCTCTATTTTCTAATCTCGAGGTTGCGCACACGACGTTATGCCCTTGTTCGCTAAACAGATGCGCTAATTTTTGGCCGATATAACCGGTTTTGCCACCAAAAATAAGAATTGTTTTGGCGGTCTGTGCCTCGAGAATTCCTGCTACAAGTGCTAATGCTACTATTATTTTTTTCATCACATCCTCAATTTAGATAATATGTAATCTTTCAAATAGCCTTGCCAGCTGATCTTTTGTTAATATCCGCTGATCAGAACTATAGTGTGTTTCAGAATTCAATTTGAAGCGAGAGCCTAAACGCATATAAATAGGTAATACTTGTGCCTGGTCATCTAAGTCAGTGTCGTAATTGGTTGGTTGGATGATAAATAAATCTTTGAATTCAAATGCGCAAGCCATTTCTTGTCTGTTTAAAAGAGCTTCATGCATTTTTTCTCCTGGTCTTATCCCGACAATTTTAAAGGTATTTTGTTTATGGAAATGTGCATTAACAACTTCAACTAAATCAATTATGCGCATTGCGGCAAGTCGTTTACTGAAAATTTCTCCGCCTACACCGTATCGCAAAGCATCAAAAATAATTTCTACCGCTTCAGTCTTATCCACAATGAAACGTGTCATAGATTCGTCAGTTAATGTAATATTTTCGCCACGTTGTATTTTATCTATAAAAATAGGAATTACTGAACCGGTGCTTTGTAAAATGTTTCCAAAGCGAGTTACCATAAATTTTGTTTTTATTTCGTGCCTATTATAATTAGTAAATATTTTTTCACTGGCCAATTTACATGCTCCATAAATATTGACGGGTGAACAAGCTTTATCCGTTGAAATGAAAAGCACTTGGGAAACATTATTTTCAATGCAAGCGTGAAAAACGTTAAGCGATCCTACAATATTAGTTTTTATTGCCTCTTCAACGTTATATTCTAAAATGTCCATTCGTTTTAATGCCGCACAATGAAATACAATGTCTATATTCTTAGCAGCTGCAACTAAAGCATAGCGATCTCGAATGTCACCTATAACACATTTTAATAAAGGGCTTTTGAAAGTATTAAGCACGTTAAAATGTTTAACTTCATCTCTGCTGAATATAGTAACACTTTTAGGGTTGTATTTAAGAACTTCCTCAATAATTGCTCGTCCTAAATAACCTGTTCCACCAAGAATTAAAATATTTTTTTTCTCAAACAATGCATAATTGGTTGGCGCATTAGAAAAGCAATTGAACACGAAAAGTAATATACCGTAAAGATATTTTTTCCTGTGCTGAAACATAATACTCCTTTTTGTGTTGCCACTTCTTTACTATCAATATATATGGTCTTTGACTAACATAAAAACAAATTATAATATTCACAAAATAAATACCACACAAATTTTGATAGTTATAAAAAGCACAGTTAAAAAGGAGCCAATATATGATTAAAAAAATATTCTTACTTTTTCTTGTTGCCATACCGTCACCAGCTATTGCCAAAGTTCTTATTTTTACTCATAGCCATAGCAGACCGGATTTTATTGAATTACAAGATAAAACGTTTAAGGCTTTTCTCAAAGATGATTATGATTTTGTAATATTTAATGATGCTCCTAATAATAATATGCGCATTGCTATTGAGCAAACATGCGAAAATTTGAATCTTTGCTGCATACGTGTTCCACAGGAACTTCACCAACAAAGAAATGATCCCGGATCTCGCCACATTCATGGAATTCAATATGCTCTAGCAACTATAGGATTCAATCATGATGATATCGCTTTTTTAATTGACTCTGATATGTTTCTTTTCAAACCATTTTGCATACGTGATTTTATCGGAAGCAATCACATTGCTGGACAAAAAGATGTGCGGCCTCACCAAGGTGATATATCTGTAACGTATATGACGCCACTTCTGGTTTTTATGAATATGAAAACTATGCCTAACAAGACAACCTTGAATTTTGATGGAGGCTGCATTAATGGGCATGCTTGTGATGTTGGAGGCCACCTGCACTATTATTTTAAAAATAATCCTACTCTCAACATAAAATTTACTCCCGGAGTGTGTGTGACAGCATTAGCTGAAAACAACTCTCAAGAACAACTTTTAGGGTTAGGCTACAATAATGTCACTGTTGCATGGGTCTCATCATTAAAAAATTATTTTGATCCCTCTGATCCTCATCGTTTACAATTTCATGGGGACAATCACTTTCTTCACTATGTAGCAGGAGGGAGTAATTGGAATGGTCGCTCCGAAGAATATCATGCAAAAAAAACACGTATCATTAATCAATTTATAGATAAAATGATAGAAGAATATGCGCGTTGAGAGAAAAAAAATTATTTTACATGGTTATGGATATACGAGTATGAAAAAATAAAAGGCGAAGCTTATCAGATTAAATTTTTAAAAAATGAGATTGTAACATGAAAATTTTAATATTCTCCTTTTTATTAACATGGTGTCTATATTCTATTGCTGATCTTTCTCAGTCTTCCATAGCTCAAGTCTTACCTGTTTCAGAACAAGTAGCATCAGATATGATTAAAAGAATTACATATCTTGATCAAATTAACACAAACCATGCACCGTATTATCCTATTTTAACGCATGAATTTTTAAATAAACGTGATTATAAAATTGGCTGTGAAGTAGGTGTGTTTACTGGTGGTCATGCAGAATTTATTTTAGCTCATAGCACCATAGAAAAATTATACTGCGTGGACCAATACATGGCAATACCCACACTTCCTATTGTGGTTGAAGGGTTTGCAAGAAACTACTGGCAGGCATGTTGGGATACTATGTACTATTATGCTGTAGAGAAACTTTCTATATTTGGGAATCGCGCACAATTTATTCGAATGACTGCAACGCAAGCAGCTGCTATGATTTCTGATAATAGCCTGGATTTTGTATTTATAGATGGAGATCATTCATATGCTGCAGTTCTTGAAGACTGTGCCAGCTATTACAATAAAGTCCGCTCGGGTGGTATAATTTCAGGTGATGATTATCAAATTGATAATGTTTGTCGTGCCTTACATTATTTCTTTGAACAAAAAAAGCTTTCTATCAATATTTATGAAGGCCAAAATAGATTTTGGTGGGTAGAAAAACCATAATAAGCGTGATAATAATATTCTCAAACTCTCGAGCTTACAAGTCACGGTATTTTTACTCATATTTGAAGGAAGATTATGAAAATAAATATAGTTATTTTGCTCTCAATAATAACTGCTCCTGCATTATATTCACTTGGTTTTGGATTACAAACTCCAAATCCACAAGCCCCCAAGCCAAACGTTTCTCAACCAAAATTTTATAGACAAGACGATGTGTTACGACCTCATTTAGAGAATAATAAAACGATCACTATCGGTTGTTGGCAAGCCGGCTTATTATCAGGGTTTTTGGGAGTTGTAGGAAATCTTAAATGGTGCGACAGAAAAAATGTGACTCCAATTGTATATTGGGAAGATCATAGCTATTACTATCAGCCTGAAGGCTATAATGGCTCCACCAATGTATGGGAATATTACTTTGAACCGGTTTCTTCTGAACTATGGGCTGGGCAACAGCCTGATACTCGTAATTATAGAGCACCAGATGGAACTGGTGTTAAATTTCTTTGTAAACATACCTACGAATATCGAGTAAAAACAAATAACATAATCGAGAAATATATTCGTATTAAGCAGCCAATTATTGATAAAGTTGAGCAATTTTATCAAACCAATATGGCAGGTAAAACAACTATTGCTATTCATTTACGTGGTACAGATAAACCCACCGAAATTACGATGCCCACTGCTGAAGTTTTGTTGTATGAGGCTAATAGACAAGCAGAAAAATTTGAATCGGTGCAATTTTTAGTGGCTACCGATGAGGCTAAATTATTACAATTAGCGCAAAAGATGCTCAAAGGACCGGTAATAAATTATAATTCATACAAGGCTACTGATGGCAGAGCATTACATACTAATGCTGCTATTGCTAACCGAGCGCAATTAGGCGAGGAAGTGCTCATTGAATGTTTGTTACTTTCACGTTCACAATTACTGATTCACTCTCATTCAAATGTTGCTTATTGTGCCTATTTTTTTAACCCTGAGTTAAAAACTATTTTAATAGATGGTAGAGTGCTAGAAGCTATGCATGAGAAGTCTTAATCCATACTTGGTTACCATAAAACCAGTCAGTTGTGTTTTTAAAGTCTTGCGCGACCAAAGTGAAGCCTTGTGCGGTTAACCAGGTAACAACATCGTCTAAAATATATTGGTTTGCATATGCCTGAATAAACTCTACTTCAGTATAAATTACTTTTAGAGTTGCAAGCATGTTAGGCGATGCTTTAAGAACGTTAAGCTCAGTACCTTGCATATCAAGCCAAGCAAAGTCGATATAAGTAATATTGTTTTGCTCAGCCCAATCATCAAGTGTTATAGTTCGCACAGTGATTGTTTTGGGATATACAACCGGAGATAATTCAAGCCGCTTGGTAGGTTTTAATAATGAACCTGCTTGAAACGGCTTTTCAGGTTTTTTAGGGTGCATTGAAACATGAAATTCTGCGTGGCCCGTATCTTCAAACAAAGCAATATTCTGTGGATGGATTGATGGAATGTGTTTTACGTTGTCTTGTAATAATGTAAAAATTTCAGGGACCGGTTCAAAAGCATATATAGTTGCTGCTGGCCAAAAGGCGGCTATTTTTTTGGTATCAGAACCATTAAATGAACCAGCTTCAATAATGACTGGATTTTCTGGTAGATATTCTTTTACCAATGGTAACACTT
>Ga0105047_10000823_pt1 | contig 54250 bp, 44 predicted proteins | sample MAT04_FD_78384 | JGI IMG/M metagenome (GOLD analysis project Ga0105047, IMG submission 78384) | Freshwater microbial communities from Lake Fryxell liftoff mats and glacier meltwater in Antarctica - MAT-04 (megahit assembly) | ecosystem: Environmental > Aquatic > Freshwater > Ice > Liftoff... | reverse complement strand
TTCCGTGGCGAGCATGCTCAGCTTCTCGCTCAAGGATCCGAAGGTCATCATCGGCCTCTTCATCGGCGGTCTGCTCCCGTATCTCTTCTCCGCGTTTTCGATGAACGCCGTCGGTCGCGCCGCGGGCGCCGTGGTCACGGAAGTCCGCCGCCAACTGGCGCTGCACCCCGGTATTTTGAAAGGCACCGATACTCCCGACTACGGCGTCTGCGTCGATATCGTGACCAAGGCCGCGCTCAAGGAAATGATCGTCCCGGCGCTCCTGCCGGTGGTTGTCGTCATCCTCGTCGCCGCCATCCCGATGCTCGGCGCCGTCGTCCTCGGCGGCGTGCTCGTCGGCTCGATCGTCACCGGCCTCTTCATGGGCATCTCCATGACCAGCTCCGGCGGTGCGTGGGACAACGCCAAGAAATACATCGAAGAAGGCCACCACGGCGGAAAGGGCAGCGACGCCCACAAGGCATCCGTGACCGGCGACACCGTCGGCGATCCGTACAAGGACACCAGCGGCCCGGCGATCAACCCCATGATCAAGGTCGTCAACATCGTCGCGATCCTGATCATCCCGATCTTCTTTTAATAGCGCGCGCGCTTCACGCCGATGAAGACGCCGTTTCAACTCCTCGCGGGCAGCGGTGTCCCAGTGCTCCCTGGTCGGCGGGCCAGCGCTGCACGCCTATCGCTACACGCGGCAGACGCTCGATTTCGACTTCATGGTTGCCGCGTCGAACTACGTTCTCTGGCGCGAGTATTTGGGGGCTGAAGGTTTTACCGAAAAAGGACGAATGGGGCAGTTCGGACGCTTTCGCCCGAGCGCCGCGGTCGAGCCGGTGCTGGATATCGGAGAAGTGGATGACGCCACGGTTGCCAAACTGTGGACGGCGGCTGAAGCACGCATGGGGTGACGTTCGGCTGCGAGTCCCCGCATTTCTCCATCTCATCGCACTCAAGCTCCACCCTGCCAGGAATCCGCAACGCAATGATCGCGACATCGGCGACGTGATGGAGCTGTTGCGGCTTAACCCCGGACGTTGCACACCTCAGGATTTAGAAGCGACTTGCCTTCGGCACGGTCCGCCCGAAATCCATGCACGTCTGGCCAATATCCAGCCGTATGAGCATCCCCAGTCTTGACCTCGATCTCGATCTGCCGACGAACATCCCCGAACTGCCGCCACCGTGGCCGCCGACGGAGGTGGCGATCGAGTGGTGGCTGAACGGCACCGTTTGCGTTCCTTCCCTGTCTTTTGAGAAACGCCTGCGCAATCCCCATCGCGAGCACCACGACGAGCCTTTCGTCTTGATTGATTAGCGGCGTGCTGGACAGCGAAGAAGCGGGCGGGCACAAGAGGGAACCCGGCATGAAAACCCTCTTCCTCACCAACGAATTTCCGCCGACCATCTACGGCGGCGCGGGCGTCCACGTCGAATACCTCTCGCGGGAACTCGCCAAGCTCATGCAGGTCGAAGTCCGCTGCTACGGCCAGGAGCACCGCGAACCGCGGCTCGACACCCCGACGCTGCAAGCCACCGGCTTCGGTCTCGACACTTCCGGTTACACCGCGCCCAAGCAGCTCCATTCTGTCTTCGGTGCCGTCCAGCGCGGGCTCGATTGGAACACGCTGAACATCGACGCCGACGTGGTGCACCTGCACACTTGGTACACGCACATGGCCGGCATCATGGCCAAGCTCAACTACGGCATCCCCATGGTCCTGACCGTGCATTCGCTGGAGCCGCTGCGCCCCTGGAAGCGCGAGCAACTCGGCGGCGGCTACGACTTCTCCCGCTGGGTGGAAAAGACCGCGATCGAAATGGCCGATGCGGTCATCGCCGTTTCGCACGAGACCAAGCTCGACATCCTCCGGCTCTTCCACATCCCGGAATCGCGCGTCCACATCATCTACAACGGCATCGACCTCGACGAATACCGCAAGGTCCCCGGCACCGCCGCGCTGACCAAATACGGCGTCGATCCGAACGTGCCCTACGTCCTGTTCGTCGGGCGCATCACCCGGCAGAAAGGCATCATCCACCTCGTCAACGCCATCAAGCATCTCGCGCCTGGCTTCCAGGTCGTGCTCTGCGCCGGCGCGCCTGATACGCCCGAGATCGGTGCCGAGATGAAAGCCGCCGTCGCCGTCGCCCAGGCCATTCGCCCCGGCATCGTCTGGATCGATCAAATGGTCAGCAACCCCGAGAAGATCGAACTCTACAGCCACGCCGCCGTCTTCTGCTGCCCCAGCATTTACGAGCCCTTCGGCATCATCAACCTCGAGGCCATGGCCTGCGAAGTCCCCGTCGTCGCCAGCGCCGTCGGCGGCATTAAAGAGGTCGTCCTCCCCGGCGAAACCGGCTGGCTCGTCCCGCTCGCGCAGATGGAGGACAGCCCCTTCGAGGCGCTCCACCCCGGCGTCTTCTCGCGCGACCTCGCCCTGCGGATCAATGACCTCATGGCCGATCCCGCGATGCGCGCCGCCTTTGGCAAAGCTGGCCGCGCCCGCGCCGAGGAAATCTTCGGCTGGAGCGCCATCGCCCGCCAGACCCACGACCTCTACGCCAGTTTGGTAAAAAAGTAGGTTTGCCGCCGTGGCGGGGGCAGTTTTGGCTCCACCGGGATTGACCCGACGATGATGGACACGATTGCGCCGCCCGCCCCGCCGACCGAAACCCCTTGGAAAATCAGCGGACGCATCGCGCCTGCGCCGCTCGGCCCGCTCTACAAGCTCGGCAGGCGAAGATCCGCGGCTCCTGCGCGCGGGTGATCTCGAAGGAAGGCGGGGTCTTCGCGCGCCGGGCGAAGAGCGGCTTGATCATGAAAATGATGACGATGATCCCGACGACGATGGGCACGACGTAGGCGAAGAAATTCCCGCGGCCGTTGCGGCCGCCTTCGAGGAGCGCGGTGTCGTTTACCGCGTGCAGCCAGGTGGCCCAGCCGACCCGCGGATGCAGATTTTCATCAGCTTGGCATGTGGGAACGCGCGGGAGCGCGTCCCTCCGGGGGTTCAGTCGCGCCCCGCTCGTTCCCAAGCTTCGCTTCGGAACGAGCGCAACGAGTGTGGTGCGAGAGGGTATTGTTGCCCGCATCACGGAGTCTCGCTGCGGCCGAAGGGCGCGGGTTGCAATGCGCGCGTTCTCTGGCACACTGCCGACCCTTTTTCCCCGCTATGTTTGTTGATCACATCAGAATTTTTGCCAAAGCCGGAGACGGCGGGGACGGTTCCGCTTCGTTCCGGCGTGAGTCGTTCGTGCCGATGGGTGGACCGGATGGCGGCGATGGCGGGCGCGGGGGTTCGGTGATCCTGCGGGCGGATACCAATGCGGATAATCTGACGCCGTTTTTCTACGAACCGATCATCAAGGCGCGCAATGGCGAGCGGGGCGGGAGCCGGCAGTGTTTTGGGAAGAGCGCGGAGGATAAGATTGTGCCGGTGCCGATTGGGACGATCGTGTATCGGCTGCCGGGGGAGAATGAGGAGGAGGCGGTGGATCAGTCGGTGGCGCATGGCGACGGGCGGACGTTTGTCGATTTCTCGAAGCAGCCGGAGGACGAGGAGAAGCCGAATCGGGACCGGAAAAAGTCACTGGACCCGAATGAGCTGGAGATGATCGCGGATCTGACGGAGCCGGGGCAGGAGTTTGTCCTCTGCGCGGGCGGGAAGGGGGGCATCGGGAATGTGCATTTCAAGAGTTCGCGCAATCAGGCGCCGACGCGCTATACGGAAGGGGTGCCGGGGGAGGAGGGGCACTTTTATTTCGAGCTGCGGACGATCGCGGACGCGGGGCTGGTCGGGTATCCGAATGCGGGGAAGTCCACGCTGCTCGGGAGAATTTCGGCGGCGCATCCGCGGGTGGCGCCGTATCCTTTTACCACGCTGACGCCGCACATCGGGGTGGTGGAACTGCCGGGGTTTCAGCGGGTGACGGTGGCGGACATTCCGGGGCTGATCGAAGGCGCGCACGCGAATGTCGGCCTCGGGCATGATTTCCTGCGGCACATCGTGCGGTGCAAGCTGCTGGTTTTCGTGCTGGATATGGCCGGGAGCGAAGGTCGCGAGCCGCTGGAGGATCTGCAGAAACTGCGGAAGGAACTCGATCTTTACGACCCGAAGCTGAGCGAGCGTCCGTGGATCGTGGTGGCGAACAAGATGGATCTCGAAGGCGCGAAGGAGAAGCTAAAGCACTTCAAGGGGCGCTACCGGAAGCTGAAGGTGATCCCCGTGGGCTCGGACGAAAAGGCGGGGGTGGAGAAGCTGAAGAAGACGCTCGCGGAATTGGTCGTAGGCGAAGCGGCGGAAAAGTAGGCGGGACTTCCCAGTCCCGCGGCGGCGGATGCGGCGCAGCGGATGCGGCTCTGGGAAGAGCCGCCGACGTTAGAACACGCCCGAGGTCGGGTGACTGGGGGGCGGGTTGGCGGGGTCGCCGCCCTTGAGCTTGGCCCCGAGCATGGTCTGAAAGTCCTGAAGTTTTTGCACCACATCGGGTCCGCGCTGGAGGACGGCCTTGGCCAGTTTCTCGTAGTGGGCGGGGTTGCGCTGGGCGAGTTCGGAGAGCGCCATGATGACGGCGAGGGTGTTGTTGATGTCGTGCTTCACCTCGCGAAACTTCTCGACGATCGCCTGAAGTTCTTCGCGGGACATTTCTAAGGGAGTGGCGGACATCGTTCGTATTTACCTCTGGAGGCGGTGTTCTGGTTGTGCTTTCCTCGACGGTTCAATCAACGGCGGAAATGCCAGCAGAAGTAATAAAGATCATCGGTGCGCGCCAGCACAATCTCCGCAATCTCACTCTGGAGATTCCGCGGGAGAAGCTTGTCGTGGTCACAGGGATGAGCGGGTCGGGGAAGTCGTCGCTCGCTTTTGACACGCTCTACGCGGAGGGGCAGCGGCGCTATGTGGAGAGTCTGTCGGCGTATGCCCGGCAGTTTCTCGACCAGATGCAAAAGCCGGATGTGGATTTCATCGAGGGGCTGTCGCCGGCGATCGCGATCGAGCAGCGGAGCAGCGGGGGCAACCAGCGTTCGACGATCGCGACGACCACGGAGATCTACGACTATCTGCGGCTGCTCTATTCTTCGATCGGCCAGCCGCACGACCCGATGACCGGCCAGGCGATCAGCAAGCTGACGCCCCAGCAGATTGTGGATCAGATCGTGGCGTATCCGGTGGACAGCCGGATCGTGCTGGTCGCGCCGCTGGTGCAGGATGAGGTGGGGGAGTTCCGTGATGTGATCGAGAAGCTGAAGCGCGAGGGTTTTGTGCGGGTGCGGATCGATGGGGAGATCATCGAGCTGGGCCGGCCGGAGCCGATCCGGCTGGAAAAGGGGGCGAAGCATCGGATCGAGGTGGTGGTGGATCGGCTGGTCATCCGCGAGGGTGTGAGGACGCGGCTGGCGGATTCCGTGGATACGGCGCTGAAGTGGGGCGGGAACCGGCTGGCGGTGCTGCGGCGGGTGGGTGATGCGGAGCCGGAGCAGTGGGAGGAGTTGAAGTATTCCATCGACTACAGCAATCCCGAGACGGGCTTCACGCTACCGCAACTCACGCCCAAACATTTCTCCTTCAACAGCCACTATGGCGCGTGCCCGGTGTGCCACGGGCTCGGCACGGAACAGGTCTGCGACGCCGACCTGATGATCCCCGACCCGGACAAATCGCTGGCGGGAGGTGCGGTCGCGCCGTGGGGCAAGGCGAACAAGCGGATGCAGAGTTATTACCACGGCGTGCTCGAATCGCTGGCCAAGGAATATAAGGTGTCGATGGAGAAGCCGTATCGCGATCTGTCGGCGGAATTTCAGACGGCGCTGACCCAGGGGACCGGCGAGCGGGTGGTGACGATGAACTGGGGGGAGAACGGCAAGCGGACGAAGGTGGAGAAGCCGTTCGATGGGTTGGTCGCCTCGCTGCAAAATCTTTACGACACGACGGACAGCGAATTTACCCGGCAGCGCATCCGGCAATACATGAGCCGGCGGACCTGCTCGGCCTGCCAGGGTGCGCGGCTGAAGCCGGAGATCCTGGCGGTGACGATCGGAGGGACGCGCTCCCGCGCGTCCCAAACATCCGGGGAGATGGAAGCGCGCGGGAGCGCGTCCCTCCGGGCATTGAACATTCACGCCTTTTGCCAGCTCACGATCGAAGAAGCGCGATGGTTCGTCGAGACGCTGCCGCTCAACGAGCAGGAGAAATTCATCACCAGTGAAGTGCGGCGCGAGATCACGGCGCGGCTCGCCTTCCTCGTGGAAGTGGGCCTCGGCTATCTGTCGCTCGATCGCGAGAGCGGCACGCTGAGCGGCGGCGAGGCGCAGCGCATCCGGCTGGCGACACAGATCGGCAGCGGCTTGGCGGGTTGCCTCTACGTGCTGGACGAGCCGAGCATCGGCCTGCACCAGCGCGACAACGACCGCCTCATCGGCACGCTCCGCCGGCTGCGCGACCTCGGCAATTCCGTGATCGTCGTCGAGCACGATGAGGACACCATCCGCGCCGCCGATCACATCCTCGATCTCGGCCCCGGCGCCGGCACTCGCGGCGGGCAACTCGTGGCCCAAGGCACGCTCGCCGACATCCTCGCGGTCGAGAATTCGCTGACCGGCCAGTATCTCTCCGGCCGGGCGCGCATCCCGGTGCCAAAGCATCGCACCGCGCCGCAAGGCACCTGGCGTTCGCCGGATTCACCCGGCTGGCTGACCGTCCGCGGCGCGACGGAAAACAATCTGCGCGATGTGACCGCGGCTTTCCCGCTCGGCTGCTTCACCTGCGTGACCGGCGTCTCCGGCAGCGGCAAATCCACGCTGGTCGATGACATCCTGCGCCGCGCGCTCTTCCGCCATTTCTACCGCTCGAAGGACCGCCCCGGCAAACATCTGAAGCTGCACGGCCTCGAGCAGATCGACAAGGCCATCGTCATCGACCAGACGCCGATCGGTCGCACGCCGCGTTCGAATCCCGCGACCTACACCGGCGCCTTCGGCCCGATCCGCGAACTCTTCGCCGGCCTGCCCGCCTCGCGCATCCGCGGCTACGAATCCGGTCGCTTCAGCTTCAACGTCAAGGGTGGGCGCTGCGAGACTTGCGAGGGCGATGGTGTGAAGAAAATCGAGATGCACTTCCTCGCCGATGTTTATGTCGAATGCGAGGTCTGCCGCGGCCGGCGTTACAACCGCGAGACGCTGGAGATCACTTACAAGGGCAAAAACATCGCCGACGTGCTCGACATGACCGTGGACGAGGCCGCGCGCTTCTTCCGCAACGTGACGCAAATCTCCGACAAGCTGCTCGCGCTCGAAGATGTGGGCCTTGGCTACGTGCATCTCGGCCAGAACGGCACCACGCTGAGCGGCGGCGAAGCGCAACGCATCAAGCTCGCCACCGAACTGGCCAAAAAAGCCACGGGTCGCACCGTCTATATCCTCGATGAACCCACGACCGGCCTGCATTTCGCCGACATCCACAAACTCCTCGAAGTGCTGATGAAACTGCGCGACGCCGGCAACACCCTGATCGTCATCGAACACAATCTCGAAGTCATCAAGAGCGCCGACTGGGTGCTTGATCTCGGCCCCGAAGGCGGCGGTGGCGGCGGACGGATCGTCGCGCAAGGATTGCCGGAAACGATCGCGGCAGTTGAGGAGAGCCACACCGGGCGGTATCTCAAGCGAATGCTATGACGCGCTCCCTTTTGCTTTCGCTCCTGAGTCTGTTGACGACGGCGCTGACCGCGGCGGAACCCACGCTCCTGGTCGAGGCGCGGCGCGCGCGCGCGGAGTCCATCCCGCAAGTCGCCATCCAGAAGTTGCGCACTCTGCTGAAGACCGCCGATCTGCCCGCGGACACCCGGCAAGTGGCCAGCCGCGAACTGGCCGGAGCGCTGCTCGCCGCCGGGGAAGTCGAAGAAGCGCTCTGGGTCACCCAACCGATGGCTGAAGCGGGAGAAAGCGCGGCGCAACTGCTCCAGGCGGAGATCCTGGCGCACGCCGGACGCTGGTCGGAAGCGCTGCCGCTTTACCAAAAGCTGGTCGCGGATGCGGATCGCGGGGCGGCCGCGCAGTTGGGCGTCGCGGAGTCATTGCAAGCTCTGGGGCAGACGGCGAAGGCGATTGCGGTGCTCGAAAACTTTTCCGCCGCGCATCCGGCGAATACCGGAGTGCAATTGCGCCTCGCGGGATTGTTGGTCGAGGCCAACAAGTTTGCGCAGGCGCGGGCGATTATCCAGAAAGCCACGCCACGCCATCGCAGCGAAGAAAAATGGGGGAAGTACGTCGAGGGACGCCTCCTCCTCGCGAGCGATCAGGCCGCACCAGCACTGGCGCTTTTCGAAGAAGTGCTGCGGGACCTCAGCGGCGTCTCCGAGAGTCTGCTTTTTGGCGTCACGCTCGGCAGCATGGAAGCACGCGCGGTGTTGAACGGATACGAATCGGCGGACGGAGTGCTGGAGAAATACATTTCGCGTTATCCTGAGAGTCCCTATCTCGAGGCCGCCTTCCGCCGGCTCGACGAGGTTTACGAGCAGGAAGAGCATCCGACGGAAAATGAGCTGAAGAAGAACGCCCAGAAACCACCGCCGCGCCGCGCGGCTCTGGCCGAATACTATCTGGCGCGGATGTACCAGCGCGTGAACAAGCCGGAAAAAGCCGTCACCGTGCTCGAGAATTTCGTCCAGACGTATCCCACGCATCCGCTGCTGCCCATGGTGCATCTCATGCAGGCGGATGATTTTTTGAAAAAGGACAATCTGCCCGCCGCGGTGCGCGCACTGGAAGCCGCGATGCGCCACGCCCGGAGCGAAGAGGAGCGCGCGGCCATCGAGTTGCGCACCGCGCTCGTCCACTACCGGCAGGGGGAGGCGCTGCTCGCCGCCAATTCCTTCCGCCGCGCTGCGCAGTGGTCGGAAAAGCTGCGCCCGCATGCGATCTTCGACGCGGCGCTCGCCGATTTATCCATGCGGAACTACGAGCGCTTTTCCGAGGACTACCGCGCGCTGAGCAGCCAGTATCCGAGAAGTCCGCTGCTCAGTTTGCTCCTGCTGGAGGAAGGCTTCACCCAGGCCCGGGCCGGCGATCCCCGGGCCGGCGATACGCTGGAACTTTTCATCCACCATTTCCCGAAACATCCGCGCCTGAACGAAGCGCGACTGGCTCTCGCCGAGCTGGCTCTGCAGGATGGCAACCGCGAGGGCGTCGCCCGCTATTTGCAGGTCGTGAATACCTCCGCGCCCGATGCCGAATCGACGGAACGCGCGGCTTATCTCGCGATCTTTGCCGCGGATGCCGAGACGCCGCCGGCGCCGGCGAAAGTGATCCCGCTGGCGCAGAACTTCATCGCGGGCTTCCCGCGTTCGCCGCTGCTCCCGGAGGTGCGAATGAAGCTGGGGCAGATCTTTTTCGGCACCGGTGATCACGCCAATGCCGAGACGCAATTCACGCTCCTGGCTCGCGAAAGCCCGGCCAGCCCGTATGCGGAGACGGCGCTCTTCCTCGGCGGTCAGGCGGCGACAAAGTGGATTGACGCGGGTGCCGTGGATCGCGCGCTGGCGCTCTTCGACGAGGTGGTGAAGCGCGACGGTCCGCTCAAGCTCTACGCCCGCCAGCAGCAGGCCATCGTGCAAAGCAAACTCGGCAATGAAAGCCAGGCCGTGACGATCTTCGACGCCATTCTTTCGGCGCAGCCGCCGCCTGACGCCGAGCTGCGTTACGCCACGCTGTGCGGTAAGGGCGACAACCTGGTTCTTCTGGGCCGGACCGCTCCGGCCCAGCTCGAAGCCGCCATCGATGTTTATGATTTCCTGGCCACCCTGAGCGAGGTCACGCCGACCTGGCGCAACCAGGCGCTTTATAAAAAGGGACGCGCGCTTGAACAGCTCAAGCGCCAGCCCGAGGCGTTGACCGCCTATTACGACGTGCTGGAGAAAAGCGCTGCCGGGGGCCGCGAGTTTTTCTGGTACTACAAGGCCGGCTTCGACGCGGCGGCGCTCTTCGAGAAGCAGGAGGACTGGAAATCGGCCATCGGCATCTACCAGAAAATGGCGCAACTCGCCGGCCCGCGCGCGGTCGAGGCCAAGGCGCGGTTCTCGCAGTTGCGGCTGGAGCGGTTCATCTGGGACTGAGGGGCGCGGAATTTATGATTTATGATTTACGATTTACGAATTAGAACCCGCGCTCCCTTTCGAGACCGCGTCCGGCCTTGGATCAATTCATCAATCCTAAATCCTAAATCCTAAATGCCCTTCAAGCTCTTCATCCCCGGCCCCGTCCAAGTCTCCGAGAAAACCTTCCGCGCCATGAGTCAGCCGATGATCGGCCATCGCAGCGGCGACTTCAAAAAACTCTACGCCTCGGTCCATCCGCGGCTTCAGGAACTGTTCGGCACGACGCAGCCCGTCTTCCTTTCCACTTCGAGCGCGTGGGGCGTGATGGAAGGCGCGATCCGCAATCTCGTCGGCACCGGCAAGGTGCTGAACTGCATGTGCGGCGCGTTTTCCGACAAGTGGTTCGATGTCTCGAAGAAGTGCGGCAAGGAAGCGGTGGCGCTGCAAGTCGAGTGGGGTCAGCCGATCCGCGGGGAGCAGATTCGCGCACACTTGCAGCAGGGCGGATTCGATGCCGTGACCGTCATTCACAATGAAACCTCGACCGGCGTGATGAGCGACATGCGCGAGATCGCCGAGGCGGTGAAAGAATTCCCCGATGTCATGCTCATCGTCGATAGCGTCTCGTCGTTCAGTGTCGTGCCGATCCCGATGGATGAACTCGGCATCGACGTGCTGCTCACCGGCTCGCAAAAGGCGCTCGCGCTGCCGCCGGGCCTCGCCCTCTTCGCGGCGGGCAAACTGGCCATGGAGCGCGCGGCGACCGTGAAAGGCCGCGGCTATTACTTCGATTTTCTCGAGTTCGCCAAGAACCAGGCCGAGGACATGACGCCGTCCACGCCGAGCATCTCGCACATCTACGCGCTGCAATCGAAGCTCGACGACATCTTTGCCGAGGGCGTCGCCGCCCGGCACGCCCGGCACGCCGAATTGAACACGCTCGTCCATGAGTGGGTGAAGGCGCGCGGCTTCGACTTCTTCGCACCCGAGGGCTATCGCTCGAAGTCGCTGACCTGCGTGGCGAACAGCCGCAACATCGACGTTGCGGCGCTGGCCGCGGCGCTCAAGGCGAAGCACTCGCTGATCATCGACGGCGGCTACGGCAAGCTGAAGGGCAAGACCTTCCGCCTCTCGAACATGGGCGACGAAACCCGCGCGACGATGGCCGAGTTGATCGTCGCGCTCGATGCCGAGCTGCCGACGTAAGTTCGGAAATCCGAAATCCGAATATCGAAATACGAAACAAATTCGAATGGCGTGAAAGGGTGAAAATCTGAGGGCGCGCCGCCGCCTTGGTTTTCCGGCTTCCGGCTTTTCGAGTTTGTTTCGGATTTCGGGTTTCGATATTCGGATTTTCCCTGCTTCTCCCGCATTGACCGTCCGCGCTTTCCTGCACCAAGGTAGCCGCCCACTCCCACACCTCATGACTACTCCCCACGACTCCGCGTCCTCCCTCAATCGCCGCCGTTTCCTCCGCACCACCGCCGGGGCGGTCGCGCTCAGCGCCCTGCCCATCGAACGCTTCGCCCACGCCGCGGAAGGCGGTCCGCTCAAGCTCGGCCTCATCGGCGGTGGCGGTCGCGGCACCGGCGCGGCCAATCAGGCGCTCAAGGCCCTCCCGAACATTCAGATGGTCGCCATGGGCGAGCTCTTTCAGGACATCGCGGAGAAAGCCGTCTCCAATCTTGCCGCGTCGCATTCCGCGAAAGTCGATGTCACCCCCGATCGCATCTTCCTCGGCTTCGACGCCTACAAAAAAGTCATCGCCGCGTGCGATGTCGTCATCCTCGCCACGCCGCCCACCTATCGTCCGATGATGTTCGAGGAAGCCGTGAAGCAGGGCAAACATGCCTTCATGGAAAAGCCCGTCGCCGTCGATGCCATCGGCATCCGCCGCGTGCTCGCCGCCGCGGAAGAAGCCAAGAAGAAGGGCCTCAAGACCGGCGTCGGCCTCCAGCGCCGGCACAAGCCCGGCTACCTCGAAGCCATCAAGCGCGTGCAGGACGGCGCCATCGGCAAAGTCATGTATGGCCGCACCGCCTGGAATATGGGCGCCGCCCGCGCCTTGGTGCCGAAGAAGCCCGAGTGGAACGAACTCGAGTACCAGCTCCACAACCAGTTCTACTTTGCGTGGCTGTGCGGCGACATCATCGTCGATCAGGGCCTGCACAATATCGACGTCTTCAACTGGATCCACGGTGACGTGCCCCCGATCAGCGCCAAGGGCGTCGGCGGCGCCGAAGTCCGCCGCGGCAAGGATGCCGGCTGCCTCTACGACCACTTCGCCATCGAGTTTGAATACGCGGATGGAACCCGCCTCTTTCACCAGAATCGCCAGATCCCCGGCTGCCTGGCGTACGTCGGGGAAAATGCCCACGGCACCGACGGCCACCTCGAATGCACCGGCGAAAATTTCGTCATCACCGGCAAGAACGAATGGCGTTACCCGAAGGAAGATCCCAAGATCGATCCCTACCAGAAGGAACACGACGACCTCTTCAACGCCATCACCAAGAACCTCGACTACAACGAAGCCGAGCGCGGCGCGAAGAGCACCATGACCGCCATCCTCGGCCGTATGGCCGGCTACAGCGGCCAGCTCATCAAGTGGGATGACGCCATCAAGAGCGACCTCCCCTTCGGCAAGGAATTCAAGAGCCTGCAGGAAGAACCACCCGTGCTGCCCGACAAGGACGGCATCTACCCGCTGCCCATCCCCGGCAAATACAAGGCCCTCTAAATCCACCCCCAGCTCCAGTGTCGGGGAAGCTTCGGCTTGCCCGCCCGAATCGCCGTCTGTGCCAAGTGCGCGGGCGGCGTTTCGCTTTCCCCCGCGGGCATTTGGCCTTTCACTGGCGGGATGACCGATGACGCCCGCGCCCGCTTTCTCCAAAAACTGGAGGCGGCGTGGCATGCGGGGACGCTGGTGAAGCTGACGCTCAGCCAGCCGGGAAGCGGAGTGGAAGAGGGGTTGCGCAATGTGTATGGCCGCGCAGTCGAGTTGCGCGAAGGGCGGCGGCTCTCGCTGGTCTGGCGCCTCGCCACGCGCGATGTGACGAAGAATCTGCCACTGGAGGAAGCGCTCGCGACGCTCGGCGCGCTGCTCGGTGCGGAATTGGAACGGGCGCATCTTTTCACCACGGCCGGCGACTGGCAGCTCCGCTGCGACCCGTCGGGCCACGGCTCTCTGAAAGCGAGCCGGCCAGCCTTTGCCGTAGCGCCGCCGCCGGAGCATGATCGCGAAAAACGCGCGCCGATCGGGGTCGAGCAGGCGGGTTGGTTGCGCGCGCTCGGCGTGACCAATGCCACGGGCGAAGCGCGTCCCGGCATGGCGCCGAAGCTCCGGCAAATCCAGCGCTTCGTGGAATTGCTCGGGCATCTGCTCGACGACTCCCCGCTGCGCGCGGGAGCCGAGGCGAACGAGGCGAACGAGGCGAACGAGGCGAACGAGGCGACGCGTCGAATGGGCGAACACCTTTCAAAGGCGGGTCATTCTGAGCGGAGCGGAGGGAGCCTGGCGACTGGAGCGCAGTCGAAGAATCCCGTGGCTGCACCCGAGGTGATCCCTGGTGAAAGCGCCGGGGTTGCCCCACCTCCGCCCGCGGCTGTCGCGCTGCGCCCGGCCCTTCGGCCCGGTTCCGTCCCACCTGCGCTCGCCCGGAACTCCGCTCAGAATGACCGTGCTATTGAGCGCGTGAAACCGCTGCGCATCGTGGATATGGGCGCGGGCAAAGGCTACCTCACTTTCGCCACCGCGGAGTTTTTTCGCGCACGCGGGATCGCGGCAGAGATCATCGGCGTGGAAGCGCGGGCCGACCTGGTAGAGCTGACCAATCGCGTGGCGCGGGAACACGGCTTCGATGGGCTCCGTTTCGAGTCGGGGACGATCGGCGACTGGCAACCCGCAGCACCGCCCGACGTGCTCATCGCGCTGCACGCCTGCGACACGGCGACGGACGACGCGCTCGCCCAGGCGGTGCGCGGCGGGGCGGCGCTCATCCTCGCCGCGCCGTGCTGCCACCAGGAAGTGCGCGCGCAATTAAATCCGCCGCCGGTCCTGCGCGAAGTGCTGCGGCACGGCATCCTCGCCGCGCGCGAATCGGAGATCGTGACCGACGGCCTGCGCGCGCTGGTCTTGGAAATCCACGGCTATGCGGCCAAGGTCTTCGAGTTCATCTCGCCGGAGGACACGAGCAAGAACCTCCTCCTCACCGCCCACCGCCGCCTCACGCCGCAAGACCCCGAGCCGCTGCGCGCGCGGTTGCGCGAGTTGATGGATTTCTACGGCCTCCGCGAGCAGCGGTTGGTGAAGTTGCTGGGAGAAAGTCAGACACTTTGAAGCCACCAATCAACGCGTGTCATTCTGAGCGGAGTTCCGGGTGGGCGCAGGCGGGCCGGAACGCAGTCGAAGAACCCCGTGAAATTCCGAAGCGGCGGGATTCTTCGATTGTCCCCACGGCACCACGGACCTGTCGCTTCGCTCCAGTCCGTTACACTCCGCTCAGAATGACGGACAATTTTAAAAATACCCGGCGATGATTAAGCACTGGACCCCGCAGGAACTGAAGGCGTTGCAGCGCATTCGTGAACGCTTCCTCAACGGCACCGCCGGGGAGGCGGACTACTGGCGCGTGCCCGAGGATATCGCGCTCTACGACTCGACCTTCGCCGAACGCATCGGCTGGAAGTGGGACGCGGTGTTCGGGGAATTGCAGCGACGCGGCTGGCGGCCGCGGAGTCGCGCGCTGCTGGACTGGGGCTGCGGGAGCGGGATCGCGCATCGGCGCGTGCTCGCGGAGTGGCCGCAATTTACTTCGCTCGCGCTGCACGATCGCTCGCCGCTCGCGCGACGGTTCGCGGCGGAAAAGGCGCGCACGAATTTCCCCGGCATCGCGCAGCCGCAAGGCCCGCCGGTGACGACGCCGGACACCCTGCTGCTCGTCAGCCATGTGATCAACGAACTGCCGCCGAAGGAGCTGGAAGCCTTGCTGGAGCTGGCGCGCGGGGCGGGGGAGGTGATCTGGGTCGAAGCCGGCACGCACGCGGACAGCCGGCGGCTGATCGAGGTGCGCGAGCGGTTACTCGGGGATTTTGTGGCCGTGGCGCCCTGCACGCATCAGCAACGCTGCGGTCTGCTGACGGCGGGGAATGCGCCGCACTGGTGTCATCACTTCGGCACGCCGCCGTCGGCGGTTTTCCAGGATGCGCGGTGGGCGGAGTTTGGGAAGGAGATGGGGATCGATTTGCGGAGCCTGCCGTACAGCTTCCTCGTGCTGGAGCGTCCGTGCGCGACGCCGCCGACGCCGGAGGGCTTTTCTCGGATCATCGGCGAACCGCGCGAGGCGAAGGGATTCGCGCGGATCTTGAGCTGCCACTCGTCGGGGGTGAACGACCTGATGCTGCAAAAGCGCGATGCGCCGGAGCTGTTCAAGGCGATGAAGAAGGGGACGCTCGCGCCGGTCTATCGCTGGACGCTGGAGGACGGGAAGATCGTCGCGGGCGAAGAACTGCGGGTTGCACCCGGCGAGGCGCTGCCCTAGCGTGCGCGCCTCATGAAACCCTCCATCCTCCGCAGCTTGTGCTGCACCGCGCTCGGCGCCGCGTTCACCCTCGCGCCTCTCACCACCATGGCTGAAACCCCACTCGAAAAGGGCGAGAAATTTCTCGCTGAAAACAAATCCAAGGAAGGCGTGAAGACGACCGCCAGCGGCCTCCAGTACAAGATCACCAAGGAAGGCACCGGCAAGCAGCCGGCGGCGACCGACAGCGTGCTCGTGCATTACGAGGGCAAGCTGCTCAATGGCACCGTGTTCGACAGCTCGATCAAGCGCAACGAGCCCATTTCCTTCCCCCTCAATCGCGTCATCCCCGGCTGGACAGAAGGGCTGCAGCTCGTGAAAGAAGGCGGCAAAGCGATTCTCTACATCCCGTCGAAGCTCGCCTACGGCCCGCGTGGTGCGGGCGGCGCGATCGGGCCGGACGAGACCCTGATCTTCGAGGTCGAACTGCTGAAGGTTCAGTAGTTCCTGTTACTTCAAAAGCAGCCACAGCGTTTGCGCTGCGGCTTCCGCGGGGATGTCCGGCAAGGCCGGCTCCGCGTGGAAGTCCGCGGCGCGGCGGGTCGCTTTGAAGGCGAAGCGGGCGATGGCTTCAAGCGCGCGGCGGTTCAGGCGGGTGCAGTTGGTGGAGAGGAGGATTTTCGCGCGCGGTGCGGCGAGTTCGAGGGCGGCGACGAGGAGTGTTTCCAGATCCTGCTCGACTTGGAATTTTCGGCCTTTGTTGCCGCGGGAGAAGGTCGGCGGGTCGAGGATGATGGCGTCGAATTGCTCGCCCTTGCGAGCGAGCCGGGGGAGCATGTCGAGCACGTCATCGGCGTAGAAGCGGTGGGCGGCGGCCTCGAGTTGGTTGAGCGCGAAGTTCTCGCGTCCGCGGTCGATCGACTTTTTCGAGAGATCGACGCTCACGGTTTCCGCGCCGGCGAGCGCGGCGACGACGGAGAAGGAACAGGTGTAGGCGAAGGTATTGAGCAGGCGGCGCGGCGCGGCGTGGCGCACGAAAGCGCGATTGGCGCGCTGGTCGATGAACAGGCCGGCGGAATAGCCTGCGCCGAAATCCAGCCCGTAGCGCACGCCGTTTTCCGCAACCCCAGTCAGGAGCGAAAGGGAGTCATCGCCGGTGATCAAGACCGGTGCGGTGCGCTCGTCGTTTTGCCGCGGGAGGAATTTGGCGAAGATCCGGCGGGGCATGAATCCCCCGGCCTCCGAGAAGGTGCCCAGTCCATCGAGCAGAGTCTCGCGCGTGGCGTCGTCCTTGTAGGAAAGCAGCACATCGTCGCCGAAGCGCTCGACCCAGCCGGTGGGCGTGGTGCAGAGGCGGTGTGCATCGGTGCCGGCCGCGGCGAAAGCAGCGAGGAGCGTGCGGGAGAGCCACGCTCCGGGCGACTTGCGCGGGGGCGAGGGTGAGGAAAAAGGGCTCACGAGGGGCGAGAGAATCCGTTGCATGGGAAAGGCAATTCAAGTAGTTTCGGCCACTTTTTCCGACCCCATGCGTCATCTTGTTCTCTTCCTCCTAACCAGCCTCGCTCTTGGTGCCGCGCCATTGCGTGCGGCAACAAACGGCGATCCGGGTGATCTTTTCGTCGGCGCCTACATGTCCGTGCAGCAAGGCGAAAAGGCCGAAGAGGCGGGAAATTTCAAAGCGGCTCTGACCAAATTCCGCTACGCGGCCACGGTTCTTGATCAGTTAGCGAACACGGCTCCGACCTGGCAGCCGAAGATCGTGGAATATCGCAAGACGCGCACGACCGAGGCCATCGTGCGCGTGCAGGAGAAGATTGCGCGCTTCGGCGCGGGTAAGACCGATCCGGGGGAAGCGCCGACCGGCCTGCCGCCGCTGCCTCAGATGGACAACGGCGAAAAGCCATTGATTTTTGAAACACCCGATCCGGTGCTTCGCCCTCCACAGCCCCGGCGCCAGCGCCGCTCGCGGCGCGCACCACTTCGCGCCGGCCAGCCACGGAGCGGGCCATCGACAGCGACCCCCTCGAAGAAGCGCAGCAGCGGATGAAGAAGCTGCAGGTGGACTTGAAGAACGCGAAGGATGAGGCGGAGCGTTTGCAGAATGAAAAGGCGGATCTGGCGCGCAAGCTGGACGAATCGGCCAAGGCTCGCGTGGCTTCCGAGGAGAAGCAGCAGCTTCTGCAGAGGCGGGCGGACAACGCGGAACAGGCACTGAACAAAGCCGCGGCCGAGGGGAAGGCCGACGCGGAAAAGGTCAGGGCGCTGCAAGGCGAGTATTCCTCGGCCAAGCGTGGGTTGCGTGATTTGAAGATCGAGTCCGAGGCGGACGCCGAGTATCGCCAGCAGCTCGACGACCGTTTCAAGGTCGCACTTGGCAAGATCGCCCTGCTCACGCAGGAGCGCGATGCCGCCAGTCAGGCCAGTGCGGAGGTGCCGGGTAAGATCGCCAGCATTCAAAAGCAGCTCGACCAGACGCGGAAGGAGCGGGACGACCTCGCGACCAAACTGCAAAAGACCGAGGGGCAGCTCGTGGTGGTGCAGCAGCAGCGCGACGAGGCGCTGACCCAGGTCGCCAAGCTGAAGGAAGCGCAATTGCAGGTGGACAAGCTGGTGGCCGACAACGCGGCGCTCATGGCCAAGCTGGCTGATACGGAGAAATCGATCACGCAATTCAAGACCGAAGGGGCGCAAAAGGATCAGGAAATTGCGGCGTTGAAGAAGGAAGTGGGCACGGTGAAGGAACAGCTCGCGCAGGCGAAGAAAGAGAGCGCCGATTATCAGCGGCAGATGGCGGACATGCAGATCAAGCTGGAGGAATCCGGCAAACAACTGGCGCAGGCGAAGGCGGACAACGCGGCGAGCGCCGCGGAGAGAAAGAAGATGCAGGACGAGAATAGCATCCTGCGGGGCATCGTACTCCGGCAGCAGAAGGAGGAGGCGGTGCGCGCCAAGACGCGAAAAGTGCTCCTGACCGAAATGGCCGATCTCGAGATCAATTCGAAGACGCTGCTCAAGCAGATCGATCTGCTCAGCCAGCCGGTGGTGAAGCTCACCGAAAAGGAACGTGCGCTTTTTAAGAAGCCGGAGCTGCAAGTCAGCGACACGGAGATTTCTCTCGGGGTGCCGAAGGAGGACTCGGAGCCGCTGCCGGCCCCGGAACCCAGCGCAACGGCGAATGGCCCGATGATCACGGCCCCTCCGACAAACGCCCTGCCCGCAAATCCGCCGACCGCGAATATTCCCCCGGCGAACGTGCCAGCTCCCGTCACTCCCAATGTGATCGTCGTCCCGAAGCCTGCGGCCACTCCCCTGGTGGCCGTGGCTTCCACGCCTGTGCCCAAGCCGGCGACGACCCCGCGGGTCGAGACGCCCAAGGCGGTGCCGCCCACGCCGGAACCCCCGAAAGTGGCCGCGGCTACTCCGCGCAAGGCGGAGCCGGTCAAGGTTCCCGAGACGGCGAAGGCGACCCCCAAGCCCGTGGCGATCGCCAAGGCCCCTGAGCCGGCGCTGCCATTGCCTGAAACCAAGCCAGCGCTGACCCTCGATGCTCAGCCGAAAGACGCGGGCATGGGGCCGCTCGCCTTGGCCAAGCAGCCGACTTCCCTCACGCCCGCGCCCGCGCCTGCCATCACCTCGACGCCCCCACCGCCGATGCCGGATGCCCTCCCGAATCTGACCCCCGAACCGCCCGCCAACGCCGTGGTCACTGAGTCTGCACCACCCGCGAGTGGTCTGACGGAATCCTCGGGCACGGGATCTGGAATGTCTTCGAGTGCGCCCAATGTCCCGCCGGAACTGTTGCCTCTGGCGCGTGAAGGCAAGGATCAGTTTGAGCGCGGCAACTACCTGGAAGCGGAGAAGACCTACCGGAAGATTCTGGCGAAGGCTCCGAGCAACCTCTACACGCTCTCCAACCTCGGCGTCGTCCTCTTCCGGGCCGGGAAATACAAGCCGGCCGAGGATGCCTTCAAGAAGGCCATCGCCATCGCGCCGGAGGACGGCTTCTCGCATTGCACGCTCGGCATCGTCTATTACACCCAGCTCAAATACGACGAAGCGGTCAACTCGTTGACCAAGGCGCTCGCGATCAATCCCAAGAATGCCACGGCGCACAATTACCTCGGCATCACCGCGAGCCAGAAAGGCTGGCAGGAAGCGGCGCAGAAGGAACTCGAGACCGCCACCACCCTCGATCCGACCTATGCCGATGCGCACTTCAATCTGGCCGTGGTTTACGCCATGCAGACTCCGCCGAACAAGGATAAGGCCCGCGATCACTACAAGCGCGCGACGGAATTCGGCGCCGAGCCGGACAGCGCGCTCGAGCAGTTGATCAAGGCCCCATAAGCCCGCGCGACCTGCGCTCAGGGGCGCTGGGGGATGCCGTAAAAGCGCGCGGCATTGCCGCCGAAGAACTTCCCCCGGGCTTCGTTGCTCCACTCGCGCGTGGCTTCGTCGGCAAGTTGGAAGACCCGCTCGTAGCCGCCCGCGAGCAGGCACACCGGCCAGTCCGAGCCGTACATCACCCGATCCTCGCCGAAAGCCGCGAAGACGACCTCGAGATACGGCGCGAAGTCGGCCGGTTGCCACGCGGCGTGATCCGCTTCCGTGACCATGCCCGAGACTTTGCAAAGTACATTCGGGGATTTCGCCAGCTCCCGAATCTGCTCGCGCCAGGGAGAAAGGGGACCGGTCTTGATCGGCGGCTTGGCGATGTGATCGAGCGCGAAGGGCTGTTCCGGGAACCGTCGCACCAACTCGATCGCCGCGGGGAGTTGCCGGGGATAGACGAGAAGATCGTAGGTCAGGCCGAACGCGTGCAACTTCCCGATCCCGCGCAGGAAGTCTGCGCTGAGCATGAAGTTCGCGTCCGGCTCGTCCTGCACGACATGCCGCACGCCACGGAATTTCGGATGGCTGGCCAGCCGAGCAAGATCGCGCTCCACATCCGGCGCACGCAAATCGACCCAGCCAAGGACGCCCATGATGATCGGGTGCCGCTCGCTCAATTCGAGCAGCCAGCGACTTTCCTCCCGGGATTGCCGGGCCTGGACCGCGATGCAGCCGTCAAAGCCTGCCGCGGCGAGCAGCGGGGCGAGGTCGGGCGGCAGCCAGTCCCGATGCAGCGGCGATCCCTGGGGGATCCACGGATACTGCTTTTCGTCGTAACTCCAAAAATGCTGGTGAGAATCGATTTTCATGAGGTGGGGCATCCTGGGAATTTCCCGAGCCCGTCCTGGTTCGGCAGCAGTCAGGAGACGGCGACGACAGCCTTGATCACGCCCGTCTCAGGCTTCAGCCACGAGGGAAAGACTTCGATCATTTCCGCGAACGCGGCGTGATGGGTGATCCATGGAACGGTGTCGATCTTTCCTTCCTCGATGAGCGCGATGATGCGGGTGAAGTCCGCCGGGAGTGCGTTGCGCGAGGCCATGATGCTGATCTCGCGGCGATGGAGGATCGGCGCGTGCAGGAAGCTGATTTCCTGCTGAGTGATGCCGACATAGACGAGCCGCCCGACGAAGGCGCAATAAGCGAGCGCGCCGGCCATCGACTGATTGCTGCCCGTGGCATCGACGACGACCTCGGCGAACTGGCCGTTGGTCAGCGCGCGGAGTTGCTCGATGGCGGCGTCTTCGCCACTGGGCGCGAGGAGGATGGTGTCGGGCACACCCATCTTCTCGCGGACGAAGGCCAGACGCCCGGCGTTCATGTCCATGACGATGGTGCGCGCGCCGCTGAGCCGGGCGAATTCGATGGCCGACAGCCCGATCGGGCCCGCCCCGATGATGAGAACGTGTTCGCCGGGCTGCGGGTGGCCGCGGTCGATCGCATGGCAGCCGATGGCGAGCGTTTCGACCAGCGCGAGTTGGTCGTAAGTCAGATGGCGCGAGATGTGCAGTTTGCGCGCCGGCAGGAGGTAGCGCTCGCAGAGGCCGCCATCGCACATCACGCCCAGCGTCTGGTTGCTCTCGCAGCAGTTCGTATGACCGCGCCGGCACGAGGAGCATTTCTGGCAATTGAGATACGGCTCGACAGAACAGCGGTCGCCGGGCGCGACATTGTTCACTCCTTCGCCGACGGCCAGCACTTCGACGCCCAGCTCGTGGCCGGGGATGCGCGGGTAACTGAAAAACGGCATCTTGCCGAGGTAGCCGCCGAGGTCGGTGCCGCAGATCCCGACGCGGTGCACGCGGACGAGCGCTTCACCCGGCGCGGGCGCGGCGGGTTCGGGGATGTCGAGGGCGCGAAATTTCCGAGGGGCGTCGAGGGAGATCGCTTTCATGCGGTTAGTTGTTTTCGGGAAGGCCTTCCTTGTGGCCGAGGTTTTTGACGGGGGCGAAGATCGCGAGCACTTCCGCGAGGAGTTCTTCGTCGAGCGGATCGGCAGCCCACTTCGCCCAGTTGCGGATGTTGTTCGGGTTCGCGCTGCCGGAAACGGTGGTGGTGATGTCCTCGTTCGCGAGCGAAAATTGCAGTGCGAGTTTCGCGATATCCACGCCTTTGCTCTGGCAATGCGCCGCGGCTTTCCGCGCGGCGGCCTTCACCTCTTCCGGTTCTTTCAACCACGCGGGAAGGGGAGCGTTGGTCAGCAGCCGCGCGCTGAACGGTCCGGCATTCAGCACGCCCACGCCCTTTGCTTTCAGATACGGCACGATCTCGTCGGCGAAGCGCGTGTTTTGCAGCGTGTATTGGTTGTAGCTGAGCACGCAGTCCACGTCGGTTTGGTCGCAGATGAAGCGAAACACTTTCATCGGATAGCCGGAGAAGCCGATGTAACGGACTTTCCCGGCCTGCTGGATTTTGTGAAGGGCGGGGATCGTCTCATCGACGATCTGCTGCATCGGGACGAACTCGATGTCGTGGCAGAGGATGATGTCGAGGTGATCGGTGCCGAGCCGATGCAGCGAAACGTCCACGCTTTCCGCCACGCGCTTCGCGGAGAAATCGAAATGCCCGAGATCGTAGCGGCCGAGTTTGCTGCACAGCGTGTAGCTCGCGCGCGGCACGTTTTTCAGCGCGAGGCCGAGCAGCACCTCGCTCATCCCGCGACCGTAAAAGGGCGAGGTGTCGATGAAGTTCAGCCCGCAGTCGAGCGCGGCGTGAACGCTTTGGAGTGCCTCGTCCACTTTGACACTGCGGAACTCCGCGCCGAGCGACGAGGCGCCAAAGCTGAGGATGGGAAGATGGAGGTCGGTTTTGCCGAGCTGGCGGGTGCGGATCATTTTCGGATTTCGATATTCGAGTTTCGAATTTCCGCCGTCAGGCGGTGCGGCAGCCGAGCGTGAGGAGCACATTTGCCCAGAGCGATTGATCGGCGGTCTGGATGGTGAGGAGGTGATCGGGCGACTCGACGTGCTGGTAAAAGTCCCACTTGAGGATGGGCTCGAGGGCGAGCTTTTCGCCGGACTCCGCGATGACCTGCCGGTATTCCGCCCACACCGGCGGTTCGCCTTGCCGGGCGTAGGAGTCATCGGGCGGAATGCCCATCGTATTCACGAAGTCGATCGGCACAGCGGGGAGCAGCGCGCGCAAGACCTGCGCGACGGTCGGCACTCCGGGCGTGAGTTGCAGGCACACGAGTTCGGCATTCGGTCCCTTCTTGGTTGCCGCGGGATAATTGCCATCGGCGATGAGGATTTTCGAGTGATGCCCGCCGCGCGCGATGATGCGCAGGATGTCGGGATGGAGCAGGGTGGTCTTGAGCATGGGGAAAAGTCGTGTCACTCCACGAAGCGATGGAAGCTCTCGATGGTTTGGCGAGCGGCTGCCGCGGAATCGGGCAGGGGAAGAATCTCTGCGGAGAGGTAGCCGGCATAGCCGATGTCGCGGAGCGCGGTGATGATCGGCGCAATGGCAGTGTGGCCGAAGCCGATGGCGCGGCGATTGGAGTCGGCGAAATGGACGTGACCGACCAGGTCGCCCGCGTCCCGCAGCGCAGCGGCGAGATCGGTTTCCTCGATGTTCATGTGAAACAGATCCGCGAGGATGCGGACGTTCTTTGTCTGGAGCGTGCGCAACCACGCGCCGGCTTCCGGCGTGCGGTGGATGAGGTTCGTTTCGTAACGGTTCAGCGGCTCGTAAAGGAAGACCTGGCCGAGTTTCGCCGCATGTTCGCCGAGTTCCTCGAGGGCTTCGCCAAGCCAGATTAGCGCTTGGTCGCGGGTGACCTCACCTTCCCAGCGGCCTTGCATCGAACCGAGGATCGCGGGTGCATCGAGCGCCGCGGCCTTTTCGATGACCGCGAGGATGAAGGCCCGGGCCTGCGCACGGATCGAGCAATCGGCATTGACCAGCGTCCATTTGTTGATCACCCAGCCGCCGCCCGTGCCGACGGCGGCGACCGCCAGGCCGTGTTTCGCGACGAGTTCGCGCACGGCGTTTACGTCGATGGCGTGAGCGTGGGGCGGGAAGATTTCGATGGCGTCGAAGCCCAGCGCGGCCGCTTGGGCGCAGGCGTCTTCGAGGCCATTCCAAAAAACGAAAGGGCCGCCATTGGCTTGCGGGACGAGGGAAACGGTTGCGGCGGAGCGCATACGATTTTTGGGTGGTCTTTTTTAACGCCGAGCCGCAAAGGCGCAGAGGACGCCGAGAAGAAGCCAGCCTCGCGCGCCCCGTAAGCCACGCGACAATTGCCCGGCGATCTCTGCGCCTCGGCGTCCCGGCGTTTTCATCAATGGAGAAAGGCCGATCATCCGATGAACAGCGGCTTGAGATGCCGGGCGTAAAGGTTTTCGGTCACATTCCGACCGACGATTTCCTCGTTGGCCACGAGCAGGTCGAGGTAACGCTGGCCTTTCTTCGCCGCGAGCTTGAAGGCCACGTGCAGAAGTTGGCGGAAGCTTTTATTGAACAGCGGGTGCTGCTGGTCGTGCCGCAGCGCGCCGGTGAATTGGTCGCTCGTCCAGCCGGCGACTTCCTCCGCGGTGGGCAGCTTCGCTTTGTCGATGTCGATGACCGAGGCGTAAGGCGCGCAGAATTCGTCCACATGCCCGATCGCGCCCGCGTAGATTTCCCTGGCCAGCGCGAGGCCCTCGCCGCCCGCTTCGGCGAGGCCGATGAGTTCTTCCAGCCATGTCGTTCCGGCGGTTTTGAGATGCAAGCCGGCGCCGAATTTTGGCAGCGTCCGGCGGATGATGGGGTAAAGCGAAAACTTGTCCGAGCCGCTGTGGACGCTGAGTTTGAGATTCGCCGGCAAGCCGTAGCGCGCGATGGCGAAGGCGATGACCGCGAGGTCGTCATGAAACTCCTTCTCGAACTGCGCGAGGTCGCCGACGTAGTCCACGCCCTTGTTGAAACGGCCGGTGAATTTCGGCGCGATGGTTTGTGCCCGGATTTTTTCATCAGCAAGCGCGGCGAGGATCACCAGCAGTTCCGGCGGCGTTTGCGGCGTGTCCGTTTCATCCATCGAAACCTCGGCGATGATCTTGTCCTCGCCTTTCGCCGCGGCGATGTGGCGGTAAATCTTCCCGGCATCGTGCACCGCGAGCAGGAACTTTCCGGCGATGCGCTCGATCTCGGCGCGGGTGGTGTGAAAAGGCGTGGCGATTTGCGGGATCGAAATCGTCCCGATCAACTCGGGGTGTCGGTCCACGAAGGCGGAAACGGCTTCGGGCGCGGCGGGCTGGCCGATGGAATCCGCGACATCGATGGTGAAGAAATCCGCGTGCGGGAGGAAGCGGTCCACCGTTTCCAGCCGGATGTGATCGGCATCGACGTGCCAGCCTTGCTTCCAGTCGAGCGCATTTACCGCGGCCTGCGCGGCGACGAGGACACTCGCTGGTTCGGAGCCGATGAAGGTGTGTTCTCGATTCGATTTGTTCCAGACCGGGACGACTTCCGCGCCGTCGGCAGCGAGGAGCTGGCAGGCGCGGAGCTGGGCTTTGGCCTGGTGGGCGAAGCGGTCGCCGACACCAATGGAGAATTTTTCGAGGAGGAGCATGGAGGAAGGGGAGCGTGGGGAAGTGGGTGCCAGACTAGGCGGAGCATCGCCCGAGGGGAATGGCATGGATTGACTAAGAGATGTCGATTCTTGACGGATCTGGTGGGGGTGACGTTAGAAATGCGCCCCACGCCCTCGTGCCTCCCAGAACGTCCCCCACCGAAAAGCGCCCAAGCTTCGTCTCCACCCAGGTGGCCGAGGCGCGGCGTTATTATGTCGATCTCCAGCCCAAAGCGACGCGCGACATCACGGTGGTCTGCGGCGGTTGTGAACGGGTGCGGCCGGACTACGTCATCCAGCGGCGCACCTTTCCGTATTACGCCGTCGAGTTCGTCGCCGAGGGCGAAGGCCAGCTCACGCTCGCCGGGAAGAAATGCCGCCTGCGCCCCGGTCTCGCCTTTGCTTATGGGCCGGGGGTCGCGCACACCATCCGGACCGAGCCTGCGCGGCCCATGCTGAAATATTACGTCGATTTCGTCGGGCGTCGCGCGGCGCAACTGCTCGACCTCAGCGCGGTGCGGCCGGGCAAATTCGTCCAGGTCTCGACGCCGGGTGACCTTCGGGAAATCTTCGAGAGCCTGCAACGCAATGGCGCGGGCGAATCGCCCTTCGGTCCCGCACTTTGCGCGGCGCTCATTCCTGTGCTGCTGCTGAAAATCGCCGAACGCGCCGTGCCCTCCGGCGCCGCCGATCCGCGGGCGATGGCCACCTACCAGCGCGCCCGAGCCCTCCTCGAGGCCCGCTTCCTCGAATTCAAGACGCTCGACGAAGCGGCCCGCGCCGCCGGGGTGAACCTGTCATATCTTTGCCGACTCTTTCAGCGGTTCGATCACCAGACTCCCTACCGGTATCTCCTGCGTCTGAAAATGAACCGCGCCGCCGAGCTGCTTCTGGATTCCGGCCTGCTCGTCAAGGAAGTCGCCGCGGAACTCGGCTTCTCCGATCCCTTCAATTTTTCCCGCACCTTCCGCGCCGTATTAGGCTTGTCGCCGGAAAACTTCCTAGCCCGCTCCCGGAGGCAGTGAGTAGGTTTCCCGACGCCTCCCCCCATGACTGTCCCCCATTCAGACCCAGCGGGAAAAGAGCCGCGCGATGACGGGCGTTTTTCCCCGCGGCGTTCGCTGGTCGCGAAGCTGACGCTTTTGGTCGGGCTCACGCTCGGGGTACTGATCGCCGTGCTTCTGGCGGCTGGGTTTCACTTCGGGCGCGAGGTTTTGCGGGAGCAGATCGACGCGCGCCTCAGCTCCGTGGCCGAAAGCCGCCGGGACATGGTGCGGGCGCACATCTCCCAGATGCAACAGCGCGCCGAGTTGCTGGCCGAGCATGGGCAATTCCGCGGCCTCTTTAGTAATCTGAGAACGGGCCAGCCGGACACGATCAATCGGCTGTCTTCGCAAGCCCGGCTCAATGACATGGTCGATGTCAGGAGGGTGGTGTCAGCGTTCCTTGCGGATGAGAAGGGCCAGGTGCTGCTCGCCAGCAAAGGCACCGAACCGGGTGGCGATGTCTCCGGTGAACCGGCATTTAAAGACGGCCTGTCCGGGCCTTACATCGGCCTGCCACAGCGTGTCGGCGATCGTTTCGAGGTCGTGCTCGCGGCGCCGATCCGCAATTACGAAAAGCCGCCAAAAAATACCGCCGTATTGATGATGACGGTGGACGTCTCATCGCTGGCTGCGGCAACGCGCGACACCACCGGGCTCGGCCAGACCGGCGAGGTGCTCCTGGTGATCCGCAAGGGCGACGAAGTGCAGGCTCTCTTCCCGCCGCGGCATGGGGGCGGGGACAGGGCGATCCCGCCGGTGAAATCGCCCGCGATGGCGGCGGCCCTGGAGGGGCGGGAATTTCTTGGCACCACGAGTGGCTACCACGGCGTGCCGGTGCTGGCGGCGGCGCTGCCGGTCGGCTACGGCGGTTGGGGGCTGGTGGTGACGATGGATGAGGCGGAGGCTTACGCGCCGATCACCAGGGCGCTGCGCTACGGTTTGTTCGGCGGCGGGCTCGCCGCGTTCGCCGGTCTCGGCGCCGCCTACCTGCTGGCGCGGAACGTTACGCGGCCCGTCCGGCGGCTTGTCGCGGGAGCCGAACGCGTCGCGAAGGGCGATTATGAAACGCCGGTGGTGGTCCGATCGACGGATGAATTTGGCGTCCTCACGGCCCGCTTCAATGAGATGACCGCCGCGATCCGCAGCCGCGTCGCGGAGCGCAACGCGAAGGAAGCGGCGCTGCGGGAGAGCGAGGTGCGGCTCAAGGCGATCGGGGATCATCTGCCCGGCGGCACGATCTACGAATACGGGATGCGGGCCGACGGCCGTCAATTCTTCGTCTATCTGAGCGCCGGCATCGTCCGCAGCACGGGCTACCGGCCCGAGGAGTTATTCGCCCACCCGGAGAAGGCGTTCGAAACCGTGATCGAGGAAGACGCCGCGAGAATGGTGCGCGCCACGCACGAATCGGCGCAGAATCTTTCCGTCTTCGACCAGCGGGTCCGCCGCCGGATGCCGAACGGCGAGATTCGCTGGTTCCACTCGCGCTCGATGCCGCGGCGCCTGGACGATGGGAGCACGGTCTGGGATGGCGTCGAACTCGACGTGACGGATTACCGGCAGGCCGAGGATGCGGTGCGCGCGAGCGGGGAGCGGCTGCGGCTGATCACCGACCTGGTGCCGCACGGAATTTTTGCGAAGGAGGCGCAGGGGCGTTTCATTTTCGCCAACCGCGCCTTTGCGGCGATGTATTCCCGGACGCCGGAAGACCTCCTCGGCCATACGGATGCGGAATTGCTGCCGGACGACGCCGAGGTTGCCGCCTTTAGAAAGACCGACCTGGCGGTGATCAAGTCCGGCAAGCCGCTCTTTATTCCGGAGGAATCATTTACCGAAGTGGCGGGGGCGAAACGGATCGTCCAGACGATGAAGATTCCCTTTTCGGTCCCGGCCACGGGTGAGCCGGCGGTGCTCGGGGTGGCCGTGGACATCACGGAGATCAAGCGGTCGGAGGAAGAAATCCGGCGGCTCAATGCCAGCCTTGAGGGACGTGTTCGCGAGCGCACGGCCCAGCTCGAGGAAGCCAACCGGGAATTGGAGAGCTTCTCCTATTCCGTCTCCCACGACCTGCGCGCGCCGCTGCGGGCGGTCAATGGTTACGCGCGCATGATGCTGGAGACGTGTGGCGAGCGGCTCGATGAGGAAGGGCGACGACTGGCCACCGTGATCTGCCGCGAGGGCCAGCGCATGGGGCGGCTCATCGATGCGCTGCTGGAGTTTTCCCGCCTCAGTCGGCAGGCCATTTCCACCAATCCGATCGATATGACCGCGCTGGCGCGGGAAGCGTTTGCCGAGGCTGCCGCGGACGCGAAGGAGCGGAAGTTGGACTTTCTGCTCGACGATATGCCAGCGGCGCGCGGCGACCGCATGCTGCTGCGCCAGGTCTTCGTGAATCTCTTCGCCAACGCGGTGAAATTCACCCGCCAGCGAGAGGCGGCGGTGATCGAGGCTGGTGCGCGCACCGAGGATGCGGCGACGGTCTATTGGGTGCGCGACAACGGAGCGGGATTTGATCCGCGCTATGCGGGGCAGATTTTTGGCGTCTTCCAGCGGTTGCACCGGCAGGACGAATTCGAGGGCACGGGTGTCGGGCTGGCGTTTGTGCAGCGGATCGTCCAGCGTCACGGAGGCCGGATCTGGGCGGACAGCAAGCCCGCCGAAGGCGCGACGTTTTATTTCACCCTGCCGCAATCGTAACCAGCAACCATGGCGATCGATCCCATCGAAGTGCTGCTCGTGGAAGACAACCCGACCGATGCGGAACTGGCGCTGCATGTGTTGCTCCGGCGCGTCACGAGCCACGCCCTGTTCCACGTCCACGATGGCGTGGAAGCGCTGGAGTTTCTCCGCGGCGAAGGGGCCTTCGCCGGGCGCGACCGGAACGACCCGCCGAAGGTCGTGCTGCTGGATCTGAAGCTGCCACGAATGAGCGGGCTCGGAGTCTTGCGCGAGATGAAGGCCGATCCGCGCCTGCGGGAGATCCCCGTGGTGATGCTCACCTCTTCCCGCCAGGATCGCGATCTGGACGAAGCCTACCGGCTGGGCGTGAATAGCTACATCGTGAAGCCGGTGAACTACGATGATTTTGCCGAAGCTGTCGCCCAGGTCGGCGCTTACTGGTTGCGGCTGAACGAGGTGCCCCCCACGCCCAAACCCTCATAGCCATGTCTCCCTTCCACATCGTGATGCTCGAAGACTCGGCGACGGACGCCGACCTGATCGTGTATGCCCTCCGCGGAGCCGCCCTCGAGTTCACGGTGCGGCGGGTGGACACGGAAGTTGACTTGCGCGCGGCGATCGCCGCCGAGTCTCCCCGGATCGTGCTCGCCGATTACCATGTGCCGGGTTTTCGCGGCGACGAGGCGCTGGCGATCGTCCGCGAGCTGTGGCCGGAGCTGCCGATGATCTTCGTCTCCGGCATCATCGGCGAAGAGCTCGCGGTCGCATTGGTCAAGGCGGGCGCGACGGATTACGTGCTCAAGGACCGCCTCGGGCGACTCGCCTTCGCCGTCCGCCGGGCGCTCGATGAGGCCGAGCACCGCTCGGCTCGGCGCCGGGCCGAGGAGGCCGTGCGTCGCAGCACCGAAACCCTGAGCCTCGCGCTCGAAGCTTCGCAGATGGGCACATGGGTCTGGCACATCACCACGGGCGAACTCGAGTGGTCGGATCGGTCCAAGGCCATCTTCGGCATCCCGGCATCCGAGCCGATGAATTACGGGCGCTTCCTGCGCTCCCTGCACCCCCACGACCGCGACCGCATTGGCGCCGTCATCACTCAGGCGCTCGCGAACAAGACGGTGCGTGACATCGAATACCGCATTTTCTGGCCCGATGGCTCCGTCCATTGGGTGGCCTCGAAAGGCCGCGCCTTTTACGACGAGGCCAGTGGCAAACCCGTGCGGATGGCGGGGACCGCGCTGGACATCACCGCGCGCCGGCAGGCCGAGGAGGAGCGGCTGCGGGTCGAGAAGAAACTCCAGGACACCCAGAAGCTCGAAAGCCTCGGCATCCTGGCCGGCGGCATCGCCCACGACTTTAACAACCTCCTCACCGGCGTGATCGGCAACGCCTCGCTCGCGCGGATGGAACTCCCCGACAGCTCGCCCACGCTCCCCTATTTAAGGCAGATCGACGAAGCCGCCTTTCGCGCCGCCGACCTCTGCAAGCAGATGCTCGCTTACGCGGGCAAGGGGCGCTTTGTCATTCAAGACATCGACCTCAGCGCACTCATCCGGGAGACGACCCACCTCCTGCAATGTTCGATCGCCAAAGGTGTGGTGCTCAAGTTTCACCTCGCCCACGACCTCCCCGCCGTGAGCGCCGATGCCACGCAACTCCGGCAGATCGTGATGAACCTCGTCATCAATGCCTCCGAGGCCATCGGCGAGCGGAGCGGCACCGTCACCATTTCCACCGGCCTCGTGCGCGCGGATCGGGCCTATCTCGATGCGACCCTCGTGGCGCCGGAATTGCCTGCGGGCGACTACGTCCATCTCGAAGTGAATGACAACGGCAGCGGCATGACTTCCGACACGATCTCCAGAATCTTCGATCCATTTTTCACCACCAAGTTCACCGGCCGCGGGCTCGGGCTCGCGGCGGTGCTCGGCATCGTGCGGGGGCATGGCGGCACGCTCAAAGTCTATAGCGAACCGGACAAAGGCACGTCGTTTAAAATCCTCCTGCCATGCGGCGCGGCGCCGGCGACCGCACCCGCGGTGGCGGCCAGCGCGGGCGATCTCTGGCGCGGCTCGGGCACGGTGCTCGTGGTCGATGACGAGGAAACCGTGCGCGGGACGGCCAGTCGCATGCTCCAGGCTTTTGGCTTCAATGTGATCACCGCCAATGACGGTCGGGAAGCGGTCGAACGATTCCGCACCGCCCCCGCGGAAATCCGCGCCGTCCTCCTCGATCTCACCATGCCGCACCTCGATGGCGAAGGCACCTTCCGCGAATTGCGCGTCCTGTGCCCCGACGTGCGCGTGCTCCTCATGAGCGGATTTAACGAACAGGAGGCCATCACCAGCTTCGTCGGCAAAGGTCTCGCCGGATTCTTGCAAAAGCCTTTCCGCGTGGAAACGCTCCGGGACCGCCTCCGGGAGGTGCTCGCCTGAAGCGATCGCCGAGCAGGCAACAGCACCCGCCCGACGGGCGCTATTGCTGGCCTGAAACTGCCCCATGCCCTCCTCCCGACGACCGTTGGTTCTCTCCAATTTATCATCCGGCAATTTCTCCCGCACCTTCAAGGGCAGCTTGGGGGTTTCCCCCGAAAACTTTTTCCGCCAGGCCGCCGCCCGGGAGCCTTCACGAGCGTTGACCGCGCCGACGGGCGGAGTTATCCGAACCTTTGCCCATGTCCAAAAAATCCAAAATCCGCCCCTCGACTCCGACGCCCTTTCCGCTGCGTCGCTGGGTGGCATCGGGCGTGATCGTGGCGGCGATTGGCGCGGGGCTGATTTTTCTGCCGAAGAAGCCTGGTCCGGTCGGTGCGATCGCCGGTGAATTGCGGCCTTTGCCCAAGGGTTTCGAACTCACCAAATCCAACAATGCAAAACCACCCGGCCCGGCGCCGGAGGGGATGGTCTGGATTCCCGGCGGCGAGTTTTCCATGGGCTCCGATGATCCGACGACGGCACTCTGCGGCGGCCAGGATGCGATGCCCGATGCGCGTCCGATTCACCGGGTCCAGGTGGATGGTTTCTGGATGGATAAAACCGAGATCACGAATGCGCAGTTCGAGGCGTTTGTGAAGGCGACCGGCTACCCCACGATCGCCGAGCAGACCCCGAAAGCGGAGGATTTTCCCGGCGCACCGCCGGAGAATCTCGTCGCGGGTTCCGTCGTCTTTGCGCCACCCGCTACGCCCGTGCCGCTGAATAATCATTTGCAGTGGTGGACCTACATCAAAGGCGCGAACTGGCGGCATCCTGAGGGCGCGGGCACGGATCTCAAAGGGCGCGAGCACTATCCCGCGATCCACATCGCCCATCCCGACGCGATGGCTTACGCGCAGTGGGCGGGCAAACGTTTGCCGACCGAGGCGGAGTGGGAATTTGCCGCGCGCGGTGGGCTCTCCGGCCAGCTCTACGCGTGGGGCGATGAACTCACCCCGGGCGGCCAATGGATGGCGAATATTTACGAAGGGAAGTTCCCCATCAACGATACCGGCGAAGACGGGTTCAAGGGCATCGCGCCGGTCGCGCAGTATCCGCCGAATGCTTACGGGCTCCATGACATCGCGGGCAACGTGTGGGAGTGGACGGCGAACTGGTATCGCCCGGATACCTACGAGCGCGAGGCGCGCGAGGGCGTGGCTCGCAACCCGCAGGGTCCAGCGGAAAGCTTCGATCCGTCGGAGCCAGGGACGAAAAAGCGGGTGCATCGCGGCGGCTCCTATCTCTGCACCGATCAATACTGCACGCGCTACATGGTCGGCACGCGGGGCAAGGGCGAGCCGGAAACCGGGACCAATCACCTCGGCTTCCGCTGCGTCCAGGCGGCGAAATAGGGCCGCCAAAGACTCCCCCACAACAGGCGTCACGTCCCGACTCCAAAGTTTAGCGTTCGCCTGCACTTCTGCCCTACCATCTCCCCCGATGACCGATCTCACCACCGCCGGTCCCTTTCTCGAATTGCTGACGGCAGAACTGCAAACGCTCAAGCGGACGGCCCTGAAGCTGTCCTTCCGCGCCGGCCAGGTGATCTTCAAGGAAGGCAATGTCGGTGACGGCGTTTACGTGGTGGAGGAGGGTGGGGTGAAAATCTCCGCGAGGATCAATGAACGCGAAGAGCGCATCCTGTCCCGCCTTGGGCCGGGCACCTTTTTCGGGGAGATGGCCGTGCTCGACGACGAGCCTCGCTCCGCCACCGCGACCGCGGAAGTGAACACCGTCGTCTCATTCATCCCGCGCGAGGAAATGCTGCGCGCGCTCGAACATTCGCCCAAGCTGCTCATTTCGCTGGTCCGGGAGTTCTCTCATCGGATGCGCCAGTTCGACCGGCGATTTATCGACGAGGTGCTGCAAGCCGAGCGCCTGGCGCTGGTGGGTCGCTTCGCCCAGGCGATCGTTCACGATTTCAAAAATCCGCTGAACATCATCGGTTTCGCCGCCGAATTGGCCACGGGCGAAGAAGCCACGCCGGAACATCGCAGTGAGGGAAAAATGATGATCCGCCAACAGGTGGACCGGCTGACCAACATGATCAACGAGTTGCTTGAGTTCACCCGCGGGTCTTCGCGCGCGGTGGTGCTGGTGACCACGGACTATGCGGAATTCGTGGAGGAATTTCTGCGGGAAATTCGGCCCGAGGCGGCGGAGAAATCCGTGACGATCGAATGCGAAAATCCGCCGCCAGCGCTGGCGCTCGGCCTGGATCGTGGCCGGTTGCTTCAGGTCTTCTACAATCTCGTCAACAATGCCATCGACGTCATGCCTTCGGGAGGGAGAATCCTCCTGCGTTTCCAGGTGCAGGATCGCGCGGTGGTCACGGAACTGGAAGATACCGGACCCGGAATTGCGCCCGAAATCGCCCCGCGGATTTTCGAACCGTTTGCGACCCATGGCAAAGAACACGGGACGGGCCTCGGACTTTCCATCTGCAAGCGCATCATCGAGGACCATCAGGGCCAGATCCAGGCGCACAGCGAAGCAGGACGCGGCGCGGTTTTTCGCTTCTCTCTGCCTCGATCCGCGTAGCCTCGCGCGAGGAGTTCTCAAGAATTCGCTTATGGAATCAGCGGATCGCGGGCGACGTAAACGGTGCTGGCGGATTCGCGGTCGAGGAGGGGATTTGGGAAGGTGACAATGTGGGACTCGACGCTGGCGAAGGCGGCGCGGAGAGAAGTGTGGAAGTCGTCATCAGGTGGGTCGTCGGACCACAGGGCGAAGACGCCGCCGGGCTCCAGATGTGCGGCGAGGGCGCGCAGACCGTCGGGCGAATAGAAGGTGCCGTGGCGCGGGTGGAGGAGGTTGCGCGGCGAGTGATCGATATCGAGGAGAATGGCGTGGAAGCGTCGCCCGGGCGAAGCGGGATCGAAGCCCGCGCCGGAAGCGGCGAGCGCGAAGAAGTCGCCGAGAACAAATCGGCCGCGCGGATCGCCGGTGAGCGTGGGGCCGAGCGGGACGAGGCCGCGCTGGTGCCAATCAATGACGGCTTCGAGGAAATCGACGACGATCAATTCGCGCACCGCAGCGTGCTTCAACGCCGCGACGGCGGTGTAGCCGAGCCCGAGTCCACCGACGACGACATTCCACTCGCCGGGATCGAGCGCGGCAAGGCCGAGGTCGGCGAGGGCGATTTCGACTTCGTGGAAGAGGCTAGACATGAGGAAGGCCTCGCCGAGCTTCACCTCGAAGACCTCCAGTCCGTCGAGTTCCGGGACGCGGCGGCGGCGCAGGGAGAGGTCGCCGAGCGGGGTGGATCGGAAGTCGAGTTCGGCAAAGTCGCGGCTCATGCGGTGAAGTTATCCTAAAAACGTGAATGGAATGTCCACGACCGACACGAAAAGGCACGAAAGGAAGGAGTTGCGGTGACGGTCGCCGTCTCCCGCTGGGTGAGTTACTCAAGGACCGGGAACCCTTTTCCTTCGTGTCTTTTCGTGGGTTTCGTGGACCCCATCGCCGGATTTAGAGTTAGGCGCCTCGTCCGGCGAAGGCGCGGCTATTCCTCCGTCCACGTTTTTCGCCGCTCGCTGCCCGACCTACGGGGCGACGGTGGAACGACTGGTGACGGTCACGGTCACGCGGCGATTACGCTCCCGCCCTTCGGGGTTGTCGGTGCCGTCGGGGTGGGTGTTGGGAGCCACGGGATCACCTTCCCCCCGGCCTTCGACGCCGAGGTTGCGCGGAACTACGCCGCCGGGTCCGACGAGCCAATCCCGAACGGACTCGGCACGCTGGAGGGAGAGGATCTGGTTGTCTTCGTCCCGGCCAATGCCGTCGGTGTAACCGCGGATGGTGATCGACGCCTCGGGATTGCTGCGGAGCACGGCGGCGACTTCGCGCAGGGAGGATTCGGCGCCGGGCTTGAGCGTCTGCCGGCCGAAGTCGAAGAGGACGTCGCCGCGGAGATTGAGGGTGACGGATCGGGGGATCGGGATCTGGGTCGCGGCGGGCGGCGGAGAGGGAAGGGGCGTGGCGCGGGCGATCGGAGTGGCGGGTGGTGGGGTCGGTGCCGGCGTCGCCGCGGCGGGGCGGGCTTCCGTCGGGGGCGGGGTGGAGCGGGGAGCGGGCTGGGCGCGTTTCCGGGGCAGCCAGTGGAAAAGGGCGAAGGCGAGGCCGCTCACGATGACGAAGACGAGCAGAGCGGCCAGCAGCGCCTTGCGGGTGAGGTGTTCACTCCGGAGGACGGAAGCCGCGCTATTCTTCGGCGCGGGAGTGATGTGAAAACAGGGCAGGCAGAGGCGCGTCTTTTCATCGTAGGCACGCATGTAGATGACGGCGGTTTGCTTGCGGCACATGGGGCAGAGCTCAAACTCGGAGATGATCGTCGAAGCGGACATAGGATGAGCGCGGGTCGCGAAAGGTTTTGACAGGTTATTTCAGGCGTCTGGTTAATACGCGGTTTCACGTAAAGCCAGTAATATGCCACATCTTTGAACGAGGGTTGTTTCGCTCCTTTTTTCGGCTGCACCCGTGGGCGTGCGGTCTGGGGCGGAGCCGTCTGCTCAAAAGGCGCGAACCCGGACGATGGCGAGGGTGCGGATCGGATTCGCGGCGACTCCCCGGTTCCCTCGCCGTGCCTAAAACGCAGAATCGCCGGGCAGATGACTGCCCGGCGATCGGTGATGAAGTGCGGCTCAGTGCGAGCTGAAAAAGGCGTCGGCTTTTACGGATTGTAAGGCGACCAGAAATCCGAGGGTGCGACGTCGGACAGCGTATTGTAGGTGGCGGTGGCCACGGTGATGGTTTTCCCGGTGTCCACCAGGCCCGTGCTGAAGTAGAGGTTGCCCAGCAGGTCGCGGGCGGCGCCGGTGCCGAGGGTGTTGTACAAGGCGCCGCCTTTCTTCACGTAGGCTGTGAGATCCTGCCACCCGAAGGCGGCACCGGTGCCCTTGTTGTTCTCGATGGCATACAGGTCGATGGCCGAATCGATGTTCCGGAGATCTTCCAGGACGCGGGTGGCCTGCGAGCGCTTGCGGGCACGGAGGAAGTTCGGGACGGCGATTGCCGCCAGCAAGGCGATGATCGCGACGACGATCATGATTTCGACAAGGGTGAAGCCCTTCTTTGAGTGAGTCCGTTTCATTGGATGGATTTAATAATGGATGTTTTATTGCGGCGTCTGGTTGGTTACGCAGATTCACGTATAGCTGGTGCTATGCCACATTTATAACGGCTGTAGTTGTTGCTCCCGTTTTGTGGATGCCTCCCGTGTCTCCGCCGGAATTATGGGGCGATCCCCCCGTGGATGACTGCTAAGGTTTCCGCCGTTCCTGGCATTTTTGCGCGTCCTCTCATGTCTGCCACCGCCGCCCAGCCTTCCGATCAGCAAACCGCGCTCGTGCAGATGCTCTTCGTCCAGCACACCGCGGCCTTGCGCGGTTTTGTGCATGCGCTCATGCCGGACTTTGCGCGGGCGGACGACATCGTGCAGGAGACGTTTCTCACGGTGACGAAGAAGGCCGCAGACTTCGAGCCGGGGACGAATTTCCTCGGCTGGGTGTGTACGATCGCGCGCTTCAAAGTCATGGAGGCGGGGCGGAAGCAGAGCCGGTCCACGACGCTTTCGCCGGAGATCATCGAGCAGCTCTGCGCGTGTGAGCCGGAGCCCGAGGCGAGCGATGAGCGGCTGCGGCATCTCAGCGAGTGTCTGAAGAAGCTCGCGCCGCAGGCGCGGCAGGCGGTGGAGATGCGCTACCAGCAGGCGCACAAGCCGGCGGAGATTGCGCGGCGCCTCGGCTGGGGTGCGGAGTCGGTGTATGTGGCGCTGTCGCGGGCGCGGGCGCTTTTGCGCGAATGCGTGGCGCGGAAACTCGCGGAGGAGGCGCTGTAAATTTCATGGATGCCGCGCGGCTTGATCGCCTGCTGGATCACTATATCGACGAGGCGCTGAGCGAGGCGGAAAAGGCGGAGCTGGAGCAAATGCTGCGGGCTGATCCGCAGGCCCGGCAGATGTTCTGGCAGCACACGCGCTTTCACGCGCTGCTGCGCGAGTCGGGTGCGGAAGGGCGGGGGAGAGAGCTGGCCGGTTTGGCGGAAGAGCCGCGCGGGCGTCGGTGGCGCGCACTGGCCGGGACGCTGGAAGCTTGGCGAATGAACGCCGGATGGGTGGCGGCGACCGCGGCGGTGCTCGTCGCGGTGGCCGCCATCTGGCTGGTGCGGCAACAGGCGGCAGCGCCGCGTGATCAGATGACGAGCGGGGTGGCGGTGCTCGCGCAGGCGGTCGATCTCGAATGGGCGCCGGGCAGCGAGTCGCACCATCCCGGCGCGGCGCTTTCGCCGGGCTGGCTGCGCATCGAGTCAGGACTGGCGCAGATCGAATTCAGCGATGGGGCGCGCGTGCTCCTCGAAGGTCCGGCGGAACTCCAGATCGTGTCGCGGGCCGAGGCGTTCTGCCGTGGCGGACGCCTGAGCGTGCAGGTGCCCGCGGCGGCCCGCGGGTTCAAGGTGTCGTCGCCGCAGATGACGGTCGTCGATGTCGGCACGGCGTTCGGTTTCGCGGTGCAGGATGGAGGCGCGCAAGTGCATGTCTTCGAGGGGAAGGTGCAACTCGCCGATGCTCGCGCGCCGAAGCGCGAACTCGCTGCCGGGCAGGCCGCCAGTGTCGATGCCGCGGGGATGTGGCGCGAGATGGTGGCCGTATCCGCGCAGTTTCCCGATCCGAATGCGTTGGCGCAAAAAGCGGCTTCCGCGTGGGAGCGGCGGAGCCGGGCGTGGCGCGTCTCGGCGGATGCGCGGCGCGGCGATGCCTCAGTCCTGCTGCATTACACCTTCGAGAATGCGTCGCCCTTTGAGCGGCGGCTGCACAACGCAGTCAGCGGCGCCGAGAAGGCGTCGGACGGCGCGATCGTCGGCTGCCGCTGGGCCGAGGGGCGCTGGCCGGGCCGCAGCGCGCTGGAATTCAAGGGCACGGGCGATTGTGTGCGACTGGAACTGCCCGGCGTCTTCGATGCGCTGACGCTCGCCGCCTGGGTGCGCGTGGACAGCCTCGATCACACCTTCAACGCGCTGCTCATGGCCGATGGTTTCGATCGCGGCGGCATCCACTGGCAACTGACGAAGTCTGGCGCGGTAAAACTCGGGTTGAGCGGCGGCGGGGACTTTGACGCGCCGGTCGTTTTCACGCCAGCGCGCCTCGGGCAGTGGGTCCATCTCGCCGTGACGATCGATCGCGTCGGACATCACGTCGTACACTATGTCGATGGACAGCCCATGAGCACGCACGTCTTGAAGCTCGATGTGCCGCTCGGTTTTGGCCACGCCGAAGTCGGCAACTGGAACCCCGCCACGCGCCGGGACAGCCGGCCGGTGCGCACCTTCAATGGCCGCATCGATGAAATGCTTGTCTTCCGCCGTTCGCTCAACGCACCAGAAGTGCGCGACCTGGCCCGCACCGGCCCCTCCTCTCCGTCCGTTTCCTCCATGACTCCATGAAAAAAACTTCCCCCTCTCTGGTCGCCGCCGTGGCCGCAGTTTTGACGGCGGGTTCGTCCGCCGTCTTCGCCGCCGAACTCCGGCCGATCCCGAAACCGAACACCTTCGAACCTGCGCCTCCCGTGAAAGCGCTCTCCCCCGCCGAGACGATCCGCGCGACGCAAGTGGCCAGGGGTTTCCGTCTCGAGACGGTGCTCAGCGAGCCGGAGATCAAGGAGCCAGTGGCGATCGGCTTTGATGGCAACGGGCGGCTCTTCGTCGCGGAGATGCGGACCTACATGCAGGACGTGAACGGGACGGGCGGGCATGATCCGAAGAGCCGGGTGTCGCTGCATTGGTCGTCGAAGGGCGATGGCGTCTATGACAGGCATACGGTCTTCGCGGAGAATCTGCTGCTCCCGCGCATCCTCCTGCCGCTCGACAAAGGCCGCGTGCTGATCGGCGAAACCAACACGAACGACCTCTACATTTACACCGATACCGACGACGACGGCGTGTCGGACAAGAAGGATCTTTTCTACCAGGGCGGCGGACGCGGCGGGAACATGGAGCACCAGCCGAACGGAGCGGTGTGGGCGCTCGATAACTGGCTCTACACGACCTACAATGCCTATCGCCTCCGCTGGTCGCCCGACGGGCAGACGCTGAAGGAACCGACCGCGGCGAACGGCGGTCAGTGGGGCGTTTCCCAGGATGACTGGGGCAAGGTCTGGTTCGTCAACGCCGGGGGCGAAAGAGGGCCGGTGAATTTTCAAACGGGCATCGCGTATGGCGGGTTCCAAACGAAGGATCAGTTCGCGCCCGGTTACGATATCGTCTGGCCGGTCGTCGGTTTCGGCGACGTGCAAGGCGGCGACAAGCGCTATCGCTCGGAAGACGGCACCCTCAACCATTTCACCGCGACCTGCGGCGGCGAAATTTTTCGCGGCGACAAGCTGCCCGAGTTGCGCGGCGAGCTGTTCTTCGGCGAGCCCGTCGGGCGGCTTGTCCGGCGGACGAAGATCGAGGTCAAGGACGGCATCACCATCCTCAGCAACCCGTACGAAGCCGAAAAATCGGAGTTCATCCGCTCGACCGATCCGCTTTTCCGGCCGGTGAATTGCAACACCGCGCCCGACGGCACACTTTTCATTACCGACATGTATCGCGGCATCATTCAGGAAGGGAACTGGACGAAGGAGGGCAGCTATCTGCGCAAGGCGATCCTCCAGCACGGCCTCGACAAGCCGGTCAGCATGGGCCGCATCTATCGCCTCGTGCAGGACGGCGTGAAGCCCGGCCCGCTGCCGAAAATGAACGACGAGACGCCGGCGCAAATCGTGGCGCATCTCGCGCATCCGAACGGCTGGTGGCGCGACACTGCGCAGAAGCTGCTCGTGCTCAAGCAGGACGCTTCGGTCGTGCCCGCGTTGCAAATCATGGCGCGCAATCACCAGGATCCGTTCGCCCGCCTGCACGCGCTGTGGACGCTCGAAGGCCTCGACGCGCTCACTCCGGAACTCGTCCGCGCCAAGTACCAGGATGAACATCCGCAACTCCGCGCCTCCGCGTTGCGGGTGAGCGAGACGCTCTACAAGAAAGGCGACACGTCCTTCGCCGCCGACATCCAGGCCGCGACGAAGGACGCGGACGGCGACGTCGTCCTGCAGGCCCTTCTCACGGCCAAGCTTCTCAATCTCCCCGACTGGAAAACCACGCTGACCAGCGTCGTGACCGCCAGCAGCTACCGCGCGGTCAAAGAAATCGGCGAGATGATCCTCAACCCACCCAAGCAGACCGCAACGGTGGCGATGAGCGATGCGGAGAAGAAGCTCTTCAAGGAAGGCGAGACGGCGTTCCAGACCCTTTGCGCCGCCTGCCACGGGGTGGATGGCAAAGGCATGGCGATGGCCGGAGCGGGTCCGGGCGCGATGCTCGCCCCGCCGCTCGCCGGTTCGAAGACCGTGCTCGGCTGGCGCGAGGGCGCGATCCATGTCCTGCTCCAGGGCCTGACCGGCGACATCGACGGCAAAAAATATGAAGGCCAGATGATCCCGATGGCGACGAACGACGACGCCTGGATCGCCGGCGTCCTGAGCTACGTGCGCAATTCCTTCGGCAACCGCGCGAGCTTTGTAAAACCCGAGGACGTCGCGCGTCTCCGCGTCGCGAGCCAGGACCGCACGCAGCCGTGGACCATCGAGGAACTGCGCGCCACCCTCCCGCAGCCGCTTGCCAATCGGCCGGACTGGAAACTCACCGCGAGCGACAACCCCGCCGAACTCCGCCTGGCCATCGACGGCAAAAGCGAGACGCGTTACACCACCAAGACTCCGCAGAAGCCCGGCCAATGGTTGCAGATCGAACTGCCGCAGGAAGCCACCCTGGCCGGCCTGCAACTCGACGCCACCAAGTCGCCCAACGACTTCCCGCGCGGATACAAGGTCGAGCTTTCCGCCGACGGTCAGGTCTGGAAACACGCCGCCACCGGCAAAGGGGCGGTCGCGTCCACCGAAATCCAGTTTCCGCCTGCCCGGGCGAAGTTTGTGCGCGTCACCCAGACCGGCTCGGTCGGCGGGCTCTTCTGGTCGATCCACGAAATACAGGTCTTCGCCGCGGGTGGTGGGGCCGCTCCCGCCGCGAAATCCGCGAGTCGCTAGCCGGCGACGCCCGAAATTTCTCCGCGCGCGGCCCGCCGGGGAAACACCGTTTCGGATCGGGATTTTTTTTGTGGGAAACGGGGGCGCTTCTCCTACAACCACCTGCGATGTCGCCCGCCCCCCGCACGCCCTGGTACCGCGTTCTATATATCCAGGTCTTGATCGGCGTCGTGCTGGGCATCGCGGTGGGATATTTCTTTCCCGACTTCGGCAAGGGGCTGAAGCCGCTGGGCGACGCTTTCATCAAGCTGGTCAAGATGATCATCGCGCCGATCATCTTTTGCACGGTGACGCATGGGCTCGCGGCGATGAGCGACGTGAAGAAACTCGGGCGCGTGGGCGGGAAGGCAATTTTGTATTTCGAGGTGGTGTCCACGCTGGCCCTGCTCCTCGGACTGCTCGTGGTGAATCTGCTCCAGCCGGGCGTGGGATTCAATATCGACCCCGCTACGCTCGATCCGAAGGCCGGTCTGGAATACGCGCAAAAGGCCCACTCGCTGACGACCACGGATCTCCTGCTCAATATCATCCCGACGAGTTTCTTCGACGCTTTCGCCAAGGGGGATCTTCTCCAGGTGCTGCTCGTCTCGGTGCTCACGGCCTTTGCCATCACCGCGCTCGGCGCGCACGGCAAGCCGGTGCTCACCGGCCTCGAGCTGGGGGGGAAGATTTTCTTCGGAATCATGGGGATCGTCGTGAAGCTCGCGCCGCTCGGGGCGTTCGGGGCGATGGCCTTTACGATCGGCGCTTACGGGCTGCGCTCGCTGAACAATTTGTTCGCGCTGATGCTCGGCTTTTACGTCACGGCCGCGCTGTTCGTCTTCATCGTGCTCGGGCTCATCGCGCGCTATTGCGGGTTCTCGATTTTCCGGTTCCTCGGTTACATCAAGGAGGAGCTGCTCCTGGTGCTCGGGACGAGTTCATCGGAGACGGCGCTGCCTGGGATGCTGCGCAAGATGCGGCTGCTCGGCTGCTCGGAATCCACCGTCGGTCTGGTCATTCCCACGGGCTACAGCTTCAATCTCGACGGAACGAACATCTACATGACGATGGCCGCGGTGTTCCTCGCGCAGGCCACGAACACGCCGCTCGATCTCGGCCAGCAGTTTGCGCTGCTGCTGGTCGCGATGATTTCCTCGAAAGGCGCCAGTGGCGTGACGGGTGCCGGTTTCGTCACGCTCGCGGCGACGCTGGCGGTCGTGCCGGGCATTCCCATCGCCTCGCTGGCGCTGCTCGTCGGGATCGACCGTTTCATGAGCGAATGCCGCGCGCTGACCAACCTGATCGGCAATGGCGTGGCCACGGTGGTGGTGAGCCGCTGGGAGAACGAAGTGAGCCCCGCGCAGCTCCAGAAAAATCTGCGCGAGCCCCACAGCCTGACGGAAGTGACGCCCCATCCCGTGCCCGCAGAGGACGGTGAGCGCCCGCTCGTTGGGTAAGGCGGTTGCCGGGCAAGGACGGCGCGAGGCGATCCGCCGAACGTTAGGTATTTCGGTGTTTTATGCCCCGAGGGCCAGCCAGGTAAACTCCACGGAATAGACGCGGGTCTCGCGCCAGGTGGCGATCTCGACGACGAAGCCGGCGGGAGTGATCTCGGCGACGCGGAGGCTCAGGCGGTTGCTGTCGCGCTGGTCGAGGTCGAAGCCGGCGAGACCGAGATGGACCACGGGTGGGGTTTCGAAGGGCGCGTCGAAATAGACGCTGAAGCGGAAGACGCGCGCGTCTTCGGTGCTGTCGGCAGGCGGGCTGGCGAGGTTCCAGCCTTCGGTGAGCACTCCGAGGTGGAGTGAGGCAGACAGACTTTTCCAAGGCTGCATGGGGCGATTCATATGGGCGTTCTATTTTACTCCGGTGCCGCGGCTGGGGGAACGCCCGCTGCGAGAGGCCGGGGAGCAGACGCGCTCGCGGACGGCAAGCGCCGGGCGTGGCGAAAGGTGTGGCTGAAGGAAAAAAGAGAGCGCGGGGTCATTCCGAGCGGAGGGTAACGGAGTCCAAGAATCCCGGCGGTCTGCGAAAGGTCATCGCAGTTTATCCCTCGGGATTCTCGATTTCGTTCCGTCCCACCTGCGCCCGCACGAAACTCCGCGCAAAATGCCCCGCGCTTTATTTCAAACTGAGCCCCCGCATGAATCCTTTGCTTGAATGGATCGCAAGGGGGTGGCGTTTGCCTTCACCACTCTCCGCTCCCGTTTGCCGCGGGCGCGAATCCTCCCCGGCAACGGCGATATTTCCGGTTCCCTGTCTGCTGATCTGCGCCGTCGAACCGCGCCGTTACTTCGCCGGTTTGGCTTTGCTCTTGGCGACCTCGAGGCGGTCGTTTTTTTGCCGGCGGGCGGCGCGTTTCTTGACGTTGTCTTTGCCTTTGGAGTGTCCCATAAGCCCGCACCAGACACGCTGCGGACGACGACTCCAAGCGGATTCGCCCGCGTTCGACGGAAATATGATACGCGGTGGACTGGATCCCGCGTTTCGTCCTTTCCGCTAAAGCTTCACCGCGAAGTCGTCGCTCTCCGATACCGACTCCACGAACGCCGCGAGCAGCGAGATTGTTTTCTCCACGTCGGCGAGGTCGGCCATTTCCACCACGCTATGCATGTAGCGCAGCGGGAAGGCGACGAGCGCGCTGGGGATGCCTTCGCGGACGTTGAAGATGACGTCGGTGTCGGTGCCGCTGTAACGGCTGCTGCTCTCGTGCTGGATCGGGATGTTTTCGTCGCTGGCCACTTCGAGCAGACGCTGGATGACCTTCGGATGATTCGCGGTGCCGTGGGTGACGGTGGGGCCGGCGCCGAGTTTGATATCGCCATGCACGGCGTGCTCGATGCCCGGAGTGTCGGTGGCGTGGGTGACGTCGAGGACGATGCAGACATCGGGGTTGAGGCGGTAGGCGGCCATGCGCGCGCCGTGGCCGCCGATCTCCTCCTGCACGGCATTCACAGCGAGGACCGTGGAGCGCAGTTTCTTCCGGGATTTGGAGAGGCGGGCGATGACTTGGGCGATAATGAAACCGCCGAGGCGGTTATCGAGCGCGCGACCGACCAGCCGGCCTTTGCCAAATTCCTGGGCGCCGTCGGCATAGACCGCGGGAACGCCGACGCGCAGGCCGAGCCTGGCCACGTCTTCCGCGGTCGAGGCGCCGACATCGACGTAGAGTTCGTGAATCTTGGGCGCCTTCTCGTCGGTCAGGCCGTCCTTGCGGAGATGGATCGCGGTATTGCCGATGATGCCGGCGACGGTGCCTTTTTCGCCAAGGAAATGGATGCGCCGTCCGCGTGCAGTGGCCGTGTCGCTGCCACCCACGCGGTCGAGGCGGAGGAAGCCGTCCTTGGTGATCTGTTTGACGATGAAGCCAATCTCGTCGGCGTGCGCTTCGAGCATCACGCGCTTCGCCTTCTTGCCGCTGCCCTCGATCGTCGCCCACGCGGTCCCGTAGGCGTCGTTTTCCACGCGGTCGGCGAAGCCGCGCATGTATTCGGCCCAGACTTTCTGCCCGCCGGTTTCCCAGCCGGTGGGGCTCGGGGTGTTGAGGAGATTGAGGAGGAAGACTTTGGCTTTGGCGTCCATGGATCTGGCTACCCTTTACCAAAGCGCGGCGTTTGGGGAGCGGGGATTTTCGGGCGAGTGACAGGCCGGGCGGAACCGGCTATCACCCTTCCGCATCGCCGATGAACTCCAATCCTCCTCCGATCCAGCAACCCGGGGTGATGTCGCTCCAGCGCTACGGCTGCCTCATCATCCTCGTCCTTCTTGTCACGCTGGTCGTCGTGGGCGTGCTGGTGCTGCGGCATGTGGTGGTGGGGACGGCGGTGCCGTTCAAGGCGGTCGCGCGGGTGATCGAACAGGCGAATCCGAACGTCAAAATCACGGGCATCTCGGGCGATCTCTCGACCGGGCCGAGCGTGGCTTCGATCACCTGGGGCGATGATCCGGCGAACCGCTCGGAGATTCTCGACTTGCGGATCAAATACAATGGCTATGCCGACGCCACCGCGAAGAAGCGGATCGTGCTTGAGGATGTCGGCGTGAAAAAGGCGCATATTGACCTCGCCGATTTCGGCGCGTGGACGCGCACGACGACGACCAGCCGCACGTCGGGTCCGACGCCCGGCGATGCCCCGGCCTCGGGCGGCGGCTCGGCGTTTCCGCCGGAACTGGACAGCTTTGAGATCAAGCGGGTGCTGATCGAGGACATGCTGATCACCAATCGAAAGTCGGATTTCCGGCTCTCGATTCCGAAGATTTTGTGGACGGGATTTGTGGCGACGCGCAAGGGCGTGGAGGCGGGTGAACTGGTGGTGGAGAGCGATCGCCTGACCCTGCAAACTGGTGCGGGCCGGACGCTGCCGATGGGCGACGAAAGCGTGACTTTCCAAAAGACGCTGACCGGAACGGCGCAGCCACTGTTGCATCCGGCCATCCGCCAGCCGATCACGTTCACGCTGGATTACACCTTTGTTCCCGAGGTGAAGGCTCCGGCGTTTCGTTTCAGTACTGCGGAGGGGAAGGTGGAGGTGGCGACGACGGCGGAAGGCGGGCATGCGCTGCATGTGCGGCACCTCGACATCGCGGCCTTTCTCGATGCGCGGAAGCTTTACGGCGAAGAGGCGGCGGACTTTCCGAGCGACTTGGTTTTGGAAGCGGTGGCCGCGCCTGAGGATGGGCCGCTGAAGATCGTAAGCGGCAGCTTTCGGTTGGGGGTCGTGACGTTCCAGATCGAGCCGGCAGAGATTGCGGCGGCGGATCAATCCAAGGCCGCGTTGCATGCGGTGCTGCGCACCGGCGCAGGGGAGATTCGCTGGAGTCTGCCGCTCAAGAATTGGCCGGTGGAATGCCGTCCGGTGTTCAGTTCACAACCGGAATTGCCGCCGACGGAGATTCTCGCGCGGGTTTTCGCAGGCAAGCGCTACGCGGAACTCAGCGCCGAAGAAAAGCGCGGCATCGACGCGCGGCTGCCCGTCTATTTTTCCACTCCGGCGCCATAGCATTTGGTTGAAAAACCCACACGCGTGTCATCCTGGGCGGAGTTCCGCCGCGGGCGCAGGCGGGACGGAACGTAGTCGAAGGATCCCGTCGGCTCGGTGAGACCTGGCACTTCAACGGACAGACGGTTCGGACCACGCCGGGATCCTTCGACCGCGCTGCGCCCACCTTTCCACCTCTGCTCCGCTCAGGATGACACGCGTCTTTTCCGCGGGATGCCTTCCGGCAGTTGCCCGATCTACGCTCCGGCTTTGGCCGGGGCTTTCTTCGCGGGGGCCTTGGGCTTCCGGGGCTCGAATTCGAAGGTCACTTTGGCACCGTCCAGCTTGAGGTAGGCGGAGAACGGTTTCCCTTTCTTCGAGATAAAGCGCGGGAGCAGGTCGCTCTTGCCGTCGCGGAAAATCTTCAGCGCCTGCTCGGCCGGGATGGCTTTCTGGCAGATGCTTTTGCCCATGCGGATGGGCTTGGCTCCGGCGGTCGCGGGCACGCAGAGGAAGGCGCTCTCGGTTTCATAGACCGCCCCCTGCGGCGTGTCGCCGAGCGCTTTGGCGGTGGAAAGATCGAGCGGTTTGCCGGCGCCGCCTTCGCCTTCGTCCTCGAAGTCGAACTTCTGTTTCCACTCCGATTTTTCGCCAATGATGATCTCGGCATTAAACGCGCGCCCGAGTTTGCTGCGGAAGCCTTCGAGCGGGCCGACGCGGCCTTCGGTGAGCAGCTTCACCACTTCTTCGCGTTCGAATTCGCGACCGCTCATCGATTTCCAGACGATCAGTTTGCACTCGGGATTCGTGCATTCGTAAGCCTTGAAGCTTTCCTTGAAAGTCGTGTTGCCGCACTTCGGGCACTTGCCTTCGAGATCCTTGAAGCGTCCTTCCACAGTCTGGCCCATGCCGCCGCGTACTTTGCTGACAATCTCCGTGGTCAGCCCGCGGATTTCGTTCATGAAGGTGGGACGCGAGAGTTCGCCGCGCTCCATCTGGCGGAGTTTGTGTTCCCAGCCGCCGGTGAGTTCCGGTTTGGTGAGCGCCTCGGCGTGAAGACTGCGGAGCAGGGTGATGAGCGAGATGCCTTTTGCCGTGACGATCAGGTCGCGGCCCTGCCGCAGGAGATAGCCTTCGAAGATCAGCCCTTCGATCGTCTGCGCACGCGTCGCGGGCGTGCCGAGGCCGCGCTCGGCCATGGCTTCGCGGAGTTCCTCGTCGTCGATGAGTTTGCCCGCGCCTTCCATGGCGGAGAGGAGCGTGCCTTCGTTGTAACGCGGCGGCGCTTTGGTCACATTCTCCTTCACCTCAATGGCCTCGGTCTTCGCGACTTCGCCCGCGGCGACGGCGCAGATGGCCTTGGCGTCCTCGCCTTCGCCTTCGGCTTGCTTGCCATAGACGGCCAGCCAGCCGGGATCGACGATGATCTTGCCGTCGGTCTTGAATTTCTCTCCCTCGACCGTGGTGATGCGCGTCGTGACTTCGAACTGCGCCGCCGGATAAAAGACCGCGATGAAGCGCCGCGCGACCAAGTCGTAAATCTTGTGCTCGGTCTCGCTCAAGCCGTTCGGCACGGTGCCGGTCGGGACGATCGCAAAGTGATCGCTGACCTTGGCGTTATTAAAGATGCGTTTGTTCGGATGGACGTAGCCTTGCCGCAGCGCCTTCTCGGCATGCACGGAAAGCGAGCGGTCCTGGAAACTGCCCATCACGCTCTTCGCGGTGGCGATGTGATCTTCGGGCAGATAACGGGAATCGGTTCGCGGATAAGTCAGCGCCTTGTGCTTCTCATAAAGCGCCTGCGCGATTTGCAGGGTCATCTTCGCGGGAAATCCGTGGCGGCCGTTGGCTTCGCGCTGGAGCGTGGTGAGATCGTAGAGCAGGGGAGGCGCCTGGGTGGTGGGCTTCTTTTCCTCCTCGACGGTCCCGGATTTCCCCTCGCACTTGGCCTTGATCGCGTCGCCTTGGGCCTTGTCCCAGATGCGCTCGGCGCGGGCTTCCTCTTCGCCGGCCTTCTTGAAGGCCGGGTCGAACCAGCGTCCGCGATAAGTGCCGGCGGCGACGCCGAAATCCCCGAACACTTCCCAGTAGGCCCGCGGCTCGAAGGCGCGGATTTTCTCCTCGCGTTCGACGAGAATGGCCAGCGTCGGCGTCTGCACGCGGCCGGCGGTGGTCTTGGAAAAACCGCCGCCCTGCGAGTTGAACGCGGTCAGCGCGCGCGTGGAATTGATGCCGACCAGCCAGTCGGCCTCGCTCCGCGAAGTCGCGGCGTCGGCCAGCGGGCGCAGATCCTCATCGCTGCGCAAGCGATCGAACGCGGTGCGGATCGCCTCGGCGGTCATCGATTGCAGCCAGAGCCGTTTGATGGGCTGCTTCGCCCCAGTCGCGCGGACGATGTTGCGGAAAATCAGTTCGCCCTCGCGGCCGGCGTCGCACGCATTGATGAGCGCGTCCACGTCCTTGCGTTTGATGAGGCGGCGCAGCACCGCGAGGCGATTGGCGTTCTTCTCAATCGGGGCGAGGGCAAACTCCGGCGGGAGATGCGGCAGCTTTTCCATCGTCCATTTGCCGCGCTTGATGTCGTGCTCCTCGGGGACGGTCAGCTCGAGCAAATGGCCGACGGCGGAGGAGATGACGTAGCGGTCATTCTCGTAATAGTCGCCGTCCTTCTTCACGCCCAGCACCTTGGCCAGATCCGTGGCGACACTGGGCTTTTCGGCGATGACGAGGGTTTTAGACATGGAACGCGGGGAACCTTACAACTTAACGAACTGCTGGCCGGGAAGTTGTTTCACCCGCCTTTTCATTTCGAGGGCGAGCAAGGTGGACGCCACCTTGGGCATCGGCAAGCCCGATTTTGTCACGATATCGTCCAGGGGGGTCTCACTCAGGTCGATCGTGGCGAGCACGGCCTGCTCCTCCGCCGAGAGGGTGGAGGTCTCTGTGGAGGCGGACGTTTTGCGCGGTTCGGGGAAAAGCGCGTGCAGGTCGTCGAGGATGTCGTTCGCGCCGGTGACGAGCTTTGCGCCCTGCTGGATGAGGCGGTTCGACCCGGCGGCCGTCGGGCGGTCGATCTGGCCAGGGACGGCATAAACGAGCCGGCCTTGCTCCAGCGCCTGCCCGGCGGTGATGAGCGCGCCGCTTTTCAGCCCGGCCTCGACGACGAGCAGCCCGCAGCCCCACCCGGCGACAATGCGGTTGCGGTAGGGAAAGGTCTCGCGGCTCGGCGGGAAGGTCATCGGGAATTCGCTGACCACCGCGCCCGAGGCGGCGATCTTTTCCGCAAGCCCCGCATTCTCCGGCGGGTAGAGGTCCATCAATCCAGAGCCGATCACCGCCACCGTGCGGCCTTGGGCGGCGAGTGCCCCCTGGTGGGCGGCGGTGTCGATGCCGCGAGCCAGGCCGCTGACCACGGTGAGCCCGGCGTAGGCGAGCTGGTAGGAGAGTTTCTTCGCGCATTCGGCGCCGTAGTGGCTGGTCTTCCGCGAGCCGACGACGCTGATCGCCTGGTGATCCCGCGCCGTCAGCGTCCCCCAGACGTAAAGGACGATCGGCGGATTGTGAATCTCCCGCAGCGCCCGCGGATACTCCGCCGACGCCTGGGAGATGACCGTCGCCCCGAACTCCTTTACGCGGGCCAGTTCCGCGGCGAGGTCCACGTGCCGTTCCCAAGTCGCGATGGCCTCGGCCACCTCGCGGCCGACTCCATCCACCGTCTGCAACTCCGAGGCCCGCGCCAGCAGCACCCGCTCGGGCGTTTCGAAGACCTCCAGCAACCGCCGCAGCCGCACGGGCCCGACGCCGGGCACCATATTCAGCGCGAGGCAGGCTTCGGTTTCCGTCATGCGCGGAGGCTCGGAAGCGGACCCCGCCTTGTCAAACCCGGAGCACCACCCTTGGAACGCGGCATTGACTTTCAGCGGCATCAAATTACATCCCTGCGCATGAGAGATTTTTTCCGCTGGCTGCCATTGAGTATGGCCCTTCTGGTCATTGCCATGCCGGGCCGCGGCGAAGAGAAAGGCGGCTTCAAAATCGATGTCTTCAAAAAGACGCTCGACCGTTCCGATCAGCGTTTCAGTTCTTATTACACGTCCAGGCGCATCGATCGCCTGGAGGGGCTGAAGATTGTGATCAAGAACCAGACGTTCAAACCGATGCCCGACGGTGAGATGAAGTGGGAAATGCTCAATCGGAAGCACTATTCATCCACGGTGGAGAGCGTGAGTGGCACGGAAAAGCTCAACGCTTTGCGCCCGGCGGAAGCGGTCGAATTTGTGATCGGGGGAGTGCAGACGGAGGGCTATCGCGATTCCTCTTCTTCGACCAAGGACAAGGTCGAATGGCAAATCATTATCATGCAGGGGGGGAAGGAAGTCGTGAAGGTCAACAGCACCCCCGCGTTTGACTCCCTGTCCTCGCGTGCGATCAAGCTCGATCCGCCGAAGCAGGATCCTCCTAAAAAGTAGCCGGTCGGGCACTTCGTTTCCCGATCATCGCTGCGGACGCGGCGCTTTTCTTCGGGGATCGCGTCAGCCTTTCTGCGCTTCCTTGGCCCAAGTGTCTTTGAGTGTGATCGTGCGATTGAAAACGAGCCGTTCGGCGGTCGAGTCTTTCGGATCGAGGCAGAAGTAGGCGAGGCGTTCGAACTGATACCGCTCGGTCGGAGTGGCTTCCTGCAGACTCGGCTCCAGCTTGGCGGTGATGACTTCCAGCGAATGCGGATTGAGCGCGGTGCGCCAATCGCGACCCTCGGCCTCCGGCTCGGCGTCGAGGAAGAGGCGGTCGTAAAGGCGCACCTCGGCATCGATGGCGTGCGGGGCGCTGACCCAGTGGATCGTGCCCTTGATCTTCCGCCCGCTCGTCGCGCCCCCCGTTTTGGAGTCGAGATCGGCGGTGCAGCGCAACTCGATCACCTTCCCGGCGTCGTCTTTCACGATCTCGTCGAGCTTGATGATGTAGGCGTATTTCAGCCGCACTTCGCCGCCGGGCTTCAGCCGGAAATACTTCGGCGGCGGCACCTCGGCGAAATCGTCCTGCTCGATCCACAGTTCGCGGCTGAACGGCACAAGTCGCGTGCCGGCTTCGGGATCCTGCGGGTTGTTGGTCGTTGGGAGTTCTTCGGTGTGGCCTTCAGGAAGGTTGGTGATGACCACCTTGAGCGGCCGCAGCACGGCGAGGCGGCGCTGGGCGCGAGTGTTGAGATCGCTGCGCACGGCGTGCTCGAAGACGGCGTAATCCGTGTGGCTCACGAACTTCGTGACGCCGACGCTGGTGACAAAGGCGCGGATGGCCTCGGGCGTGATCCCGCGGCGCCGCAGCCCGCTGAGCGTGGGCATGCGGGGATCATCCCAGCCGGTGACGAGGCCTTCGGTGACGAACGCGAGCAGCTTGCGCTTCGAGATGACGACGTGGGTCGGCATGAGCTTGGCAAATTCGTACTGGTACGGGCGCGGCTGCGGCACGGGGAGCGCGTCGATGATCCAGTCGTAGAGCGGCCGATGGACCTCGAACTCGATCGTGCAGACGGAGTGGGTCACGCCTTCGATGCTATCCGAGAGACAGTGCGCGTAATCGTACAGCGGGTAGATGCACCACGCGTCGCCGGTGTGGTGATGCGCGGTGTGGCGAATGCGGTAAAGGAGCGGGTCGCGCAGCCAGACATTTGGATGCGCCATGTCGATCTTCGCGCGCAGCGAGCGGGCGCCATCGGGGAATTCCCCAGCTTTCATCCGGGCGAAAAAGTCGAGGTTTTCCGCGATGCTGCGGTCGCGCCACGGGGACGGTTTGCCGGGTTCTCCCGGAGCGCCGCGATAGGCATCGGTCTGCTCGGGAGTAAGGTCGCAGACGTAGGCTTTGCCGGCGTGGATCAGGCGCACGGCGTAGTCGTGGAGCTGCTGGAAGTAGTCCGACGCGTAGAAGGGCTCGGTGCCGCCGGCTGCGGCGGGCACGCCTTGCGCGGTGTGGTCGCCCGTTTTCTTAAAACGCAGCACATCATCCGCCCAGCCGCCGATCAGCCACTGCACGTCTTTGATGATGCTCTCGACGTACTCCACATCTTCCTTGGCCGGATTGGTGTCGTCCATGCGGAGGTGGCACACGCCGCCGAAGTCGCGGGCGATGCCGACATTCAGGCAGATCGACTTGGCGTGGCCGATGTGCAGATACCCATTTGGCTCCGGCGGAAAGCGGGTGATGACCTTTGGCACCTTCCCGCTGGCGAGGTCGGCGGCGACGATGTCGCGGATGAAATCGGAAGGGGCGGGGACAGCGGCGGGTTCGGAGCTCATGGATGCGGAGGGCCGGTAGTTAAGAGCAACGCGCCGGTAAGTCCAGTGCCGCGATGGCTCCGGCGAGCCGCGCCCGGAACTCCCGCCGCGAACAGCCCACCCGCCGAAAAGCGCCTCCGCGGAGGACTTCGCTAGTGCAGGTGGTCCGACGGAATGCATCTTAAGTCCGCAGGGACAGTTCCGCGGATCGTGCGGTTGATGGCTCAGAAGCCTCTGGAGGAGCTGGTTCGCAATAATGTTTTGGTTCAGCGGAAATAACCGAAGAGGTGTGAGGAGCTAAGCTATGGTGGCGGCGAGTTGTTGGCGTTTGAGTTTACGTTTTTGGCGTGCGGATTCCAGTTTTTGATCGCGTTGTCGGAAAAGCGCGTGCGGCGGCCGGCGAGGCGGTCAGCGGGGGTGACGTAACCGAGCGCGCTGTGCAGGCGGGTTTGATTGTCATGGTCGATGAAGGTGCCGGCGACTCGTTGGGCGTCTTCCAAGGTCAAGGAGGTCTTGGGCCGGATGGCCTGCTCCTTGAGGGTGCGGTGGAAGCGTTCGATTTTGCCGTTGCTCTGCGGGTAGTGCGGCGAGGTCAAAACTCGGTGAGAGCGGCGTAAGGACGCAGAAAGTCGCAGATGGCATCGCGCAGATCATGAGGCACCCAAAGGCCGTTCAGCTCTCCCCAAGCTCTTTTTTTGTGCGGATGAAGTCCTCCATGATTTGCCCGCGCCCTCCGGCGCTACCCTTCGGGCAAAGGCTCCGCCCTTTGGCTATCTCACTCCGTTCGGTTCGGCAATGACCTCGTCCTTGCGCTGCAGTTTGCCCTCCAGCGCCTCGATCTTCTTGTCGAGCGCCCCGGTTTTGGTCTCGGTTCGGGGGGAACTAAGGGCGGCGGCGCCGTTCTCGAAGAACGTGCGCTGCCATTGGTAAAACCTTTCCTGCTCGCAGATCTCCGAGACGTATTGGTGCTCCAAAAGGTGAAGTCGCAGGACGCGAATCTTCTCTTCGGGACGGTATTGGCGGCGTGGTTTCTTTTCCATGGGTGGTCGGGTTGCTGGCCTGCTCCCCCCAAAGTTGATCCAGACGCTATGAGAGATTGGCGGCGCGTGAGCGCCGCCGAACTCTCACCATGAAACGCAAACGACATACCCCCGAAGAGATCATCAAAAAGCTGCGCGAGGCGGCCAC